>OJGU01000303.1_pt1 | contig 31865 bp, 29 predicted proteins | sample 1594741 | NCBI WGS metagenome assembly OJGU01 (sample SAMN05416841, study PRJEB24817) | seawater metagenome | isolation source: Sea water | place: Canada:Atlantic | collected 2013-07
TTGAAATGGCCTCCGTTTGAGGCTGGGGTGTGTCATGCGTATCGGGGTAAGTCCAGTTAGCTGGTTACCTCTCGCGATCAAACTGGAGCGTTATTTCCCCCGGATGATTCGGTAGGTCTAATTATGTTTCGTAACAATTCCTGTTCATGTGAGTACAAAATCTTGGACGTATTTACCCCAAAAATCTGAGGCCCTATCACCAATAAACTTCGTGTTGGGCTTTCCCCGTACCCCCCCCCCTTGTCTCTTGTGTCACTGCGCCCCCTCACTTTTAATCAGGGATTCTCGCAAGTTCAGCATTGGACATGAGGCATGTCCGATTCATATATAGGTCATTCGTACACTGTCCGATATTTACATATCAATAATTCGAACATATGGTCCGGCCACCTGTATGTAACTTTTAACTTCCGGACAGTCATTGCGAGGTAACTATGTGGATTGGGTATGCGCGAGTCTCGACCAAGGAGCAGGACCTTGATAATCAACTTGAGGCTTTGACGCGGGCAGGGTGTCAGAAGGTCATCCATGGTAAGCAATCAGGTTCATCCAAGGAGAACGACACGAAGCTGTCGGAACTCGTGGAGTATGTCAGGGATGGCGATGTCGTGGTTGTCACCAAGCTGGACAGGCTAGGGCGGTCCCTGAAGATGATCTTGCAGGTACTCGAAGACATCCATGCAAAGGGCGCAATGCTCAAGACCCTGGATGGCTCCATAGATACCAGCCATGAGACCCCTTTCAGCAAAGCTATGGTTTCCCTCATTGGAACGTTTGCCGAGCTTGAGCGGAACCTGATTGTCTCTCGGACCACTGAAGGTAGGGACGCAGCTCAGAAGCGAGGCGTTAAGTTTGGGCGCAAGCCTTCCATGACTGAGGATGAGCAACGACAGGCATTGGCAAAACTCAAGGCTGGCCAATCAGTCAGAGCTACGGCCCTTGAGTTTGGAGTGACCCGTCAGACGCTCTACCGCGTAATTGAAAAGCATAAGCCTCGAAAGCCTGCCGTTTAAGCTTCGGTCTGAGGCCCTGAAGCCATCACAGTTTGATTCTGTGGGCATTTCTAGGTTTGGTCTGGGGATTGGTCAGGGTGGAATCACGCTGGTCAATCTCGGCCTTTAATACCCCCTTTTTGATCCTTTTCTCCTGTCTTCACTTCAACGCTGCTCCTCACGCCCTGATTTCGCCATAGAGCTGAGCCCTGTCTGCGCCCCTCCCTGTCGTTTTGATCTAAATGGCTCCCCTTTGGATAAACACAAACAAACCGACATCCAGAAGGAGGTGGCTGTATGAACGATGAGCACAAACAAAACCTGATTCATAGACATGCCCGGAAGGCAGGAAAAAACGGAAAGATCACGGCAAAGTGCGTCGAGTGTGTGTATGACCCCGAGGAGGCAGGCACATGGCGTAAGCAGGTTGAGAATTGCACCTGTGTTCGTTGCCCTTTGTACTCGGTTCGTCCCCAGCCTTTGGCGAGGTCTGTCTGATATGCGACAACATGGCACTATCAATATTCATACCGATGGAGCTTGCAAGGATAACCCTGGTCCTGGTGGCTGGGGTGCTGTACTTGAGGTTGGCAACGAGCGTCTATGTATTGGTGGGAGGGAAGACTTCACGACCAATCAAAGGATGGAACTGAGGGCGGCTGTGGAGGCTCTGAAACAGATCAGTACGCCGGGTCGTGATGTATGGCTCGTGACTGACAGTGAGTATGTCCAGAAGGGCATGTCTGAGTGGTTGCCGAATTGGAAGGCCAGGAACTGGAAGAATTCCAAGAAGAAACCTGTCAAGAATGCAGACCTCTGGAAAGAACTGGACGAGCTGTCCGATAAGCATTCAGTCCAATGGTCATGGGTGAGAAGTCACAGTGGCGACTCTGGGAACGACAGGGCGGACGCTTTGGCAAACCGGGCCATTAAACAGGGCGATATACATGAGGTTCGTGCAGTCTGACTGATCTGATGCTGAACTCTACGCTGGCCTGTTGCACAGGGGTTCAGCAAATGGCTCCGCTTAGGATAGAGCGTACCGTTTCCACGGAGGGAACTTGTGGTAACCCAAGGTTAAAACGATAGGGTGACTTCAGGAAGACAATGGCTTCTGACCAAGGACAACATATACCAATCAAGATCAGAAAAACTTGGGGTGATGGACAGGGAAAACCAAATGGCTCCCCTTAGGGGAAGACCGGGGGTTATAACCTAAGGTTTAAACTGGAGGATAGTCTTAAAGACAGACCCAAGGATTACGGGTCTCCAGCTTTGTCCTGTTTGATTGGTTGGTCTTGGTGGTAATTGATGGTCCCAAGTCGTAACCCAAGGTCAGCCCTGAGAAGGAACTCAGAGTTTTATCCCTACCTATCCCTGAAGGGCTGGTGGTCTCCGCGTTTTTACGCTGGATCGCTGGCCCTATTTTTTCGTTATGTTTTCAGTTCAGGCTGACTATCAACGGCGTCTAAAGGCGATGGTATCTTGCAGACTTCCTCGTGCAGTGTCGGGACATCGGCAGGCCCATACCTTCCATGGACATCCGAAGCTTTGTGGCCTGTGATGATTCTCTGGTGGTCGCTATCGACGGAAGCCCTGCGACACTCTGAGGTCAACCAATGCCTGAAGCTGTGGTTTGGGCTTAGTCTCGACCAGTCGGCCTCAGGTAACTGCTCTTTTATCCATGTTCTGAGCTTATTGGCTGGTGTCTTGGTGCGGTCTCCATGTTGATCTTTCCATGGGCCGGGAAACAGGTACTTCTCATCCTTCGGGAGCGACTCGATGTATTCCAGAAACCCTTCGTCAAGAATAACTGGATGCAGGGGGACAGACCTGATGGACTCTGCGGTTTTAACACTCTGGCCTGCTTCGCTCGTGTCTATCTGAATGTCGATGTAGGTTATACCCTCAGTCTTGCTGACATCGGAACGTCTGAGCCATAAGACCTCACTAATCCGTGCTCCGGTGAAGGCGCATAACCACGGCACCCAGCGGCTAATGGTCGCATTGGATGCAGGAACTCTCTTGCGGCGGGGCTCCCTCGTGGCTTTGAGGATGGTAGTAACCTGTTCTCGGGTGTAACCAATGATTTGATTGGAGTCGGAAGCAGAAGCCTTTGCCCTGACGCCTTTCGTTGGGTCATTCTCTAGCAGTTCCTGAGCTATGGCCCACTTGTAAAGGGCTGACAGGGCGGCCAAGTGGTTGTCATTAACCGTCTTTGCAGCGAGTCTCTTGCCGGCAGGTGACACACCTTGGTCATGTGATCTCAGCGCCTCAACATACGTCCTGATGTCTTTCCTGCTCAAAGATACGGCTGGGCTGTGCTTGAAAAAGCCTGAAGCCTTCTTGATGTTGGAGCGCCAGCCATCCAATGTTCTCGGCGCTGTCCCGGCGTTGCGTCTTGACTGCTCATAGCCTTCCCATAGTTCGATCAGGGATTGGCTGGAATTAAGGGTCTTGTCGGCATATTTAGGAGGTGTCCAGCTATCGCTGCCTAAGACCTCGGCGGCGGCTCCCCGATATGCTTGAAGTTCTGCCTTGAAGACTTCCAGCCCAAGACGATCAGCATTTACTGGTGTGAGCACGAGGCCGTATTTTTCCAGTATCGGCTTGACGGCCTGTAGTCCCCAGTTATTGGCCTGGCGTCGGCGTTCTTGCGTCCACTCTTCAGAACTGAGTCCGTCTGATGTTGGGGGTTCTATGTTTTCAAGGAGTAAGTCAGATGGCGCCTCAAACCCAAGGTTGTCCCATTGCTCTCTCTGGGCTTTACGTATTATTCCATCTAGGCGCTGATTGAAGTATTCACCTGTCACGGCCTCAAGGTCACGAGACCCCATGTAGAGAGACCGGCGGAGTCTGCTTATCTCACTATCAATCTGTGCGCATACGGTTAACGCTCGGCGCTTGGCTTCATGGGGGTTTTTGGTTCTGAGGGAGCGTTTAATTACGGTTTTGTTAGCGAGTGCTTGTAATTCCTGTGGAATACGCTTGCGAACGTAGTAACACGCGCTGTTTTTGGGGCGATAGGGGCTGCACATACGGAGAGACATTTTAGACCTCTGTGTACCAGTTATGTGTACCAGTCAGGGTCTATAAGCTATTGAGTTAAAGGGAACTTGCTGATTTGAAAGGGCCATTCGAGAAGAATGGTGCCGAGGAGAGGACTTGAACCTCCACGGGGTTGCCCCCACTAGCACCTGAAGCTAGCGTGTCTACCAATTTCACCACCTCGGCAGGTGATTTGCAGTCTCTCCGGTGGGCATTCAAACGTTTTACTTCGTTGAATTTCCGGGCTTTCTGCCGCAGCTGCGGGCATTGCCGTCAACCGATGGCGCGTACTTTAATCATTCGGAAAAAGCCTGTCAAATATTTTTTGTCCTGCCAGCGCCGGTTTTTATGCCTATTTTAGGCGGTCGGTTAGGCAGGTGGGTGCTGGCGGCGTTATACTCCTATGCAAACGTAATATAACGATTGATTTCCAACAGGGAAGTCAGACTAAGGATACGAATGGTTTCCAGAAAGAAGACGGACAAAGACCCACATGCGCAGCGTGAGGCCAGCAAATACGACAACCCGATTCAGAGCCGGGAGTTCATTCTCGACCATCTGAAGGAAAGGGGAGCGCCGGCCACTCACGAGACTCTGTGTGGCGAGTTGGGGCAGCAGTCCGAGGAGGGCATCGAAGCCCTGCGTCGCCGGCTGATTGCGATGTGCCGGGACGGGCAGTTGATCTGTAATCGTCGGGGAGCCTATCTGCCCATTGAAGAGGCGGATCTGGTCACCGGCCGTGTCACTGGCCATAAGGATGGATTTGGTTTTCTGATCCCGGATGACGGCGGATCGGATCTTTTCCTGACAGCTCGCCAGATGCGTCAAGTCTTCCACGGTGACCGCGTTGCCGCCCGGGTGGATCGGGTGGATGATCGTGGTCGTCGCGAAGGGGTGATCGTAGAAGTGCTGGAGTATCGCACCCATCAAACCGTTGGTCGTCTGTTTCAGGAAAGCGGCATTTCCTTTGTGGTTCCGGAGAATGCCCGTATCAACCACGAAGTATTGATTCCCGCAGAGCAAATTAATGACGCGCGGCACGGCCAATACGTTGTGGTCGACATTATACGTCAGCCTACCGTACGTACCCAGCCGACGGGAAAGGTCGTCGAAGTGCTTGGCGAGCACATGGCGCCGGGTATGGAAATCGATGTGGCCATCCGTTCCTACGATATCCCTCACAGTTGGCCGCCGGCCGTAGGCGAGCAGATTGCCGGCATTGCCGATGAGGTGACCGAAAAGGACAAGCAGAATCGGGTGGATATCCGCAATCTGCGCCTGGTGACCATTGATGACGAAACCGCCCGGGACTTTGACGACGCGATCTATTGTGAGCCGCGCCCGCGCGGTGGCTACCGTCTGCTGGTGGCGATTGCGGACGTATCTCATTATGTGCGTCCTGGCTCTCCGCTGGATGAAGAAGCGATTAACCGTGGCAACTCCGTGTATTTTCCGGATCACGTGGTACCCATGTTGCCGGAAAAGCTGTCCAATGGCCTGTGCTCCCTGAATCCGGGTGTGGATCGGCTCTGCATGGTGGCGGACATGACCATCAGCGCCAACGGCAGCGTCAGTGGCTACACCTTCTATCAGGCGGTGATGCACAGCCACGCGCGACTGACCTATAACAAGGTCAGTGACATGCTTGAACGGCCGGATTCCGAGCCGGGATACCGGTTGTCAGAACAGTACGCTCACGTGCTGCCGCACCTGCACAATCTCTACAACCTCTACAAATTGCTGCGCAGAGCCCGGACAGAGCGCGGTGCCATCGATTTTGAGACCACGGAAACCCGGGTCATATTCGACGCCAATCGCAAAATCGAGGAAATCGTTCCGGTTAAGCGCAACGACGCCCACAAGATCGTCGAGGAATGTATGCTCGCCGCCAACGTGGCGACGGCGCGATTCCTCAAAAAGCACAAGGTGCCTTCACTGTACCGGGTGCACGATGGCCCATCCGAGGAGCGCCTCAATGCGGTGCGGCTTTTCCTGGGCGAGCTGGGGTTGCAGCTGGGGGGTGGAGACAAGCCAACCTCCGCTGATTATCAGGCGCTGTTGTCCAGCATTGCAGACCGTTCCGACGCCAATGTCATCCAGACGGTGATGCTGCGCTCTTTGAGCCAGGCCGTCTATAGCCCGGATGAGGGTGGCCATTTCGGCCTGGGGTTTACCAGTTATGCCCACTTCACCTCGCCGATCCGCCGTTATCCGGACCTGATCGTGCATCGCGGTATCAAGTCCGTGATTCACGGCGAAGACGACAGCAAAGACGTGTCGGTGCCGCCCAAGCGTGACCCGGAACTGGCGGATTACCCTTATGACCTGCCCAGAATGCATCAACTGGGTGAGCACTGCTCGATGACCGAGCGCCGCGCCGACGACGCAACGCGGGACGTCATGGCCTGGCTCAAATGCGAATACCTCAAGGATCACGTGGGCGAGGAGTACGATGGCGTGATTGCAGCCGTTGTGCCTTTCGGGTTCTTTGTGGAGCTTTCCGGAGTTTACATTGAGGGCCTGGTGCACGTGTCTACCCTCAGTGGTGACTACTTCCATCATGATGCTGCCAAACACCGCCTGATCGGCGAGCGTACCGCTATGAGCTTCCGGTTGGGCGACGAGGTCCGCGTGAAGGTAATGCGTGTGGGCATGGAAGACCGCAAGGTGGACCTGGAGCTGGTGAGCGAGCCACAGCATCGCCAGGCAGACCGGGATGCGCTGGAAGTCACCAAGCGAGAGCCGCGGGATAAGGGCAAGGGCAAAGGTAAGGGGCGAGGTAAGGGTGGCAAAACCACCGCTGGCCGTGCCCCAGGAGCTGGCCGGGAGAAGGCTGGTGATGCGGCCGCCAAACCCCGCCGCAGGAAAGCGACTGGCTCAAAACCCTCTGGCAAATCAGGGGCACCCGACGCGGTCACGCCAACGTTCGATGATGATGGCGAGATGTCGGCCCGTGACAAGCTGGTGGCGGAAGCGGCCAAGCTTGCACTGGGTAAGGGCAAGAGCAAGAAGGCGCCGGCTAAAACCACCGGTGCTGACAAGAAACGAAAGCCCCGCAAGTCAGGAAAATAGGCCGTGTCTGAAGAGTACATTTTTGGCTGGCATGCGGTTGAAGCGGTTCTCAAGCGCGAGCCAGAACGTATACAGCAAGTGTGGATTCAGACGGGGCGCGAGGACCGCCGGGTCAAAACCGTCACCGATGCCTTCAATGAGCTTGGGGTGCGCTGGAAGGTTGTGCATCGCAAAGAACTGGATCAGCGCGTAGCCGGCGTGCATCAGGGCATTGTGGCCGCGGTTTCTGAAAGCCGTGAATGGAGTGAAGATGATCTCCTGGCCATGTTGTCAGGGTCTGACAAGCCGCCGTTTCTGTTGATCCTGGATGGTGTGACCGATCCCCACAACCTGGGCGCCTGCCTGCGAACCGCTGATGCCGTGGGTGTCCAGGCTGTGGTGGTGCCCAAGGATAAATCCGCATCGTTGTCGCCGACCGTCAGGAAGGTGGCCTGTGGTGCGGCTGAAACCGTGCCTCTGGTACGTGTCACCAATCTTGCGCGGTTTATGCGCACGATCAGGGATGAGGGTGTCTGGCTCATTGGCACCGCCGGCGAAGCGAGCAGTACCCTGTATCAGGCGGACTTTACCGGCCCGGTCGCTCTGGTAATGGGTGCCGAAGGCAAAGGTATGCGTCGCCTGACGCGGGAACACTGTGATCTGTTGATCAATATCCCCATGCTTGGCCACGTGGACAGTCTCAATGTGTCGGTGGCCACCGGCGCCTGCCTTTACGAAGCCTTGCGTCAACGGCTTGCATAGTATCAGCCACGCGCCTAGAATACGTGACCCCCTTTTCAGGGGGCGGTGTTGTATTGCCTGAAATCCTGGTGATCAGTATCGGCTTTTTGAACAGGCTTTATACGTAATGTCTTGTTGGTAAAAGCAAAAAGAAGCCGGCAGCTTTGCCTGCCACCTCCTTGCTTCCTGCATTTGCCCTGTTTGTTGAAACCGGCGCCTGTGCTGGAGGCTGTTCAAACCGTAGGGAGAACTCATGCGTCACTACGAAATCGTATTTATGGTACACCCGGATCAGAGCGAGCAGGTGCCCGCGATGATCGAGCGCTATACCGGCGTCATCAATGAAGATGGCGGCAAGGTACATCGCCTGGAAGATTGGGGCCGTCGTCACCTGGCTTATCCGATCAACAAGATCCACAAGGCTCACTACGTTCTGATGAACATTGAATGTTCACAGGCAGCGATGGACGAGCTGACTCACAACTTCCGTTTCAACGATGCCATCATCCGCGACATGATCCTGCGCCGCGATGGTGCCGACATCGAACTGTCCCCGATGAAAGCTTCCGAGTCCCGTGAAGACCGTCGTGGCGGCGATGATCGTCCGCGTCGTTCAGCCGAATCTGACGAGCCACGTCAGCAGGCTGAAACCCAGGACGAAGAAGAGTAAAACCATCACCGGAGTTGAGGAGTTAAGTTATGGCTCGTTTTTTCAGACGTCGTAAGTTCTGCCGCTTCACGGCAGAAGGTGTTAAAGAGATCGATTACAAGGATCTGGACACCCTGAAAGGTTACATCACTGAAACCGGCAAGATCGTGCCCAGCCGTATTACCGGCACCAAGGCACGCTATCAGCGTCAGCTGGCTACCGCTATCAAGCGTGCCCGCTACCTGGCACTGCTGCCGTATTCGGACAGCCACGATAACTAAGTAACAGAATAAACAGGACCCGGGACCATGCGTGCACTGGCACAGTTTGTAATGCGCGGTCCTCTGCAGGCAGGCGGGGTGGCAGCAGTTACGACTGCAATACCCTTGTTGTTCTGGATAGGTGCGGCGGTTATTGGCCTGGTCATTCTCAGACTGGGTATCAGCCAGGGGCTTAGTATTGGTCTCTGGGCATTGCTTCCGGCACTCGGCTGGAGCTGGTTCGGGCAGGACCCGACGGCACTGGTGGTGTTGCTTCAGGCAATGTTAATGGCGTCCATCCTGAGAATAACCCTGTCCTGGGAGAAAGCGCTGCTCGCAGGCAGTTTCCTGGGGATTGTGACAGGCTTGATGTTGCCCTTGGTGTACCCGGATCTACTGAACGATCTGGTGCAGGCCGGGGTGAGATTTTACGAAGAGTACAACGCCGAAATCGCCAGTAGTCTTGGCAGTGAGCTGGAAACAGTCATTCGGCAAACCATGAATGCGAGCATGGCGGGCACCTACCTGGTAATCGGGGTGTGCATGACCATGCTGGCAAGATCCTGGCAGGCCGGGTTGTACAACCCCGGCGGATTCCGGACCGAGTTTCACTCGCTCCGGCTGTCACCGGCAATCGCGGTTATTTGTGTGATTACCATGGTGGCAGGGCCCGTTCTCGGGTTGAATTCCATGTTGCTGGGCTGGGTTGGAGGTTTGCCGCTGTTTGTGGCGGGCCTGGCCCTGGTTCATGGCGTTGTCGGTCGTAAGAATCTGAGTGGTCAGTGGTTGGTGCTGTTCTACCTGGCGCTGGTACTGCTTGGTCCAAGCCTGATGATTCTGTTGGTAGTTCTGGCTTTTGTGGATAGCTGGCTGGATATCCGGAGGCGAATGAAGCCCTCCGGCCCGGCTGAATAAAGCACGAAGAGGTTAACGAGATGGATGTTATTCTGCTCGAAAAAGTAGCAAACCTTGGTTCACTGGGTGACAAGGTCAAGGTAAAGGCCGGTTACGGTCGTAATTTTCTGCTGCCTTATGGCAAGGCTGTTGCGGCAACCGCTGACAACCTGAAAGCGTTCGAAGAGCGCCGTGCAGAGCTGGAAAAAGCGGCAGCTGAGAAGCTGTCTGCAGCTCAGGCTCGTGGCGAAGCTCTGGAAGGCGCCTCAGTCACCATTACCTCCAAGGCTGGTGAAGAAGGCAAGCTGTTCGGCTCCATCGGTGTGCGTGACATCGCAGATGCGATTACCGCCGCTGGTACCGACGTTGAGAAAAGTGAAGTTCGTCTGCCCGAAGGCCCGCTGCGTGTGGTTGGCGAGTACGAGATCGAGCTTCAGCTGCACTCTGACGTAACCGTTCACATTAACCTGGCCGTTGTGGCCGAGTAAATTGACGGTTTAGTCTGAACATCGGGTTACTACCCGGTGGCAGCCATACAGGCCCGGAATCCATTCAGGTGGATTCCGGGCCTGTTGCTTTCTGGTGTATGATTTGTGTTTTCCGTAGCTCTCCCATCGCATCGACAATCCCCGTAAACTGTCACGGATGTGATGCCTAGACGAAGACGTTTCCATGGCCAACCCGAATTTCAAACCGGTAAACAGCGACCCTGAGACCAGCCGAATCAAGGTTCCACCTCATTCCGTGGAGGCCGAACAGGCGGTGCTTGGTGGCCTGATGCTGGACAATCGCCGATTTGATGAGATCTCGGAGATCATTTCCGCTGGCGACTTTTACCGTCAGGATCACCGCCTCATTTTTGGTGCTGCCGAGCGACTGGCGGGCGAGAGCGAACCGCTCGATGTTGTCACACTGACTGAATTCCTGGAGCGTGCCGGTGATATCGAAGACGCGGGTGGGCTTTCCTATCTGGCAGAACTGGCCGAGAAAACCCCCGGTGCCGCCAATATCCGCGCTTATGCCGAGATTGTGCGGGAGCGCTCTATCCTGCGACAACTGGTGCAGGTGTCCGGGCAGATATCCGATTCGGCGTTTAACCCCCAGGGCCGGAACAGCAACGAGATCCTGGACGAAGCCGAGCGCAACGTCTTCCAGATCGCCGAATCGCGGGTCAAGGAAGGTTCCGGTCCCCAGGCCATCAACCCGATTCTCACCAAGGCCCTCAGTCGCATTGAGGAGCTGTTCGAGTCCGGCGAGACTACAACGGGTCTGACAACGGGCTTCAAGGACCTGGATGAGTGGACGTCGGGAATGCAGCCCTCGGATCTGTTGATCGTGGCGGGGCGACCGTCCATGGGTAAGACCACCTTTGCCATGAACATCGTCGAGAACGCCTTGATAAGCACCGGCGCGCCGATTCTGGTGTTCAGCATGGAAATGCCGGCGGATGCGCTGGTCATGCGTATGCTGTCGTCCCTGGGGCGAATTGATCAGAGCCGGATTCGTAGCGGTAAGCTTGAAGAGGACGATTGGCCCAGGCTGACGTCCGCGGTGAGTCTGCTGAAAGACAAACCGCTCTATATCGACGACACGCCTGGTCTGAGCCCAACCGAAATGCGTTCCCGGGCTCGCCGTATTGCCCGGGAGAACGAAGGCAAGCTTGGTCTGATCATGGTGGATTACCTCCAGTTGATGCGGGTGCCCGGTAACACCGAGGGCCGGACCGCTGAGATTTCCGAGATCTCCCGTTCCCTGAAAGGGATCGCCAAGGAGCTCAGTTGCCCGGTCGTGGCGCTTTCGCAGCTGAACCGGAGCCTGGAGCAGCGGCCGAACAAGCGCCCGGTAAACTCTGACTTGCGGGAATCCGGCGCCATCGAGCAGGACGCGGACGTGATCATGTTTGTCTATCGGGATGAGGTCTACAACGAAGACACCTCCGACAAGGGCATTGCCGAAATCATCATCGGTAAGCAACGTAACGGCCCCATTGGCACCGTGCGACTGGCCTTCATCGGCAAGTACACCAAGTTCGAGGATCTGGCCCACGGCGATTACGGAGGGGATTATTAATGCCACGGAAGACCGTTGCCCGTATTGATACCCGTGCCCTCCGCCACAACTATCGCCTCGCCTGCCGGCTGGCCAGCCCGGCCCGCGCAATGGCTGTTATCAAGGCCGATGGCTATGGCCATGGTATCCGTGAAGTCGCACGGGCCCTGGCGAGCGACGCACCCAAGTTTGCTGTTGCCTGTCTGGAAGAGGCCCTGGCGATCCGGGAGGCCGGTGTTGACCATCCTGTGGTGTTGTTGCAGGGCATGCACAGTGCCGAGGATGTCGCGACGTGTGTTCGCGAAGGTTTTGAAGTGGTGGTCCACAGTCGTTATCAGTTGGACTGGTTGGCGCAGGCTGGTGAGACGCCGACGGTCTGGGTGAAAGTGAATACCGGCATGAATCGGCTTGGTTTCGCGCCGGGCGTGTTGGCCGATGTTATGGCACGACTGGGTACCATTGCTGCGGCGGAGAAGGTGGCGGGTTTCGTAACGCACTTTGCCTGCGCGGACGATATCTCCAGCGATGGCACTGACCAGCAGACGCGGATATTCAGTGAAGCAGTGGTGGACTGGCCAAAACTTGAGAAAAGCGCGTCAAATTCTGCCGCCCACTTTCTCCCCGCCCAGCCGTCGTTTGACTGGACCCGCCCCGGCATCATGCTTTATGGCGCCTCCCCGACCTTGGGCAAGACCGGCCCAGAGCTGGGTCTGGAAGCGGTGATGACACTGGAAGCCCCTTTGACCGCAGTGCGAACGCTAAAGCCGGGAGAGTCCGTGGGCTATGGCTACAGCTGGACCGCGACCCGGGAAACACGAATGGGGATTGTGGCCATTGGCTATGGTGATGGCTATCCTCGCCATGCCGGTACGGGCACTCCGGCGTGGGTCGGCGGTAACCGCATACGCCTGATTGGCAGGGTGTCCATGGACATGCTGGCCGTGGACCTGACGGGTGCCCCAAACGCCTGTCCTGGCGACTCTGTGGAGCTCTGGGGCCGGCATGTCAGTGTGGATGAAGTGGCGCAACACGCCGGTACCATTGGCTACGAACTGCTAACGGGTATTACAGCCCGGGTGCCCAGGCTGTACGAAAATTCGGGAAACGCTGCAGCAGGGTAGGTGATCAGGAAGCGGGTTCCGGCTCGTGGATGATTTCCTCGATGAAGTCGAGAATCGCGGCCAGGCTGCGGTCGTCCAGTTTCTTAAGGACTTTGTGGACAACCATCTTGCTGCCTTTGAGCATGCTGCTGATGCCCATTCTGGCCATACCCATCAGCATGCTGCTGGCGTTGAGTCGGCGCAGGGGTTCCAGGAAAAAGAAATCCAGACCGTTGTCGGTCATCTCGACAATCAGTTCGAACAGTTTGTCGATGGCTTCCTTATCTGCCTTTCCCCGCTCCCGCAGCTCATTGACGGTGTAAAGTGCGCGGGTCCGGAGCTCATCCGGTATGGGTGCAACGATATGGCTTTGTTGTTTCAGCATGTGTGATCCTGTTGTTGTATGCTCGTCAGGTCTGCTCAGTACTTCGACACGTATTCTATGGGGTGTACTTCGCGTGCCATTGGCTCGAACGTTATCGGGTGTCCGTCATATCAGTGATATCCCGTGTATACGTTCCAACAGACTGTGGGAACGATTACAGTGTGTTTAAGGTATACAAACAACTGCATACAGATTAAACGGCAACGGTACTGTCACCCGTTGCGAAGAAAGACATTGGAGGCGGTGAGCGCTCGTGCACGTTCTTGTTGTTCATGATTATGGCCCATTAGGGCGGGTATTGCTGGAGCGTCTGAGGGACACCTCGCTCCACGTCAGCCCGCTGCTGATCAGCGAGCTTGAAACCGCGGACCTTTCGGCGCTGGAAGGCTGGATTCCCGACGACACCGACTTGATCGTGAATGCGCTTTGGCTGGCGGACCCTGAAAGTGCGGAGAGGAACCCCGAATTGGCCCACAAGGCGTCGTTTTCGTTGCCCGTGGCGCTGGCCGAGCATGCCTGTGAGCGCAATATCGCGTTGCTGCAGTTGTCGTCTTCCTATGTGTTCGACGGCCGAAAGCAGAGCGCCTACATTGCCTCCAATCCCGGTCAGCCCTGTAACGAGCTGGGTAACTGGCAATGGGAATGCGAGCAGGCGCTGAGAACGCTGTTACCTCGGCATATCCTGCTGAGGACGGGCTGGAGCCTGGGTCGCTTTATCCGCAAGGTGCAGTCCGTTGCCGCAGGGTCCGACACCATCAAGTTACCCGGCAAATGCCGTGGGCAACCCGTGACCGTCAGTGATCTTGCCCGGGTGATGACCGCGATTGTCCAGCAGATAGACTGTGGCGCGGAGGTGTGGGGCACCTATCAGTACGCCGGCGCGGAAGACATCACACTCTACGAGTTGGGGCTTGCAATCACCGGTTTGAGCGGCATTCCCGATGGTATCCGGGTGGTGGATGAAACGCCCGCATGGGCAACCCTTGAGCCCGCGAACGCCACCATGATCTGCACCAAGATCCGTAACACCTTTGGCGTCAAACAGCTCCCGTGGCGTTCGGGGTTGGCCGAGGAGCTGGAACTGCTGTCGCTGAACGGCGGCAAGGAACTCACTGACGAACCCATAAGCTAGGGTCGTCAGGGAATCAGACTTTTCCGAATATCAGCGATGCATTGGTGCCGCCGAACCCGAAGCTGTTGGACATCACTGTATTCAGTGGCGCCGCTTTGGAATCAGGCCCCACGACCGGCATTCCGGCAATGGTGTCATCCAGGTTTGTCAGGTTTTTAGTGCCGGCAATAAATCCATTCTGCAGCATGATCAGGGAATAGATCGCTTCATGAACACCCGATGCCCCCAAAGAGTGGCCGGATAGGGACTTTGTGGACGAAATCTGCGGTACTTTGTCACCGAAGACATTTCGTACTGCCTTCATTTCCGCCACATCGCCTACCGGCGTGCTGGTGCCATGCGCATTGATGTAGTCCACCGGTGTTTCAACCGTGGACAGCGCCTGTTGCATGCAACGCATGGCGCCCTCGCCAGAGGGGGCGACCATGTCGTGTCCGTCGGACGTTGCGCCATAACCGGTCAGCTCTGCAATAATGGGGGCACCGCGCTTGAGGGCATGCTCAAGCTCTTCCATTACCACCATGCCGCCACCGCCTGCGATAACGAATCCATCACGGCCGGCGTCGAAGGGCCTGGATGCGGTTTCCGGGGCATCGTTATACTTGGTGGACAAGGCGCCCATGGCGTCGAACAGCATGGTCAGGCTCCAGTCCTCTTCCTCGCCACCGCCAGCGAATACAATGTCCTGCTTGCCAGACTGGATCTGCTCCGCAGCGTGGCCAATACAGTGGGCGCTGGTGGCGCAGGCGGACGACATGGAGTAGTTCACACCGCGAATTTTGAAGGCAGTGGCCAGGCAGGCCGAGACGGTACTGGTCATGATTCGTGGCACCATGTAGGGCCCGATGCGTTTGACACCTTTTTCACGCATGATGTCGACGGCCTCCACCTGGCTGGCGCTGGACGCGCCGCCGGAGCCGGCAATCAAGCCGGTACGGTCATTGGAGACCAGATCGTCTGTCAATCGTGAGGACGCAATGGCCTGCTCCATGGCGAGGTAGCTGTACATCGCCGACTGGCCCATGAAGCGTCGGGTTTTACGGTCGATGACCGACGTATCCACATCAACAGAACCTGCCACCTGGCTGCGGAAGCCCATGTCACGATAGGTTTCATTGAACCGGATGCCCGATTTGCCGGCCTTGAGGCTTTCCAGCACCGCATCCGTGGAGTTGCCGAGGCAGGAAACAATGCCCATTCCGGTAACTACAACCCGTCTCATACTTTCCTCCTTAGCAGGGCCTGCACCGCGAACCGGGCCGGTCCCCTCTGTCTCTGACTATAACCATCAGTCTAGGCGCTTTGGCGCTGCGGCGATATTTGACCTTGGTAAGGTGCAAGAAGAGGCCAGGCGAGCCGGCATAGCCGTTACGTACAAGGCGGCAAACATGGACGTTGGTAAGATGGCGCTTATCAACAATAACCCGAGGGAGATTCACCGTGCGTTCACTGTCTCAATTTCTGCATGACTACGGCGACAGCCATCAGAACACCGTCAACCAGTGGGTCCATATTGCCTGCGTTCCGGCAATCCTGATATCAACACTGGGATTGTTCTGGCTGATACCGGTAGGCAGTTGGCTTGGCCTTTCTGGCTCTGGGGCCTATTGGGTCAACGGCGCCACGATTCTCGCGGGCTTGTCGGGTATCGTCTATCTGCGCTTGTCGCTTTGGGTGTTCGTATTGATGGCGGGCTGGTTTGTACTGTCTTTGTGGGCCATACAGAGTGTGCTGGCCAGTGGTCTGTCCCTGTTCTGGACCAGTCTTGTGGTCTGGATCGTTGCCTGGGCGGTCCAGGTGGTCGGCCATAAAATTGAAGGCAAGAAGCCGTCGTTCGTGGAAGACCTTGTGTTCCTGCTGATCGGGCCGATCTTCGTTAGCATCGAGTTTGCGGCGAAACTGGGCTTACCGGTACCTCATGCCCAGGGTGGTCAAGACGGTGGGCGCCAGCCTCAGAGTCACTGAACCAAGGCTGCTTGAGGTATGCTTGCAGGGAAATGCAGAGTTGAGTGACACCATGCAGGCACCGCCCTTCAAAACGCCAACGAGCGGTCAGGGCCACAAGGGCACCTTGTTTTTGTGGCAGGATCACTGGCAGGTACTCGGACAGTTGATGCCCAACCGCTCCCACCGCCACATAAGCGCTTCCTTGCTGGTGGGGCTCGACAGTCCCTTTCGGCTGGCTGTGGACGGTGAATGGCGGGAAACCCGCGCCGCCATCGTAGCCCCTGACGTTCCCCAGGCACTGGAGCCTGGGGAGGCCAGAATCTGGAGCGTCCAGCTCGACCCCGACAGCGTTTACTGGCGGTCCCTGAAATCCGTTACGGCAGGCATGGCCTCCACGGATCTTTCGTTGACCGGTGTGGGTCTGCCTGATCCCGGGGAGACAGACTGCGAGGCCATGGCCGGCGCGCTGGCAAAAGTAATCTCCCGGAGCGGGCACGCGCCCGTTGCGCTGGACGACCGTATAGCGGCCATTTGCGGGAAGCTGAGGGCAGAACTGCCGGAACGCCTGGAACTGAACTCTCTGGCTCAAGGTGTCGGGCTGTCCTCGTCACGGCTGACGCATCTGTTTCGCCAGGAAACGGGCGTGCCGCTGCGACGTTTTCTTCTGCACCTGAAGATCAACCGGGCATTGGCGTTCTGGGAGCCGGGTATATCCGTCTCCCGGTTGGCGACGGAGGCCGGGTTCTACGACCAGCCCCATCTGGTTCGCACGGCACGTGATATGTTCGACGCACTGCCGTCCGCCTATGTGGCGGCGGGATGGTTCAACGTATGCCGTTGTGGTCTCGATGATCAGGCTTTGTCTGACTTCTCGCGTTGACGTTCAGCTTCTTCCCGGGCTTCCTGCTCCACCATGGCGGGCGTCTCCAGCGAAATTCGCCCGAGCTTCCCGGAGCGGAATTCGTTGAGCAGTATTTCCGACACCTTGTGCAGGTCCGGAACCCCGCCTCTCCCCAGGAATCGACGTTTTTCCGCGATGCCGTCCATCAGTGCCAGGCCGTCCCGAGGTCTTTCTTCGAAGCCGTAGCGTGCCATTGCCAGTTCGGGATACGCGTCCAGCAGATAATCCGCCTCGAATAACGCCACGTCCTCAAACTCAATCACCGCACTGCGAATGGCGCCACTAATGGCCAGACGGTATCCGCAGGCCTCCGGAGAAAGCTTGGGCCAGAGAAACCCCGGTGTGTCATAGAGCAGGACGTTGTCTGGCAGCTTGATGGCCTGCTGCGCCCGGGTTACTGCGGGCTCATTCCCGGTCTTGGCTGCCGGCCGGCCCGCCATGGTGTTGATCAATGTGGACTTGCCGACATTGGGGATACCCAGAATCATCACCCGCAACGCCCGCTTCTGGCGATCATGATCCGGCGTCATTTCACCGGCCAACCGCAAGATGTCGAGCGCTTCCGCTCGCTGGTTGTGGGTCATAGTGATGGCCCGCACACCGCGCTCCTTTTCCAGCCAGCCGAGCCATTGCTCGGTAATGGCCGGATCAGCCAGATCCCGCTTGTTAAGCACTTTGATGACGGGCGTATCGCCGCGCAGGGCAGGGACCAGCGGGTTTTCGCTGCTGAACGGCAGGCGCGCATCCACGACCTCAATAATGAGATCCATCTGCGGCATTACCTTTTTGATTTCCTTGCGGGCCTTGTGCATGTGCCCTGGAAACCAGTTAATGGCCATGGTTGATACTCCTGAAATGGCTGAACGGCGCCATTATGGACGGGAATGACTAAATTTTCACATTTCTCTCAACCCGCCCATGATGGGAGCTGAGGCATGTGAGGGTGTGAAGTATGTACAAAAAGAAGGGGGTTCGGGGTGAAATGCCCGGTTGTTTTGATTTAGGGTGTAGGGCTCGAAAACCGAAAGCGACTTAACTAATCGATTAGTGGAGATTTCTATGAAGCTCGTGAAACTGTTCGGAATTGCCCTGATTGCTATCGGGTTGTCTTCTCCGGCGATGGCGCAGCAATCTGGCGGGCAGCCGGACCAGGTTGATCAGCTGGCTCAGATGGTTGGCCTGAGTGAAGACCAGCAGAAAGAAATTCGCGGCATCATTGAAGAGATGCAGGCTGAGATTCAGGAGCTTCAGGGCGAAGCCCAGCAACTGCAGCAGCAGATCCAGGCTCAGATCAAGCCGGATTACGACGAAGACGCGATTCGTGAAAAAGCGGAAGAGCTTGGTGACGTCACTGGCGAGATGACAGCCATGTCCACCCTGATGCAGGCGAAGGTTGATGCAGTATTCACTGAAGAGCAGCGCGAAGAGCTGAACAAACGTATGCAGCAAATGCAGCAGCAGATGCAACAGCAGCGTCAGATGCAGCGGCAGCAGCAGAAAGGTATGCAGTAAGCGCCGGTAGCTCTGACTGCTGCCTTCTGGGTTAGTGCCTGGAGCTTGAAAAACCGCCTTGGCTTATGGCCTTGGCGGTTTTCTCATTTATAGCCTGCGATTTCGCGTTTAAGCATTGCGCGGAGGGGGCTTTCAGAAACTCGCCCGTGCACCAAACGGCTTAACCAGCAAGATGAGCCGAGGCAACAACGTAAGCGCCCCAACCAGAGCCATGAACATGGCAAAGCCGGTGAACAACCCGAAGTAGATGGTCGGGATGAAATTCGACAGCACCAGGATCGAAAACCCGGTAATAATCGTCAGCGAGGTAAAGAACATCGCCTGCCCGATGCTGCGGTGGCAGCGGTGCATGGTGGCGAGGTAGTCGCCGTCTTTCTCAAATTCCGTCTTGAAACGGTGGATGTAGTGAATGGTATCGTCCACTGCGATCCCCACCGTGATGGCCGCCACCGTGATCGTCATCATATCCAGCGGAATGCCCAGCCAGCCCATCAGGCCCAGCACCGAACCCGCCGCGATCAGGTTCGGGGCCATACCGATCAGCGCCAGCTTTATCGACCGGAACAGGATCAGGAACATCACCATGATGGCCAGGAACACAATGCCGATGGTCTTGATCTGCGAATCGAACAGGCTTTGCAGCATGTTGTTGTACATCACTGTCATGCCCGTGAGCTTCACCTGATCGTCCTCAAAGCCCATTTCTTCGGTGAGGTGAGTGCGTATGCGGTCCAGCAATGCCTGCCGGCGCAGGTCCGGGGAGGTCTCCAGGATGCGGATGCTGAAGCGGGCCTGGTCGTGTTCTTCGCTGATGTAGGGGGTCAGAAGAATGTCCTTCAGATCGTCCGGCACCGCCGAGGGTACGAACGCCAGTTCCAGGGCATTCAGGGGCTCGCCACCGTTAACCTGGGCAAGGATGTCCAGGGTGGTATCGATGGACATGACCTTGCCGGTCTCTGGCAGGCTGTCCAGATAATCATGAACCTTACCCAGTCGATCCATCTTCTGATAGGTGAACCAGGTGTCGCGGTATTCCTCGGCACCCTCACAGTCCTCCACAAACGGATCGCAATCACTGGCAAAGGGGTCGCCGCCGGCTTCGCTTTCGGGTGGTTTCTCGTCCGTGATTACCACATCCAGTGGGGTCGTGCCTCCCAGACGGTCATCAATGGTGATCATGCCCTGGTGGATTTCGGTGCTGGACTTGAAGTAGTCGATGAAGCTGTTTTCCACCGTCAGGCGGTTCAGGCCGATGACGCAGAGCACCGCGAGGATGGCGGAGCCGACTAGTACGGTTTTGCCGTAGTGCTCGGTAAACCGCGCAAACCAATCGGTAAAGGGAATCCGGTTGGAACGCACCCGGTCGTCCACCGGCGGTGGCAGCAGCGCCAGCAGGGCCGGGAAGATGATAAACGTGATAAGGAAGGCCACGGTCAGGCCGATGGTCATCATCCAGCCAAAATCGATCACCGGGCGGATACCGCTGAAGGTAAGCGAGCCGAAAGCAACAATGGTGGTGATGGCCATGTAGAAGCAGGGTTTGATCATGGCCAGCAGGGTGCGCCGTAGCGTATCCCGTGATTCGGCTTCAGGGTCGTCGTGCTGGAACTCCCGATAGCGAACGATCAGGTGGATGGTCAGCGACAGGGTCATGATCAGCAGCAACGACACGAAATTGGATGAGATCACCGTGACTGGCCATTGCGCCCAGCTCAGGTAACCAATCACCAGCCACACCGTAAAGCTGCAGCACAACAGTGGCACCAGCACCCAGCGCCACTGGCGGAAAATGATTGCCAGGGTCAACAGCAGGAAGATCAGCACACCAACACCGAAGGTGGACAGGTCGTTCTGGATGAAACGGATCATGTCGGCAACGATCATGGGTACGCCGCCCAGGTAGATCTCGGCGCGGTCACGGTAGCTGTCGAGGATGCCCCTGACCCGTTTGATGGTGCGGTCCCGCTCTTCGCCCTGGGCTTCGGTAAACTTGATGAATGCCTGGCTGACGGTTTCCAGTCGTTGCTGTTCCTCTGAGGAGGCTTCGCCACTGTCTACCGCGTCCCGGAGCGAGTTGCGTTCGCGGAGCAGTTCAAAATAGCGCTCCGGCGTGGACAGGTTGACCTGTATCGCGGTCGTTCGTGCGTCTTCGCTGATCAGCAGGTTCGGGTAGAGCGGATTGTTGAGTAGTGCTTTCCTGGCGGTGTCTGGAGCAACGTCATCCTCGTCGATGGTCTGGATCTCTGAGTCAACGGTGTCCAGGGTCAGGTCCGGGCTGTGGAGCAGGGGGACGTTGAGGATGCTGTTGGTGGAGCTGACATTTTCCAGGGCTGCCAGTTCGTCCCGCAATGACGCCAGTAAAGCCAGACCCTCGTTGCTGAACAGTTCCTGGTCGGGCGTATAGGTAACAACGAGAAAATCGTCGGAGGTAGTGAAGCGGCGGTTCACTTCCCGGTACTGCTCCAGGGAGCGATCATCTTCAAGAACCAGCGACTCGGCCGAGGCATCCAGGCGGAACTGGTCCAGCCGCAGGCTGGCTATCAACAGCAGGGCACCAAACAGCAGAAGTACCAAAACAGGACGGGGGAAAATCAGCCGGTCATAGAACGATCGAAGCCAGGACATCGTAAGAATTACCCTACACAGTGAAAGCGAGTGCAGAGTGTGCCACAAACTGTCAGTCGACGGTGCCCCTGTTTGAGGCCTATTCCAGGGAATTGATCAGTGGTTCAGTCTACCGCTTTGACCGGAATTTGTTGTGCGTTGGAGGAAGCAGGCACTTCTGGCACCGCAAGGCCCAGGTTATTCTTTTCGAAGACACGATCGGCACGGTAGCTGGAGCGCACCATGGGGCCCGACGGCACTTCCATAAAGCCTTTCTCCAGGCCAATCTCACGGTAACGGTTAAAGTCTTCCGGGGTCACGTACTGTTCCACCGGCAGGTGGTTCTGAGTGGGGCGCAGATACTGGCCCAGGGTCAGAATGTCGACGCCGATAGCCCGCAGGTCATCCATGGTTTTCAGGATTTCCTCTTCCGTTTCACCGAGGCCCAGCATCAGGCTGGTCTTGGTGAGCACGTCCGGACGGTACTGTTTGGCGTGCGCCAGTACGCTGAGGGTTTTCTCGTAGCCGGCGCGGGGGTCCCGAACACGGGTAGTCAGGCGCTTCACGGTTTCCACGTTCTGTGCGAAAACGTCCAGGCCGGAGTCCACGACCTTCTCAACGTGCGCCATGACGGCGTCAAAGTCTGGCGTCAGGGCTTCCACTGCGACATGAGGGGTGCGCTGCTTGATGGCCGATACGCAGGCCGCATAGTGGGCGGCGCCGCCGTCGTCCAGATCGTCCCGATCCACAGAGGTCAGTACGATATAGCGCAGGCCCATGAGTTCAACGGACTTCGCGGTATTTTCCGGCTCCTCATGGTCCAGCCAGCCTTTGGGGTTGCCGGTATCAACGGCGCAGAAGCGGCAGGCGCGGGTGCACACGGAGCCCATCACCATGATGGTCGCGGTACCATTGGCCCAGCATTCGCCGATATTCGGGCAATGGGACTCCTGGCAGACCGTGCTCAGGCGGTGTTCACTGACGTTCTTTCGAACCGCTTCGTAGCGCTCGCCACCGGGCATGCGTGCTCGTAGCCATGACGGTTTGCGCTGGGTTTTGGTGTCGATGATGCCCGAACCCGAGCGTTTGATGCCGTCCTTGATCGCTGAGAATCCGTGTTCATTGCGGAACTTGGAACCACTGGTGACGCGTGATTTGGCGCTGTCGCTCATTACTGGGGGACTCTCTTCTCGGCGGCGGATAAAAAGCTTGGCTGACTCTAAAGGGTAATCTGCGCCAGCGGAGGATACAAGGCGGGTAAGGATAATCACGGGGGTTTCGGGCACGACTTTCGTCGTACCCGGTGGCTACGTCAGGCGGTTGCTTTGTCCAGCGCCTGGCTGATATCGGCAATGATGTCATCCACGTGTTCGATGCCAATGGACAGGCGTACAAGGTCCTCACTGACACCCGCACTTGCCAGTTCCTCCGGATTGAGCTGCCGGTGAGTCGTTGTGGCGGGGTGACAGGCCAGGGATTTGGCGTCACCAATGTTGACCAGGCGGTAGATCAGTTGCAGGGCGTCAATGAATTTTGCGCCGTTCTCGAGTCCGCCGGTGATGCCGAAACTGAGAATGCCTGACGCACGGCCACCGCAGATCTTGTCGCAGGTGGCTTTGTACGGACTGTCGGCCAGGGTGGCATAGTTTACCCATTCCACCGACGGATGATTTTGCAGGAAATTGGCCACCTTTTCGGCGTTTTCGCAGTGCCTTTCCATGCGCAGGCCGAGTGTTTCAAGGCCCTGCATGATCAGGAATGCGTTAAACGGAGCCAACGCTGCGCCGGTATTGCGCAGTGGGACCACACGGCAGCGCCCGATGAAAGCCGCGGCGCCAAGGGCTTCGGTATAGACCACACCGTGGTAGGAGGGGTCAGGCTCGTTGAGCATGGGGAACTTCGCCTTGTTGGCGGCCCAGTCAAACTTCCCGGAGTCGACCACCACACCTGCTACGGTGGTGCCGTGGCCACCAATGTACTTGGTGAGTGAATGGACCACGATATCCGCGCCGTGCTCAAAGGGCCGGCAAAGGAAAGGCGTTGCCACCGTGTTGTCGACGATCAGCGGTATGCCGTGTTTGTGGGCAATGTCCGCCCAGCGCTGGATATCAACCACATTGCCGGCCGGGTTACCAATGGATTCGCAGAACAGAGCGCGAGTGTTGTCGTCGATGGCCTTTTCCACCGCGTCGAAGTCATCGTGTCGTACCATGCGGCAGTTGATGCCCTGGTTCGGCAGCGAGTGTGCAAACAGGTTGTAGGTGCCGCCATAGAGCTGGCCGGTGCTGACAATGTTGTTGCCCACTTTGCAGATGGTTTGCAGGGAGTAAAGGATGGCCGCCATACCTGAGGCGACCGCAAGCGCCCCCACACCACCTTCCAGTTGCGCCATACGTTCCTCCAATACGGCGTTGGTGGGGTTCATGATGCGCGTATAAATGTTGCCCTGTACCTTCAGGTCAAACAGGTCGGCACCGTGCTGGGTGTCGTCGAACGTGTAGGACGTGGTCTGGTAGATGGGCGTGGTTGCGGCGTTGGTCGTCGGATCACCGTTGAAGCCAGCGTGAAGGGCGAGAGTTTCCGGTTTCATGGTTGAGCATCCCTTTTATCAAGCGTTGTTGTTGAGGTCGAACATCCCGAGTGAGTATGCCACAGGCATAGGAACGTGAGCATTGTTTCATGTTGACCCTCATCGGCTTGTGACTTCCTTGTTTCCGCGCTAGGTTCGAACAGATATGACTGTCAACAACGTGCAAACAATAACGAGTACAGCAAACCGGATGGAGGAGGGCAGCGGGCGCTGGTTGTCCCGTGCACTATTGGTCTGCCTGGCCCCATTGGTTTTCATTGCCTGTAGCGGCAGCGACGATAATCACGCAAAGGGTGGTGACCGGGCGCTGGAAGCTGCGGATATTGATGCACCGGAGACCCGCCTGAAGGCACACCCGACTACTGGGGAGCAACTGGCCCGAAGACAGGTACTTGTCCGGGGCAATGCGAGCGAACCCGCTTCCCTGGACCCCCAACTGGTGCAGGACAGCGTGGGTGGCGCCATCGTGGTTGACCTGTTCGAAGGGTTGACCCGCAGCGGCCCCAGAGGGGATACCGAACCGGCGATGGCGACGTCCTGGGCCTCCTCGAACAACAACCTGACCTGGACATTCCAGCTCCGTGAAGACGGCCGCTGGAGCGATGGCAGCACCGTTACCGCCCAGGATTTCGTGTACGGCTGGCGCAGGGCGGTGGACCCGGAGGTAGGCTCAAACTATGCGTATTACATCGAGTCCGCCGGGGTAGCCAATGCTGGCGAGATCATCGCTGGGGAAAAGGCACCGGATACCTTGGGTGTGCGTGCTGTCGACGACTTCACCTTCGAGGTGACCCTGGACGAGCCGATCACCTATCTGCCGGATATGACCGTCCACTACACCATGTTTCCCGCTCCTAGCCAGGCCATCGAGACCCATGGTGAGGACTGGACCAGGCCGGGCAAGATGGTCTCCAACGGTGCTTATACGCTGCGCGCCTGGCATCTCGGCGAGAAGCTGGTGGCGGCTCGCAATCCTCATTACTGGGGGGATGACAGAACCATCATCGACCGGGTGGTCTACCTGCCCATTGAATCTTCGTCCGCCGAGCTTCAGCGCTACGCCAGTGGCGAGCTGCACATGACCTCCACGGTGCCGGTGTCCCAGATGGCCCGGTTGAAAAAAGAGCGGCCCAAAGAGTTGGTGATGGTGCCCAGCATGGCCACGTACATGTATGCCTTCAACGTCAACAGGCCGCCCTTTGACGACGTGAGAGTGCGTAGGGCGCTGACCTACGCCATTGACCGCAATATCATCGTCAGCTACATCACTCGGGGCAACCAGATGCCGGCATTCACCCTGACACCGCCCTACGTCAGCGGTTTCGACTTCCGGCAGCCGGAGTACGCCACCTGGTCCCAGACCCGACGCGACGAAGAGGCGTGCGAAGCCCTTGAAGAAGCCGGTTACACTGAAGACAACCCACTGGAATTCGAACTGCTCTACAACACTGACGAAAGCCATAAGGCGCTGGCCATCGTGGTCAGTCAGATGTGGAAAGAGAAGTTGGGGGCAAAGGTCACCATCAGCAATCTGGAGTGGAAAACCTTCCTCTCCGAGAAGCAGGCTGGCAACTATGGTATCGCCCGGTTTGGCTGGAAGGGGGATTACAACGAAGCCTCCACCTTCCTGACCCTGCTAACCAGCGACAGTGGTAATAACGACGGCGGCTGGAGCAATGAAACATACGACCAGTTGCTGCTGGATGCCCGTTCCAGCGACGATCCCAATCCCTATTATGTCAGGGCCGAGGAAATCCTGTGGCAGGCGTTTCCGGTGGTGCCGGTGTACTTCAACACTACGGTGGCGCTGGTGAGCCCGTCCCTGAAGGGCTATCCGGAGAAGAATCCCCGTACCATTGTTTACAGCAAGGATATGTACATCACTGCGGACTGAGGGAAGCCATGTTCAGTTTTATCATCAGACGTCTGGCGGTAGCGGTACCAACCATACTGGCGTTGATCACGGTCTCGTTCGTGCTGATGCACGCGGCGCCTGGCGGCCCGTTCACCAACGAGCGTAATGTGCCGGAAGCGGTGATGGAAAACATCGAGGCCAAATACAACCTGGATAAACCCCTGTGGCAGCAGTACCTCATCTACGTGGGCAACGTCGCCCAGGGCGACCTGGGGCCCTCGTTCCGTTATAAGGACTTCACGGTCAATGAGCTGATCGAGTCCAGCTTTCCCCGGTCCGCCTACATCGGCGCCTGGTCCTTCCTGTTCGTGGTGGTGTTCGGGGTAGGGCTGGGTGTGATTGCGGCCCTGAAACAGAACCGTTGGCCGGACTACACGGTGATGACCGCCGCCATGACTGGGGTGGTGTTCCCCAATTTCGTGATGGCGCCGTTGCTGGTGCTGCTGTTTGCCGTCACGTTGCGCTGGTTGCCTGCCGGCGGCTGGGAAGGCGGGCAGGTGGAATACATCGTGCTGCCCATCATCGCCATGGCGACGTCCTATATTGCGCAGGTGGCGAGGATTACTCGTAGCAGCATGATAGAGACCCTGCGCAGTCCGTTCATCCGCACCGCCCGGGCCAAGGGCATTCCCCGCCACAAGATCGTATTGCGCCATGCCCTCAAGCCCGCGTTGATTCCGGTGGTGTCGTACCTTGGGCCGGCTTTCGTGGGCATCATCACCGGTTCGGTGATCATCGATCAGGTATTTTCCACGGGCGGCATTGGCCAGCACTTCGTCAACGGTGCCATCAACCGGGACTACTCGCTGATTCTCGGGGTCACCATTCTGGTGGGCGTACTGACCATCGTCTTTAACGCGGCGGTGGATATTCTCTATACCTGGCTGGACCCGAGGGTGCGTTACTGATGTTTTTCTCCGACAAACATGCGGGCATGGGCGAACTGGCGGACACCCTTGCGGAAGACGCCTACACCGAAGGCCGCAGCCTTTGGCGTGACGCGCGACGGCGTTTTATGAACCACCGGGCAGCGGTGGCGAGTCTGGTGGTGCTGGCTCTGTTGCTGTTGTTCGCGGCCTTCGGCCAGTACCTGTCACCCTGGGACAACGAATCCATCGACTGGGCCAGTTTGCCAAACCTGGATGAAGATGGCGTGCCCAGCCTGGCCAGCCAGCACTATTTCGGTCTTGATCCCATCGGCCGTGACCTCTACCAACGCACCGTGCAGGGCAGCCGTATTTCCCTCATGGTAGGGGTTCTCGGGGCGCTGACGGCGGTGGTCATCGGCACGCTTTATGGGGCCATCTCCGGTTACGTGGGCGGCCGTACCGACGCCATCATGATGCGGACGCTCGAAGTACTCAGCGCCTTTCCCTTCATGTTCCTGGTGATCGTGCTGATGGCGGTGTTCGGGCGCAATGTCCTGCTCATTTTCGTGGCCATCGGCGCGGTGAGCTGGCTGAATATGGCCCGGATTGTGCGGGGCCAGACCCTGAGCCTGAAGCGCAAGGAGTACATTGAGGCCGCCATGTCCGTCGGTGTGCATCCCTTCCTGATCGTGCTCCGCCACATCGTGCCCAATGTGCTGGGCGTGGTGATTGTTTATGCAACCCTGCTGGTGCCGGAGATGATCCTGTTCGAATCCTTTATCTCGTTCCTGGGGCTTGGGGTGTCGGAACCCTACACCTCATGGGGTGCGCTGATTTCCGAAGGCGCGGATGCCATGTGGACCGCGCCATGGACCCTGATTTTCCCCATGCTGATGCTGGTGCTCACCCTGTTCTGTTTCAATTTTCTCGGCGACGGGCTGCGGGATGCCCTCGACCCTAAAGACCGCTGAGCCGGCAGGAACCCGATCTATGGCAATGCTGGAAGTCAATAATCTCGAAGTGGCCTTCGATACACCGGATGGCACCTTGCAGGCAGTGAGGGGGCTCAGCTACCAGTTGGAGGCTGGGCAGACTCTGGGCATCGTGGGTGAGTCCGGCGCGGGTAAAAGCCAGGGGGTATTTGCGCTGATGGGCCTGCTCCCGGACAACGCCCGGGTCAGTGGCGAGGTGCTCTTTGAAGGCGAGCCACTGCTTAATTTGCCGGAAAAGCGGATGAATCAGATCCGTGCGGCCCGCATCGGCATGATTTTCCAGGACCCGATGACGTCCCTGAACCCGTTCATGAAAGTCAGCGACCAGCTCATCGAAGTGCTGGTGCAACACAAAGGCATCAGCCGCAAACAGGCTCTTCAGGAATCCCTGCAGATGCTGGAAGCGGTTCGTATCCCCGAGGCCCGCAACCGTATTCATTGTTATCCCCATGAATTCTCCGGGGGCATGCGTCAACGGGTCATGATCGCCATGTCCCTGCTGTGTCGACCGCGCCTGCTGATTGCGGACGAACCCACCACCGCCCTGGATGTCACAGTTCAGGCTCAGGCGATGGACCTGTTGCAGGAGCTGCAACAGGAATTCAATACCGCGATTATCCTGATCACCCACGACCTGGGCGTAGTGGCCGGAAGCTGCGACCAGACATTGGTGATGTACGGCGGCCAGATGATGGAGTTTGCTGCCACCCGGGACCTGTTCCGGGATCCCTCCCATCCCTATACCAAAGGCCTGATGGGCGCCATTCCGCGTATTGATGAGCAGATGGATGAACTGGTCACCATCCCCGGCAACCCGCCCAACCTGATGAACCTGCCGCCGGGCTGTCCATTCTGCGACCGTTGCCCCGTGGCGGAGCCGCGCTGCTATCACGAGCTCGACCCACCGGAGCGATTCGGGGCAGAGCGGATTCGTGTATGCAATCTGCCAAGGGAGGCGATTCCATGAGCGAACAACAGCGCCTGCTGACGGTGGAAAACCTGCGGGTCACCTTCGACATCATGCCTCGCAACGCCTGGCCCTGGACCCGGCCGCAGCCACTAAAAGCGGTGAACAACGTCAGCTTCACCCTCAACGAGGGCGAAACCCTCGGCATCGTGGGAGAGTCCGGCTGCGGCAAGTCCACCCTGGCAAGGGCCATCATGGGCATGGTGCCCAGCCAGGCGGGAAAGGTGGTGTGGTTGGGCGAGGACCTGCGGGGGCTCAGCCTGAAACAACTGCGTAAACGCCGCCAGCGCCTACAAATGGTTTTTCAGGATCCGCTTGCCTCCCTGTCGCCTCGCATGACCGTCGGCGATATCATCGCTGAACCTCTGCGTACCCACTACCCGGATATCAAGGGCGCCGAGCTGCGGGAAAAAGTGGATGCCATCATGGATCGCGTTGGCCTGCACCCGCACCAGAAAAACCGCTACCCCCACGAATTTTCAGGCGGCCAGTGCCAGCGGGTGGGCATCGCCCGGGCGTTGATTCTGGAGCCGAAACTGATCATCTGTGACGAACCGGTGTCTGCGCTGGATGTCTCCGTACAGGCCCAAGTCATCAACCTGTTGAAAAGCTTGCAGCGGGACATGGGGCTTTCACTGATCTTCATCGCCCACGACCTGAGCGTAGTCAAGCACATCAGCGACCGGGTGATGGTGCTGTACCTGGGCAACGTGGCCGAAAACGCCTCCCGTGCAGAACTGTTCGCCAACCCCCGGCATCCTTACACGCAGGCCCTGATGGCAGCTGTGCCGATTCCTGACCCGGAGAGAGAGCGGGCCAAGCCTCCGGCAGAACTGGAAGGCGACCTGCCGTCGCCCATGAGCCCCCCTAGCGGCTGTGTGTTCCGCACGCGATGCCCGCTGGCCACTGAGTATTGTGGTAAAGAGATACCCGTTCTGGAGGATAAAACCGGGGCAGGGCACTGGGTGGCGTGCCACTATGTGGAGCGCGATGAAGAATTGAACTAAGCTTGTGGAGTGAATGGATCTCCGTGTTGACGAGTCACTCTTATGGACAGGAAGTCTGCGGGTTATCAGCCCCTACTTATCGCCCTCCTCGCGATCACGATGCCCTTGAACCTTTTGCGTGCACAAGAACCAGTGCGCGTCGGGATTGTTGCTGGAATAGAGCGGGAAATAACGGTCACGGAGGGAGCGCTGGAGGGGCGCTTTTCCGCGTTCTACCGATGCGTGTTCGAGCGGGTCCCCGGGGAATTTCAGTTCGTTGAAATGCCTTTGGCGCAACTGCTCTACCAGCTGAGAAAGGGCGGTGTTGCGGTGGGTTTTCCCCTGGTCCAAACCTCGGAACGGGACCGCTACGCGGACTTTGGTGGGGGACTCTTCCAGACCGAGTACGTCTACCTGTTTCTGGAAGAAATGCCTCCCCTCGGCCAAACCGCTGGCCTCACCTATGCCTTTGTCAGGAGGTTCGTCGGGGATAAGCTGATCCAGGGCGAAAACGCAAAGATTCTACACGTATCCGAATGGCGCCAGGCAGTCTACCTGCTCAAGCTGGGCCGGGCAGATGTTGTGGTCATTCCCTGGGTGCTCGTGGACAAGTTTATGGCCGATTATGAGGGCGATTACTTTGTGCGACGGGCAGCCTGGGTAGATCTGTCCCTTTATGTTTCCCATGAGCACGGGAATGGCCGGTTGACGGAAGAGCTGCGCCAGGCCATTCGATGGTGCCGGTATCGAAACGATCTCAACTGAGACTGGCGTCGTTGTCAGGAAACACCGTGTCGTAGCACCAGGTGAAAACGAACGCATACACCAGATAAAAGACCACGAAGGCGATGTCGACGATCAGCGCCTCAACCAGCCCAATGCCCATCCACCACGCGATGACCGGAAGGAACGTTATCATCAGGCCCAGTTCAAAACTGAGAGCATGGAATAACCGCATCTTCAGCGACTTACGAGTAGAACCGGTAAGCCGTTTCAGGCCGTGATCGAACATGAGATTGAAGAGGTAATTCCAGCCGGTCGCCATGGTGGCACCTATGGCAGCCAGGACGCTGGTTTTGTCGAGCTCGAAGCCAAACACAAGTGCGGATAATGGGATGGTGATAAGCAGGCCGATGATCTCGAACGAGACGGCCTGACGGATTCTGTCTTTAGTGGTTCTCATGGAAGTTCAGGAAAAATGGAGGCGGGTCGTCCCGCGTTCAATTCCCGGGAAGGGCGGGGACGTCCCCGAAACGAAAAAAGGTCACGACGTGAGTCGCGACCTTTTAAATTCTGGTAGCAAGGGGCGGAGTCGAACCGCCGACCCCGGCATTATGAGTGCCGTGCTCTAACCAACTGAGCTACCTTGCCAAATTCGTTCTGGATGAGCTCCAAACGAGGCGCGTATTTTCTGGATTTTACCCGGTACTGTCAACCCTCTTTTAGGTTTTGTGTGTTCGGATATTTTGGATTGTGATGGTTGGCCCTTGCTCGGGAACCAAAAAAACCTATAATGACAATCATTATCATTATAAGTCCGCTCGTATTAGCGGGCCTTTCCGGCCATTTAACCACTTTCGTTGTTTTATCCATGACCATTCCCGCGCTTGCGCCGCTGTTTGTTGGTGACTTTGAGTACTACCGGACCATCCTGGTGCTGCCCGACGATACGCGCCCCGCTACACCGGCGCGGGATCTGGTTACGGAGGATGGCTTGTCGTGGTTGTTGGAGTGTTATCGTCGTTCGCAACCTGGTGACGATGACCGTGCATTGCTTTCCCAATGGTCGCGCACCTATTTTGCAAAGCTCGTTATTCCGACGATAACGGCCAACCTCGTGTTAGGTCGGGAATTGCCGGTCGGTCTCGACACGCTTGAGATTATTCTGGGCTGCGATGGTCTTCCTGAGGCTTTTCGTATTCCAGATGAAGGTCGCCCCTTTGAGCGGGTGCCAGTGAGCCCGTTTGAGCGCTTTGGAGAGCTCCTGGAGAGTAATTTCGAGCCCTTAATTGTGGGATGGAGTCGCCAGGTTAAATTGTCTCGCAAGGTGCTCTGGAACAATGCTGCGAATTACATTGAGTGGCTGGTGGGCGCGTTGGCGCAAAAGGGCGTGCCGTTGACTCGCCTGGAAGATGGACAGCGGTTGATAGAGTCCGAGTATTGGCCAGACGGGCAGCGAAACCCGATGTACCGTCCCGTGCGGTATATTCCGCGTAACGTGGGCCCCTCTCCGTTACGGCAGCGTCGACAATGCTGTATACCTGTCTCTTATACACATCTC
>OJGU01000304.1_pt1 | contig 31742 bp, 24 predicted proteins | sample 1594741 | NCBI WGS metagenome assembly OJGU01 (sample SAMN05416841, study PRJEB24817) | seawater metagenome | isolation source: Sea water | place: Canada:Atlantic | collected 2013-07
CGAGATGTAGAGAGGTCTCGTGGGCTCGGAGATGTGTATAAGAGACAGAAGTTGGGACTTCCAGGCAAAGACATCCCCTGGCAACAGCGACGCAATAACATGATTAACGTCTGTATCAACTGCCACAACAAGAACTTCGTCGACGGATTCTACACTCAATACGACGGCCTCATCGAACTCTACCACGACAAATTCGCGAAACCAGGTCTCGCTCTCTACAACGCCGCGCAACCCCTACTTCGCAAACCCAAATTCAGCAATAAGATCGATTTCATTTGGTTCGAACTGTGGCATCACGAAGGACGTCGAGCTCGACACGGAGCAAGCATGATGGGCCCCGATTACACGCATTGGCACGGCACCTACGAGATCGCTCGAAACTTCTACACCGAGTATATCCCCGAACTTCGCGAACTCGCCGAGCACAATCAGCACTCTCCCGACTCCGATCGAAAGGACGCGGCTGAGGAATTGAATCAACTCATCGACAAGACGCTCAACAGCGACAACCACAAGTGGTATCTGAATAAGATGGACCCCGCCGAGAAAGCCCGACGCGAAGCCGCTCTGAAAGAATTCCAAGGCCGCTACACCAAATAACTCACGATGAGCAATCTGTTGGAGACCGTAGACGAGATCCGTCGAATGACAGACTCGGAACTCGCACAAGTTGCTGAAGATGGACTAACAACCCGCCTTCGCGAGCAAGGCGACGCAGCAAGGGCTCAGTTCGGGGGGCTCCGGCCCTCCAATCTAGGCACGTTCCTTGAAGATCGAAATCATGTCCGTCGCCCAACCCGGCTTGTTCTCGAACTGGGCGAAATGGGAATGCATCAATTTGCGCAGCCCGAAGATGATATTCGAACGCCAGGTGGAATGATGCTCTATCTTCGTCCTCTCCTTGGCAAACGACCGGACTATCTGATTAGAGCAGTCGCCTACATGATCCCCGTTGTCAACTACGGAGCGATCATTGAAGACGAGCATTGCCTAGTCTACGGAGCAGCGCTCTTTGGCGAAACACCAGAGATATTTTACGAATCGATCTGTGCGATTGCGGATTGGCTTGGCGCCGAATCAGCCACCCGATCCAAGGCCCCCGTTTAACACCGCCACGGTAGAGAGCCATCCCTTTGGTCCAGTTCCCCATTGTTCTCTTATCGAGGCAATGATTGAATACCGCCATGGCGGAATCAAAAGAAGCGATTATCCAAAGACTCTGCAATCCTGGTATCATCGCCGTGGTGCGGGCTCGAAGCAAAGAACAGGTAGTTCCCTTAGCAGAAGCCTTGCTTGCCGGTGGGGTTGTCGCAGTCGAAATCACCATGACAACCCCCCATGCCATTGAAGCGATTCGGGAGGCATCCGCCACGTTCGGTTCGCGTGCCCTCATTGGAGTGGGTACCATTCTCGATCAAGAAACAGCAACTCAAGCCATCAACGCAGGCGCACAGTTCGTCGTGACTCCGATCACGAAGCCAGAGATTGTGAGTATCGCTCATGCAGCAGGAAAACCCGTGATGATCGGGGCTTACTCACCCACGGAAGCCCAGACGGCCTACGAAGCCGATTGTGATTTCGTCAAGATCTTCCCGGCTGATGGCTTGGGAGCGAGCTATATTAAAGCCATTCGCGCCCCCCTCCCCCACTTAAGAGTCGTTCCAACTGGCGGTGTCAACTTGGACACAATGAAGTCGTTTATCGATGCCGGCTGTGTCGCTCTTGGCGTCGGCTCATCCATGATCACCAAAGAAATTCTCGAAAATGACAATTGGCAACAATTGACGGAAAACGCCAAAGCCTATGTCGAGAAGCGCCTAGAACTTGGATAAAAGAAAATCCAAGCAGTCGCTAGAGAGAAAAAGGGTCGGGAGGAACCGCACAATGCGGCCCCACTCCTCCCGACAAGTGCCGTAAGCGCATGCTTACGCCAGTTTTCACTGGCCCCCACAAAGTGGCTTGGCATTCGGTGCCAGAAACGAACCGCTATTGCCCCCTCCAAAGCAACAACACCGGTCTCACTAGAACCATCGTCAATCAGGCGCCTCCTATCCGCCCTCTTGCTACCTCACTAGTAGCTAGAGCGAGGCCATTCTCACGAATGAGAATGCGCCGAAGCCAAAAGCCCCTCATTCAAGCTTCGTCGCCGCGTTCAGTAGAAAGCCCGCACCACCCTTGAATAGGCATGAAGCCATGCATCAGTAAGGAAAGAGATGCTCGAGGTGATGTCAGCTTCGAGTTGGGAGAGCGCAGCAGTCGCTTCGACCAACTCTCCCGTGGAAGAAGCCCCCCTTCACAGATAGAGATAGACGTCGTCTTGAGGTTCGTAGCCCAAGCATTCGGTCCCTTCTCGAAGACTCCAAACCATGCCGCGGTTCTTTGACATTCCATTGACAATCACCGCGGACGCAGGCCATGAACCCGCCTCAGCCACCAGGCTCTTTTCGATCAGTTGAGCGAAGTCACTATTGGAAAGCCACATTTCTTGAAACCATCGATCCGTATCCACGAGCCCTGAGTCTTTCGGATCCTCAGCGCCTCGCTCGATGGTAATCGATCCTGCAGCAGAAAGAGTCGAGGGATGATTTTCCCCAGGCTGACACCACCCGATCCGAATACTAACCGCCGTAACCCGACCGTTACTCGCCTCAGAGATTGCACGGCTCATCCGTTCTCCCGCCAGCTTTACCGTGGCGTAACCGGTTGAATCAATCACCTTGAGCCCGGAATCCCAAATCGTTCCGACGCCAGGCTCAAGATCGGTTCGCAGTTGCCCGGAGGAATTCGCTTGCCCGAACAGACTATCTTTATACCTCCCCATCACGTGGTTTGAGGAAACGAAGACCAGACGCTGGGGCCGGCTGGCCGCTAACAAGGCCGTCGCAATATGATTGGTAATATCCATCGAGACAGCAACATCCTCCCAGGAGGCCTCCGGAAACGGATTCTGAGCAGCGAAGTGAATGATCGCATCCACATCGAGAATGCGGCTTCGCCATCGCAGATCTGCCCACCTCGAAAGATCACAGGGGACGAACTCAACTTGCGGCCACGACGCTAGGCGCTCCGACTGATCAAAGTCGGGCGTTCCGCTATCACAGGCAAGCACACGATCGAATCGATCATCAACGGCCAACTGTGAGGTGGCTTTCCAGCCCAGGTTCCCCAAGGCTCCGGTAACAAGAACTGACTTCATGACGCGCTGAGAGGCTTCATCGAAACCACCTCTTATTTCTTTTTGCCTCCATAAAATCGATCCGCATGGAATCGAGCCAAGGCCTGTAGTCGGGCGGCAATCGAAGGATTCTCCTCAATCACATTCGTGGTCTCATTCGGATCGTTCTCCATGTCAAAGAGCGAGAGCTCAATGGTGGACTGACTGTATTTCCCAGGAATCCCGGCCTTTCCAGGGCTAGCCAGCGTTCGGTACCGATGCGGCAGATGGAGTTTCCATCGACCATCTCCCGTAATGAGTCCCTGAAATTCGTTTCCGTTCGAAAACGGGTAGTAGGTGTTAGGATTGCGTGCTCCCTTACGGTCAACAAGAAGGTCCCAAACGTTCTTCCCATCCACCTCGTTTGGCAATGAGGCGCCAGCCAAGGCTGCAAAGGTTGGCAGGATATCCAGGGAACAAAATGTGTTACTCGACAATGAGCCGGCCTTGATCTGTGGCGGATACTTGATCACGCACGCGCTCCGAATCCCACCATCAAACGAGGTTCCTTTCGCCTCGCGGAAAGGGGTGACACCAGCCCGGTCCCCGTAGGCGATCCAAGGACCATTGTCGGAAGTGAAAACCAGAATCGTATCCTCCGAAAGCCCATTCGAATCCAAGGCCTTCATGATCTCGCCAACGGACCAGTCAAGTTCCATCATAACATCCCCATACAGCCCTGCTCCCGATTTCCCCTTAAACTTATCACTACAGAAAATCGGCACATGAGGCATGGAGTGAGGCACATAAAGGAAGAAGGGATTGTCACCCTGACGTTCAATGAAATCAACTGCGTGTTCGGTATACCACGTTGTCAGGTGAGGTTGATGATCTTTCGTCACGCGCTCAATCGTGACCTTATTGTTCTCCCAATACTGAAGCGGATACTTCCCCCAAAACTCAGGACTTTCAGGATGAAACTCCCACATGTCGTTCGAGTACATCAACCCACACGATTCATCAAAGCCACGCGCCGGAGGTCGGGTATCCGCTTGATCCCCAAGATGCCATTTTCCGAAGAGCGCCGTACGATAGCCTGCCGGCTTCAACATCTCAGCAATCGTTCCAAACGATGGATCAAGCCCGCGTTCCCGCGGTGCGTGTGCGCCGAACATTTTCGTGCGCCCTGGATAACAACCCGTTAAGAGCGCTGCCCTAGAAGCTGAGCAGATCGCCTGAGGCACATAGAAATTATTGAACCGACATCCCTCACGAGCCAATCGATCCACATTCGGTGTTTTGTAATTAGGACTCCCGAAGGGTTCAAAATCACCCCAGCCGGCATCATCGAGAAAAATGACGACAAAATTTGGTTTTCGATCCACCTCAGCAGCGTTCGCAGAAAACGCCCAGAGCAACACGAAGAAACTAAAGATCAAGATCGTTCTTGGTAACAACAAACGAAGGAATGAAATCATGCCCGAATCATTATCAGATTACGCTCACAAGGCAATGCCTCACGAGGATCGAAAACTAAAAAGACGGTTCTTGTTGTCACTCAAGCGAACTCGCTACAATGAGCGGCGTGATTCGAAATATTATTTTTGATTGGTGCGGCACACTGGTCAACGATCTTGAGGCAGTCTGGAAAGCAACGAATCAAACGTTCATCAAGTCTGGAGTCAAGCCCCTCTCTTTGGAAACGTTCCGCGCTGAATTCTCCCTTCCATTCCGTCCCTTTTACCAACGCTACACGCCGCATATTGAAGAGAAACAGCTCGAATTGTGGTACCTAGAAGCCTTCAAGAACGAACAGCATTCCATCGCCCCGTTCGCCCATTCCAAAAGATTTCTTGACTACTGCCAAACGCGGGGCATCAAGACCTTCGTGCTCTCGTCGATCCATGCGGATCACTTCGAGGGCCATCTGGCACTTACCGAGTTTGCCGACTTCTTTGAAGAAACGTATGTCGGCGTCCATGATAAGCGCGAGACGATTCACCACTTGCTCGACACTCATGATCTCAAGGCAGAGGAAACGCTGTTTGTTGGAGACATGCAGCACGACATCGACACCGCCAAACACGGCAGGACTCGATCATGCGCCGTTCTCACGGGATTCAATAGCCTGGCCCAACTGAAGCAGAGTCAACCCGACTTGATTGTCGAACACCTAGGCGAACTTCAGCGGCACTTGGAATCGAATCAGGGATCCATGCCGCAAATCGAGGCAGGCGACTCTGGGGAACCAACCCCAAACAATCACTTTCCTATCTCAACGGTCGGAGCCTTGATATTTGATGACACCGATCGAGTCTTGATGATTCAAACCCACAAATGGGCCAACAAGTGGGGCATCCCGGGCGGAAAAATCCAGTATGGAGAAACGTCAGAGTGCGCTCTCCGCCGTGAGATTCTCGAGGAAACCAATCTCACAATCACAGACATCCGTTTCGTTATGGTTCAAGACGCTGTTTTTCCGGAAGAGTTCTATCGACGAGAACACTTCCTACTCCTCAACTACACCTGTCACAGCGTCCCTCCCTTAGACACAAAGCTCAACCATGAGGCCCAAGCGTTTCGCTGGGTCTCCCTAAACGAAGCGCTCGAGCTCGACCTGAATATCCCTACCCGAATCCTCCTGGACGCAGTTATTGAGCAACGAAGCACGCTCAACCCCACCCACCCCAACTAGACATGGATCAAATCATCATCCGAGATCTCGAAGTCCACTACCACATTGGAGTACCGGACGAAGAACGAGCCCAGCCCCAGCGTCTCCTCATCTCCATCGAACTAGAACACCCTTTTGGCACTGCCCAAGAGACGGATGACCTCACGGAAACGATCGACTATGGCGCCATCACCACCCAACTTACGGAGTTCGGCAAGGGAAAGGAGTGGAAGCTCATCGAACGCCTTGCGAACGACATCGCTCAGTGGATCCTGCAAGGCTTCGGACCACAACAAGTCACCGTTGAAGTGAAGAAGTTTATTATCCCCAACGCGAAAGACGTCGCCGTTCGAATCACCCGACGCAAGTAAGACAGCTGGCCCCAAAAACCTAATTTGACGGCGGCTTGGGGAGTGATCCCCGAATCTGTGATTCAACCTGAACCATCGGGGCTCCCGTACTAGCCGCTACCCCAGCGGTAATTCCTGAGACATAGGCAGCCGAGGCCGAGGTCCCATTGATCAAGTAGGTCTCTCCATTGAAACTCACATACGAGTGGCCGGGCACCATCAAATCAACGAACGCACCATTGTTCGCATAATTGGCAACCCCACCGGACCGATCCGAAGACGTCACGGCAACCACCTCTGGATAGGCGGCTGGGAAAATATTATGGGTTCCCGGCTCGTTTCCAGCCGCACCAATAAAGACAACGCCCTGCTGGTGGGCATCAGAAATAAGTTCCTGCAAGAAGGGTGTTGTCTCCTGTCCCCCAAGACTCAAATTTATGATTCGTGCCCCAGAATCGATCGCAGCAACGACACCCGCCGCCACCTGGAAGGTTGAAGTCACTTCCTCGCTTCCATAAACATCGACCGGTAGAATCCGAACATTGGACCCCTGCCCTCCGTCTTCGACCATTTCTAATCCTCGCAACAAGGTTTCGGCCATGGTCGTTCCATGAGTCGGCTCATCACTGATCGGGACTCCCTCTCCCGCGACCGAGATCGTCGGCAGCAGGAACTCAGAGGCGCTGACCCCTTCGGCTTGAACGGGCGTATCGATCAGCCCCACAATCACTTTCTCAGAATCAGGATTTGGATCAATCCTCACCCGTGGACGGGAACTATTCCCAAAATTTAGCGACGCCAAGCGAGCTGGAATATCGACTTCGAGGTTGTCGGCAACGGCAACCGAATCGTTGCTTGCCAGATCCTGCCGAGCCACCTCCGTCGCTGCCGCATCCTTGAATCGAAGTCGATAGGCATTCATCCCATCGATTTTCCCCACTACCTCCGCATTAAGTCGCTCAGCAATCTGCTCAATGGTTTCCGGGGAGTCGGGATCTAGCGTCACAATCAGCTCATTCTCAATCCGCCGACTCTTAGGATGAGCCTCATTATCAGCCACCAAGGATTGAGTGGCTGAGCTGAGAGACAATTGGTAAATGTAGAGTTTCTTCTCCCCACGTTCGCCCTGGAGCAGGGCAAAATTCAAATCACCCAAAATTCGCCGCAAGCCTTGATTAAGCGGTAAGCCCTCGAAACGGGTCGACACCAATTTCTGGAGACCGGGCTCGACCATGACGTCCCAACCCGTAAGCGCACTGATATCAGAAAGCACCTTTGAGAGCGGCGCTTGTTGGAGGCTGGCGTCTAGATTTCCAGCAGCCGGATGCCAGCGCACGATCCCCACCGAGGCCGCATTTGCCCTCGAGCCGATCATCAGGCACCCAAGCCCCAGTATTAACAACAACGTCTTCACTTACCTTACCTCTTCCCCTGAGGAATGCTTCCTCATTGGTGAAACCCCACAGACCGAAAATGGTTTCCACCGAGCCCAACTTAGCTCGAATCGCACCATTCTCAAGGAAATCGGAGCCAAAACACAAGTATGCATGCGACGGTCAACTCGCAGTTTTATTTCAAAAATGAGGCGAAAAGGCCTAAATCCAGCAAATCAGCCCCCAAAAAGCGGTCTTTCTTGCTCAGAAACAACGCTATCCCCTTGACGCCCCCCAGAATAACGCTTGCGAGGATCCCTCCCACAGTGTACCCTCTCCAGCCCAACATGGCAGCAATCGGAAGGTTCCAAAAAGGTGACGAGATTTTCTACGCCAAAGTAGTCGACGGCGAGCTATTCAAGCTCAAAGGCGACGTCTTTGGTTCCCCGTCTTTTCAAAAGAAGGCGATTAGCCTCAAAGGCATCAAAACCTTGATTCCGGTAGTCCCCTCTAAAGTCATCGCTGTCGGGCTCAATTATGCGGATCACGCACTGGAATCAGGATCCCCACTGCCAAAAGAACCACTCTTTTGGCTCAAGGCTCCGACATCACTGATTCCAGACGGGGGAAAAATTGAGATTCCGTTTCCTAATCACAAGACCGATTTTGAGGCAGAACTAGCCGTCGTGATCGGGAGACGGATGCGAAATGTCACCCCTGCTGCCGCCGCTCGCTACATCTTCGGCTATACTGCCGCCCAAGATATCAGCGACCGCACCATTCAGAAATCCGAAAGCCAGTGGGCGCGAGCCAAGTCATTTGATACCTTCACCCCGCTCGGTCCCTATGTGGAAACCAAGATTGATCCCCACAAACTGACCATTCAACTCTTTCAAAATGGCCAGCTACGACAAAACTCACTGACGGGCCAATTGATTTTTAATTGCTACGACTTGGTGAGCTTTATCTCAACCAATATGACACTACTTCCCGGAGATATTATCCTTACCGGGACTCCAAGCGGCGTCGGACCGATCCAATCTGGTGATCGACTAGAGGTCCGAATCCAAGGAATGACGCCTCTCGTCAACACCGTCAAGTAGTCTCCCTTTTCCGGGAATCAAAACATCGTATCCGCATCATGCCACGTGGAACGGGCGTGCTTAGGAGGATACTTTTTTCAGCAGAGCGCACATCCGCTATCGCACCGCTGCGCAATCTCACCTACTCTGAGCCTTATGAAGCGATTGATCGCCCACTTACCTGCTCTCCTTGCCCTGACGCTTGGCGCCAGCGCCTTCGCGAACGAGCTTGAGCTCATCTGCCACAACCACCAACGGTTCCTCGCTCCGGTGAATTCGCCCGAGCATCGCAAGTACGCCCCCACAAGAGACGTCGACTTCCTCCATCTCAAACTCGACATCACGCCCTCCTTCAAGAAGCGCACCGTTAAGGGAACAACGACGCTTCTGTTTAAACCGATTTCTCGGCCTGTATCGGTCCTGAAGCTCAATGCAACCGAACTCACCGTTCACGCCGTCACCGCATCCGTATCGATCGCCGAATGGCACCTTTCAACCGAGCATCTCATTATTCATTTTGAAGCGCCCCTGCCGCTCGGACAAGAGAACACCCTAAAAATTGAGCACGAAGCTCAACCAGAGAAAGGCATGTACTTTCGAACCCCAGAGATGGGCTACCGCGAAGGAGAAACTCACCTTTTCACTCAAGGAGAACCCATCGAGTCACGTCACTGGTTTCCCTGCTTTGACTCTCCCAACGAGAAACTAACGACTGAGGTGGTCTGCCACGTCCCCGATGGCATGATCGTTTTGTCCAATGGCCGAAAACTGAGTGAAGAGAAAGACGAAGCGTCCGGTCTCGTGACCTTTCATTGGCTCCAGGACAAACCTCACGTCAACTATCTCATTGCCATCGTAGCTGGCTATTTCGAGTCGATCCAAGATCGCTATCGAGATATCCCAATGGCCTTCTACACCCTGCCCTCACAGATCGAAATGGCGAAGAATTCATACGAGGGAACGAAGGATATGATGGCGTTTATCGAAAATGAGACCGGTGTTCCCTATCCTTGGGATCGCTATGACCAGGTTTGCGTCAACGACTTCGTCGCTGGCGGCATGGAAAACACCTCCCTCACCATTCTCACCGATGGCACCCTCTTCGATCAATCGACCGAGAATCTGCGCTCGAGCCAAGGACTGGTTGCGCACGAACTCGCACATCAATGGTTTGGCGATCTCGTCACCTGTAAGGACTGGAGCCACCTCTGGCTGAATGAAGGCTTCGCCAGTTATTTCGAGGCACTCTACAGCGAACACAAAGACGGCAAGGATGCTTTCCGGTATTCCATGCTCAAAAAGATGGGTAGCTGGATGAACAACCCCAATGATCCTGTGGGAATCGTACATCGCGAATACGATAATCCTATGCAACAGTTCAGTTACCGTGCTTATCCCAAAGCGGCTTGGGTTCTCCACATGATCCGTTCCAGTATCGGTCCCGATCTCTTCCGCCAGATGATGAAGACTTATCTAAAGCGGCACACCTTTGAATCGGTTGTCACCGAGGATCTCAATCAAGTGCTGGAAGAGCTCACAGGCCGATCCATGGACCAATTCTTCGATCAGTGGGTGTATCACGGTGGACACCCCGACCTCGGCATCAGCTTCCAATGGGATACCAAAACCAAGATGGCAAAACTCAACATTCGCCAGAAGCAAACCCCAAGCGAGAACGTCTTGCTCTTTCGCTTCCCGCTCACACTTCGCTTTAAAGGGAGCGACTGGGCAAGGGACTTTGAGATTGAGATCGACTCAAGCGTTGAAGATTTCTACTTCCCGCTTCCAGGAAAACCAACGATCGTCCGAGTCGACCCTGAGTTCACCACCCTATTGCGACAGGACGTGAAACTTCCCAACGAAATGCTCTACGCCCAAGCAGAGGACGAGTCAGACTTGATCGGCCGAATCCTTGCTATTCGGCAACTCGCAAAAAAGGACAACATGAAGGCCATTGAGATTCTCACGAACCGACTCCAGAACGACTCTTTCTACGGTGTCCGAATCGAAGCGTCAAAGGCCCTTAAATCGATCCATTCTCCGGAATCACTCGAAGCACTCTTTGCTGCCTCGGAACAAGACGATCCACGTGTTCAGCACCAAGTCATCTCTGCCACCAGCTCCTTCTTCGATCCAAGATCTCGCGATCAAGCGCTCCACGTGATCGATACGGAAACGAACCCGATGATAAAATCGACCGCCATCACTTCCCTCAGCGCCTATGATCACGACCGACTGAAAACGATCCTGCTGACAAGCCTCCGGAACAAATCCCCGCAGGAACGAGTCGCAGGCGCCGCGATTCGTGTCATCAGCGATCTAGCCGACCCTGTCTACGTCACACCACTCCTCGAATATCTCATGACAGGACAGACAAGAGTTCCGGCTGGAGTCTTCCGATCCGGCCTAGGAGCGCTCGCCAAAGCGGCCCACGGCCTCACAGATCGCACCATCGTTCGAGAATATCTGGCCGGCAAGACAAGCCATCCCAAGACCCGCCTTCGTTCAGCAGCCATTCAGGCCCTGGGCACCCTAGGAGATACCAAAGCGATCCCGGTGCTCACTCGCCTTGCAGCCGGACATTCAGACCACCCTGATCGAAAAGCAGCGGAGGCTGCCCTCAGCAAACTTCGAAGCAAGCAAGCACCGGAACGACAGCTCAAGCAACTCCACGAATCCATCAAGGATCTGCGACAAAGTGAGTCCAAACTAAAATCAGAACTTCAGGACCTCAGAAAAAAATTCGAGGCCCTTAGTCAACCCGTGAAGGAAATCGGGACAGAAGCAGACACCACAGCCCCCTTGCTCCTCGACCCACCGATTCCGCCAACTCACTAAGAACCCTGTCATTTCGAATTCACCGTTGACAGCCAATCCGGCAGAGCGCTTAGTTTGCGCCCCTAGAAACGTTCATATTTTAATACTAGAGAAGACATGCGTTGGACCCAAACCTTTATCCCGACCCTCAAAGAGACGCCTGCGGAGGCTGAAATCCTTTCGCATCGACTCCTGCTACGCGCAGGCCTAATTCGCAAGCTCACTGGCGGCCTCTACACCTTTCTTCCCCTGGGACTAAAGGTGATGCAAAAGATTGCGAACATCGTTCGGGAAGAAATGAATCGAGCCGGAGGCATCGAGGTGCTCATGCCAGCCCTGCAACCGCCCGAGATTTGGCAACAGAGCGGCCGCTATGAAACCGCGCAGGACGTCTTCTTCAAAGCCCAAGACCGGAGCAAGCGTGAGTGGATCCTGGGCCCCACTCACGAAGAAGTGATCACCACCCTCGTCGCAAGCGAGATCAATTCCTATCGTCAACTTCCCCGCAATTTCTATCAGATCCAGACGAAGTTTCGTGACGAGATCAGACCTCGTTTCGGTCTCATGCGCGCTCGAGAATTCGTCATGAAAGACGCCTACAGTTTTGACGCCTCGGATGAGTTAGCGCAATTGAGCTACGAGAAAATGTATCAGGCATACGTGAACATTTTCCGGCGCTGCGGTCTCAAGGCCCTCCCAGTGGAGGCTGATACCGGCGTCATGGGGGGCAAGCACTCTCACGAATTCATGGTACCTGCGGAAGTGGGAGAGGATGACATTGTCTACAATGAATCCGGAACCTACGCCGCCAACATTGAAAAGGCATCCAGCGCCTTGGCGGCCCCGTTTCCCGAACCCGCCGACGTTGCCTCACAGCCTGCACTTGAAAAATTCGAAACACCTGGAGTCAAGACGATCGAGGCACTTGAGAAAGATCCTTACCAGGTTCCTGCGAACCGACAGATCAAGACCCTCGTCTATATGGTCGATGAAAAAGCCATCCTGATCCTCTTGCTCGGTTCCGACCAATTGAATGAGGCTAAACTCGCAGGCGTCGTTGGCTCGACCAACCTACGTCCTGCTACCCCCAAGGAGGTATTCGAAACCCTCGGCGCTTATCCCGGGAGTTTGGGTGCGATAAACGTCTCCGGCCCAGCAATCTATGCCGATACCATGCTCCGGAACGGCTACGGACTCACTACCGGAGCGAATGAAAAGGGCGTACACGTACGCAACGTCTGCATGGAACGAGATATTACCGTCACCGCCTGGAACGATCTCCGGATGGTTAAAGAAGGCGAACCCTGCCCGGAAACGGGTGAGGCTTTGAAAATTCGGGCCGCCATTGAGGTCGGGCATGTGTTCAAGCTGGGAACAAAATACAGTGAAAACCTTGGCGCCACCTTCTTAGACACTCACGGTAAGCAACAACCTGCCGTGATGGGCTGCTACGGCATCGGAGTCACCCGAACCCTTCAGGCGATTATCGAACAAGATCACGACGACTCGGGTATCATTTGGCCCGTCAGTGTGGCCCCATTCACGGTCTGCATTACAGCACTCGACATTGACCCCGAAAGTCCGGCAATGAAGACGGCAGAATCGATCTATCAGTCACTTATCGACAAGGGGATCGAGGTCATCCTGGATGACCGCGACGAACGGCCAGGGGTCAAATTCAAGGATTCCGAATTGATTGGCTTCCCAATCCGAATCGGTGTGGGAGCGAGATCGCTAAAGGAGAACGTCGTCGAAGTCAAACCCCGCGGAGGCGACCTGCAGAAAGTCTCACCGGATACCGTCGTGGACCTCGTTACGACCTGGATAGCCGACAACGAGAGCCCCAGTGCGTAGCATCAGAACTTGCTCGTTGCTAGCAAAAGGGGCCAACGAACGAATCGTTGGCCCCTTTCTTGTTATTCAGCCGGTATTGCCAGCCAACCCCGAATTATCGCAGCATGTGGCAAAACATCGCATCGCGAAGCTTTGGCTCAAACCAAGTACTCTTCGGAGGCATGATCTGATCAGCGTCAGCAATCGCCATCAAGTCTTCGATATCCGTCGGATACATCGAGAAGGCCACCCCATCACCCGCTGCGTTGACCAAACGTTCTAGTTCCCCATTCCCCCTAATTCCCCCTACGAAGGCCACACGGTGGCTTGTACGCGGATCAGCGATCCCCAGGAGTGGGTTCAAGATGTGTTGCTGCAAGATCGAGACATCCAGTCGCTCCACGGGATCCGCAGCGGATCGGACCGACTCTTTGAATTCCAATCGATACCAAGCCCCACCAAGGAACATCCCTAAACGGTGTTTCTTGCTTGGCTCAACGGACTCAGTCTGCGGCTCAATCGTGGCGATCTCACCAATGCGTTCCAGTAGGGCCTCTGCCGTTAGCCCGTTCAAATCCTTCACAAAGCGATTATAAGCCAAAATCTGCATTTGGTTGTGAGGAAACAGCACGGTTAGGAAATCCGAACTATGATTCTGACCGTTTCGAGCCTTCGCAACTCGAGAGGCTGCGGCACTGCGATGATGACCATCAGCAATGTAAAGTGTTGGAATGGCTTTGAACTGCGCTTCGATCGACTCAATCTGAGATGGGTCGGTCACGGTCCAAGCACTATGCCTCACCTCATCCTTACCAACGAAGTCTATTTCAGGAGCGCCACTCGTCAGTGATTCAAAGAGCGTATCGAGAGTCGCATTTGCTGGATACGTCAGGAACACAGGGCCCGTTTGCGAATCCAGAGCTTCCATGTGCCGCACCCGATCATCCTCCTTATCGGGCCGTGTGAACTCATGTTTCTTAACAATCCCTTGATCGTACTCTTCACAACTCGCCACAGCAACCAATCCAATCTGGGAATGAGCGCCCATAATCTGACGGTAGAGATAATAACAAGGTTGCTCATCTTGAATCAACAAAGCTTCAGAAATCAAACGATCAAAATTCTCCCGTCCCTTGGCATAAACAGACGGGTCAAAGGGGTCCGTCCCTTCGGCAAGATCGACCTCAGGTTTACTCACATGGAAAAAACTCTGAGGACGCCCCTCGACAGCTTTCCTCGCTTCCGCCGAGGAAAGGACATCATAGGGAAGCTCACAAATCTCGCTTGCCAGTTCAGGTTTGGGACGCAACGCAGGGAACGGTTTTACACTTGCCATAAGAAATAATTCAGCCACACGACCAAAACAGATCACCTCCTCCCTCGTCAAATCTTTGTTGTAACGGGAGATATTCACCCCAACGAAAGCAGACTTAATCGAAAATAAACTTGATCTAAGTTCAAAATTGCGGTTAAACGCGCCTGATCAATGTCACAAAAAGTAATGATTTCTCACCGATGCGGCGCGTAATAATGGATCGCCAACCGCACTTAATTCAGCCATTGGGGGTTTCTTGAGTCGTCCTCACTTTTCCCGTAACCGTCGCTTCCGTGGACCTCGTATTCGTACCAACGAACGAATCCGTGCCCGAGAAGTTCGAGTCGTCGATGCCAAAGGGGGCCAACTTGGAGTCTTTAGCAGACAAGACGCTCTAAGAATGGCCCGCGAGCGAGGGGTCGATCTGGTAGAAGTTGCCGAAAAAGCCGATCCGCCAGTGTGCCGGTTGGTCGATTTCGGCAAATACCAGTACGAACAATCGAAGAAGAAAAAGGAGAATAAGAAGAGTCAGCACGCTAATCGAACCAAAGAGGTTCAATTAAGCGTTAAGATTGACGCCAACGATCTCCAAACGAAAAAGAATCACGCGATCGATTTCCTCTGTGAGGACATGAAGGTCAAAGTGACTCTCCGCTTTCGTGGTCGCGAAAACGCCCACACTGAGGTTGGGTTCGAAGTCGTGAAACAGTTTCTCACGGACGTCGAAGCTTGGGGCCACCCTGATGCTCCCACGAAGAAAATTGGTCGTGGTCTGATCGTCATGATCAGTCCCCTCCCCAAGAATCAGCGTGCTGAGCATCCTGGACACGAAAAGACTAAGCTTATTCATGAGCCCGACGCTGAAGAGTCGGACTCTGAGGAAGAGTTTGACGACGACGATCACGATGATCAGCACGAGGCGTAAGATCAATCGCTTCTCGTCAACGAGTTTCTAACCACAAGGGCTTGGGTTTAACCCAGGCCCTTTTGCTTTAGCATCTCCTCCATCACGATCTGCATTTGGAGCTCTGCCAGGTCTGCAGTCAATTCATCCATCGATTTCACCAACTCTTTCAATCGCTGCCAATCCCCGACGTAGTCAGGATCTTGATCTGGATCCGGCCCCAGACAGGTGCTCATCTCCGCAATCGCACTCTGAAGTTCTTCCAGATACTCGTCACTCAGCTCATCCTTGCACAAGGATACTCCCTGCTGAGTCGCTACAAGGATTTCTTTGGCCTTTAGGCGGTTCTCTATCCAACGCCGAGCAGCGAGGTCGTCAAAGGCATGTTCCACGGATTCTTCCACCATCTGCTGAACGTCGGCATCATCCACATCAACCACCGACTGCACCCGTTCAAGCCGTTCTTGTCCCGTTTTGATATCGCGAGCAAGCACATGCAACACCCCATTGACATCAATCTCAAATTGCACCCCAACCCTCGGCACGCCCCGAGGCGCTTTCTCAAAGGACAAGGTGAAGCGCCCTAGGCTCCAATTATCTTTGGATTTCTCCCGCTCGCCTTGAAGCAGGTGAATGAGCATCTCACGCTGACCGTCAACCGCCGTTGTAAAGGTTTCGCCTGCTTTGACCGGAATCGTCGAGTTTCGTGGAATGATCACATTCATTAGTCCACCAAAGGTTTCAATTCCGAGAGACAATGGCGTCACATCCAGAAGCAACACATCTTTGAATTCTCCAGTTAGGATCGCCCCCTGAATCGCCGCTCCCAAGGCCACCGCTTCGTCAGGGTGCTGGGACACATTCAGAGTTGGCCCCTCGGCTTCATGATAATCCTCCCCCAATCGCAAATCGCCACGGGTTTCCTCGAACTCCGCACATTCGAACCATTCGGACACCATGCGGCGAACCAAGGGCATCCGCGATTGCCCACCGACTAGGATGACTTGATCGAGATCTTTCGCAGCCAACTTTGCATCTTCAAGCGCCCGACGACAATGGGCTCGAGTCCCCTCGACGACACCCTTGGCGAGACCTTCCAGAGTCTCCCGGCTCAATGCACCACTGAAACTGTATTCGGGCGTCAGAAATGGCAGCAGCACCTCAAAGCTCTCTTCCTTGCTGAGTTGGATTTTGGCCATTTCAGCCACCTGCCGAACCCTCGCCCTCGCTTCCGCACTTAGGTCAATAATGCTCGGCCCACCCTCGTCCGCAATCCATCCAGCAAGATGTTCAAACAGTTTCTGATCAATATCATCGCCGCCCAATCGCGTGTTGCCATTCGTTGACAGTACCTGAAAGGTCCCTTCGGTCAGCTCGAGTATGGAGAGATCAAAGGTCCCGCCCCCAAAATCATAGACCGCAACTTTGGCCCGGTCACTGAGCTTGTCGAGCCCGTAAGCCAACGCGGCGGCCGTCGGTTCATTGATAATCCGTTCAACGGTCAATCCCGCCAGTTCTCCTGCTTCAATGGTTGCCTGTCGTTGGGCATCGTTGAAATAGGCCGGCACGGTAATCACGGCTCGCGTGATTTCTGTCTCTAACCCGGCTTCGGCAACCGCTTTGAGATGCTTAAGGATCTCTGCAGAAACGTGCTGAGGACTGCGCGACTGCCCTCCGAGCCGGACCTCAACGCCCCCTTTGTCGCTCGCCTTGATGTCGTAGTCGACAGACCTTGCATCGTCCTGACACTCATGGTACCGACGCCCCATATACTGCTTCACGGAATAGACGGTGGTCTTAGGTGCCACGTTCCGGCCCCGCTTGGCTAGTTCGCCGACCACCACGTCCCCCGATTCCGGATCAAAATGGACCACGGAAGGAGTAATCCGATTCCCCGAAGAATCCGCCAGTACAATAGGAAATCCCGAATCCACAACCGCAACCGCTGAATTGGTCGTTCCGAGATCGATGCCAACAATCTTGCTCACAGGCTCAATGCTGCCACGACCGCTAGTCCAACTGAACAAAAAAACGATCCGAGCTAGCGATCCGCTAGGAGACGCTGTACTTCCTGGATCCGATCGCAGAGCGCTTCGATCGCTACCGACGCCCTTTCAACTTGTTCGTCGATGTGGGTCCACTCTCCTTCTTCAATCGCTTCCCGAATTCCGGGAAAGGTCTTCACCCCGTATCCTGTGTAAAAGCCAGGAGCATAGATCTGATGGCGGAACCAAGGCCGGCGAGGCAAGCCATCTGGCGATGTCAGAGCTTGCTCCGACTGAAACAATCGACGATTGATCCGATGCAGCGCTGTCGTGGCCAAGGGACTCTCCTGCTGAAAATAGTCCCCCCACGCTTGCTCAAATCGTTCAGATTGAGACCGAAGGCGATCCAAGGCATTTAACAAGGGAGCCAAACTAAAGTGAGGCACTCGGGGCTTCGGTGCCGGAGCAACAAACGGCAAGGTCGGGTCAGACGCTTGTTTCAAATAGCCTTCGGCCAGGAGGAAATTGTGCCTTTCTGTAGCCGCTCTCGTCTCATCCACTAATTCTTGAAGCTCCGAAGCATAGCGCGAGAAGGTCTCACTCGCAGCCTGGAACCGAAAGGGAAGCAGCTCAGCATCCAGAAGTCGAAGCGTTAATCGCCCGCAGACCTGAGTTAGCGCGATGCCATAATCGAAACCAGGATCAATAAATTTCGTGTAATGATCGAAGGTGTCAAAACAAGTGTGATACTCGCCACCGATCCCCTCACCTCCAAAGGAAACATTGAACGAGGGCACTCCCAGGTGTTGCAAGAAAACCGTGTAGTCAGAACCGGATCCCAGTGCGCTGAGGAAGAGGTCAGAACGCCCCATGATCCGCTCTCGCTGTGCAGCGGAACCATGAACCAAGCGCGACGCTCGGAGCCGCTCCGACACAGACACCCCGGTTTGTGGGTCCGTAACGTGATGAGCGACTGCGGCGGCCAAGGGTTCCAAGGTATGGGAGCCCCCAATTCGCAGAAACCCACGGGAATTGCCGTCCGTATTGATGTAGGCAACCGCTTTCTCCCGGAGCAGCTTGGAGTGTTCTTCTGCCCACTCTGTCGAGCCTAGCAAGCCGGGCTCCTCAGCATCCCAACTACAAAACACCACCGTTCGCTTCGGACGCCAACCTTGAGCCATCAGCTTAGCAAAGGCACGCGCTTGCTCCATCAGGGTCACCAGGCCACTGATAGGATCCCGAGCGCCGATCACCCAAGCGTCGTGATGATTCCCCCGAATCACCCACTCATCAGGAAACGTTGTCCCCTCGATTTTTGCGATCACATTATAGGCCGGCACCAGATCCCAATGAAACTCAAGCTTCAGCCGAACAACCGTACCCGCCCCCCCCATGCGATAGGTCAACGGCAGAGCCCCTCGCCACGAATCCGGAGCCACCGGACCATCGAGTGTCTTCAATAGCACTTCGGCATCCACTGAAGAGATCGGCAGAACCGGGATCTTCATCAAGGTTTCAGAATCCTCCCGGCGGAGCCGAGGCGCCTCTCGCGTCGCGCCATAGTTTGGGGTCAGCGGATCTCCGGGTCGCATCGGAAGATCCACCACCGAACCTCGCTGAACAGCGGTGTCATGCTTGAACGCGCCGTTGGGATAGGCCGCACCGAGCACGAACCCGTCTGCAGAAGGGTCATTAAAGATAATGCAGCCGATCGCTCCCTTCTCATGGGCGACCTTGGGCTTGATCCCCCGCCATGATCCACCATACCGAGCAATGACAATCTTTCCGTCGACATCGATCCCTCGCTGTTCCAACACCTCATAATCCCTCGGTAGCCCCTGGTTCACGTAGACCAGTGAGCCGATCACTTCTCCGTCAGCGGAATAGGCGTTGTACGGAGGCAATCCTTCTGCCTTCAACGCCTCCGCTGCGGAATCCGTTCCGACGATCACCTCCTTCAGTGTCAGATCGACGGGCAGGGGTCTCAACTGACGAAGTTCCCGTGTTTTCGGAGTCGGGAAAAGAACGTGATAAGTTTCAATGCTTGTCTCGTATCCCCACGACTGAAAAAGGGACGCGACAAACTCAGCATTCTCTTTCGCCTTAATCGAGCCCGCGTGATGAGGACGATCAGTCATCTGAGCCATCCATTCTCGCAAATTGGCAGGGTCAAGCTGTTGATCAAAGGCAGCTTCACGGGCCAACAAGGCCTTCGCATCCTTTGAGCGGTAGCCCGGTATTTCCTCCGCCGCAACCCGCCACCAAGCGATCACAACAAGCAGAGATAAAACCGCGCTATAAAAGGGCCTACGAATCGTCATTGGCCGTTATCATAGAGCGCCACTAAACCGGGTCACGCCTAATCCTCGAACGGTCCAAACAAGGAATGAATCAAACTTGCCCTAAAAAGAGCAACCTCCTCAAGAGAGCGGCGCCTTTGCTAAGAGCCACAGCCCAAACGGGAAAGGACTGAATCAGCACCAGCTCTCTGGAGTGCGAAGGCAAGGCTGTCGCTTTTCCCTCGCTCTGGGAGCATCCCTCCCCCAGTTCTCGGGTATGATTCAATGGTTGCGTGCGTCCCAAATCGATTCATACTATCCTTCATCATGAAACCCTGTCTCAGCCTTTTACTCGCCACGCTCGTTTGTTTCATTGGGTCAACTCAGGCTCAGCTCCCAACCGTTACCGAAGTAGAATACCAACCGTTCGTTGCCGCGACGGAGCGCCTCCTCGAAGCATTGGTATTCGTGGGAGCACCGCTCACCGATTCCGATAAAAACCTGATCACCTCGGCAACACGATCGGATGATCAATCCGAGGCCATTCGGCAGATTCAAGGTGTCCTGGACCGATACACCGTCGCCGGTGTTCACATCAACCCCGAGAGTCGAGTGAAGGTTGCAGAGGGAGCAGCCGTAAAGCACTTGGTCCAACAAGGATGGCGCACCTTCCTCGTCAAGGTTCACAATGAGGCAGGAATCAATCCTCAGCTCGTCGCCGAAAGCCCCAACGCGGCTCCCCAGTACAAACGAAGCAGCGGTTCGCCCGATCCTAAGGCAGAAATCTCTCAGAGCGATGTCGCCCAGCGCTTCCTCGATATCGAAATGTTCAACAACCCACCGCTGAAACCCAATCTCTCGGGCCTCGCGTTGGAGTATCGCATTATTCAGTTATTCAGTCGCGATATCGGTAAACGGGAGGCAAAGCTTGCGTTCAATGTCGGGCAAGGCACACAGGACATCGGATTCCGCAACGTGGTCCCGATTCTCTTCCATTGCCTCCCCGCAGTTGAAGTCGCACTTCGGCTACAAGACTATGATGGATCTCCCACCTCAGCTGCGTTCGTCGTCCGCGACAAATTCGGTCGGGTGTATCCCAACCCGGCAAGAAGACTCGCCCCTGACTTCTTCTTTCATAACCAGGTTTATCGTGCGGATGGAGAGTCGCTACACTTGCCTCCTGGAGAGTTCACCTTCGAGATCTCTCGAGGCCCCGAATACCATATTCAAAAGCACCAGATCACCGTGCAAGAAGGAGTCGTCAGTCAAACGGCATCATTCAAGCTAGATCGATGGATCCACCCCAAATCTCGTCAATGGATCTCTGGAGACCACCACGTGCACGCGGCTGGCTGTGCTCACTACGAAAACCCCACAGAAGGGGTCACACCGGCAGATATGATGCGGCATATTATGGGCGAAGATCTCAACGTGGGTTGTGTGCTAACATGGGGCCCTTGCTGGTATTCGCAGAAGAATTTCTTCGAAGGCAAGACCTCAGCCCTCTCGGTTCCCAACTACCTCATGCGATATGATGTTGAAGTCAGCGGGTTCCCCTCGTCGCACGCTGGCCATCTCTGCCTCCTACGACTCACTGAGGATGATTACCCTGGAACCTCTCTGATCAATGAGTGGCCCAGTTGGACGCTACCGGTACTCGCCTGGGGAAAAAGTCAAGGAGGCGTCGTCGGCTACAGCCACAGTGGTTGGGGCCTGGCCCTGCCGGACTATGCTCCCAATGGAGAACGGGTATGGCGAAATGCACGGCGGGGCGCTAATCAAGGTCAATGGAACGGTCGCGCCGCAGACCTCCTTCCAGACTACGCCATGCCACCCTTCGACGGCATTGGAGCCAACGAATACGTCGTTACGGTTGCCCATGATGTTTGTGACTTTATCTCAGCTGTTGACACGCCCGCGATTTGGGAATTGAACATTTGGTATCATACGCTTAACTGCGGTTTCCGAGCAAAAATCAGTGGAGAAACAGACTTCCCCTGCATCTACGGAGACAAGGTTGGCCTCGGTCGAATTTACGTCAAACTTGACCCAGGTCAGAAACTCGACTTTGACACTTGGGTTCAAGGACTGAAACGGGGACGGAGTTACTGCGGCGACGGCATGAGCCATATCTTCGATTTCAAAGTCAACAACACCGCACTCGGTGAGCCTGGCACGACCGGAGAACTCAGCCAGCTAAACCTCCTCAAACCCGGCCCAGTCAAGGTCACCTTTGACGCCGCCGCCCTCTTGGCCGAGGAACCCAACGAGCACACCGAAAGCATTCGTAATCGGCGTCTTGACCAAAAACCATACTGGCACATCGAACGTTCCCGAGTCGGAGACACTCGCACGGTCCCTGTTGAAATCATTGTCAATGGTTACCCCGTTGCCCGAAAAGAGATTCTCGCAAACGGAGAGACGATTCCAATGACCTTCGATATCGAACTTGAGCATTCCAGCTGGGTCGCCGTGCGCATTCTCCCCTCTGTTCATACGAACCCAATTTTCGTCGAAGTCGGAGGAAAGCCCATCCGAGCAAGTCGACGCAGTGCCGAATGGTGCATCGAAGCCGTCGACACCTGCTGGAACTCAAAACAAGGCCGTATTCGAGACTCTGAGAAAGCCGCCGCCGCCGAAGCCTATGATCAAGCTCGAAACATCTACGCCAAGATCCTCAACGAATCAGTCGCAGAATAAGACCTCGTTAGGTTAAGCCCCGCTCTCTCGAAAGTCGAGGCAGGTCAGGAGTGTCCCCGTACTAAGGCCACTCCTGACCTCAATCTTCACAACCGAATTTCTCTGATCTGATTCAGCCGAAACTCCGGACTAGCTCACCTCGTCCCATCCGCCTAAGCTTGCGGCACTCAACACATCGCATCATGAAACCCATCGTCCAGATCTCGCTCGATCTCACCTCAATTCCCGAAGCGCTGAAGACTGCTCAGATGGCCATCGACGCAGGCGTCGATTGGCTCGAAGCAGGCACCCCGCTGATCATCGCGGAAGGAATGAACGGCGTTCGCGCCCTCCGAAATGCCTTTCCTGAAACCCCGATCGTGGCAGATCTCAAGACTATGGACGGAGGCTGGTTAGAAGCACAACTCATGGCCAAGGCGGGTGCGACCCACGTCGTAGTGATGGGACAGGCCCATGAAGAGACCGTGGAGCTCGTCGTCAAGGCAGGTCAAGATTTCGGAATCTCTGTCATGGGAGATAACTTAGGAATGACAGACATGGTTCAGGGAGCCAAGAAACTGGCAGACCTCGGGTGCCATCAGATCATTCATCACATCGGCTATGACTTTCGTAATCTGAGACGTGAACGTGGGCTAGAGGCCCCTGCCCCACTCGTGCAGCTGCGCGAGGTTGTGGCCGCCGTTGATGTTCCGGTGCAAGCCGTCGGGGGACTCACTCTCGAACAAGCGATTCAAACCCCTAGCTATGGAGCACCTCTGGTCGTCATTGGAGCGCCCCTGGCAATCGACGCCGATTCCTTTCAAGCCGCTGCAGGTGACACCGCCGCCGTCCTCAAAGAAATTTGCACTCGAGTCCATGCCTTTGGAGATGTCCCCGTCGGTAAGGAGGCACGTCAATGAGTCAATCTATGCCGGGCGTCGTGAACTACGCGGCAGCCCCCCAGAGCGTCGAACTCCGAGAGGTCCCGGTCCCCGAGATAGGATCCGAGGATGTTCTTCTTCAAGTGGAGGCCGTCAGCGTATGCGGCAGTGATCTCCATCAGTGGCTCGGGGGCGTGAGTTGGCCAGTGAACTATCCGTGCATCCTCGGCCACGAATTCGGCGGTTTCATCGCCAAGGCCGGCAAGCACGTCTCGAACTTCAAAGAAGGCGACCGCGTGGTCAGCGAAACGGCCGCTGTGATCAATCAGAATTCCCCGATGACACGTCGCGGGCTCTACAATCTCGATACCGACCGACTCGGGTTCGGATACGGCGTGAACGGAGCAATGACCCAATTCGTTCGTGTTCCTGAACGCTGTCTCCACGCCATCCCCAAGGGCCTCCCCTTTGAGAAAGCAGCTCTCGCAGAGCCATGCTCAGTGGCATACAACGCCGTCTGCGGTAACGGGCGGGTAACGCCAGGCGACCACGTCCTCATTTTAGGCCCCGGCCCCATCGGATTACTGTGTGCTCTCATGGCGAAGCTCAGTGGCGCAGGCCACTTGATCGTCGCCGGATTGCCCAACGACATCAAGCGACTGGAAATAGCGAAACAACTCGGCGCCGATGCGGCCTTGGACGGGAACGTTCTCGAGCACGTCAAAGCCCAAGGGGACGGACTCGGCGTGGACGTCGTGATCGATGCCGCCGGCGTTTCCTCAACCTTCGAACTCGCCATGCAAGCCGTAAGACCCGCGGGCCAAATCGTCAAGGTCGGTTGGGGCCCGCAACCCCTCAACTACAGTCTCGATACGATGGTTCAAAAAGCTGTGACGGTCCAAGGCAGCTTCTCCCACAATTGGCCTATCTGGGAACGGGTGCTTCAGATGATCCATAGCGGTCAGATCAATTTAGATCTGATTATTAGCAAGGTAGATCGACTCGAAAACTGGCGAGATAATTTTGAGAAAATGCATGCGGGAGAATTCGTAAAAGCCGTGCTCAAACCACAAGACTAAGCCCCGAGACGTAACCCGTCCCTCCACCTTTGCCTCAATCCCATACATAGAAAATCGCTATGCCTCTTGCCGCTTTTCCCAAATGCTTCATCGACGCGATCTGCGTGGAAAAAACCATGACAGTGTACGATTGGATCGAACTCACTGCTCCCATGGACATCGATGGACTCGAATTCTATTGGCCCATGACGCCAGGAGACGATTTCAAAGAAATCACACGCCTCCGCCATGCCGTAGAAAATCAAGGACGGTGCATTCCCATGATGTGCTACTCACCAGATTTTACCCACCCGGATCTCAATGATAGAAAACGAGAAGTGGCCAACGAAGCGCATGCACTCAAGGTCTGCCAAGACCTGGGCGTGCAATACTGCCGCGTTCTCTCCGGTCAACGCCGACCAGGGGTCTCACAAGAGGAGGGGATCAACTGGGTACGAGAGTGCATCGAAGCACTGATTCCCGCCGCTGAAAACCACCAAGTCGTGCTCATTCTTGAGAATCACTACAAAGATGGATTCTGGGACTATCCCGAGTTCGCACAAAAACAAGATGTCTTCCTTTCTCTCCTCGATGCCATCCCTGAAAGCCCCTGGTTCGGAGTGAACTACGATCCCTCAAATGCGATCACCGCCGGCGACGATCCCATCGAACTACTTCAGGCAGTGAAACATCGAGTTCGAACCATGCACGCCAGTGATCGCTACTTCGAAGGGGGAACGCTAGCAGACCTCCAACAGATGGACGCCGAAGCCCAGAAGGGGTACGCGTCGATCCTAAAACACGGTGTGATTGGCAAAGGGCTCAACGACTACGACAAGATCTTTTCGATCCTCAATGAGATCGGATTCAGCAGTTGGATCTCGATCGAAGATGGCCCAGACCCGGCCAAAGGAATCGACGACATCACCCAATCCGCCATCTTCCTCCGACAGAAGATGGCGGAACATGGCCTTAAGTGATACCGAGGCCTCAATCTCTAGTCTTCCCAATATTCTTCCATGTAGTCCGGCCATCGATCCTCGGGTTCGAATCCCAAGAGACTCTTTAACGGACTTAGGTCATAGCGCATTCGCAGGGTCGGCCGACTACAAGCATACACGATCTGATAGCCAAACCCGGGCTCTGCCGCAACGGCAGCAACAAAGAATCGAGCCGCATCTCGTGGGCTGAAGTACACATCACGGTGAACTTCGTTTTGCTCTAACTCCACTGCATGGGAACGATCACGAGGACAGGCTCCCAGACGGACGGAGAGAACATCAAGCCCATATTCCCGATGGAACATTTGCCCCGCAATCTCACCAAACTCCTTGGTCAGCGCATACCAAAAACGCGGTCGCGGGGGCTCGGTCACCGAGATCGGCCAGGGCCCGTGTTGTTGCGTTCCCCAGACAACCTGCCCTGAACTAGCGATCACCAGCCGTGAAACCCCCTGGAACTGGGCTGCCGTCAGTATCTGATAAAGCCCACCAACGTTGCTTGGCATCAGTTCGTCGAGAAAGAGCGCATCATCGGGGATAGCTGCTAAGTGGATCAAGGTATCCACGCCCTCGCAAGCGGCTTTCGCGAGTGATTCATCCTGAAGGTTCCCACGGAATTGACGATCGCAAGTCGGACAGTCCTGGAGATCCAATCCCCACACGCGATGCCCTGCAGCTTTCAGTCCCTTGACCGCAACCCTTCCTAAGGCGCCAGCGGCCCCCGTCACGAGAATGGTTTTTGACGACGGCATATCAATACTATTGTTCCATCCATTACGGCAGTATGCGACCGAGCCCAGCGATCGCGCACGAATTTCGTCACCTCGCTCGAAACCATGACGCCCCCAGAAGTCAGGCCTCCCCACAAACAACAAGCGCGAGTTTTTGCTTTCGCTTGCTTACTTGATTGACTATCTCCTTGTCCCCAATGCGCGAGGAATTATTCCAAAACGTCTCGCAGATCGTCATCAAATTCGGTACAGGCATCCTTACCGACGAGAACAATCTGCCGGATCTGAAGCAGATCGAACAGTTGGTCAACCAGGTGTCTGCCTTGCATCGAGCCAAGAAAGGCGTGATCGTCGTCTCCTCTGGGGCCGTCGGTGCTGGCATGGGCGCACTCGGTCTAAAGAAGCGGCCAGTGCTCCTTCCCCAACTCCAAGCCTGTGCCGCTCTCGGTCAATCGCAGCTCATTTCCACCTATCAGGAGTTTTTCGCGAAGAAAGGGATCCTTACCGCCCAAGTACTCCTCACCCATGAAGATCTTAAGGACCATGATCGACATCTCAACGCCCGCAATACCTTAGCCACACTCATCGCTCAGGGGATTGTTCCCATTGTGAATGAGAACGATGCCGTTTCATACACAGAACTTAAATTTGGCGACAACGATGCCCTTTCCGCTCTCGTCGCGAGCCTCCTTCCTGTGGACCTGTTGGTCATTTTGACCACTGCAGACGGAGTCATTGAAGGATTCGGAACGCCCAAGGCAAAGCGCCTGTCAGTCATCGAGAAAGTCGACCGACATATCGAAGCGCTGGCCCGCGGCACAAGCAGTGTGACAGCAACCGGAGGCATGGCAACCAAGGTGCTCGCTGCCAAGATTGCCAGCCGGTCTGGGATCCCCACACTGATCGCATCAGGAACAAAGAAGCACATTCTCAAGCACATGCTTGCGGGCAAGGATGAGGGAACCTTAGTCCTTCCAAGCAAGGCTCGCCTCAAAGGGCGGAAACGCTGGATCGCGTTCTTCCACAATCCACTTGGCCAACTCGTCGTGGATGATGGCGCCAAAGCCGCCTTACGAGAAAATGGCAAGAGCCTCCTACCCAAAGGAATCGTCCGCATTGAGGGGGAATTCAGCAAAGGCGAGATCGTATCCATCTGTGATCTCGAAGGCACCGAATTCGGCCGTGGCATCGTCGACTTCAGCACGGAGCAACTCCAGGCCCGGCAGATTCCTGGAAAAGTCGTAGTGCACCGAAACAATCTCGTCATTCTTTGAACGATGAATCCCCCCAGCAAGGACCAACCAGCCATCAAGCAACTCTTGGACGTAATGGCCGCACTTCGTTCCCCTGAAGGCTGCCCGTGGGATCGAGAACAGGACCACATGAGCCTCCGCTTTCACGCCGTCGAGGAGGTCTATGAACTCATCGATGCCATCGAGGCGGGAGACGAAAAGGAAATGATCGAAGAACTCGGAGATCTTCTGCTCCAGGTCGTTTTCCATTGCCAACTCGCCAAGGAACGCAAGGCCTACGATTTCGATCAGGTCGCCCAAGGCATTGTCGACAAGCTGGTGCACCGACATCCACATGTCTTCGGGGACAGCGACGCCAAGACAGTGGATGCAGTGTGGACACAGTGGGAACAGCTCAAGAAGGCGGAGAAGCAAGGAACGGAACACGAGCGGAAATCGTCCCTCGATGGGATTCCCCGTCATCTACCAGCCCTTCAATACGCCGAAAAGCTGATTAAAAAGGCCCGCAAAAACAGTCTGATCCAGGCCCCCGAGAAGTCACCCAGTGAGCCTGATCCCAGCTCGATCGGTCGACAACTCTTCGAACTCACTCGGCAAGCACAGGCGCACGGCCTAAGCGCAGAAGCACTGCTTCGGGAAGAAACGCGGCAAAGAGAAACACACTTGAGATCACAAGAAGAGCAAGCAAGCTCCTGACTCCGCCCAAGCCTGGATTCCGTTTTTCCGGCTTCTCAACCACTCGAGCTTAAAACCCATTTGACAGAAGGCATCAGCCGGTTAACCTTGAAACAGATACCGACCAGTCGGTTTCTGAGAGATCAACCAATAAATGCTGTGGGAAGGGCCTCTCCCATGTTGCCTTGGGTGGTAGAATCCGCTTCAAGGTCGCATCCGTTGATCAGATTGAAATAACGAGCTCGAAACAGGTCACTACGAGTCTTGAAGAGTTTACCCAAACACCGTATTGCTAGAGATCTACAATGACACAGCCAATCCTCGATCCATCAAAAAGGACTTTTCCTGAATTTTCGCTTTCGCGCTTGCTAAAAACCGTATTTGAGCCAACCGACGGCATGCGAGTCTGTATCCTCATCGACCTCGAGAATCTCGAGGAGGTTAAGGACTTCGCCTTCCTCCAGAATTCAGAACTCAAAGTTCAGAAATACGCCTATGACGTCTTTCATCAAGGCCTTCACAATGGCGTTATGGAAGAACTCGGGATGCATGGCGGAGAGTTCTTTGCCTATCCGCTATCAGGCGGCAGCAACTTGAATCTCGAAGATCGAGCGGTCCGTAGCGATGGTTCGGGCGTCAGTCTAGAGAAAGACGTCTATCCAAGCTACGACATTATTCTGTGCATCTCAACCTTCTCCGCCACTGCGCCACTCACCGCCTTTGCCAAGCAATACGGCTTCCGAGGCGCGACGCTTCACGGTTTGAACGAGGTCATCGTCAAGACTGGCCTAAGTGTCAACTACCGGGAAGTCAGTGCGGATGCTGAAAAGCTTCGCCTCGCGATGACCAAGGCGGATGAAATTGAGATCGATTTCACCATCGCCGACACTCACAAGATGACCTGCCGACTCCTACTCGGAGGCCAGGAAGCACAGAAAAGTCATGGACTCTGCCTAGGCACGGCCCCAGACATCGCTAATCTACCCGAAGGAGAAGTCTATTTCGTCCCCACGAGTGCCGAAGGCCAATTCCCACTCAAGTATGAAGATGGCTCCCTGGGGTTGCTCGATTTGGATGATGGTCGCATCGTCAAGTCAACGCTCGTAGAAGGCAATCAATCGACAATCGACGAACACAACGCAATGCTGGAAGCAGATCCCATGACCGGTGTTCTTGGCGAACTCGGCTTCGGCACCCAAGTCCTCCCTGTGTCTGGAGCCGACATTCAAGACGAGAAGATTCTCGGCACCTGCCATCTCGCAACGGGAAGAGACGATCATCTAGGGGGGCAGATCACTCCCGATCTCTTCAAGAAACACCAAAACGCCACTCACGACGACATTCTGTTCGCTCCGCACAAGACTCCGAATTTTGATATTGCCCAAGTACGCATGAAGCGTGGCGAACAAAACGAAGTCCTCATCGAGCATTTCAAACCCATGCCCTATTTAGTCGGGGCACTGACTAACGATTGAGGGCTGAATCTCACCTCCCTCTTCAGTTTCACTAACCAAGTGTCCCATTCCGTATCGGGATGGGACACGCCTGGTTACAAAGAAGGCAACATCTAACCCACACCATGTCCTCTAGAGGAAAAGGATGATCAATCCTTCTTCTCGCTATCGACGATTTCTCTCAGTTCAGGCCACTTTTGCAAGCGCCGCAAGAGTGACTGTGGCGTCAAACCAAGACTGGACGCCGCCCGGCGGATGCCACCATGGGTTTTTATGAGGGTTTCGCGAATCAAGCTGAACTCTTGAGCTTCCAAGGTACTCAGCCCCGAGGGAGCAGAAACCTCGGTCGGTACCGACGCCGGGGCTGCAGCTGGAGTTTTCTCCGAAAAAATTCGCGGATCAAGCGTCAACCAACGACTCGAGGGATCAGTCCGAAGTAAGGAACGTTCGATAATGTTCCTCAATTCTCGAACGTTCCCGGGATAGTCGTAGGCCTGAAGACGCTCCATGTCGCCGGGCTTGATGATTGGCAGGCCTCGCTCATACTTCTCAGCGAGCTGGCGAAGAATGCCTTCAAAAATCTCTGGAATGTCTTCCTTACGATCACGAAGCCCCGGAAGACGAACGGTAAATACGTCAATCCGATACATCAAATCTTCTCGAAAGCGACCAGCATCAACCTCGGCCTTCAAGTCCTTATTTGTCGCAGCGACCACGCGGCCCTTAAAATGACGCACGGCTGTACTGCCCAACGCACGGTATTCTCGAGATTCTAAGAATCGGAGTAGCTTCGCTTGCAAGTTGAGTGGCACTTCTCCGATCTCATCAAGGAAGAGCGTTCCGCCCTCAGCCGCACCGACGAGACCAAGCCGTTTCTTATCCGCCCCAGTGTAGGCTCCCCGTTCCGCTCCGAACAGCTCGGCCTCAAACATATCAGCTGGCACCGCGGCACAGTTGAGGGATACCAGCGGTGCCTCAGCCTCAGGAAAAGTCATGCGATGGAGCACACGAGCAGCCAAATCTTTCCCTGCCCCGCTTTCTCCCGTCAGGAGTACCGCCGCCGCCGGGTGTTTCGCCGCTTGACTCAACTGAGCTGCCACATCTCGCATCGCAGGCGACTTCCCGAGTAACTCACCCACTTCTCGCGTTTCCTCAACCGCGTTCAAACGTAGCAGGGCTCGATCTAGACAGGCCGAGAATTCATCGACCTCAATGGGCTTGGTAAGATAATCAAAAAGCCCATTGCGAGTCAGTGAAATCGCCTGATTTAGCTCCGGAATTCCTGTCACCATAATTGACACTGCGTTGGGAAGAAGCCGCTGCACTTGCTGATGAAGCTCATAGCCTTTACCGTCCGGTAAATGATTATCCAACAAGACCAGATCGAATTCCTTCTGTTCGATCGCGGCTGTCGCGCTAGCGACATCATGACAAACATAGGGTTTTCCGATTTTTTCAGTAACGATCTCCTCTAGCATCTGACTAAATCCTCGATCATCTTCGACAATCAGAACCCGCGGCGCTTGAACAGACTTATCTCTCGCAATGCTCATGGAATAAATAAACGGATCAGTTCACTGGGGGATTATTGAACCGGGGCTGTCACCAAGGGTGGAGGCACCGCTTCATGAAGTCGATAGAACGCTGAGCCCTGATCGGCCTGAAGGTGAATCTCGGATCGCTCTCCATTCTTTATTGGTGTCTGTAGCAATGCTCGCCACGCTTCATCCCCCAGTTCAGAACGCACTTGCACATGAAGCTCACCAAGATCGGTCGGCCAGGATAATGTCAGCATCCCATCCACAGACCGCCTCAAATCGAGTCGAATCAACGGTTTTCCGGTAACGGAACTCAGCGTGGTATTCGAGAGTTCATAGTTCAACCGAACCACTCCGGCGGCTCCACCAACCCCGTCGATGACGATCGCATAGAGGGTACCCTTCGTCACCTGAAATTGCACCCTGCTATCGATTCCATCAGTCCCGCCATTGTTATCACAGGCTACGGACGCCAAGCCATCAAAGCCTGCACCCAGGTTCTCAATGCGATAGGCAGCCAGGATCGTATCGAACTCACTCCCATTGGTATTGACACGCAACAACCCGTCTTCCGGGGCTTCATAGGCGAACCAGTAGGACGATCCCCCAACCAGTCCGCAATGCAGTGGTTCATTGGCATCCTTACTTCCCAGGATGCTGTCTCTTATACACATCTGACGCTGCCGACGAGCGATCTAGTGTAGAT
>OJGU01000306.1_pt1 | contig 31688 bp, 20 predicted proteins | sample 1594741 | NCBI WGS metagenome assembly OJGU01 (sample SAMN05416841, study PRJEB24817) | seawater metagenome | isolation source: Sea water | place: Canada:Atlantic | collected 2013-07
TACGAGATGTAGAGAGGTCTCGTGGGCTCGGAGATGTGTATAAGAGACAGGCTACGAATACGTCGTCCTCGAGGGCGGGAGCGTGAACGGCATCGTCAACTGGCTCGACGAAAACGGGTTCGCTCAGGATGAAGACGCGCCGCCAATTCTGCAGGAATACATCGACGACGGCTTCCTCTTCGTCGCGTTCAAACTGCGCTCCGGCCACGGTGTCGATCAGATTCACCCGATCGTCCTGCGCTATCCAGGCAACGAGGCATGTGTCCCCCTGCGGCTGACGCGGATCGCCGCCCGCGACGACATGGGTGTGCGCACCTTCTTCCTGGGCCGCGACCGAGTGACCCCGACCAACTTCCGGCACGTGCAGCTCAATCCGCTGAAGTTCGACTGGGACAACCCGGGAGCCAACTACGAGGAGGCGGTCACCCGTGCGGTCGACGAGGACGGCGCCGATGGCCACGGGTTCGTCACCGAGTATGCGGGCACCTCCAACGTTGTCTCGTCGCCGGCGTTCAACTCGGACCGGTGGCAAAGCGAACCGTTCCGGTCCGCGAGCCCCGACAACCTCACGATGCTGTTGGCGGAGCACAACCTGATGACTTGTATGTGGGACGAGTGTTACCCGACCCACCCGCTCGTTCCGTCGCTGCTGCAGGCGTACGTCCCCCCTCCGCCAGGCGTCGACCCCAAGGAGTTCTACGCGTGCACCAGCTGCTACGCCGATTGGCAGCCGGACGATGACTCGGCCGGCGACACGAGCGAGGGCGGCAGCACGAGCGGTGACTCCGGCGGCGGCAGCACCGGCGTGGGTAGCAGCACCGGCGTGGGTGGCAGCACCGGCGACACCGGGGGCGACACGGAAACCACAGGCGCCGGCAGTACCGGAGCCACGACAGACGTTGGCAGTACCGGCGCGTCGACCAACGACACGAGCGACGAGGGAAGCACGAGCGGTGAGCCGGACGGCACAGGCACCGATGGTGGCACCGGAGGAGACATCCCCACACCAGACGCATGGCCCGCCTCCTGGGACACCGAAGGCCTCGCCAACGCCCTGGAGGAACAGGTCGTCGCCCCAAGCCGGCACGCAGCGGCCTTGGTCAGTAAGTTCCCCTACCTCACCCGGATGTACACCACGCTCTCGCCGAGCGAGATGACCCGCGACCCCTTGTTCTCCGAGATGCCGGGCCTCCCCGATGTCGACAACGTCTGGTCGGCCACCCGGTTCAACCGTTGCGACGGACCGGACCGCGTGGTGCTCGACTCCGGACCGGTGATCTGGTTCACCGAAAGCGACCAGCCGCCCGAGTTCTCACAGATGCCCTACGGACGCATCGTCGAGGAGTTCTTCACCGGCGCCCCCATGACGCTTCGGAATCATGTCGAGGCCATCGGCGACGAACTCGCGGCCTGGAACGCGGAGCACCAAGGTCCCGACATCACGCCGGACGACGAGCTCGTCGATGAGAACAATGACGACGGTGGATTCTGCAGCTGCACCTCGACCAACCCCGTACGCGGCTCGGGAACGTTGTCGATACTTCTGATGTTGGGATTCTTCTCCCGGAAGCGTCGGCGTTGGCTTGGCTGAGACCTGCGGGGGTTTCAGCCCGCGGACTCGGACACAACACCACCCGCGTCGATCAGCGCCTGGAACTCCGCCTTGTCGTCCACGGCACCGATCCGATCGAGGTATCCGAGGGTCCGGCGAGCCGCATCGATCGCCCGCTGTGGCTGGCCTCGCTCCGCCTCCGCAAACGCCCGCGCCCCCTCGAGTGAGGCCAACATGGACGGGTCGGAGAGCGCCGGATCGGAGGCACACTGCTCGATCGCGCGTTCGAGATTGCGGACGGCATCATCGAGCCGCCCTTCGTCCTGGTCGACCCCGGCCATGATCATCGTGAGGTTGATCTGCGACTCACGCTCGGCAGGGGTTGCGTCGGTCAGGGTGGCGAGGGTCCGAGTCACCACGTCGCGCGCCTCTCCCGTCTTGCCCTGCATCGACAGCGCGCGCGCAAGGAGTTCGGCCCCCCACGACATCCGCGGGTCGGATGCCCCGTACAGGCTGGTGATCGTGGTCATCGCCTCACGGGCGAGCAACACGGCTTCGTCGGGCAACTCCGCCATCAACACCTGGTCGGCCAACGCAATTGCGGTGACCGCCGAGCGGATGTGCTCTTTGCCGTAGAGGGCAACGGTGCTCTCGTAGGTCTGCCGGAGCATCGCCAGGCTCTCTTCGACCTTCCCCAGTCGGGCGAGGTAGTCGGCGAGGGAGCGCTTGGTGTTGAGCGCGTACGGATCGTTGGGTCCTCCGGCAGCCTCCAGAATCCGGACCGCGTTCCGCATCATCTCGACCCCCTCGGCAACATCTCCCGCGGCCGCCGTGTAGCGCCCCTGGTCCGCGAGGATCCGGCCTACGGATGCGTGCTCCGCTCCGACCACGGTGCTCAACAGGCTCCGAGCCTCCCCTGCCACCGCCACAGCTTCGTGGACCTGCCCCAGCTCGAACGCCGTCATCGCGACGTTGGCCAGCGCCCGACCTCTCTCATAGGCCATCGTTTCCACCGGGAGCCGGTCGACCAGCTCCTGCCCAAGGCCATAGGCGTCTGCAAACCGCCCCTCGTAGATCAGCTCGAACACCTCGGCGCCGAGCAGCAACCGGCGCAGGTACGGTGGCTCCGAAAGCCTGGCCATCCGCGCTCGCGCAACGGCCTTCCATTGGTGGGCATCATCAAAACGCCCCATCGCCCCGCACACACGGACGAGCACGATCGCGGCCTCGGCTGCCACCGCATCGAGTCCCGCTCCGTCCGCGATGCTGTTCGCCTCGATCAAGGCCTGGCGAGCGTCCTCCAGCTGTTCTCGCTCCGCGTAGACCAGCCCTGCGGTGAGCTGCGCTTGGGCGAGCAGGGCGTCGTTGTCGAGCGCTCGCGCCTCGGTCACGAGCGAAGCCGCCAAAGCCAAGGCGGCGTCCCCACGGCCCGCGCGGGTCAGCGCTCGCGCGCGCACAAACCCATCGCGAAGCGGGATGTCGTCCAGCCCCGAGGCCCAGTGCGCAGCCCCGCATTGCGCCAGCGGAGGCACCGCATCGACCACACCCATCGTCTCCCCCGCAGAGACATCCTCGCCCTCGATCACCGCGATCGACGTCTCGAGATCTCGCAACCACTGGTCCAGGCACTCGACAGGTGCGCTCGGGCCCGCCGCGCAGGCCTCGTCCAGTGCCCCGCGCCACGACTGCAGGCGCGTCTCGAGGCGACCTCGGGCTGCGGTCCAAACCGCGGCTTCGCGACCTTGCGCGTTTTCCAAGACCGAGCGCTCGATCGCTTCGGCACGCCCCGAAGACCAGACCTCGTCCGCCCGCGACGCCAACGCGCGACAGGGGTCGTCTTCGGCGCCCGCCTGCTCGGCACCGGCCAGCACCGCCAAAGCCACCACGCCGGCGCCTACGATCGCCGTCCCGAGCACCCTCTTTCGGGGACGCGCCGCGGAGGCCAGCGCTTCGGACAACGCCTCCATCGATGGCCATCGGCGGGTCGCATCTGGGGCCAGGCCTCGAAGCAGCACGCGATGCACAGCCTTGGGGACCCCGCGGTCCTTCGGCAACGGCCCAAGCTTCAACTCTCGCTTGAGCGCATAGAGTTCTTCGAGGTCGTCGGAGACGAACGGCCGGACTCCGTAGAGCACCTCGTACAACGAAACACACAACGCGTATTGATCTGCGGCGGGACCCACCGCTCCCACGCCGGCCGCCATGTGCTGCTCGGGTGGCATGTACGGAGGCGTACCCATCACCGTCCCCATCGTTGTCAACGAACTCCCGCTGGACCGCATGCTGCCAGACCCCGACGCCGCCGAGCCCCGCGTGGTGTCCAGCTCGGTCGCCTCACGGGCCAGCCCGAAGTCGATCACCTTGGCGACGCCGGCCGAATCGATCATCAAGTTGCTCGGCTTGAGGTCGCGATGAACGATCTCCATCGCATGCGCCGCAGCCAACCCCTTCGCGGCCCCGCGGAACGCCTCCACAACATGCTGCCAGGCAGGGCGGGGCTCCTCTTTCACCCACGTCCGCGCGGAGTGACCACGCAGAAGCTCCATCACGATGTACACACCGCGCGAGGCGTCGTCGGTCCCCACATCGTAGACCGACACCACGTTGGGATGCTCCAGCTGCGCCAACGTCTGCGCTTCTCGGACGAGCCGGGCCTGCCACTTGGGGTTCTTTCGGCCCTTGCGCGGCAGCAACAGCTTGACAGCGACCTCGCGCTGAAGCTCGGGGTCATACGCCGAATACACGGCCCCAAACCCGCCCCGTCCCAGCTCCTCACGCATCCGATACCGACCGATCGCCACCCGCTTCTGACGACGCCCGATCATCCGCGCGGCGACACGCTCAAACGCGAGAAGCTCGGCGTGCTCCACCTGCGCGCCGGCGGGGTCCACCGCCTCCGGGTCTTGCTCGAGACTCGGCACCTGAGTGTCCCCGTCCAATGCCTGGGCATCGTACCAACGCCTGCGCGCTGATCCGCACAGCAGGGACAAGGTGGCCTGTTACGACCCCCCGGACAACACACGGGAACCTTTGCGGACGGACACGAGCCAGCCGCGGCTGATAGGATCCGTGGATGCGGATCGCAGCGGCGATGATTCTGGTCGCGGCGTTCCAGTGCGGAGCCGCTCCGAGTTCCCCGGGCTCCTCGGCGCCGGAGCCGGTGGCGACGACCACCATCGATGCTCCCGGCCGCGTCCTGGCCAAACAGCCACCGTCCGTCTGCGGAAGCTGGTCAGCGCCGCCCGAGCCGGACTTGATGGAAGCACGACAGCTCGTCGCGCGAACCGATCATGCCTGTGTCCGCATCTCGAGCGGACGCGTGCGTTGCTGGGGCTCCAACACCGTGGGCCAGTTGGGCACCTGCGAAGACTCGCCTCACAGCGCCGTGCCGCAGACGTTTCCCGGAGTCGAACAGGCTCGCGATGTTGCCGTGGGTCGGTACGGCACGTGTGTTGTCGACGAGTCGGGTTCGCTGTGGTGCTCGGACCAGATCCGCCGCCTCCTGGGAGCACAGGGTCCGGGCAAGATCGAAGGCATCGAACGCGCCACCGCGGTCGCGGTCGGAGACAGCCACGCGTGCGCGCTGCTGGGCGACGCGAAGATCCTCTGCTTTGGCCGGTGGGATGCCGCCGAAGCGCTTGGTCCAGCCGCACGAGTGATCGACAATGAGACGGAGTCAGGACGAGGGGCGGGCTACGTGGAGCTCCAGCAACCGACGCATATCGTGGCCGGGTCCACCCACAACTGCGCTCTCGAAAGCCAAGGCCGCGTCATGTGCTGGGGACAGAACACCCAAGGCCAGCTGGGCGATCCCAGCGTGGGCGCAGAGGTCGAAGCGAACCGTGGCGTACCCCGCCGCGTCGCGAGCCTTCCGTACATCGAGTCGATTCACGCGGAGCAGAACACCACCTGCGCCGTGACCGACGTCGGCGAGCTGTACTGCTGGGGCGAAGGGTTTGGCGCCCAGGCGATGGGCATTCGCGTGCCTCAAGCGCGCGCGGCTGCGATGGGTCCGGGCTTCGTCTGCTTGGCCACCCGCGCCGGTGGCCTGTGGTGTGGTGGCGAGTCGATGACCTTCGCGCCCGACGTGCAGGCCGACCTGCTCCCGGGATACGACGAGACCGTCGGTATCGCAGTGGGCGACGGCTTCGTGTGCGGACACCGCAAGGACGGCATCGTCCAGTGCCAAGGCACCAACGCGCAGGGACAGCTTGGCGGGATGCATCCCGACGAGGCGGGCCGGCTCACGCCGGCGATGGTGCTGCTCGGCGGCGTGGGGATCTAGGCGATCGATCCAGGTCTCATTCTTGCGCGCTCAACCACGCGGACATCGCTTCGGTATCCGCATCTTCAGGTCGAGCCTCGGCCCACAGAGTCTGGATCTCCCGAGCGCGACCGAGCCGAGCCGCGGAGACTCCGTCCGTCGCCATCTCGGTGACGATCACATAGAACTCGGCCCGGGCTCGCAGCAGCTCGTTAGCGGTGTCATCCATGCGCGCGAAGTCGGCTGCCGCGAGCGTCCGAGCATCCTCGGGTCGTTTGGCTTCGAGCAGGGTGCGTACACGAGCCAGCCGACCTCCGATGGCCTCGACGTCCGCCGGCCCTCCGGAAGCCTCGTAGACAACGATCGCTTTCCCGTACAGCGCCAACGCATCCTCGTACCGACGCTCACCACGGACCCACCCGGCAAGTTGGCTGTAGTGCTCGCCCACGGATCGGTGCGTCTCGCCGAGATGCACCACGCTCCGCTCGATGATGTCGCGCCGCATCGCCTTCGCGTCCTTGCGGCGCCCTGCCGCCCACAGAACTTCCGCAAGCTGCCCGGCTGCCGTCAGGGTCCGCGGATGGTTTTCGCCGTGCACCTCGGACACGACACGAACCGACTCCTCGATCGGCTCGATCGCGGCTTCCGCGTTGCCCGCCTCGACGTCCAAGTATGCGAGCTCTGCCGCCAGCTGCACCGTCGTGGGGTGGTCCCGTCCAAACAGCACCTCGAAGGCCTCGAGCGCCCGTCGACTCGTGGCCCGCCCGGTCTCCGTGTCCCCCAGTCGAAGCTGCACCCGGAAGAGGTCCTGGTCGAGGAAGGCGCGAAGCATGGCGGTCTTTTCTACGGAAGGGTCGCCCCGCTCCTCCACAACCGCGAGCGCCTTCTCGTACCGTAGCTTGGCCTCCTCGTACTTCGAGTTCACCGCGAACGCGACCCCCTCGTAGCGCAACGCATTTGCGAGATGGATGGCCAAGTCGAGGCGCTGCGCCAGGGTCTGCGCCAGCTGCCCCCAGTACGTGGCCTGGGACAGGTCGGGCTCGAGTTGCGCGTACACGAACGTCAGATCCAACGCGACCTCGAGTTCGGTGCGCTCGCTCCCGAGCTCCCGCGCCAGGAAGTAGGCCTCGCGGTAGGTCTCGATGCTCCCGGCATTGTCGCCGCGTCGCGCCTTGAGCTCTCCCCACCACACCAGGACGTCGGCGAGAATCGGAGGATGCTCAACGCTACGGGCACGACTCACCGCCGCCTGGGCCAGATCGAACGCCTCGGGGTATCGACCCGCGGCGACCTGGGCTTCGATGACATCGAGTTCCCCGCGGAGCGCCTCGACGGTTTTCGCAGTCGCGGGGTCTTCGGGCGGTGCCGGATTCTGCCGAAGCGCCTCCGCATCCGAACACTCCGTGAGTGATCCAAGCGCTTTGACGACGTCCTCAGCCCGCTCCACGGTGGACGCGTCGGCGGCCTCGAGCAGCTCGGTGAAGGCATTCATCTTGGACCGCGCCCGCTCCAAGCAGGTCATCCGCAGGTCCATCAGCTCGTCCGACTGCAACTTCGCGACCCGTGTCGCGGCACAGGCATCGTAGCGAGCCGTGCGCCACTTCTCGGCATGGCGGTCGAGGCGGCCGGTCACGCGCGCCGCCATGCGTGGGGCGGAGCTCAAGCCCGACGCCTCAAACCGGGCCGCGATCCTCTGCGCCCGCTGTTCGTCCCAAACGCCCGCGAGTTCGTTCTCGTCCACGACGCACGGATCGGCGGTGGACTCTGGCGCCTGCCCCTGCAGGCTCAAGAGCCCGCCGGCAGCGGCAAGTCCCACGACAAATGCTCCTGCGATCCGGCGTGGCCCCTTCTTCCGGGTCGCAATGGCTCCCTGCAGCGCGGCCAGGAGTTCACGGGTTGACGGGTAACGGTCGTCGGGCGACAGCGCGAGACCTCGGAGCATCACCCGCCGGAGTCCCTCGGGGACATCGTTGCCTTCGGGCGGATCCCGAACCTTGCCCGCGAGCACGGCCTTGCGGAGCGAGGTTGGCGAGCCCCCATCAAACGGCCGCTCGCCGTAGACCGCCTCGTACAACGCAACGCAGAAGCTGAACTGATCGCAGCGAGCATCGACTCTGCGGCCGCGGTGTTGCTCCGGCGCCATGTAAGCAGGCGTTCCCATCACCTGCCCCTCCGCGGTGAGAGCCTCATCGAACCCGCTGCTGGTCAGGTTTCGTCCGGTCGCAACGAGCGGGAGCGACCCGGACGCAGACCCAGCGATATCGACACTGTCGTCGCTCCCCGGCCGTGCGAGTCCAAAGTCGAGGACACGAACCCGTCCGTCGTCCGCGACCATCACGTTCTGCGGCTTGAAGTCTCGGTGGATGAGACCTGCTTCATGCGCGGCCACCAACCCCTGACCCGCGCGAACGAAGACGTCGACAAGCTCGCCGAGCGTCGGTTTCTCCGACTCGTACCACTCACGAAGGGTCCGCCCGGCGACGAACTCCATCGCGACGAACACCGCACCCTCGAACGTTCCGACGTCGTGCACCGTGATCACATTGGGGTGGCTCAGGCGTGCCATCGCCTGCGCCTCCCGGGCCAAGCGCTGTCGTCCTCGACTGGCACTCTCTCGATCGACGGTCCGGTGCAGAACCTTGAGTGCGACTCGGCGGTCGAGCTCTGGGTCGTAGGCCGCATAGACCGCGCCCATGCCCCCCTCTCCGATGAGCTCCAACACCTGGTACCGCCCAACCCGCGCTCCGACGATCAGCCGCCCACTCGCCCGCTCCTCCTCGGCGGACTCCAGCACGATCGTCTCGTCGCTCGATGGCATCAGCGGTGCGTGATCCGGCGCGAAATCCTCCCCGCCGGCCCCCCAACCGATATTACCCCACCGCCGCGACTTTCGCGCAGCTCTGGGCATCCGGCTCCCAACACCGGGCCTTCGCTGCACCGGACGACTAGCGAGCGATCGTCGCCGACGCCACCGTCCGCGGCTGAGCCTCGAGCTTCCCCTCCAGCCCGAGCTTCGCCACCGCCTTTGTAGACACCAACCGCAGCTCGAGCTTCAGCTCCACCGTCGCAACTGTCTGCGGAACCTCGAACTCGAGCGTTCGGCTCTCGGATGGCTCGAGGCGGTTGTCTCGGGACATCGACTTGGACAACACCGGCAGCGTGGGCTTGCCTGCTTCGTCGACGTAGACCTTGTTGAACACCGATTCCGGGCTGTCCTCGTTGCGCCACACCTCGGCTCCGGCGGCGTCTTTGCCCACTGCCGAGAGCATCGCGACGCGACCGGGGAACCCGGTGGGAAAACCGTGTCCCGTCTTGTTGTTCAAGGTGACCTTCAGCCCGGTCTCGCCCAACGTGCCCTCGAGGGACACCGCGGTCGACAAGAACTCGCCGTCGTCGTGATACCAGGCGCGGTGGGGTCCCAGGAACACGTGCCGGGCGTGCTCACTTCGAGAGCCCACGATGCCGCCCGGCCCCGGGATCCGAGGCATGTGACAGTCCATGCAGCCCTTCTCTTCGCCCTTGCGGACCTCGAACTCTGCACCGGTCGCGCACGTGTTGACCCCACTGGGGTTTGCAGCCGCGGCGTGGCAGGCCAAGCAAACCGTCTTGCGGTCCTTGATGAATTCGGGAGCCAGCCCCGTTTGATGGGCGGGTGAGCTGCCCTCCGCCATGTCATGCCCCGCCCGCATGCGCACCACGTCGGCGAACCCGAGCGCCTCGGCCCCCGACTTCCCCGGATGCACCGCGTCGAGCATGTGGCAGGAGGCACAGGACACGCCGAGCTTTCCAGCTGGGCTGTCGGGGTTGGCGGCGTCGCGCGGGGTGTGGCAGTTCGCGCAGTCGCCCGCGACCTCGTCTCCCAATGCCCCTGTCGCGATCTGGCGCACCGCCGCAAAGATCGGATCGTTGTCGTGGTGCGCACGCGCGTGCATGCTCTCTTTCCACTCCCCAACGATCTGCGCGTGGCACTCGGAACATGCGTCGGGGTCGTCTGGGTTGACGACGGCCCGGCGCGGCGGGGTCCCCTCGGGATTGCCTTTCGGCTCTCCGGATCCGCCGCAAGCCGAGGCTGCGATCCACAGGCACGACAACGCCGCGAACGGAAACTTCACCGCCCAACCATGCGGCCAGCTCCCGGCCCACGGCCCGCAAAGACTGCGGTGCTCAGGGCGCGCACGCCAGGTCGGTCGCGGCCGCCTGAATCACACAGCTCAGTGGCACCCCCGGCGCGAACAAGGTGGCGCAGTCCAGAGTGCTCAAGCACGCGAGGTACTCGGCATGCGCCGTACCGCAGGTTGGAGAGATCGCCTGAGCGGAGGCCCTTGCCTGCTCGCACAATTCGATCTCGCTCGCGTAGGTGTAGTCGCTGTCGCAATCGGCGTACAGCTGGGCGAGCGCCGGGCAAGGGTCGCCACCGACAGGGGGGTCGTAGCCGGTCGAGCTCTCGCCGTAGCCTCCGGAGGAGCCGCCCGAAGCGTCCGAAGTGGAACCCATGCCGCTCGCCCCACTGTCGGGCGGGATGTCGGGCCCGTCGCTGGTCCCCTCGCTCACCGCTCCGGTCTCGCCCTCGTTCGGCCAGTCACCGGTCTCGTCCAAGCCTTTCGAGTCCACAGGCTCCGTATTGCCGGTGGTGCCCAAGGGATCGGTCCACGTATCGCTGGACCCGTTCCCTTCGTCACCGCCGTTGGTGACGTAGGGGCTGGGACGAGGCGCTGGGCCCCCGGAACCGCCCGCACAGGCCGCCGCCGACGTCGCCAGACTCGACAAAAACAACAAACTCCCCAGGTGCTCTCGGTCCATCGTCTGTCTCCCCACAGAAGGCACCGCATATGCGGCACAAGGGAGATGTTCGGAAACCCACCCAGAAGGTTCCCACCGGGGGCTCTGAGGGCCTAGGCGGCCGCGTTACTCGCCATTGTCTTCACCACCGTCGCCGCCACCGCATGCTGTAGCCGCAGCCAGCAGCGCGCTCCCACAGACCGTTTCGCCACCGCTGAGCGCCTGGCAACTCAATCCGGAGAGGCACGAGTAGTAGTCGACCGTGGCGCGCACGCACCCCGCCCCGTAGGTCTCCAACTGCGCGAGGTACTGGTCGCAATAGCCAGCGTACCCAGGGGCAACGGACACCCCATAGTACCCGCCAGACCCGTAGTAATCGTCGTCGTCGTAGCCCCCGCCACACTCGATGAGCTTGGCGATATACGACGCGCAGGCATCACGAGCATCGCCTCCGGCCAGCGAGTTCTCAGACGCCAGCGGGTTTCCTGGCGCGCCGCCACCTGATGTGATCCCCGGCTCACCGTCACCCGTGCAACCCGGCATCGCGAGGGAGCCGAGTCCCACCAAGAACATCAAGTTAGCCAGCCGAGCGTCGTCCATATAGACGGACAGTTTCCCCCGAACGCACCCCAAACGACAAGAATCTGCGGAAGTCGCCCGAGTTCAGCTGGTCAGCCGGGCCGGAGAACGTCCAAAACACGCTTGGAGGCCTTCTGCGCCAACTCTCGGCGCGCGGCTTCATCGGCGCGGCGGTCCCCAACCCCCGATGCCGTGGCCTCGACCTTTCCTCTGCCAAGCTCGCCCGCACCCCAAACCTCGTGCACGACCACCTGAGAGGACGCTTCAAACCACACCCGACTCCCACCGGCACGGCTGGCGAAGCGCGATTGTGCCTTGACCAAAACCACGACGTCGAGCGCACCACCCATCGTGTCTGCCAGTGCGGCGAGCACCCTCGCCCGCTCGGCAGGCCCAACGGTCCGCAGCGCTTTGATCACCTTCGCGTCGAGCGTGACCGGGTCGCCCAAGTCACCGCGGAGTGCCGTGCGGAGTCCCTTCGCAAACGCATCATCCGCTCGCGTTCCGTCCTCGAACACCAGCGCCCATCGATGAGCGTCGAGCGTCCGTGCCTGAACCTCGAGGGAGGGCCACGCGCTTTGGGAGTCGACGGGCCCCACCATGCGGCCGCCATCGACGTGCACGACGAACGAACCGGGCCACTTGCTGCCCACCTCGATCGACAGGTCCGCAACCCCTGCAGCGTTGGTCTGCGTGCCAGAGCGGGTGCCGTCGGGGCGCTCGATCTCCAGAGGGAGGCCTTCGACCGGCGCGCCGTTCCAGGTCACGACGATCCCCCCAGGCCGCAGGACAACGCCCGAAGCGTCCGTGGGCACGCCCCCCGTCACCACGCTCGCCAGGTGCAGATCTTCGCCAAGCCGTCGCAGCCGCGCATCGTCCTCGTCCGTGGGAGCGGCGTCGCAAGCCATCGCATACAACGACGCCCTGCGCTCACACACCACCTTGGCGGCGTGCGTCGCAAGCACCTGGTACAGCGCGTCGTGCCACACCTCGGGCCCTTCGAAGGTGGGCTTGGCATACGTCATCGCATCGAGGGTCGTCGCCGCTCGCCCCTCGTCCAGCCCGATCGCGACCTCCCAACCCCCCGACGTTTGCACCGCCTCGTAGGGGTCTTGCGCCCGGTCATGCAGCGTGACGGGTGTGAACGTCAGCCAGCGAGCGTCGCCCAGCAAGGACTCGGCGAGTTTGGCCTGAGCGCTCTCGTAGGCCGCCTGTTCGTCCGCGCCCTCGCCCACTCCAGACACAAAGGCTTGCACCTGGGCGTGCTTCGCAGCCACCACGGGCGCGGCCGGCTCGGGGCTCACCACCGCGGGCTTCGGCTTCGAGCAGCCGACGAAGCCCAGCGCGATCAGAGCTGCTGTTCGAACGCGTCCCAATCGATGCCTTTGCTTGCCAACGTCTCGGACAGCCACTCGATTCCCTTCTTTCGTGCGGCCTCGATATCTCGGTCGCCCGCCTCCCAATCGATCTCGGGATCCCCAAGCTCCACCTCGGCGGAGGCATCGAGCACCACGGCATCCATCGAGAATCGGTAGGGGTTCGCGAACCGGTTGTTCTGCAGCTCAAGCCCAGCGACCCGTAGCAGCAACGGCTCGAGGTCCGCGGCGAACTCGGTCTCCAGTCCTTCGCTTCGGGCGAGCCGACCATACGTACGGATCACCGCACCCAGCTGAAAAAGGTAGTTGCTGGCCTGTTCGGACAGCTCTGGGTCCAGCTCCGCGTTGTTTTCGCCAAAGCGCAGCAGCATCGGTACGCGGTCTGCGGCGTCGACCAAGATCTTGCGCATCATCGGCTGCGCGGTCTCGACGAGTTCGTCACGGTCATCGTCGACACGAAGCAACACCCCGCGTGCGACCGCCCGCAACAAGAACCCCCGAAACGCGGCGTCTTCGAGTCGGCGCTTGGATGCCTTGGTGCCTTGCGTCGAATAGATCCCCGACAGCTCCGGATCGAACGCTTCGTCGACCACGTCGGCCAGGAAGGTGAGCTTGGCCCGGCTCAGCAGCGCACCCGTCATCAGCCGAGCGTTGCGGTCGCCTTCGGTCATCGAGCGCGACACGACATCGTGCACCTGGATCTCGAAGAACTCGTTTTGGTTGCTGATGATCTCGTTCTGCTGCACGACCACCCACAGCTGCATGAACGGGATCGATGCGGCCATCATCGAGAACAGCCAGAACGAGGTGCGGCGCCGGACCGTGAACCGAACACACGACTCCATGAAGAGACGCGCGCGGTCGACGATGTCCTCGCGCGTGGGCCACTGCTCGCGCGGCCCCGTCATTGCGCCGACGGTCTCCGCCAGCTCGCCGAAAGACTTCACGACCTTCGACCGGTCGAGTAGCGGGATCAGCCACTTGCCGCCCGTCTTGACCGCCTTCACGCGCGCCTGGCTTGCCGCGGCCTGCTGGCCATGTATGGCCGCAACCTGAGCCTCGAGCTCCTGGTTTCTGGCCGCCAGACCTGCAAGCTGTTGCTCGAGCTGGGCGATCCGCGGGTCGCTCACACATTCGCGTGTATCACGGGCGCGGGGTGCCTGGCATCATGGGCGGGTGCCCTATCGGCTGCTCCTCACCTGCGCCCTCATCGGGCCACTCGGGTGTCGCTCTGCCGCCACCGGGCCCGCGCCCTCCGTGGAGACCCACACGGCGTCCACGGAGCCGATTGCGGAGGCAAAGATCACCCCCGGTGCAGCCGAACAACCCGAGAGCTCCACGCCACGCATCGAGAACGGCGAGGCTTGTGCAGACGGCTCGGTCACGATCGCGGACGGCCTGCTGTGCCTGAAGGTTCCCAAGGCCTACACCGCCGCACCACCGACGCCGGGCCAACAGATCTTTGCGGCGGAGGACGCTCCGCCGATCACGGTGCGCTGGCTCCCCGCCACTCGCACGTTCGGAAAGGCGCACGCCGATGCCCTCGCCCGCCTGAGCGCCTTGGACAGCGACGCGTTGAAGGGCTCCACCCGCGACGGCACCGGAAGCTTCGTGTTCGCGGTCGAGACGCAGCCCCAAGCCCACCACGTTGCCCATGCGGCGAGTAGCCTGCACACCGGTGATCAAGTTGCCTGGTGTTCCGCGTCTGCCCCGGTCCAGGCCAAGCTCTCCCGGGAGTTCTTCGAGGCCTGCCAGTCGTTGATGGCTCCGTAGCTGCGAGCCATGCACCGATGCGTGGGAGCATCGACCCATGCGCGTGGTCTGTGAACAGCCCGCGCCATCTCGAGCCCAGAGTCCCGCTTCGAAACCCAGGTGGCCCACTTTGGCAGGGGCCGCCGAACCGACTCCACGCCATGGAGGTAGGACTGTGGACGTTGCTCACGCACCTGCCTACGAGATACCTTGGGGTTGGATGGTGGAACTCGGCGTGTACGTACGCGACTCGCAGGGCATGTCCCAGGGCGAGTTCCAACGTGCGTACCCCGACTCGGTTCTGTTGGTGGACAAATCCGAGTTCGACAACGCCGCAGGGAGCGTTTCTTTCGAAACGGTGGCGATCTCCTCGCGCGACGACGACGATCCGCAGGGCTACCAGGTCTTCCCCGTCACGAAGAATCAGAACAACCCCTGGCCGGACCGCATCAGCCTCGGACGCGCCCGCAACTGCGACGTTGTGATCCGCCACGCGTCGGTATCCAAGCTCCACGCTCACTTCTTCATCGAACGCTCGAAGCTTGTCCTCGCGGACGCCAAGTCCACAAACGGATGCCGGGTCAACGACCGTGCCCTCGCACCCGGCGAGCGCGTGCCGCTGTCGTGTGGCGACGTTCTGTGCCTCGGCATGATCGAAGCGACTCTCTTCAGCCCGGCCGGGCTATTCCGCTTCATTCAGGAGGTCCGTGACCTCGATCCGAAGCCGGCCAATTCCTGACCCGCCCGCAACAACCTCATAGACCGCAGCCTGCTCGATCATGTCCGACGCGTCCTCCCCATCGACTCCACAGCAACAATACGAGGCCGCGCTCAAGCGCAAGAACGAGTGCCTGCACGGGCTTGCGCGGAGCGAGGCCATCGACTCCGGCGACCTCGCCGCTGCATTTGCCGAGATCACGGTCGCGGCTTCCAGAGGCTTGGACATCGAGCGAGTCGGGGTCTGGCTGTACGAGGACGACACCAAGGACGCGATGTCCTCGCCGGATCTCTACCTCCGCACCAACGACGAACACACCACTGCCCCCGTCCTCTCACACACCGCCTTCCCCACCTACTTCGCAGAGCTTGCCAAGGAGAGGGTCATTCCCGCTGGCGATGCCCACACCCACTTGGCCACGGCCGAGCTGAGTGAAGCCTACCTCACTCCGCTCGGCATCGGCGCCCTGCTCGACGCCCCGATCCGTTTTGGCGGAAAGATGGTCGGGCTGGTGTGCCACGAGCACGTGGGCCCGGCGCGACCGTGGAACCAAGACGAGATCAACTTCGCGGGCGCCATGGCGGACGCAGTGGCGCGGGCGATGGCGGCGAACGAACGGCGCAAAGCCGTCGACGCCCTACGAGAATCCAACCGCACCCTCGAGGACCGCATTCGGGAGCGAACGGCCGAACTCGCGTCGTCAAACAACGAGCTCCAACAGCTGCATCGCCACAAGAACGAGATGTTTCAGAACGTCTCCCACGAGCTCCGCACCCCTTTGACGTTGATCATGGCGCCGCTCGAGGGCCTTCTGGACGACCAGACCCTCACCGCCTCGCATCGCCCTCGACTCGAAGGCATGCAAAAGAACGCGTTCCGACTGCTCGGAATGATCAACGACCTGCTCGACCTGGCCAAACTCGAAGCCACCGCGCTCGAGTTCCACCCGATCCCGGTCGATCTCCACGGCACGTGTGCGCGGCTGGTCTCTGAACTGGAAGCCACCGCTGCCGACCGCGGTGTGGACCTCCGCTTCACCGGCACGTCACAGGGCCTTTGGGCCGCCCTCGACCCTCAGTTCGTCGAGCGCATCTTGGTCAACCTCCTGTCCAACGCGCTCAAGTTCACCCCACGCGGGGGGACGATCACCGTCGCGCTCGAGGACTCGGGCAGAGAACTGACCGTGTCGGTCACCGATACCGGATCCGGCATCCCCGAGAAATCCCAGGAGCGGATTTTCGAACGCTTCCAACAGCTCGATGGCGGAACGACTCGCAACCACGGCGGCACCGGCCTTGGACTCGCGCTCGTTCGCGAGCTTACCCAGCTCATGGGCGGCACGGTCCAACTCGACAGCGAGGTCGGCATCGGCTCGCGATTCGCCCTGGTGTTCCCGGCAACATGCAGGGTCCAGGCACCCACCGAGCCCGGACCGGACTTCGCCACCGAAGGCTTGGCCAACCTCTCCCGGCGTGCCGTCTATGCATCGGTCGACGTGCAGGCAGACGAAGTCGAGAGCCGTGGCGACCGAGGGCCCGTGGTGGTCGTCGTCGAAGATGACCCCGGCATTCGGCGCGAACTCGTGGACCTGCTGGCACCCGAGTATCGCGTGCACGCCTGCCGAGACGGCAGTGAAGCACTCGACGCGGTTCTGAGACTGCGGCCGCACATCGTTCTCTCGGACGTCATGATGCCCAACGTCGATGGCCTGCAACTCGCAGCCGAGCTTCGCAAGCGACCCGAGCTTCGAGAGACCGCGCTGGTTCTGTTGTCCGCAAAGGCAGATGTCGAAGACCGCATCAAGGGCCGTAGCCTGGGCGTCGACGCCTACCTGACCAAGCCCTTTCACCCCAAGGAGGTGCTCGCCACGCTCGAGGGTTTGCTCCGCTCGCGGATGCGACTCCTTGGCTCGTACATGCTCTCCGAACGCATCGGCAGTGGCGGTCAGGGCGAGGTCTTCCGAGGCGAACACATCGAGACCGGGGAACTCGCCGCGATCAAGGTCGTCTCCGGGGGCCACGACACCTCGAGCAAGCAGCAGCTCGACCAGGAACGCCGCGCACTGTCCCAGCTTCGCCACCCCAACATCGTCAAGGTCCTCGAAGAGGGCGAGTTCGAGGACCGCTACTACGTGGTCATGGAGCACTTGCAGGGCCAGACCGTCGGAGACGTGGTCTCTCAGCAGGGCGGTCTGTCGACCGCTCAAGTTGCCGACATCGGGTTCGCGCTCTCAGACGCCCTCGCGACCGTCCACGACGCCGGCCTGGTCCACAGCGACATCAAGGCCAGAAACGTGATGGTCATCCAGGGCCCGGCGTCCATCCGAGAACGAGTCCGGCTCATCGACTTCGGCGCCGTGTATCACGCGACCCAGCAACGCAGCAGCAAGGTGATGGGCACGCTGTCGTACTTCGCACCCGAGGTGCTCGACGGAGGGACCGTGTCAGAGGCCAGCGATGTCTACAGCCTCGGGGTCTTCGCCTACTACGCGATGACCGGGAAGATGCCCTTCTCCGGCAACGACAACCGTGAGCTCACCCAGAGCATCCTCGAGAATCGCTATGCTCCGCTCGGCGACGTGTTGACCGACGATGTCTCAGGCATCGCCGACGTTGTGCACCGTGCACTGGCTCGGAACCCTGCCGATCGATACGGGTCCGCCGCGACACTCCGCGATGCGTTCGGAGCGGTCGCCCCCAACGACGGCGCAACACTCGTCGTTGGGACCGCGGGCAACCTCGACTCCGAGACCTGGGCGTTCGAACGGGCGAACTAGGGGCCGTCCCACGCGGTCTTCGTCGGAGTCGTGCAGCTGACGCCCTTGTTTCTCCAGCAGTGACGCGGAACTCGGGCCCTACAGGCCGTCGAGCCCGCCGGTGCCCGTGCCGGAGTAGCCAAACGTCTCGATGTTTACGCCCATCATGTTGGCAATGCTGACGAGCAGCTTGGTGTGAGCTTCGTTCTCCCCACCTGCGGTACCGCGGTAGTCGAGGCTACGGCCGGTCTCGAGCTGCCCCGACGCGCCCCCTGCAAGCAGGAACGGCATGTCCGCATGGTCGTGCAAGTTGCCGTCGTTGATCTCGGTGCACAGAAACACAACCGCGTTGTCGAGCAGGCTGCCGCCAGTATCGGGGATGCTGCGCATACGTTCGATCAGGTATGCGAACTGCTCCATGAACCACCGCCGATGAGCGATGTAGTCGGCTGCAGCCTCGCCAGCGATGTCCGATCCATAGTGTGAGGCGTCGTGGTTCGCCCGCGTCGCACCCGTCTCGGCGATCCGGGTGGGGCTCACAGCGTGGGACCAGCTGAGCGTACCCACGCGGGTCACACCGCATGCGAGCGCGAGGGTGAGCTGATCGGTTTGTAGCTTCCCCACAAGGCCGAAGTTGTCCTCGCGATGGTAGGTCGTCGGGTAGTTGTCGGCATCGCTGTTGGCGTAGCCCTCTTCGTTCCAGACCACTTCGTCGCACGAGGCGGTGATCTGGCCCGTCACCCGCTGCTCGACCTCGCGGAGCGCGTCGAGGTGTACATCGAGCTTCTCTCGCTCGGCCGAACCCAACACGGTCTGCAACCGGTCGATGTCATCGATCGCACTGTCGAGCACACTCCCGGCGCGAAGCTGTGCGATCGTCGGTCCCTCGCCACCACCACCATCGCCACCGCCACCCAGGCCGGAGAACAACCGGTCGAACGCGTTGATCGGGTCGTCGTCCGGGGAGATCGGGCTGCCACCGACGTATGAGATCATCTTGTCGCCGCCGCCTTGGAACGTGCTGCCGACGCCAAGCTGCACGGAGCGGTGCGCAAGGCCCCCGCCTGTCTCTTCTCCCAAGAACACGTCGAGGGAGACGTCCGAGTCTCCGGTCAGAACCTTGGCGGCTCCCCCTTCGTGTGTGGCTCCTCCTGCATACATGTTGAGTCCTCGGACAAACACGAGGTCATCTACGATCGGGGCCAGTGGTTCCGACATCGAAGGCAAGACAAGGTTTCCGCTGGACCCCGTGGGATGCCACAGGGAAGGAATGACTCCGTCCGGGACGTAGACGAACAGCGCCTTCACATCGGACGGGGCAGCGGCGGCATTGCGACCGAACATCGTGCCCAGCGGCGTGGCTACACCTGCGGAGGCGAGCAGCTGAAGCATGCGACGGCGTGAGCGGTTCATGGCGAGTTCTCCGAGCGCAGGGTGAAGGATTCGAGTTGGGTGAGGTCGATGAAAGCCTCGTGGAGGTTGCCTCCCGAAGCGTCCAAACGCTTGCCGAGCTCTTCGAGCGTGCACTCGTCCTCGCTGAGGTCTGCCCGGCCGCTGACGAAGTGAAAGTAGTGTTCCAACACGCAGGCTTGGACCGCACCGTTGGCCCCGAGCACTTGCCCGAGTTCGCGGGCCCCGTTGAACGGAACGGACGTGGAGTTGCCGTTTGCATCGATCAGCGCCTCGACACTCCCGCTCTCGTCTACCGTCATTCCATTCTCCTGGGTCCTGAAGGCGCCAACACCGTCGAAGCCCTCGAATCCGAACCCGATGGGGTCGATGAATGTGTGGCACCCAGCGCACGCGGGGTCGGCCGAGTGCTGGCTGTAGCGTTCTCGCGTCGTCGCATTCGGATCAACGTCCGGCGGCGTGGCGTCGACGTCTGGCGGCGGAGGACTCAACGGCTGGCACATCAACCGCTCCCGTACCGTCACCCCTCGACCAACCGGCGAGGTCTCGTTGGCGTGCGCGTGCGCGGCAAGGAAACCGCCCAGGGTCAGGAGGCCGCCGCGCTCATGACCCTGGGGAAATTCGACTCGGACAAGCTCTGCCGAGCCTGGCGAGGGAAGGCCGTAGAACTCAGCAAGCGCGTCGTTGGCAAACGTGTAGTCCGCGGTGAACAGCTCCTCCACGGTCTGCTCCGAATCAAAGACCACATGCTCGACGAAGCGTCGCTCCTCTTCGATCATGGCCTGTCGAACGTCATCGTTGAAATTCGGGTAGACCGCGGCGTCCTTGTTGGCCGACTGCAACGAGGCGGTTTGCAGCCACTGGGTCGCAAACGTTGTGACCCGCTCTCGACCCCGTGGGCTGTCGAGCAAGCGACGGGCATGAAGCGCGATGCCCTCGACGTTGTCCAGCGTGCCATCCGCGGCCGCAGCCATCAGCTCGGGGTCGGGCATGGACCCCACGAACGTGTACGAGAGCACAGATGCGGTCTCCCACGCGCTCAACCGGAAGAGGCCGGCTCCCACCGACTCCCCCATCTCCGAGCGATACAGGAACGCCGGTGAGTTGAGCATCGCCTCGATGCTCATGCGCATGCCTTCGTAGAAATCTCCTTCGGCAGCGTCGCTATCGAACTGCGCGAGGTAGTGCTGCGTCTCCTCGTCCGTCAGCGGCCGACGCAGCGCTCGAGTGCCAAAGGCCTCGACAAACGCTTGGGCGCATCCAGGGTCGGCCGGCATGCAACCAGCCAGTCCCGCGGCATCAGTGTCGACCGCGACGACCGCCGCGGCCTGTGCCAAGTCCATGTACGCCTCGACGTGCCGCGCTGTGACGAGGGAGGCATCTGCATTGTTGTCGTAGCCCTCAACCTCCGGCTCGACGGGCACGCTGGTCACGTTGGGCGCGGGGATTCCCAGAAGGTCGGAGACGGTGTTGGCGTACTCGGTTCGGGTCAGCAACCGGAGCGACCGCGGACCTGGCGTCCCGTCCTCGCAACTAAGCTCCGGGGTCTCTGCGTTCGAGTCCGAGCCATCCCCCTCTTCTCCAACGCCGTCCGTGGCACCGCCATCGGTCTGTGCACCAAGGTCGACGGAGGAACCGTCGTAGCAGCCCGTCACGAGCCACAGCCCGATGCATACGCCCCACGCTCGTCGGTGCATTGCCATGACAAGGACTACGTGGCGGCACAATGCGTGGAAGCGATGAAAGAATCGCGCCGGCCCGGGTCGCTCCTACATCCGGGAGACCCTGTGTCCGCTCAGCCCGTACATCTACCTGCATGGTGGCAGGGATCTCAAGAGTGGACTACCGTCTGGTCCACCGTTCATCGGGCCCTAGAACGCCCGATCGTGGTGCGAGTCTTGCGCACAAAGGGCCACCATCCCCTCACCAGGAAAAAGTGCCTTCGATCGAAAAAAACTCTCCACGTCCCTGGGTCCTGGGCCACAGACCCCATTGGGGAGGAAACTGACCACACCGGATCCGTAGCTTTGTGGGGTGTGCCGGCAGCCGACTGACGATCCTGTGATCATCGCCGCAATTCTGTCGGTCCCGGAACGCGCTTGCCCCCATCCGGATGAGGCATCGTCCCCCCAGAGGGTTCCAGACCGCATCGTTTCGCGCGCCGAGGCCCACAGACGACAATGGCGGCGACGGCGACCGACACGCATTTTGATGATGTCGACTGGGGTTGGCGCGGCCGGGGGGTCGTCGCCGCCGAAGCCGTGTGTCCTCGTCTTTCGCATGCGCGATATCGAGGCCGGTTCATCCAGCGACCAAGATTTTGCCTGGGGGATTCCCCTCCGGTGGGACGACTGAACAAAGCAACAAAGGGGAGGGACCAGTGCATCGAACCACGATCAGAAAGATCAGCAGCGTACTACCGAGGGCAATTGCCGTCTGGTTGGCTGCTGGAGCGTTAGTCGCCTGCGGGGACAGCGGAACCACGTCAGCAGAGGGTGAAGACGGCGAAGAGGACAGCTCCGGCGGTGAGACCGACGGTGGCTCCGGCTCCGACACCGACGGCCCCGACAGCCAGTGCATGTCGAACGAGCGGTTCTTCGAAGGCGAAGTTCAGACCATTCTTCAGGCCAACTGCCAGTCCTGCCACAACGTCGCGGGCGACGCCCAAGGCACCGAGTTCCTGCTCGAGACTTCCGCCGTTCCAGACTATCTGGAGCGGAACCTGGCCGTCTTCGAGAAGATGTCGAAGCTTACGTTCGAGGGCGAGCCCTGGATCATGCTCAAGCCTACGGGCGTGATGGAGCACGGTGGCGGCACACGCTTCCAGCCCGACTCGCCGGAGCATGAGGCCTTCCAGGCCATGATCTCTCGCCTGGAGGATCCGGTCGAGTGTCTCGACCAAGAAGACATCGTCGGAGAGTTCTTCGCAGACGTCGACATGCTCGACGACGTTGCAACCCTTCGCAAGTCGACGGTCCTGCTCGCGGGACGCGTCCCCACGACCGAAGAGGTCGAGCGAGTTCGAGACGGCGGCGAGGGGATCCTCGACGAGGTGCTCCTGGGCATCATGCGCGAAGAGGGCTTCTACGAGCGTGTCCGCGACATCTACAACGACCGCTTCTTGACTCGCCGGTACCACTCGTCCAACCCCGACTCGGCCATCGATCTGCTTTCGCGGAGCGACTACCCGCGCGCGGACTCACTGGACAACTCGGACGTCGAGAACGCCGAGCAGTGGGCCAACGATGCCATCGCTGAGGAGCCTCTCCGCCTCATCGAGCACATCCTGCGCAACGACCTTTCCTATACCGAGGTGCTGACCGCCGACTACACGATGGTCAACCCCTACTCGGCTCAGGTCTACGGAGTCGAGGGAGACTTCGAGGATCCCGAGGATCCCAACGAGTTCATCGAGATGAAGCTGCCGGGCGTGCCCCATGCAGGCATCGCCACGATGACCACGTACCTCAGCCGGTGGACGACCACCCGCACCAACCGCAACCGGGCTCGCTCGCGTCGTTTCCAGAAGTTCTTCTTGGCGACCGACGTGCTTGCTCTGGGCACGCGCCCCACCGACGCATCGGGCTCGGCGTACGACAACCCGACGCTCGACGACCAAAACTGCGTGTCGTGTCACAGCGCCATCGACCCCATCGCGGCGTCGTTTGCCAACTGGGACGCCATGGGCCGCTACCGCCCGCAGGGACACCCCCTTCGCGGCGACAACCAGAACAACCCCGACCTGCTCGATGTGCCCGAGAACGGCTGGTACACGGACATGCGTCCTGCCGGCTACAAGCAGGAGCCCCTGCCCGGCGAGTGGGAAGCAGCCTCGCTTCAGTGGCTCGCCTACGAGGCCGCGTCCGACGACCTGTTCGCACTCAGCCCGGTCCACCTCGTGTACCAGGGACTCTTCGGGCGTGACCCGCTCATCGAGCCCACCGATCCGAACGCTCCAGGATTCCTCGAGGGCGTCCGGGCAGCCAAGGCTCAGCGCAAGGTCTTCCAGGAGATCGCCGACAAGTTCCAGGACAGCGACTACGACCTCCGCGTCGTCTTCCTGGAGATGGTCAAGTCGCCGTACTTCCGGGCCTACAACTTCAGCGGTGAGCTTTCCGCTGAGCGCGAGGTCGAGTTGGCCGACATCGGCATCGCCCGGTGGCTGACCCCTGAGGAGCTCAACAGCAAGCTCGTCTCCGCGACGGACGTGTCGTGGGGCGACCCCAACAACCCAAGCCTGCTCAACCGCAACGAGTTCTTGATCCTCTACGGGGGCATCAACTCCGACGACGTGGTGGAGCGGGGCTACGACGCCAGCGGAACCTCCGCCAACGTCGCCAAGCGAATGTCCAACCAGGTCGCCTGCGCTGCCGTTGCACGAGACTTCGTGAAGCCGGAGAACCAGCGTTTGCTCTTCCCGTTCACGACCGTGGCGGGCGGACCCAACGCCGATGTTCGCGAGAACATCGTGTACCTGCACTGGCACCTGCTGGGTGAGAACCTCGACCTCGACGACCCCGAGATCGACCGCACCTACCAGCTGTTCGTCGACGTTTACGAAGAAGGACAGCGAGGCCTCAACGCCGAGGAATACGGCATCGGCCTTGGCAACTGTGCCGCGACGACCGACCCCTGGACTGGGGAAGAACTCGACGTGACACTCGTCGACGACGAAGACTTCACGATCCGAGCCTGGATCGCAGTCACGTCATACATGCTCACCGACTGGAACTTCTTGCACGAATAGGGGGGAACAATCATGGATCGCCGTTCTTTCATCAAACTCGCGTCTCTGACTGGACTCTCCGTCGTTGCTCCCACCGCTTTTGCGGGTGGGGACATCGGCACCAATCGGAGCACTTCTTTCGACCCCTACACCGGCCCGCTGCTGCTCAGCTTCCAGGCCTCCGGAGGCTGGGAAACCCGCTTCCACTGCAACCCGAAGCTCATGCTCTCGGCGAACGAGGGCAACCCGCGCTCGCACGTCACGGCGAGCGAGAAAATCGGCGACATCGAGTTTGCCGCCGAGTGGCCCGACGAGTTCTTCGGCGGCCGCGGACTCGAGATCACCGAGTTCTATCGCAAGCATGCGCAGCGCATGACGGTCATCAACGGCATCGACCAGATGACCAACGGGCACGACGAAGGTCGGACCCACACCGCCACGGGTACCCTCAACATGGGGAACCCCACGCTTGGCGCACTCATGGCGGGCACCAAGGACGCCTCGTTGCCCATGGCCTACTTGGCCTTCGGTGGCGTGACCGAGACCGCTGGCGTCGTCGCCCGGACCCGGGCCGCCAACATCGACGTGCTCGCCCGGGTTGCGTACCCGGAGTTGTCCGACCCCAACAACCCGGACTCCACGTTCCAGCCGCAACCGGTGCTGGACATGATCACCTCGGCACAAGAAGAGCGCGACCAGGCCGTCTTGGCACAGCAGGGCTTGCCCCGCTTCAAGAACTCGGTCAACCGTCTGTACTCGGCACGGGCGGGCTCGGACGAGCTCCGCAAGCTGCAGGACTACCTGCCCGAGAACATCGAAGGCGGCATCCTCGGCCAAATCCAGGTCGCCCTGGCGGCCTATCAAGCCGGCTTGTGTGTCTCGGCGGAGCTGAGCATGGGTGGCTTCGACACCCACGGCAACTCCGACACCGCGGCGGTCGACCGCCTCACTCAGCTCTTCGCAGCACTCGACTTCGCATACGAGTCTGCAACCGAGCTGGGCATCATGGACAAGGTCATGATCACCGCCGGGTCCGACTTCTCGCGGACCCTCGGCTACAACGGTGGGCAGGGTGCCGACCACTGGCCGGTCGGAAGTGTCATCGCGATGGGTGCACGCATTCCAGAGAACCGCCTCATCGGTGCTTCGGACGACAACAACCGCGCGCTCGGCATCAACCCCGACCTCACCGTCAACACCACCAACACCACGCGGAAGGTGACTCCCGCCGACGTGCACCACACGCTCCGCAAAGCGTTGGGCGTGGACGACGGCGAGATCGCCTACATGTTCCCGCTGTCCGCCGACGGGGAACCGTTGGACCTGTTCGCGTAGCCCGAGGGCGCGCGAGCGATGGGGCCCGGGACGCCGGGCCCCTCTGTTAGATTCGAGGAGGACACAGGGATGAAGTTGAACACCAATGCGAAGTTGATTCTGGGCGGCGTACTGCTGGCGGCCGGTGGCTGCTACTCCGGCGCTCCCGGTGGTGCGGACACCGATGAGGGGTCCTCCGACACCGACAACGAAGCTGGCACCGAAGGCGGCGAGTCCGGAAACGACACCGAAGGTGGCGAAGGCGAGTCCGGAGAGTCCGGAAGCGACGACGACACCAACGGTAGTGGACCCGGAGATCCTCCCGACCCACCTGATGGATGTTTGCCCGGCTCGATCGGCTGCGAGTGCCTCAACGACGAGTGCGCCGGCCTGAGCACCTGTATCGACGACGTCTGCACGCCGGCGCCTCCGGTCCCTGAAGTCGACGGTCCCAACGCAGCCCTGGCTGGCGTCGCGATCACCCTCGATGGTGCCATCAACGTCCCCGACGAACTCGACGGCGTCAGCGTGTTCGAGTCGCTGCTCTGGGCCCAGATCGCTGGCCCCGATGCCGTCCTCGAGTTCGAGTCCGACAACGAAGCCATCGCATGGCTTCCCGCGGGCGCGGCCGACAATACCGAGCTCACGTTCCGGCTGACCGCGAGCCTTGGGGGCGTAGACGAGTCCGGCGAGTACACGATCGGCATCATGCCGGCCAGTCCCGTCGAGGTCTTCGACAAGATGACCTACGTCTCCGACTTTGGCGCGACCCTCGTCGGGCGCGGCAGTGGAAACACCTGGCTCTCCACCGATCTCGGCGTCGTGGCACAGATCGGCGACGAAGGCCTCCTGTACGAAGAGGACATGACGAGCCGCGTCACCCAGATCACGGGCTACGGAGACAACCGAGTGTTGTTCCTACAGCCAGACCTGGGCCGCGTGATGTTGTTCAACGGCAACAACAACACCTACTCCGAGTTCCTCTCCATGCTGACCTCGGGCGATCCGCTCGGAACGGTCAGCTCCATGGCCGCGGATCCGGACGGCAACATCTACTTCGGCTGTGATGACGGTCGGGTGGTGCTCTACGACGACCCAGACGAGGCCGAGCCAGCGATCACGCTCGACCGGTTCATGCTGGATCAGGTCCCCACGGCGATGGCCATTGGCCAGTATCCGGTCTCCCCCGACATCGACGACGGAGACGAAGGGATCATGCTCTACTACGGCACCACCACCGGTGACGTCTGGCAGGTCGCACTCACCGGGGCCGAAGTCGGTGACGGGCCCGAGGTCGACGTCCCTTCGCAGTACGTGAGTCTGCCGGGGACTGGAGCCGTCACTGGCATCCGGGTCGACTCCAACCGCAACATGTGGGTCGGCAAGGGCGACACGCTGTACCTGATTCGGCGCGCGGCCGGGGAAAACCCCTCCGTGGTGCGCGAGATCTCGGCACCAGCCGGCCTGGCAGGGTTTGCCGGGCTGCACTCGCCCGACAGCGACCAGCTGCGATGGCTCGACCCCACCAGCGGCCGGGTGACCAACCTCCAGACCTACGACGAGTAGTCTCGGATCGCACCGGGCACCAGCGTATGGCTGGTGCACACCTCGGCCATCAGGTCGAGCATCAGACCGGCCTCCTCTTCCTTGAGGACGCCGGTCTTGATGTAGTTGTCCGGGAACCAGGTGGATGCGTAGAAGTAGTGCCTCGGGTTCGTCATCCGGCTGAAGCCCAGGTACTGCGCCTCGTAGGCGTAGCGGGCAAGCTTACCGAGGAAGCTGAACGACTCCTGGGCCAGCGTGCGGACGTTGACCCTGACGTAGGCCTCCATCTCTTCGGTGGGCAAGACCGCCTGCGCGAAGACGTTGGACTCGTAGTCCCCGATTCGGAGCATCTGCATGGCAACCATCGCTTCACCGATCGACTGCGCACTTGGCCGCTGTGAAAACTGCTCCTGTGCCTGCGCCTGCAGCCCCTGTGGTGCGCGGGCGATGACCGTGTCGAAGAGGCCCGCGAGCTCCCCGAGCGCCGCGTCGTGGCGCAGCTGCTTGTCCGGCGCCACGCAGACCAGGTCGGCTTCTGCGGCGAGGTGTCCGAACTCGTGGCCGATGCGAGCCCCGAGCAGCCAACGGTGAAACGGAGGGGGGCCCTCGCGCTCCGTGTCGACGCCCGGTTGGCGCAGGCTGTAGACCATCATCCTGCGCTGCTCGTGCAGGTAGGCGCCATCCTTCTGCTCGACCTCTTCGGCATGGAACGGGAGCGCGTCGGGGTCGGTGATCCGGTCCAAGATCTGCTGGGATCGCTCGGCGATGAGATCGAGGTCGCGGCAGACCCCAATCGCAGCGCGGTCACACATGCCATCGAATGCCGATGCCAGCCCGCCGAATTCCTGCGCGTCTTCCGGATCCCAGATGATGCAGCCCTCTCGGTCGGCCAGGAGGAGCCTGGGCTGGTGCTCCTGCAGGTGCTGACCGACCCGGTCGGCGGGACGTAGGTTCCCCGAAGGCGCCGCCTGAACCGCGTAGTAGCGATCGAGTGCACTCTTGCCCGCTCGCTCGAACGTTTCGATCAGCTCTCCAACCTTCAGCGTCTGCTCGTCGGTGACCAAGAGCCCGGTTCCCGGAATGCTCGTCAGGCCGTCGGTGTGCAACAACGCCGGTTTGATGGTCTCGTGGAGGACTGCACCGACCCACTCCATCGCCTCCCCCAACGCGATGAAGGCTTCGGCATCTGGACGGGTCGAGCGTGAGGCGGCCTGGGTAAAGCGTTCACGCTCGAGCTCCGATCGCTGCACGAAGTAGCCCAGGTTTCCCAGCACGGTTTTCGCCACGCTGCGTGTGATGCCCAGACGCTCCGCGTGTACCAGCTGGTACGTCCCCATCTCCACGTTGGAGGTGCTCGGATCAAAGTCGCTTTCGTGCAGCAACAGCGACGCACCGACAAACGGCTGGTAGTACAGCCGTGCCTGCTCGGGCTCGGTGACCACGCACAGGTTCAGCAGCCGCGGCGGAAACCACTGGGCGCGTGCCGCCCCAAACAGCGACCCAACCCGCGCGAAGTAGGTCGTGATCGACTCCGAGAGCAGCTCGAAGAACCCCGCAGGAAGCTCGCGCTCCCCCTGGGCGACCCGGACAAACTCGGGATCCACTCCGGAGGAGCTGAGGTGCTCGACCGGAACGACGAACATATCCGAGTGGTCGAAGTAGAAGGACCGGAGCTCCATCGTGCAGCGAGCATACCCTCCCTGACGTCCGCGCCGGCACCCTGCCCCGTGCGGCTACCAAGCGCCGCGGTAGACAACGGCGCCTGGGCTGAACGTGTCCAGATTCAGCAAGCCGGTGTTCTCGTCGGTGAAGTTCGTCGCCGCCCGAAACACATCTTCGAAGATCGTCGCGAGATCGAGCGTGAACATCGGCTCTGGACACTCCAGCACGATGTCAGCCACTCGTTCGCCAAGCACGGGCGCCAGGCTGGTTCCACGGAAGAACGCAGACCATCGCATCCCGGAGCCCTTGAAGAGGATGCGCGGCGACGCGACCTTCATGAGGATCCGATACATCGAGGACTGAAAGATCTTCGCGGCTGCGGCCTGAATCCAGGCGCCCTCACCATCGCCGGCGAGTTGCTGTGCCTCGACGCTGGCGATGATGAGCGCCAACCCCTGACATTGCGGCACCCAACTGTTGTGGGGCGGCGGGTCCTCAATGAGCTGCTGAAGCGGTGCGGGCAGCCCCACGAGCGCGACGTCGGAGAACTCGAGAACGGTTCGAAACACCGACGCCTTGATCTCGCACTCTGGAAACGAGTCGAGGCCGTTAGGCAGCTGAGCGATGTACCGCTCCAGCCTCGGGTAGCGCGACCCCACTGCTGCGCCCTCCTCAGTCACCGCGCGCCTCCCAAGCGTGGACTCGCGGATTCATGATGCGCTTCCACAGCGGGGGCACCAGCGCCACCAGGAACGCTGTGGCGTAGCCAAAGGGTAGCTGCGGGACTTCGTCGAAGTGGCGCAATGCCCAGTAGGGCCGGGAGGCCGTCGCATGGTGGTCGCTGTGGCGCTGGAGGTTGAACAACAGCGCGTTTGTCAGGCGATGCGACGCGTTCCAGCTGTGGTGAGGCTGGACCCGAACGTATCGGCCCGAGTCGCTACGCTCCCGAACCAGCCCATAGTGCTCGATGTAGTTGATCGTCTCCAGCAGCAGCACCCCCACGCCGGCCTGCATGTAGAGCAGACCAACGCCTGCCCACGAACCTATCAACCAGGCCCCCGCCACAAGCGCTGCGAAAACGATCCGTCGCCGGGTGGCGGGTGCTAGACGCTGTGGATGGCGACGAGACCACCCGCGATCGTGGACCCGCGCGCTCCGCCAGCCGCCCACGATGCTCCGCGGCCAGAATGTGTAGATGCTTTCGTCGAGGCGAGAGGTCGCCGGATCTTCGGGCGTTGCGACGCGTCGATGGTGGCCGTGCACGTGCTCCGAGCAGAAGTGAGCATAGGCAACCGTAGACATCAGCAGCTCCGCCGCCCCGCGAGATAGCTTGTCCGGGCGATGCATCAGCTCATGCGCCACCGTGATCGCTCCTGCTCCACTGACGAGACCGACCGCCACAGCAGCACCGACCCACTCGACCAGCGCGAACGCCTCCGCCCGCCACGCGGCAAAGGCCAAGAACGATAGCTGGGCTGGGATCCATATCCACAGTGCGGCGTCGCGTCCGCCCGAAGGCTCCAGCACGCGTCCGTCGATCGGGTTGTGTCGATCATGGCCCCAGAGGGCGTCGACCAGAGGAATCAGGCACAGCAGGTACAGGGGGCCCAACGCGATCCAGCCACCTCCCAGGTGCAGCCCGGCCGTACACACCAACGGGCTGCTGAGAGACCACCAGAATCTTGAGCCCGAACCGCTCACCACTCCTCCCTACGGCCGACTCCACCGACATGAATGCCCCTATCTGGGACGACATGACCGGCACCGGACCCCGCCCTCATCGCAGCGGCACGTTCCAGAACGAGAGCAGCCCGAGGCCCGTGTCACTGGTGACCCACGGCCCAGCGAGCACGTGCCCGCGGTAGGTGACCCCGGTCGCGCCCGTTGCATCGCCGGACAACACCAGGCGCACCTCGCCTGCGACCGCGCTCCCGCTCACCACCGTGACCGCCGCGCCTTCGACCGCAAAGTCGACCTCGGCACCGGCGTCGAACACCATGGGCTCGCCCTCGTTGCGCAGCGTGATGACGATCTCCGTGCCCCCGTTCTCCAGCGTTGCGCTCATCGGGTTCGGAGGCTCCACGTCCGCCGCAGGGCCCTCGCCGTACAGGTCCCTTCCCAGCAGTGCCGCGTAGCGATCCCCGAGCACCTCGTACCCCTCGGCATAGGCGTAGTGACACCCGTCGTGTCCGTCGAGGCCGTTGGTCGACATCACGGTGACGCCGTCCATCATGTCGGGAAGCGCCCGCTGCCACTCGCGGGTCCGGATGTGGTTGCCACCGCACCCCTCGCGAATTTGCGTGACGTACAGCTGCTCGATGTCGCCGTAGTCCTCTGACCAGTCCTCGATCAGCGCCTCGAAGCCCGCTGCGTGGGCCTCCCACGCCTCTCCATCGGACTCTCCCTGGTACCAGAGGATGGCACGCACATCGTCGTCCAAGCCCGCCGCCTGCATGCGGTAGAGCAGCCGCCCGTAGTTGGTCGCCAGGTCCGCGGGGTCTTCGTCGTTGCGCTCGAAGTAGCCGATCGGTTGCCCGCCCAACGAGCCGTTGATCACCGCGATGGGCACCTCGTGTGCGGTCGACAAGACGTTCGCCATGCGGATCGCCCACTGACCAATGCCCCCGGCGGCACTCGATCCGTTGCCCTGCGCTGGGTACCAAGCCACGGTATTCGCGGTCGCTCCCGGGTCGACGACGTTGACACCGAAGCTCCGCAGAAACGGCGTCTGGTTGACGTTCGCATCGCCGCTGTACATGTTCGCGAACGCATTCGACTGCCCGTTGATCAGATAGATGTCTCCGGCCACCAGGTCCGTCACCTCCGCCAGCGGCGCCTCGATCTCGCCAACCGCGGCGGCCAGTCGGACGTCATACGCGACAAGGCCCGCGGGGATCGGGACGTCGAGCTCAAACTGAAACGGGGCCGCGCCGCAAACCGGCACCGACACGCTGTGGGTCAGGACGCCGTCGGCAAAAACATTGGCCCGGACCTCGCCGAACCCATCGGTATCGAGGGTCCCCGCGAAGCGTGCCGTGCCCTCGTTGGTCGTCAGGTCGCGGGGCAACACCGCGCTGGCCAGCGGCATCTCCACGAGCGTCGCCGTCGCGGCCTTGGGGGGCGGCGCAAGGACCGTCGACACCGTGGTGACCGCAGACCCAGCGGCGCCATCGTCATCGGTAACCTCCAGCGTGACGTCGACGCAACCCTCGACCGCAGGGTCAAAGGAGGCCGTCTCGCCGGATGCGTCCCCGCC
>OJGU01000307.1_pt1 | contig 31570 bp, 24 predicted proteins | sample 1594741 | NCBI WGS metagenome assembly OJGU01 (sample SAMN05416841, study PRJEB24817) | seawater metagenome | isolation source: Sea water | place: Canada:Atlantic | collected 2013-07
ATTTCAGCGTGTTCTCCTAATTTTAAAATTGGTGAAGCACACCGCTCTCTAACCAATATGGCGTCAGTTTTTTGAAGAGGTTCCATTTCTTTCTGTAATCTTCCCAATCCTGCTCAGTTTTTGGAGCTCTCCAGAGCGGTCTATCATTTATCGCGCCTGCTCGGTCACTTTTTCCAGGATAACGAAGGGATGTTATGGGTTTTGTGGCAATTTTCACGAAAGCATCAAAATCGTTATATGCACCAAATCCTGCTAGGTGATTATAAGCAACTGAGAATTTCTTCTCATAGTTCCATTTCTCTGCGTAGTGGGTACCACCACTACGATAATCAGATGTATAAAGTGTGTAACGCCCTTTTGCTAGAAAGGGCAGAAACTCTTTCTGAACATTCTGGTCGGCAGCCATTGCTTTAAGCCTCTGGTCCTCCATTGATTTCCGTTCTAGTTCCAGTTGCTGGTCAGCTGTCTTTTGACGTTCGAACAAAATCGCCTCTTCAGCGGCCGCTTCCCTTTCCAAAGTCTGCTTTCGAACAATCGCCAATCTTTGAGCAATCGCTTCTTCTGCCTCCCTTTCGCGTCTCGCAATCAGGTCTGCTTGTCGCCGAGTCTTTTCACCCTCCAACCGTGCTATCGCCGTCTGAAGTGTTATGGAAGACTGTTCTCCACCAGAGCCCTTGGAATCCTCAACCATCGCCAAAATTTGACTGCGCTGTTTTTGGTAAGTTTTAGCTCCGTAGTAAACATTTCCATGTAACTTTGTAAGCGCTTTTGAAAGGTCAAGCGATGGAACATAGAGTTCGCTCGGGTCCTGGATGGCTTGGATTACCGGAGTAAGCATCTCATCGACCTGCGTTCTTATTGAAGAAACGGTGATAGGCGTCATACGGTCCTCTTCCATGAGTTTTTGGAAATATCGAACCAGGGCTTCATCACCCGCAATCCATTTCCCATCGCCATTGAAAAGAAGTGGCTCCACGTCTACTTCCCACCTGGTCATTTCCTTCTCAAGAACCTTCAATGCCTCCAAAACCGAATTGGCTTGCTCCCTGAAACTCTCCAGTTTGGTAACAGCCAGAGCACGTTCTTCTCGCCCGATAGGGTCTTGATATGGTGAAGGCGGAGCTGTCAAACTCGACGCTCCCCCACCCTCTCCTGAATTTAAACGTGGTGTGGAATTGGAGTTTGTTCCATTAGAAGTAGATTTGGACTGGTTGAATATCTGAGTTCCAGCAAAAGTAAGGCCCACTCCCAAAATAACACCGAAGACGATTCTCCAGTGTGGGCTTCCTTCATTGTTAGGGTCTCGGTCGGTTAATCGCATGCTCTGTTGCTTTCTGTTATCAAAATTTGTCGAATTTGTCTTGGAGGGGGTCTTTTTTCTTTTTCTTCTTTGATACCCCTGCTGATTTGGGTTTTTGTTCTGCTCCTTCATTTGAATCTTTGGAATCCGCAATGGTAGGTTTTCTGGCTGGGTTTACGAATGTTCCATCAGTGGTACTTGCCTGTGGCCATTTGGCTCGTTGTCTTCGTTTGAATTCCTGCTTGGAAATATGGAACTCCGTTTCAACAATCAATCCAAGTCCATCAAAGTTTGCAAAAGCATGATTGTCTCGAACTTCCATGTAGCATTGTTCCGGACGTGCTGAAACGCGAAGAAGGTCGTTGGTATTAAAACGCTGCTCCAAATACACCGGACCTTCTTCATCGCCATCATCCGAAGGGTCCATTTCGGTTCCAATGTATCCAGAGCGGTCGGTGACCATCTTTCGGAAATCATTATCCGAAAACGTGTAGAACTGCTTGAGGTTTGTATTCTCCATGATGATGGGGCCCATCTTCAATGAGCCCTTATTGAGCTGCGCATAGGATTGAGTCGAAAAGATAACTCCGATGTCCGCAGAGCGAGCCAGGGCAAAGAAACGTTCTAAATCCTTAGAGATGGCCTCTTGGAATTCATCGATGAACAGATAGACCGGAAGCCTTTCGTCCTGCTCGCGTAGCATTGCAGCATGAAGAATGGAATACAGAGCAAACTTGCCAATATCGCGCACCGTTTCGGGTTCCATCGTAGATGAAACATAGAAGTAGGTCACAGAAGGTTTGGATACGATGTCCGTTGCATCAATGGCATTCTCCAACATCTCTTCGTCAACAAGGCCGTTTTCCACATCAGATTCCGTTGCATTCAAGGCCAAGAATGCTGAGAGTTGGCGAACTTTATTGCGCAACTGCTGAGCATTTCGCTTTTGGTCCTGCGTGTCATAGAGCTTACCAGTTCCATACTGCTTTTCCCTTCCAAGCTCTTCAACAATGTGACTAAAAGAGTCCAAGGTTCCTTCTGGCACTACGTCAAAAAGTTTTCTTACGACATCCCGTGCTTCAGACGAGAAAAAGGAAGCCCCGTATTCCTCCCCATGTTCAAGCCCAAGACAGGTGGTCAAAGCCTGACACCTCTGGTCCAGTGTCATTTTCGAAAGATGCGATTGTGTAAGCGGATTGAAGACATAAGTCGCTTTGTTGGTCACATTGGTGAACCATTTAAAGGGAAGGTTCGCCTTTTCCGCATCCTGGCGAACACCCTCGAAAAGGTAGGGCTCTCCTTTCAAATCCAGTATAACCACAGAACAGGGAAACCGTTTGTTTCCCCGAATAAGCTGAGTTGCCAGCGGTGAGATTCCACGTGATGTCTTTCCGGAGCCACTCCCACCCAACATAGCAACGTGCTTGGTCAATTCTCCTCGGTCAAAAAGTAAGGGTGCATTTGATGCCATCTTGTTTCCGAGGACAACCTGACGGGATTCCAATTCGTTTCGGGTAGACATGAGACGATTGAATTTATCTTCCCAATCTATGTTCTCAGGACTTTCCTTAGTGTTTCGCTCTTGCCATTCAACGTCGAAGCGTTGGATGAAAAACAGCATTGGCCTTCCACAAACGGTGTAAATGAGGACCATAAAAATGAGTGGAGGAACAACAACACTCAATCCAATCCCTAAAATCATAGACCATATGAAGAGCGATGGAGCGTCCTTGGCATTAAGCATGGCGTGGATAAACCATTTCTCAGGCCGCTTGGTCAGTTCCGTGGAATGAATCGCCTCCTGCTGAACAACACGGCGTTGCATACGCGATTGGATGAATCGCTGTTTTCTCACCTGGTTAAGCTGGTCATAGAACCGTTGCTCACTGCGTGAGAGAGAATTTAGAACCTCTTGTTCTGTCGGTGGCTTGAAATCCTCCCCTGCCGATTTAACCCATGCGGTTTCTCCGGAAAGCTGCACCGGTAATGGGAAATAACTGGCTGCTGGAAGCATCGTCAATATGAAGAGTGTAGCAACAAGTCGTCCCTTTTTTTGACGTTCTTCGAAAGACCCAAATGGGCTTTGAACTACGCCTGGCGACTCACTGCCATGAGAGTTGTAATCAAACCAGAAGGTTAACCCGTCACGAATGCGCTCCAGAAAATTGCCGTAGGCATTGGAAGTCCCACTGAGGCTGAATAAGCCATAAAAACACACCAGCATTCCAAATCCGAGACACGCCGCCAACGGTGCGTACGTCTTATCAGGGACAGAAAAGTAGACTAACAATGCCAACAGGTAGATTCCAATAACGTAGAACACCGTGTGTCGGTAGGCGCGAAGTTCTCGCTGATTTCGGGCGATGGCTGGGTCATTATCCAAGGGACCAATAGGAAATATGAACCGGTCCACAATGTTGGAGTTTCCCCAAACTTTCTGCCAAGCAATACGTTCACAGCTTGATTGGCCAACTCGAAACCGAAGGATGCTTCCCGCATGAATCAATATCTGGTCTGCCAAAAGCAGAGTCAGAAGGAATGGAATACCAAAAAGAAAAAATAGAACGGATGTTTCGCTAACAGTAAGCAGGAACATCATCGTTGGTCCGGACAGGGCTATCGCAATGACTGATAGATGGTCACGGGATGTTGAATACTCGTATGCCGCAATACCGAAGGAACTGAGGCATACGACTGACCAAATCCATCCACTGGAAGCAATAGGTTCCAGTGTAAAAACCCATCGAAGAGTGAATATCCCCAAAAGACAGCCAAATAGCGTGAGAACGGAAAAGAAGCCTACCCCGCTTTCAAGAGCCCAACTAACGTGGCCAAACTCCATGCTGGAAGTGCCTTTTGGATTGAGCTCATCACGGGTAGGGTCCAAAGAAGTCTCATAATTCCGAGGTCTCGGAACTTCGACCGCCCCTTTCTTTTTCTTCCTTGGATATGGTGGCTTCATCGTTTGTTACACTTAGTTACGCTTCTGATTAGTCAGGAAGAAAAGTTCTTCCACAACCTTCATACGGATGCGTACGTCCGGAAGCTCCTCCTTTAGCTTCTGTTCGATAACGGCAGCCTTTCTGTCGGGAAATGTGACAACACCAATCGCAAAGCGGCAGTTCTCTCGAGATAGGATGTCTCGATGCCAAACCGGGTGTTGCAGGCGTCGGCCGACAATGGTCTGTATTCTCTTGATTATTCTTTCGATTTTCGCCCCTCGGTCAACGTAGATATGACCCAGCCGGTTTCCCTCCGAGTCCTTATCCATGTAGTAGTTGAATTCCTGGACATTCTTAATGATGAGCTCTGGAAATTCTTCGACGAATTCTTTTCTTGTGAACTTGTGAAGCTGAGTGGGGCCGTCACAACAGAAGCGAAGCATTCCGTAGGTTTCAGCAATCGCCATGGGACTGTGAGGTCCCACCGTTCGCGGGTCATCATCGTAGAGCTTTCGGGCGGCATCTGGACTCAGATAGTAATAGTGATTCTTTCGGAACAATGGTGCCGAGCGAATGTGTCCTGATTCACGAAGTCTTCTGAGGTGGCTCTTGACGGCGTTTTCGGTTTCCTCCGGATAAAAAAGCTTCTTCACCATATCCGGGGTCGTCATGCGAAAGACCCGGACATGGTCCAGAACCTGTTTCTGCTTTTCTGTGAGGATTGTTTTCACCAGAGTTCGTAAGGAAGGTTTCGTTTCTTGCAGTCAGTATGGAATGCCTCGACACGCATAGCGTCATAGGTTCCCCCGAATTCGACCACTATCTTCGGATTGCCAACAGCATCGAGAATCATAGCATCGGGCAGCTTCTCCCCTTTCCTATCGCCCCGAAAAACCTCTTCACCGACCCAGTTCTCGGCCTGTTCAGGATGAGCCCGAAGATACCAGAGGTAAACCTGAGAGAGGTGCAAATCGTGATTCTGCTGTCCAAGAATGGGGAGCTTTGACTCACCTGGTCCTCCAAACTGATGAATGGTCTTACGCGTAGGAATGTAGACGGTCATTGGCCTAGAAGGTTTAGTCCAACGTCTCTTCAATTGAGCTGAGACCGTCGAATAATCAGGGTCGGAATCTCCGACGTTCCAAGTTGAAACAGGGGTATCTAAAGGAAGAATCGGATGGCTGAGAAGATGGTGCGAATAAAGAATTCGAGACCGAACCATGAAGGCTAACTTTCGTCTAGCCTTTCGCAGCGGGTGGGTCAGTCCCGCCCACCATTGCCCAGCAATCTGGTCTTCATTGAGAATTCGTACCTTGAAAACCAGCGAATACACCAGGTCATAATCTGTCCAATCAAGTTGCATCTTCGGACTAAAGGGGTTCGCACGGTGGGCAGCATAAGCGACTCAGACACTGTTGTAAATTCTGATGCATTGATGTTTTTCGTAAGTATCCTATTTAAGGATGGTTACAGAGTTCAAAATGGCACCTGTAGCGACCTGAAGGTGACAAACTCAAGTGTCGCTACTGGTGTCACGTCAAAAGGCTTCGAGAGTCGCCGTCTCAGGCGACTCAGCACCAGGCGGAGCGTCCAGCGGAGCCGTTACCCCCACGCAACCGGCCCCAGCCGGTTCGTGGGTAGTCGGAGCGGCCAAGCGACGACAAGCCCCGTCCAGGGGCGCTCCGCTGCCTGCCCTAGCAGGCACGGTATCGCGTGTTCAACGCGGGATTGGCGTCCAGCCAATCCAATAGAAGGAAACACTAGCCGAGAGTGCAAAATGCCAAGGCTAGTGACAGCTTGGCTGGCACGACTTGGCTTTGCAGCTCGGCACCACCAGTGTGGGAGGTGAACGAAGTTCCGGGAACCGGAATAAGAGAACCGACCGGAGGGGTGGCGGTTGCGAGGAGGAATCTCCCAATGTGGGAACCACTGGGGAATTCCTACTCGCAATGAGGACTCGGTCGAAGATATCCCGCTAGCGGGAATCTGAGCCGTGGCCGACCATTATTTCTGCACGCCAGCATGGCGTGACCGAAAAAGTAGCGACGCGCAGCGTCGGGGGGGATGAGCGGCGGCGGGTGCTGGGCGGAGAGGCGGGGCCTTGCAAGCCAAGTGACAGCCTGTAGGGAGCGGCACGACCGGAAGGTTGGCACGGGCTTGCCATGAGAGCGGCCGTATTTGATTTCCCGACCTAAAGGTCGGGAATCTAGGCCGCGAGAGTATCAAAATCTATCAGACCGCAGGTCTGGCCATTTTGAGGATAAAAATGTCAAAGGAACGGACCGGAAAATGAGACAGGTCTGTCTGAAACGGATTGGAGGCTTTGGATTCGAAGAGGAACTTCTGGAGTTCGAGTCCAGGTCAAACGTCTTTGCGAAAATGGGAGAAAACCTCGCTGGCTGATTTAGATAGGCCACCGGTTTTGGAATCCTGAAGAGCCTGGAACAGTCTATCATCTTGGCGTGCTTGTTCGGCCAGTTCCAAGAGAGCTTGGTAAGATTTGGCATCTTGAACGACAATGGCTGCTTCACCGTTTACGGTCAGAACTTCGGGTTCACCGGAGGATTGAAGTGCTTGGATGTGTGCCTTCGAGTTTCGAAGAAAATCGGTAAGTGGCTTGATATTGGTCATTCGAATCATGAGAAAACCCAGCAGAGAATAATCATAGAATTCAATGATGACACGCTTGGAGTCGAAATCCAAGTGATGTCAAATCAGACAATATCCGTGTCTCATGTTGTGCGACTTATTTCTGTATTTCTGTAAATACGATTATCTTTATTTACAGATTTCTTGCGTGGCTTGAGGGTTTGGACAACTAAGACAGTAAGCCTGTGGATAACTTGCTTCCGGGGTTTGGACAATTAAGACAATTGTTTGGACAATTAAGACAATCGGCTGATTTTGTTTGGACATCTAAGACAATTGTTTGGACAATTAAGACAATTGGTGCTTTAAAAATCTTCGTAACATGTTGTAAATAAACACTTTATTTTGCTAGCTCCAAAGCTCCCCTTTTATTCCCCTATAAATGATTCCCTTGTACTAACCATTATACGGCCGTTGGCCTAAAAGTTTTTGCAAAATGATTTTTTAGCCTGCTTTCGCAGCCTCCATGATTCGATGGATGAGACGGTGAGTGGGAGTTTTTGAGGATTTGATGCCTTCCAGGGCATCCCCTTTTGCCTCGGAGAGGAGTTGTTCGAAACGGTTCCTTCCAAGAAGTGCTTTGGCCATTTCGAGGAAAGGTTCATTTCCATCGACGACGACGTCACCTTTTTTGAGTAGTTCCAATTCGTATGAATCAAGTGGGTAAATCCTCTTGAGTCGCTTTTGGATTTCTTCTTGGCTTACTCCTCTATCGAGGAAAGCCTGTATAAACTTTGATTTCGCTTTAGATGGGGATTTCTTTTCCTCCTTAGGCTCAATCCATGCTTGGAGCTTGAAAGCTTTACCATCGGCCGTCTCGTCCAAATTGACGCGAAGCTTTCCTGTTAACGTTTCTTTGCCGTCCAATTGCGATAATACAGAATTACGATTTTGCAGAAATAGTTTCTTCTGCCTGGATTTGAATTTGGGAACTGGATGGCTGACTTGTTCAAGCAGCTTTGGAATGGTGATTTCAAAAGGATTGGATTCGTTGTGATGGTGAGCTCGGCTTGGGATGTAAAGATAGATTGCCTGGGCCAACTGGCTACGAATTGAGGTGAATACTTCGAGTTTGAGGTATTGGAGCTCAGCGATGTCCTGCAGGAGATTATAAAATTCCGGAGCGATTGTAACTCCGTGGAACCACAATTCCCTCTGGTTTGACTTAGCTTTGACTGAATCTCTTCTGCGGATAGGCCGTTTTTCAATGTCGATGTGCTCTAGGATTCGGTAGGTATGAGAAATACCTGTTTCGAGGTTTCGAATTTCAAAGTAGGTATCCATCAAATCGCCCAGGATGTCGCCAATGTCTCGGCTGTAGCGACCTCCATTGCTTCCGGCGTAGCGTCGGCATAACTCATTGAATGAGAAATGGAATTTGGGGCTATCGGAGAAAAGGTCACGAAAACTGAGGATGGCGAAGCAAAGCCTAGCGTGTCTAACATCAAGGGCAGGAGATAAGCGGGTTCGGTGAATCGGGTGAAATCCTCCAATGGTGTATTCACGGTTGCGAACAGTTACTTGTCGAGGTCCAGCTTGTTTACTGGCTGCAAAAACAGGTCCCAACATGAAATCCTTGGGGATAAGGGGGCGGACTTCTTGCTTAGGTTCAGGAGTTGTTTGCGGTGTTGCCACGAGGGTCCTTAGTAATCAACCGAAGTCACTGTACGGAATTCGTTGAACTTTGTTTCATGATTTGGAAGCTGCGTTTGAAGACATCAACGAGCTTCATGTCGTTGTCCAAAGCGAATTGCTTGTATTCGCGAAGGAACTCTGGCTCGACCTTGAAGCTGACAGGCTTGAGGTCCTTGTTTGTTGAGCCTTCCGGATTTTTTTGGATTTTTAGGTTTTCGTGCATAGCAAATCCCTTTCTTAGTTTCAGCGAACCTATCCTAAACGGATATGAGACGGAAGTGAAATCATGAATTCTTGAATTCATTACAAGAAAGTTACAAATTTCTGGTTCAGTTGTCGATGGGGGCAGATGCGCGTTCGAAAAGCTTCGTTAAACGCCCAGATTTGGCCGTCACGTGAATAAGATGTGGATACGAGGGGCACAAGTGCTCTACATGCCGTATGTTCATTCAGAGGCGAATTTGAGGCCCACACTCCCCTGCCCTCTTGGTTATGAACGCGTAAAACACCAAAAGCGCAAAATCGTATTTACGATTATACAGAAATAAAGAGGTTTCAAACTCCTTTCAAGAGCTGAAACCTCCCCTTCGGACACATTTCCGAGTTATTTGCAGTAGATGTTCGCGCAAACCCAATGAACGACTGACGTTCCAAACTGGCCAACGGCCTTCATCAGCATTCCACATTTGCGACATCTTTTTGGTCGGATGTTTCTCATGATGGGCACCTCCTTTCTGTGTTCTTTTACACGAGGAATGCCTCAGTGTGATGTCGCTCTCCCATGTCAGGAGTTATCCATAGACCGGAGCCGAGCGAGAATGGGCCAACAACAGCTCGTCGGAGGTCGATTTTGGGCTGTGGGTAACTCCTCACTTATCTGGCTTTGGTCCCCTATCCTCTATTTCCTTTGAAAAATCCCTTGCGATAACGAATCGTAAATGCGATTTTACGTAAAATCGTAAAAGCGGAAATGAGATGATTATTGCGTTTATCCATCAAAAAGGCGGGGTTGGTAAAACTACCCTTTCAATCAACGTTGCCGGAACGCTGGCAAAACACGGAAAAAAGGTTCTTTATGTAGATGCGGACCCTCAAGGTAGCGCGCTTGATTGGGCAGAAGCTCGCCAGGAGCCATCTCTTTTTACCATGGTTGGCCTACCAAAAGCGGTTATCCATAAAGAAGTCGGCAATCTCAGTGAAAACTACGATTTCGTCATCATCGATGGCCCACCTCGGGTTTCAGAGGTTACCAAAAGCATTCTTCTAGCCTCCGATATGGCAATCATCCCAATTCAGCCAAGCCCATACGACGTTTGGGCAGCGAAGGAAGTCATCGATATCATCAAAGAAGCAGCCGTCTACAATGATAATCTTAAAGTCGCATTTGCGATTAATCGCAAAATCGTAAATACGGCGATAGGGAGAGACGTTGTAGATGCGCTAAGTGAGTATGAGATAGGCGTGTTGCAATCTGCTGTAGGGCAGAGAGTGATTTTCGCCGAAAGTGCCTCTGCTGGAAAAATCGTATCAGAAATCGATGGGAACACCCCAGCAGCCAAGGAAATTGAGGATTTAACGAACGAGATAATCAACAGCTAAAGACCATGGGAAAGAAAATATCATTTGCTGCAAAGCCAAAGAAAGCCAATCAAACGCCCAAAGCTGCGGATACTTGGGTGAGTAGTGGAGACCCTCGCGAACAGGATGGGCCGAAAAACGAAGCTCCAGCTAAGATGAAGCGTCTGACAATCGACGTTCCAGCCGACCTTCATCAGCGAATCAAAATCGGTTGCACCAAGCGAGGCCTGAAAATGGCCGATGAAATCCGAAAGCTTCTTGAGAAAGAATTCCCTGAATAGAGCGTAAAATCGTATTAGCGCAAATGCGATTTTACGATTGCACAGAAATAAGCTTTTCCAGAAACTTCAAACGAGTTAAACCTGCAAATGTTGCAGGGTGCCTTGTGCCCCTGATGAATGCCACTTGCCTGAAAAGGAGGTGGCATTGTTTTTTTCAGGTAGGCTGTTCAACTCGTTAAACTGGGACTCACCATCTCAGCTAAGAGAGAAACGATTAACCACTGTTTCATTTGAACAGACTCGTAGAGCCGGATGCATCGATAGGTGCTTGTCCGGTTCGAGGGAGGCTCATCGGCCTAAACCTGCGATTTTGCAGAGTAATCCCGACGTTCTATCCCATGGTTTTTCAGGTTGGAATATGGGCGACCGAGACAGACTTCAAGGAGCACAAGCGAATTGAAGCCGTAATGGTTAAAGTGGGTGTAAATCCTATCTGTGGGATTCGGACCAAAGCCAAAAGGCTGAATCGGGTGAAAGACTCGTTAGGTTCGTTTAACGCTGCTGGTGCCGGGAGCCTGGTTGCGGTGACGTAATCAGCCGGTTTCTGACAAGGGCCGGGTATCCGTCGAAAAAACGGAACGTGAAAAGCTCAACGGTGAAAGGGGGGAAACCCCTTACCAGTAAGAAGAGACAGGGACGGTGCCGAATCGTGAAAAGTCGACAAGGAAGGGTAGGGGAGCAGCTTCTGCATTCTGGCCCCCGAAATCAGGCGAAAATGCCTGGAAACTATGACCAAACGGGAGTTTGGAACATACCTTGTTCGATTGGAATCTTCATTCCTAACAACGTGACTGTTTCTTTGATGACTATTGCTAATCGGGGAAGGACTGTAGCTGCCGGAGTGGTTTTCGGTGCCTGCGTGTCAGCAGGTGATTCAAAGGCTGTAGTCTGGGAGAGTGTTTTGAGTAGGACTGGCCAGCAATGGCCAGCGAAATTCGCTGCAAGGCAGTGGCGATTCGTTGCGTCTTTCGGGTGGTGCCGAGAGTTAAACGCAGGACGAAAGAAACGACGAGTGAACTTATCTGAAAAAACAAAACAAATCATGTCAGAGCGGATGATTCCGGGAGGAGTTTTGCGCTCTGATGCAAAGAGGTTCGGCCTTTGGCCGAAAGGTTATCCAGGAACGCCTATTATTAGCGTTCCTCAATACTGGAATGTGGGTCGCGGGCAAGAAATTCACTTGCCCGCGTACCTCAAACGCATCGCTTGAGAATCAAGGATGCGTTTTCCATGACGAAAACGAGGTTCAAAAAGAAAGGAGGATTTAACCGAGGTTTGAGGAGTCTTGCACGGGTTTCTCTTGAATGGCTTTTGTGGATTGTGCCTGAAAAACAATCCACAAACTTTGAATGAAAGAGCAGGGGAGGGCCAAACATGTATCGCTGCGAAGCAACGTCCATTGCTGGATTTGTTCAGCAATTGGCGGTCGCATATATCCGTAACGGATATTGGTTTTACGTCGTTGGGAAAATTCCAAAGAGCAAATGGCCAAAGAAAATCGACGAAAAACTGATTGAACGTTACGAAGTCGGCCTTCCAAGAACGACCGTTTCGAGAAGAAAGGCGAAGGGGAAGGCCAACGTTCAGTATCTGAGATACGGGCATACCTTCGTCTTGATTGCGACCAAAGGTGAGCACCGGATATTTGAGGAGGAAACCAACATCCGGGATGTTAGGAGAAATCCGATAAAACTGTTTGGATACAGCATTGGATACCGCCAAGGCGCAGACGGCAAGTATCACGCATCGGTGCGCATCGAGCAGCGAGAGTGGAAAATTCGCAAACGTTACTTGCTGCAGGGGTGCTGCCATTTTTCCTCCGAAGAGATAGGCCAGAAATTCAAGACACTCCCTTACGAGCCATATGCACCGGTTCGAACCCAGGTGCTGCGTTCCTATCGCGAAATCAACCAAAGGCGAAAAACAGCCGGACTGGATGAAGTTCCGTATTCGTACCTGCGCATGAGTAGGCGACCGGTCCAGCCATTTAAAGGGATTGAAAACATGCAGAATTAAAGAAAACTGTAAATACGATTTTACGTAATTACGATTTTAAAGAGGTTGTTTAAGAAAGAGGTAGAAGAGAATTCGTTGAGTTCACTTGAGGAAACTCATTTGAACTCAACGAAAGGAAGAACATGCTTGAAATGTTTTCAAACACCGATTTGCTGGCCCATATATGCGGCCAGCAATCAGCAGAGGTTTTGATGAGGAAGTATGGCTCATTGACCGAAATGGCGAAGGCCTCATTGGATGAACTGAAAGCTATCGATGGGGTAGGGGAGCAAAAGGCCTGGGCGATTAAGTCGGCATTCACTTTGGCATCGAGGATGAGTCGAGAGGTTCTCAACGAATCTCCTCTGATGGATACTCCGGAGCGCATAGCTGGTCTACTTCGTGAAGAGAGCAGGCTGTATCAGGTCGAGAAATTTCAGTTGATTCTGGTAAACACTCGAAGGCGATTGATTCGAGTCGAACCAATCGCCGTAGGCACCTTGGATTCCGTGATTATTCATCCAAGGGAAGTGTTCTACCCGGCACTAGTAGCTCGGGCATCGGCAGTGGTGTTAATGCACAATCATCCGTCGGGCGACCCGTCACCGAGTGAGGCTGACATCAAGCTGACCAGGGAGCTTATCCGGGCTGGGAAGCTTTTGAAGGTCGAAGTACTCGACCATATTATTCTGGGTGCTCAGACACCTGAGCGACCAAATGGCTTCGTATCTCTTCGCGAGATGGGCTACTTCTACTCATAAGGTCTTACCAATCACCTGGTCGCCGGATGTGCGACCAGGCTTTATTCTGGCAATATTGAATAAAAACCGATAAAAACTGGTAATTGAAACCAAGTTGGAAAGATTGATACATGGCAAAACAACCCGAGACCATAATGGGAATCAAGGAGGTTGGAGCGTATCTGAAGGTTCCTAAATCAACGGCCTACAAGCTGGCTCAAGAAGGTAAGCTTCCGGGGCAGAAGGTAGGCAAGCAATGGCGATTTCTACGTTCGGCTGTTGATAAGTGGTTGAGTGAAGGGAACAACAGCCAAACGGAATCATGAGTACAGCATATCATGCAAAATACTTTGCCCACGACTTGACCCGACAGGCACAGCCTGGCGGGGTGGATAGCTTGTCGATGGCGCTCTTTGATGCCTGCGTGGATTTGAATCCGCATCAAATCGAGGCAGCTATGTTTGTCTTGAGAAGCCCACTGACAAAAGGCGTTCTGTTGGCTGATGAAGTTGGATTGGGAAAGACTATCGAAGCCGGTTTGGTGCTTTGTCAGCAGTGGGCAGAACGAAAGCGAAAGCTCCTTATCATCTGCCCGGCTAGCTTACGAAAGCAATGGGCTTTGGAACTCCAAGAGAAATTCAACCTTCCTTGTACGGTTTTGGATGCCAAGACCTATCGGCAGGCGATTAAGGATGGAAATGGAACTCCGTTTTCAACCAATCAGGTTGTCATTACTTCCTTCCACTTCGCAAGTCGGTTTCGTGGGGATATTCGGGCTGTGCCATTTGACCTGGTTGTTATTGATGAAGCTCACAAGCTTCGAAACGCTTATCGTCCCAGCAATAAAATGGGGCAGAACATCAAGTGGGCCATTGAGGACCGAAAGAAATGTCTGCTCACAGCAACTCCTTTGCAAAATTCGCTTCTCGAACTTTATGGACTCTCTACCATTCTTGATGAATTGATTTTTGGCGAAGTAAGTGCCTTTCGTTCCCAATACATAAATACCGGTGGAGACCTCAATGCGCTTCGAAATCGCTTGCAGCGGTTTTGCAAACGAACACTTAGAAGGCAGGTCACTGAATACATCCAATATACTGAGCGTATTCCTTTGACTGTTAGCTTTCGTCCTACGGACGATGAACAAAAGCTCTACGAGGCTGTATCAGACTTCCTGAATCGCGACGGCACATTCTCGATTCCTCAACGACAGCGCCATTTGACAGCCCTCATCTTGCGAAAGCTCTTGGCGTCTTCTTCTCATGCCATTGCCAATACCCTGGCGACAATGAAGACGCGCCTGGAGGAAAAGAAGCAGACAGAAATAGACGAGCAAGATACTTCCAGCTTGTTGGAGGAACTCACCGAAACTGAGGAACTCGAAGAGGATTATCTGGATGAGGGCTTGGAAACCGAAGGTGAAGAGGAAACCTCCAATCAGACATTAGATTTGGAGAAGTTGAATTCCGAAATCAATGAAGTCGGACGATATGAGCAGTGGGCTCGAAGCATTGGAATCGATACCAAGAGTCGTTCATTGCTAAAGGCATTGGAACTTGGATTTGCTGAAATGGAGAAAATGGGAGCAAATCGAAAAGCTCTTGTTTTCACAGAATCTCGCAGAACTCAGGACTACCTGAAGAACTTCCTGGAGTCTAACGGATACGCTGGGAAATTGGTTCTCTTTAATGGCACTAATGCCGACCCAGATTCAAAGGCCATCATCAATCAGTGGATTGAAGACAATGCCAATTCAGGGCGAGTGACAGGTTCAAGGGCCATTGATGGCAGAACGGCATTGATTGAGCATTTCCAGAACAATGCAAGTGTCATGATTGCTACGGAAGCAGCAGCTGAGGGGGTGAACATGCAGTTCTGTTCCCTGGTTATTAACTATGACCTACCGTGGAATCCGCAGCGAATAGAGCAGCGAATTGGTCGATGCCATCGCTACGGACAAAAGCATGATGTTGTGGTGGTGAACTTCCTCAACGAACGCAACGAAGCCGACCGTCGAGTTCATGAATTGCTGGCAGAGAAGTTCAATCTCTTCGATGGAGTTTTTGGAGCATCGGATGAGGTTCTTGGTCAGATTGAATCCGGAGTCGATTTCGAGAAACGAATCCTTGCTATTTATCAGCAGTGTCGAAGCACAGAGGAAATCACTTCAGCTTTCGAACAGCTCCAAAAGGAAATGGATGAGAGCATTCAATCCAAGATGGATGAGACCCGACAAGTGCTCATGGAGCATTTCGATGAGGATGTTCATGCCAAGTTGAAGATGCGTCTGGATGATGCGAAGGCCAATCTTGACCGGGTTGGTCGAGAGTTTTGGACGCTTACGAAAGTGGTGATGGGTAGTCATGCTACATTCAGCGATGACACTTTGACATTTTTGCTCGAACAATCTCCTGTGGAGGCCTGCAAGGCAGGGCAATACCATTTAATTTCCAAGAAACAGCAAAATGTCACTGGGGATTACCTTTACCGTCTGTCTCATCCGCTTGGAGAATGGTCTATCGGACGTGGTAAAGAGATTGAAACACCGGTGGCTAAAGTAACGTTTGATGTGACTAATTATCCAGCCAAGGTCTCCCTTGTTGAGGCCTTGAAAGGGAAAGCGGGTTGGCTAACGCTTCAGCGTCTTGTCATCGATTCATTCGATAGAGAGGAGTATCTTCTTTTCTCGGCAATGGATGAAAGCGGCAAGTCGATTGACCAAGAGACATGCCAAAAGCTCTTTCATTGCAATGCCAGGGTAGGGGAGTCCAAGGAAGCCCTTACGGATGTGGTCGAGAGGTTGAAGAAGGAATCCAAGCTTCATGCTGAGGCGACCACTGCCAAATCCTTGGAAGGAAACAACGCCCTTTTCAATGAGGAACGAGAACGCCTCGAGAAGTGGGCTGAAGATATGGTTCTTGCAGCCGAGAAGGAGCTTGCAGACACCAAGGCACAGATTAAGGCTGTGCGTCGCCAATCAAGATTGGCATCGACATTGGATGAGCAAAACGAGCTTCAGCAAAAGCTGAGGGACTTGGAGAAACGACAGCGCAAACAGAGGCAACAGATTTTTGAGGTGGAGGACGAGATTTCCGAAAAAAGGGATTCTCTCATCGATGGCTTGCAAAGACGCATGACACAAAGAACAAAGACAGAACCGCTTTTCACAATTGCGTGGGAAGTGGTCTAGGAATTTGAGGAAATAGAACGTGGCAACGAATTTTGAAAAACTACAAAAGCTCCTGGAGGAGTTGTTCCAATTAGACCAAGCAGACTTGGATTTTGGGATTTACCGAATCATGAACCAGAAACGAGACGACGTCGTACGGTTTCTGGAGAAGGATTTGCTTCCACAAGTGAAAGAGGCGTTCAACCAATATCGCTCTGCCGATAAAGCTGGACTTCAAGAGGAGCTTGATAAGCTGGTGCAGCAGATTACGGATGCGGGAATGAATCCGGATGATTCTCCGAAGGTTAAAGAGCTTCGGAAGAATCTCGCCGACTCCAGTGTGGATGTCACTGCGTTGGAAAACGAGGTGTTCAGCCATCTCTTCAACTTCTTCCGACGTTATTATCACGAAGGGGATTTCATCTCGCTTCGCCGCTACAAAGAAGGCGTCTACGCCATTCCTTACGAAGGTGAAGAGGTCAAGCTCCACTGGGCGAACCATGACCAGTATTACGTCAAGAGTAGTGAGTACTTCCGGGATTACATTTTCACGATGCCATCAGGCAAGCGGGTGCGGGTGCATTTGGTTGCTGCTTCATCGGAGCAGGACAACAAGAAGGAACAGGCAGGGAAGGAAAGACGTTTCATCATTTGCGAAGAAGACCCCGTGTATGAAGAGAACGGGGAACTCTTCATTCGGTTCGAGTATCGTTCAGACGATGGAAAGAAGAAGCAAGATGCCTTGAATCAAGAAGCGATTATGCATGTGCTTCAATCCAAGGGTTTCGAGGGTTGGATTCACGAGCTGGCAAAATCTGCGCCTACGAAAGCGAATCCAAAGCGCACGGTTTTGGAGAAGCATCTTAACCAATACACGGCACGCAATACCTTCGATTACTTCATTCACAAGGACTTGGGTGGATTTCTGCGTCGAGAGCTCGATTTCTACATCAAAAACGAGGTGATGCACCTTGATGACATCGAGCACGACACAGTTCCTCGCGTGGAGCAATATCTGAGCAAAATCAAAGTTATTCGTAAGATAGCTCACAAAGTCATTCAATTTCTCGAACAACTGGAGAACTTTCAGAAGAAGCTGTGGCTCAAGAAAAAGTTCGTTGTGGAGACGAACTACTGCATCACGCTCGACCGGGTGCCCGAGGAGCTCTATCCCGAAATTGCTTCCAATGATGACCAAAGGGAGGAATGGGTGAGGTTGTTTGCAATTGACAAGGTGGAGAAAGACTTAACAGGTCCAGGGTACACAAACCCGCTAACGGAAGAATTTTTAAAGACCAATAAAGGACTTATTCTAGATACGAGATATTTTAGCTGCACGTTTAAGCAAAGGGTATTGGCAAGTATTGAGAACTTGAATGCCAGTTTGGATGGATTACTTGTTAACGGCGATAATTCGCAGGTCATTAATCTTTTACAAAAATCCTACAAAGGTAGAATACACTGCCTCTATCTGGACCCACCATATAACACTAATGATGAGAGCTTTATTTATAAAAACGACTATAAGCACTCTTCATGGTGCGCCATGATGTCCGCAGTGCTTTGGAATACACCAAAGTTACTGTGTGATAGTGGTGTATTAGCCACTGCAATAGATGATTATGAAATGCATCATTTGGGAATGTTGTGCGACAACATTTATGGTTTTGATAAACGAATGGGGGTGCTAGTAGTTGAAATCAAACCTTCGGGTAGGACGAATGACATGTTTCTAGCTACAAGTCATGAGTATTATCTACTTTATGCCCCAAATCCTTCCACAGTAGACATAAACTTCTTTGCCCTCTCTAAAGCACAACAAGAGGCGTACGGAGAAGAAGATGATGCGGGTGCATATAAATGGAGGGATTTTCTTAGGACTGGGGGTTATTCGACACCAGAGGAACGTCCAAATTCATTCTACCCAATATATTATGATACAAAAAATAACAAACTCACGCTGGAAAAACACGACGGCTTTGAGGAAATATGGCCCATAGATAGTGAAGGCCGTAAGCGTGTTTGGAGAAAGACGCCACCATCGTTAGAAAAGCACATGAATCTAGATGAGATAAAAGTGACCAACAAGAGAGGCGGGGGATACAAAGTACAAATAATCGACAGAATAAAAACAGGTGTACGGCCTAAAAGCGTCTGGGTAGGAAAACAATATGACGCTTCTTCGCATGGGACAAAGCTACTGAAGAAAATGTTTGGAGATTCTGGAAGTTTCACGTTTCCAAAATCGATTTATGCGACAGCAGACGTGTTACACACAGTAGTAGGCAATGAAGAAGAAGGTATCGTCATGGATATGTTTGGCGGTTCAGGAACAACTGGGCATGCAGTAGTTATGCTTAATCGCAAAGATGGAGGAAATAGACGTTACGTGTTGGCGGAGGTAGGGAATCATTTTGATACGGTACTAGTGCCAAGAATGAAGAAAGTGCATTATGCAGAGGAATGGGTGGAAGGTAGACCAAAGACGCGCATAGAAACTAGTAGTACATGTGTGAAGTACATAAGGTTAGAAAATTACGACGACACGTTAAACAACCTAGAGATACGGCGAACTCAGGAACAGGAATCATTACTCGACCGAGAAGAATCCCTACGCGAAGAGTATACGTTATCCTACATGCTCGACGTAGAAAGCCGGGGAAGTCAATCGTTGTTGAATGTCAAATCATTCCAGAATCCAGACGAATACAAGCTACGAGTCGAGCGTAACGGCGAGACGAAGTTGGTCAATGTAGACCTGGTAGAGACATTCAATTGGCTACTAGGACTCACTGTAAAGCACATCGACTACATCAGAGGAGTTAGAGTAATCGAAGGAACAAACCCAGACGGTGCGAAGGTTCTTGTTCTCTGGCGAAACCTCGATGAGACCGACAACAATACCCTGGACGAGTGGTTCAAAAAACAGGGATACAACACCAAAGACCAAGAGTATGACCTGATTTATGTGAATGGGGATAGTAACCTGGAGAATCTATGTAGAGAAGACCAGACTTGGAAGGTTAGACTCATTGAAGAGGAATTTGGACGCCTCATGTTTGACGTGGAAGACGTGTAAGAGAGGGGCAAAATGGGCAGGAAATCGAAAAAGAACGAGCCACAGCCACTAAGGTTTGACGAGAAACTCATCCTGAATCAGTGGATGCTGTCCCTATTCGAAGTGGATAGCTTCGATAAACTGGCAGGAAATCTCAAATCATTAGAACTTGAAGGGTTTGATGAAAACAACGTACACAAGTTTTTGCATCAACTACGGGTATTGTGGGAATTCAAGGAACTGCCTCAAGATGTTCTTCTGGGATACGACCAAAACATCGTCAGGCACACCTTGGCATTGAGTGCAAAGCGGGCTCAGCCTCTTCGGTGGAAGTATTTCCAATACCTGACATTGCTCTTTACTGAAATTTACCTGGACCGATTCTTTCGGGACCCGGAAGGCCTCCTGACATCTCTGAACCAGTATTTAGACAAGTTCAATGCTGGGAAAGCAGCGAAAGAGCAATTGCCTCAATACACGATAGAGGAGCTTAGGAAGCTGGCTTTTTGGAATGCTACAGGAAGCGGGAAGACATTGTTGATGCATGTCAATATGCTTCAGTATCGCCACTACCAGGCATTGCATGGGAAATCTAAGGAACACAATCGCATCATTCTTCTGACTCCTAACGAAGGGCTTTCAAAGCAGCACTTGGAGGAATTCCAGGCATCTGGAATACAAGCCGAGTTGTTCTCAAAAGAGGCTGGGTCGCTGTTCGCTGGACATGCAGTTGAGATTATCGAAGTCACAAAGCTGAGAGAGGAAATGGGGCAAAAGACAGTCGCCATCGATGCTTTCGAGGGTAACAACCTGGTATTGGTCGATGAAGGGCATCGAGGAGCTAGTTCCAGTGTTGAAGGTGCTTGGATGAGAGCACGAAACCGGCTTTGCGAGAATGGTTTCTCTTTTGAGTACTCCGCGACCTTCGGCCAGGCCATGAAAGGGAAGAAAAGCCTGGAGCCGATTTACGCAAAGAACATCCTGTTTGATTACTCCTACAAGTATTTCTATAAGGACGGATTCGGAAAGGATTATCGAATTCTGAACCTAGCTGACGATTCAGATGAAGAACGCAGACGCTTGTATTTAACGGCGTGCCTGGTTGCGTTTTACCAGCAGCAAAAGCTCTATGCGGATAATCCGAACGAATTTCGACCGTTTTTGCTGGAGAAGCCATTGTGGGTGTTTGTTGGGGGAAGCGTGAATGCCGTGCGTTCAGAGAATAAACGCAAGGTATCAGATGTGGTGGATATTTTGCTGACTCTTGCGGAGTTTGTGAAAAACAAGAGGGATTCAATTGAACTATTGGCGAGATTGCTGGGCGGAAAACCTGGTTTATTAGACCAGCGTGGAAACGAAATCTTCTCAACGGCGTTCCCGCATTTGGTTGGAAGCAGAATGTCCGCGGATGAGGTTTACGAAGACATCCTCAAAGTGCTTTTCAATTCAGCTACGCAAGCAGCCTTGCACGTGGAGAATCTCAAAGGGACGGATGGCGAGATAGCCCTGCGTCTTGGGGAAAATGAGGCCTTTGGGCTTATCAACGTTGGCGACGCCAGCAATCTCTGCAAGTTGTGCGAAGAGCATCCGGACTTTCTTGTCGTCACCGAAAAGGAATTTGCGGGCTCGCTTTTTCGAGGCCTCAATGATGATGAATCAACCGTCAATGTCTTGATTGGTTCCAAGAAGTTCACGGAAGGCTGGAACAGTTGGCGAGTGAGTACCATGGGACTGATGAACATTGGTCGCACGGAAGGTTCGGAAATCATCCAGCTCTTCGGGCGAGGGGTGCGTCTCAAAGGTCATGGAATGACGTTGAAGCGAAGCAGCCAACTAGAAGGGATTAAGCGCCCCAAGAACGTGAATTTGCTAGAGACTCTGAATATCTTTGGCATCCGGGCGGATTACATGCGCCAATTCAAGGAATATCTCGAAGAAGAAGGGCTCCCAGGTAACGAAGACCGAATCGAATTTGTTCTTCCGGTCGTGAAGAACCTAAATGGTAAAAAGCTCACAAGTGTTCGAATCCAGGAAGGAAAGGATTTTAAGCTCCATGGACCAAAGCCGAACTTGGATGTTCCTCCACAGCGGTTGCTGAGACATCCAGTGACACTGAATTGGTATCCCAAGATTCAGGCCCAGCAGAGCAGGGGAGTGGCACGGACAAGTGATGTGGCCGTAAAGAATGAAGGTAAGCTGGAGGAGCGACACCTGGCATTCATGGATATTGATGCCATTTGGTTTGAACTCCAGCACTTCAAGAACGAACGCTCGTGGTACAACCTCAATCTTGGAAGAGATAGCATCATGCGATTGTTGAGCCCGCCAAACAATCAGTGGTACAGGCTCTTTATTCCGCAGGAGGAACTCGATTTCACCCATTTCAATCGAGTGAAGCGCTGGGAAGAAATCGCGGTGGCGCTTCTCAAGAAATACATCGACCGGTATTACAAGAACCAGAAACAGGAATGGGAATCGGATTTCTACGAGTATCATGAACTTACGGAGGATGACCCGAATTTCATTGAGAATTACCGTATTTTGATTGATGAGTCTCAGGATGCCATCATTGAGAAGCTCGAAGAACTTAAGGGGGTAATCGAAGACGGAAGTCTTACCGATTGGAATTTCGGGAATCTGAGCGCATTTGCATTTGGGCAGCATCTTTATCAGCCACTTCTGCACTTCAAAAGCGACCTAGTGGAAGTCAGTCCGGTATCCTTGAATGACGGCGAGAAGGAATTCGTCACGGACCTAAGAGCGTTTTACAATACGAATCCAGGATTCTTTGAGAATCGAGAGCTTTATTTGCTTCGAAATATGAGTCGGGGTCGCGGAATCGGCTTCTTTGAAGCCGGGAACTTTTATCCTGACTTTTTGATGTGGTTGCTAAGTGACAACAAGCAATACGTCACATTTGTAGACCCGAAAGGAATCCGGAATCTTGAAGGTCCGGATGACCCCAAGATTCAGTTCTATCGAACCATCAAGGAACTTGAGTCTCGGCTCGCAGACCCGAATGTGATTCTGAATTCATTCATCGTATCCAACACACCATTTCAGCAAGTCCGATGGTGGACAGATGACTTGTCCATCGAGGAGTTCACGAAATGCCATGTGCTATTTCAAAAGGACCAGCACAGCACTTACATCAAAAGAATGCTTTCCAAGGCAGTCGAACCAAACCAGGTGAAGCCAGCGTACGCCAATGCTTGAACAAGACTGAATCAAAGAACCAAAATGGATGCCGTAGAGAGATTTCAGAGCCTAGTGGACCAATTTGCATTGGACAAAGCAGGAGCAAGACCGTTTGACGCGGAACTACTGGACGCGAACTACGCAGGAGCAAGTCATGGTGAAAACGTTCAATAGCATTTCTATTGAACGTTTGGGACCCAGGCCGAGAGTGGAAATCAGGAAAGTTCGATTTGATTGACGCGCTGCGTATTTGGGATGGTTCAAAGCGCAGGGCATTTTGCGATTGGGCAAGGGAGCCATGGTGGCCGTAGCTCGCACTGGCTATGTGGTTTCAGAGTCACCAATGTCTGCGTAGATTGGAATTCGCTCAACAATGTTCCTGGTGACCTTTCGTCGTCTCCGGTCGTAGAGTCTGGTCGTTCTTGGGTCTGCATGATTGGCCAAGTTTTGAACGTCTTCCAGAGGCACGCCTTGAGTAAGCAGATTGGTGATGGTGGCTACTCGAAAGGAGTGAGGGGATAGCGTAGTGGGAAGGCCTGACTTTTTGAGTCTCCTCTTGAACATGCGTTGCATGTCGTTATCAGTCATACCGTTTTCTGAGAGCTTTCCGGTCTTGCCTTTCGAAGTCCTAAACAAAGGAGCTTTTCCATCTGCTTCCGGAATTCCAGCGGCATCCAGATATCCAAAAAGGATTTTTTGAAGGTCATGGCGAACTGGAACCTTGCGGTGCTTACCTCCTTTCTCCCGAAAGGATATGACCCATTGGTCTCCCTCGTGTTGTAAATCTTTCCTCCGGAGCCTCGAAATGGCCCCAATTCGAGTTCCTGAATACGCCAGGACAGCCAAAATCGCTCGGTCACGTAGCCCAACCAGGTCATCTTCGATGTTTTGAAACAGTTTCTGAGCCTGTTTGACTGTGATTTCAGCCGTCTTTCCTTCGGCAACCTGGTGTCGCTCGTTTCGAACCGAGCTTACTGGGTTCAAAACAACGGCATGGCGTTGCACTTGGAAATCAAAGAAGTGATTCAATGCCGCTCGATGAAGCTTCTTGGATGGAATGGATAGTTCTAGGCCATCCAGGTAATCGCCAACATCTCTTGGCGAGACCTGAACCAATGGAAGGTCCACATATTTGAGCCAAGCCAAGAACCGGCTGATTGCCGACTCATAGGCACGCCGAGTGTTGGGGTTCCGGATTTGACCAAAAAGAAATTCCTCATAAGCAAACGCCGCAGCGTGGCCGGCGTCCTTGATAGCTTGGGGAACATTCTTGTCCGCCAGCTTCAAAGCCCGGCTTTGCACCGAAACAAGTTCCGTCGTGTTCTCCTTATCCATTGGGTCCCCTATTGTGTTTTCATGCATGATAACGTCCTTTATCATGCATGAAAAGAGAACTGTTGTCGAGACGGTTTTGAATTCACCGTTGGGTATTATTGGAATTGTCCGTAAGACAAACCACCACCGACGACGTGCCAACCGCATCCGAGATGGAATAGCTGAGAAACTGCGGCGTTCGGTACAGTTATTTTGCTAAACTTCTTCCTTACGGATAGTTTTGAGAAAAGATAACACGCTTTGGTTTGAATTTGGGGTCCGTCTCTCGAATGCGCCCGAGCTCATAGACCACTGACTTCTTAAGGCAAGCTGGCTTATTCAAAATCTTATTAATCATGAACTCTGTAAATTTCCACGGATTTAGACAAATAATGCGAAACTTGCCTTTGTCAAAATACATCGGGTGAGCTGTGTATTTAGCGTCGAAACTCCATTTGTATGTAATTTCTCCATTTGTATGTAATTTCTCCGATTGTATAGGTTTTCGGCGTGGCTTGGTGCTGCATCCCGTTTCTAAACACCTGCCAGAAATGACAGAAAAAAGTCGAATTAACGTTGAGGTCTTTGGCGGCCTTATTCCGAAACTGGTCGTCTTTGCTGGTCGTCTCTTCGTCCTGAATTCTCGCTTCCAACTTGTAATAACGCTCGCACAGGAAAAGACCCATTGACAGAGCTACAAATGCTCCGTCGCCGTTGGGTATCTCCTTCAACTTGTTAAATGGAACGACAAACCAGCGCTTGAATCGCTGCACTTCATTGGGTTCTTTGGCTGGCATGTTTACTTTCTAGCTCAAATGCTGCTTCTTAAGTTTCTTTAAGTCTCCAAGATAAACGCGAATCGCTGCCTTTCCGGGAAAGTCATCATCATGATTACCAGGATTCGAGCCGTCGGCAATGGCTCGAAGTTTTCCGGGTTCATCAGGCTCCAAGTAGGGCGTGACTTGTGGTATCAGACTCCCGAGAGTTGCATTTTTGCCGGTGTAATCTGCAATCATGGCAGTCGTTTCGCCTTGAGATTGACGATGTTTTACGAGAACGGACTTGCAAAAGCGTTCTGCACAATCCCTGATTCGTTTGCATCCGTCTTTTCGGTGCTCCAGCATTGAACTTGTAGTGAATGGCTCAGCCGCTTTCAGCATAGCAGTGAGTGTATCACTACTCTTTATAATCATTGTACCTTCAGTTGGTTTGTTCAGGTGGAGTTGAAAGGCTTCAGACCGACCGTTGTCATATCTGGTTTGGATTTCACTCCAAGTTTTTCGGTTGTGGGTGAGTATGATTACCTGAACCCCGCGTCGCACCAACTCATGAAGCACACCAGTGATAAAGTGCACGCTGTAGTCGTCATCAATTGAAATTATTGGGTCGTCGAGAACCATGAACGTTCCTTCATTGCCACGTCTTGAGAAAAACGTGGCGAGTCCTAGACAATGCATTTGAGATTGGCTGAAGACAGCAATCGCATTTCGGAGCTTTGGGTTGCGTCTGTCCGTGGCAGGTGCAAGCCCTGCCGTGAAATCGATTGTGCGCTGCGAGTTTTTGCGGAGTCCCAAATCTGAGAAGAATGCTGCCTCGTCTGGTCTCATCCAGTTCCACCAATCTCGCACTTCCGTAGCGAGGTCATCGAACTTTCCTTCAAGAACCACGTCCTTTGCAGTTTCTACTTCTTTACAGGCTTGGTGTAACTTTTCGGTCAACATTGCTCGGGCGGCGACATCGAGAAATTCCGACCTAAGTTCTGGGATGTGCTTTCCTGCAGACACCAGCTCTAAACAACCCGACGTTTGGCTTTTTTCAGAAACGGATTCCTTCAGAGGTTGTGTTAAAGGCTCCATTGCCAATCCGTAATCGGAAATGGCCGTAACCAGCTCTTGATACGCCTTCTCTAGGGTGTTCCACATTTCTTTCAGCGGGACATCCTTTGTAAGTTTAGTAACGTCCAACAAAAGCTCTTCAATAATGCGCGTAGTCCCAGTGATGTCCCGTAGAAGTCTGCGGCGTCTCGTGAGGAACCGAGTCGTAGCTTTAAACCACGGCTTCAGCATTGGCTGGAGAGACAATTCAAGAAGCTGTGCAATGCGCTGTGTTCTGAAACCCTCTCGAATACGTTTGTCGCGATTCCAGGTGAAGAACTCTGGACATGCGGACTTCGTTGACTGCTCCAGATTAGTTGCGGAAGCAAGAAGTGACCTTAAAGCTTCTTTGGCATTTCTTTCGACGGTTCGGAATTCTTGATTGTCTTGGAGATGGTCACGAAGTTTCTGAATGCGTGCTCTGGTGAGGCCATCAGATGTGTTGCACACCGGGCAATCGATGTCACCCTGAGAGTCCGTTACTGAAGGCAGTTTCAAGACCTGCTCGAATATGGAAGTGAGGCGATTTGTCTCATGGTCCAGATGACTTAGTTTATCCATCAGCTTTTCTATCGATTTCCAGGCTAGTGAATCTGGCTTTGACCATTCGATAACTTGAACAGTGCGATTGAATCCTTGAATTGGAAAAGTCTTCGCCTGCTTCATGGCAACAGTCTGCTCAAATTGATTCAAACGTTCCTGAAGTTCCGGCTCTGGTGTGTGTCCATCCGTTGTAAGCAGTTTTCCAACTGCCAAGGAAATGGCGGAAGCAATATTTTCAGATGTCGGAATATTCCAATAGCTAAGATTGTCTGGAGCGATTTTCGTAATCTCTGGTCTAATCGATGGCTGCGCATCCTTAGTTATCTCAAGCTGTCCGAGATATGTGGCAGTCGGATGAGCGATTTCCCGGTCGAGTTCTCGGATGCAATCCCGTGCTGCATCTAAGTCCGTCACTTCAAGTACAGATTTAAAGTAAGTGGCCCGCTCTTTTGGATTTACGCTAAACAAATAGCCAAGCGTGTGTTGCATTAAGACTGGAGTACCAAGAGGTGATTCAGAAATATCCAGTCCTATGGCTTCAAGCGATTGCTGTGTAATAGGGGTGCCATCAAGTTCCAGTTTACTGGTACAGGGTTTCCGCTTTGTGAAGTCATCAATGAGCGTTCTTCGTAGTGTTACCAACGTCTTACTTGGTGTTTCGATTGTGGCTTCAACAAAAGTTGACTTCCCTGGCTCTAGGTGCGCATTGCGCAGCGAATTTTCAAACTCATCAATGGCACTCGCAAGCAGTTGTCTGCGAGCGATGTGCCCGGTAAACAAGAATTCCATCGCTTCTGCCAGACTGGTTTTACCCTCACTATTAGCTCCCCAAATGACGGTTATTGGAGCACCAAAATCCATGGTAGCTGGACTCCCTCCGAACGAACGGAACCCTTGAACAACGAGCTTATGAAGTTTTGCCATCGTTAGATATCTGTTCCATTGCTACTCTAATCGCCTTCAGTTGCTTTTCCGCTAGTTTCTTGAGCGTTTCCTCGCGTTTTTCTGGAGCAGCAGCTTTGTAGGCGTCAATAAGATTTATTGCGAAAGAGTCCTTGTCGAGGTGCTCCCTTAGCGCTTCGATGTTTCCGGTAGGGTTACTCATACAATTCCTGATTTGTGAACCTGCCTATATTTCTCGGGTTCTGAAGTTTTCTGAATCATCCTTAGAATATCACTAATTTATAGAACAACCATGTCTTGGTTCAATATCAAAGTCGGTCATTTTAGCAGTACGGCCTTCAAACGGAAATACGAGTTTCTTTATTTACGGAACCATTGCGCAGAACTTCGTTTCATGGTTTGAACCTGACAATTCCTTCGGAATTGAAAGGTTATCATGTCAGAACATCAGAGATTCGCTCTGGGGCGTTTGTTAATGACGCCTGGAGTCAAAGAATCCTTGGAAGACTCCGAGGTTATTGCAGCAATCCGGAGGCACGCCTCCGGAGATTGGGGTGATGTTAGCGAAGAAGACCGAAATGAGAATGAACTCTCGGTCACTAGCAATTTCAGAATTCTATCGGTCTACCATTCACGGAAAGGCGAGAAGTTCTGGGTCATCACTGAAGCGGACAGGTCAGCAACAACGGTTCTTCTTCCGGAAGAATACTAACCATGGGCCGATTAATCATCGGCCCATTTTCAAAGAAACAGGCCCGAAGGCCTATCTCCCTTAAATCCCCTGTTGGTCTTTGATGTTCAACATCCAATCATTGCAAAATGACGTAATGCTTTTCTGCAACTTCGGCCTGACACCCTCGATTCCTTCCGAGCCGATAATCACGGCTTCTTGGTAAAGACCCACAGAGCTTTGCTCGAATGAAACCGGATAATACTCCACAGGAAAAACGTCTCGGGAGTGCTCCGGATACCCTTCCTTGAATGTGTCCACTTGGAACAACACAACGTCCGGGTCCCGCATCATGTCCCCATTTTGCTTAAAGTAATGGGCCACACTAAAGAGCCTGCCTTCCCCTATCCTTCCGATACATTCCACATAAACCGGCATGAACAGCCCATCGGTATTATCAATCTTTCGATGGTCTCCAATTTCCACCAGGTCTTTTGTCAACGTATCAAGAATCTTTTGGCCTTTTGAATTTACGCTATGCATCTCTAATCCTCCTTTGGTTAATGAAAGTGCAATTGCAATTGCCTTTCTGACCCTCTGGCGAAGAGTGGGGGTGACAAACGCCAGGCTTCTTCCCGAGGATTCCTGGCTGCACAAGGAGGCGAAGACGACGCGGAAGCTAGGACGGAAGAACGCCTTGCGTGCGTCAGGGGCAAGGCCCCTTAGCAACTCCCAGGGCGACAGCCCAAAACAACCTTTGTGTATTCAAGCAAACGCAGTGACAGGCGAACTTGAAAAGTCGCCTGGCACGAGGATTGCGAATGCACCTGTCTTTCGAACAACATATCCTTTTTCTGCCGTTTTTCCGTCGCCTCTTGGTCCTTCATAAAGGAACGAGGACCAAGAGGTGATGGGAAAATGGCCTGACAATCATCCCCCTCCCCTGCTCCATCCTGCCGGATTCCAGAGTCTTGAAGGCTCCTTCTTTTCGTTTTTCCGTAAGGCAAAATTTCTCGCAAATTAGACGATTCTTACTACCCTTGAACAATGTTGGGACCAACGGTCCCCGCTCTTTGACAAATGAACAATCCAGTATGGATTGATTATCCGCTGTCGTTGCCAACGGCGAGAAACACTAAACAGGCAACGCGTCGCCAAGACCTCTTCAGGCACGCTCCAACAATGTGACGGTGACTGTCCCTTAGGGCAGTGACGGCCACAATGTGGCGAGTGTATAACATGCTAAATGGAGGATTTGGCCATGCAAAAAGAAAGACAACCAGCGATTATGACTGTAGGCGATGAAACGTTTGGAAGTATAAGAACAATGATTTGGGGACACCGCAGAAAAAACGGTAAATATCGTTTTAATGTGACAACTGTGAAGTTGGTTCCCGTTTGTTCTCACTTTCAAGGTTGGTCTCGCGACTTCACATCAGAAGATGTCGAAGACCTCCAACGTGCCGCTGACTTCAGAAAATGTTGGTTCCGCGACTCGAAGATTTTCAGAGCTTTAGCTGACAAAGACCAATTGGGGACAATCTTCCTCTCTGGTATGTCGCACGAAAATTCTGAGCTTCTGTAATCTAAGGAAGCAAGGGGCTTCTTCAGGGTAAAGTCTATTTCCCCTTATTCACCCTCGGTTCCTCGTGAACCGGGGGTGTCTTATTTAAGACTCCCACCCTTCGCTATCCATTTCAAATTTGCTCGCAATTCAGCCATCACCGGCTAGCATTAAACGCTCATGGAACGTGCGGTTCCCGCTCTTTGACAAACGAACAATCCAGTATGGATTGATTATCCGCTGTGGTTGCCAACGGCGTGACAAACTAAACAGGCATCATTTTTCCAGTTAATAAAACCACCGTTGCTGTGACTGCACTACTGGTGCAGTGACTGCTACGAGAGTGGCTTGATTAACTAATTGGGAGGATTAACCCATGGAAAAAGAAAAACTGCCAACGGGCGTTCTTGTTTACGAACGCACCTACGGAAATGTCCAAGTGAACGTCTGGGCCAATCGCCGAAAGTCTGGTCATTACAGCTTTCGAATGACGCTCAAGAAAATGGTCGTGAGTAAGCAAGGGAAACCGGAATACGGATATTCCTTTAAACCTGAAGACTTGAACGATATCGAACTTGGAATGTCCATGGTACGAAAGTGGTTCAAACACCCCGTGCTCATCGGCGAGCAAAAGAAAAAAGAGCAGATGGTTATTCGACAACCATCTGCCCAGAAAGTTGCTCCCGACGAGAAGCAAACACTGAAAGAAGCGAGTGGCTTCTTCAGCAAGGAAAAATAATTTCCACTCATTCACAACTTCGGTCCCTAACGGGACCGGGGTTGTGTCTTATTTTTACCATATTTTCCGGTCCAATCCAATTGGTGAACTTCCTGGTTCAATAAGTCACCGGAATTATTAATGCAATCCAGTATGGATTGTGTTTCCGCTGCGGTTGCCACCGGCGAGACAAACTAGACAGGCAACGTTCTTGACCTTCTCTGGCCCAAGTTCGAGGAGGACTCTTTACGAGTCTTGCTCGGCATTGGGCCACTTACTAACCCTTATTTGAGGATAGGAAAATGAGGAGAAAACCAAGAAGAAACAGGAAAACCCGGTATACTACCTTGCACGATTACTCACCATGGAAATGCTTCAAAAGAGTATTTCTTATGATGATTGTCTGGGTATACATCGCTGCTCCATCTGAATGGATAACAACCTTTGTGGAGATGTTATTCGGATAGACAGAGTTGCAACCAACGTTTTCGGACGTCCAAGAATCTTCTTGGACGTCTTTTTTATCATAATATGAACCTTAACGAAACAGAAATGGATACTTCTCCTTGAACTCTAAAAGAATTTTCCATCCAGATAGCGTTCCTTTTCCACCATTGAGGAATTTCCTTTCCATCTCTTGCAATGAGCTTAGCACACCCTCGAGTTTTACATCGGTCCGTATTGCCATAAACTGTTTTGCAATTCTCAGTCGGCAAGCGTCATTGTAGTCTCGAAAAGTATTTGTAAAACCGCTCATCCAGTAGTCGTGAAGGACTTGGGCGTCGGCATGGTAAAGTTTACACTCGTCAAGAACCTTAATGAATGCTTTTACCCCCCCTGCTTGCATTACCTTATAGGGAACTGACAACCCAAATACTGGCTCACCTTTTTTCCCTTCTTCAATGTACCCAAGCAGCCTTTTCACACCAGAATCAGAAATTATCCATTCCGGTTTCTCCGAGGCCGCAGACACAAGTCCAAGTTTGGCTAACTGAAGAACCAACGAACGGTCTGATTCCTGAATCCGTTGCCAGTGTGTTTTGTTCCATCCAACAGGCATACCCGTCACGTCAACATTGATGGTACGATGCTCTGTAGACGTGGAATGAACAGGTTGGGTGTATGAATCAAATAGGTTACTACGCTTCTGTTTCTTGGCGGGTGGCAATGTCTCTGAGCGTAAAATCTCTCGAGCAATAGCTTCTGCCCTTTCACGAGCTTCTACCTTACTTTGGTCCAGATTTGTATGTTCGGACTGAACCAAACTTTCTGGGGTCTTCTGAGCCTTGATGAATTGCAACGTGAAAGCAACCAGGCAAATAATCAAGCACCTGATGAACAATCTGAAGGAATGGCTTTTATTCATTATCACAATCATTCAGGAATTTCAGCGTGTTCTCCTAATTTTAAAATTGGTGAAGCACACCGCTCTCTAACCA
>OJGU01000309.1_pt1 | contig 31397 bp, 23 predicted proteins | sample 1594741 | NCBI WGS metagenome assembly OJGU01 (sample SAMN05416841, study PRJEB24817) | seawater metagenome | isolation source: Sea water | place: Canada:Atlantic | collected 2013-07
GTGGGCTCGGAGATGTGTATAAGAGACAGACCTCTCGACAATGCGCTATCAACTCGGCCGTACTCGCATCAGCCGGCATCGCGGATAAACTCAACAAGCCCGCATGATAACCGCGATCAATCGCTAGCCCCGCTTCGTCAACGGCCTGCCGGGTTTCGCCACAGATGCCGGACACCTTCAAAATCGGCTCAGACTCCGCACGCTCCCATTCACCCACCGTTTCTGACACCAAATCCAACACGGGTTCTAGCAAGCCGACCTCTGGATCGCGAATCTGAAATTGAGTGGTGTGAACCCCAACAGCCACACCGCCCGCACCTGCATCCAGATAATACCGTGTCAAGGCGCGCATTGACTTCTCATCGAACTCGCCGTCGGCCTTGAGCGCCAAGGGATGCGCGGGAATCGCTATGCCAGACCGAAGCCGAGCATAGAGGGAAGGTGTGAATGGAGAGGGCGCAGACATCATTCGGATGCTGACAGATTTCCCAACAAAATCAAACGGATACGAAGCGCTTATCCGTTTGTAAACCCAAGGAAGAACGCTATGATTCCCGCATGCCCTTTCTCGGCCTCCATCGATTCTGCCTCGGTTTTGCCTTGCTGATCAGCAGTGCCCTGAATGGGCGGGCGGGTCATGACTTGTTCACCCAACTCGTGTTTAGCGAAACCAGCGACACCGGCCTAGCTCGAACCAGAACTCCAACAAGCGTGGGAATCCCACTCCCTCCTGATACCAAACTTCTTAGCACGACGAATCTCGTCCTGGTCGGCAGCACGGAGACCCAATTCACGATCTTAAGTCGATGGCCCAATGGTTCCATTCGTTGGCTGCTGCTAGATGCGATTATTGATATCCCCAAGGAAGCCGCCTCTGTCTCGCTCCCTTTGACGACAGGACAACAAGCGCCCCATCAAGGGAATCTCGCCAGCGAGGATGCCTCTGAAATCCGACTCAACACCGGAGCCGCTGTTTTTGTGATTCCCAAGCTTGGGAAGGGATTTCTTTCACGAATTGAAACGGCTGACCAGCAACTCATTTCGTCACAACCTTTCGATATTGAGATCGCCACCAGAGAAGGATACGACCGCTCGCCAGCACTCCGCACCATCACCCTTGAAAAGAACGGCCCTGTGACCGCAAGTGTTCTAATTCAGGAAGCCCTCTCAATCGAACCAGACCGCCTGGAAATCAAGACCCGCGTTACCGCCTTCCGATATCAGAGTTATCTCAAAATTGAGTTCCTCACTCTCTCATCACCACAGAACCGTCTCGCCATTGATAGCCCGACCGTCACGGTCACGGCTCCTCTGAGCATGAAGTCGCTGGCTCCTTTCACTGAATCAGCCCAAAGCAGAGTTCACTCCGTCAAGAGCGATGAGGGGCGAGAATTGCTTTGGATTTCAGAGAAACGCCTCGACGGATCCTTCATGACAACCACTCCCAGTAAAACCGGAATCCAAACGCTCACCCATCGACCAAAGTCGCTGAAGCCCGGATCCCTAGAACGGGCAACGATTTATCTGGAAACTTCTCCTACCCCGAATACTGCTGCCACAATCGCGAATCCACTCATTGGACGGGCCGCCTCAGTAGAAACCTACAACGATGGCCTCGCCTTTCACGACAAACTCCTGCCCACGGAATCGGAGGCCAACAGAGCATTATTAGCATCGGCACGCACCTCGTCGGACGCTGCCAATGCCTTACCCTATATCAAAGCCTTTCTCAGGGCCGTCAATGAATCGTATGCCCAATTCTACGCCCCATCAAAACACCAGATTGAAACGCAGTGGAATGCGGGAATCTCATCCCGTGACTATTCGAGTGTCGGCATCGGGATTTGGCCAATGATGACCGGAGACACAACGCTACGAAATCAGTATCTTGACTGGGGCGCAAATTTTCTGAAACGGGTCGAAGAAAGCGACACGGATCTCGAATTTGATAAAACCCTCCTTCAACTCGTTGATCTCCGCTCCCACGCAAGCATTGAACCCACGCCTGACATTCTGTGGAATCTAATCGAGACCGGCCTCGATAACTGGCAGGCAATCCAAGCAAGATCCAAAGAGAAGCCGACACCGGCATCACTCGATCTGATCGTTGGACTCAGCCTTACTCTTCAGCAGGCATTCGCCTCTCCGGAAAATGAAGACCAGGTCTACGACTGGCTAGAGTCTCTCCTCTATCAAACCCCCGAACGCCTTCGCGGTGAGCGTTGGCACTATGAAGCCTATCTGATCAGTGGCAACCCAGAGATCATTCGTCAAGGGAACGACTATCTAGAGCGAAGCAACTCCGAAACCGCCCAGAATCTTCGACATCTCATGGCCTCCCCGCTTCGATATCGTATTTGGAGGCCACTCTCGCTCTCTGTGGCCAAAACGAGCAACAGCGAAGCACTCGCGAGTTGGACCGTCCCTCCTAGAGCGGAACGCTATCGCTTCAAAACGGCGCCGCGATCGATTGCGAGCTCATTGTTAGAAACGAGTACCGATTCAGTGCCGTTCCACGAAGCCACAAATCTAATTGATGAACCACTGCCGGCGCGACGCGGAAGCCGGCAAACATTCCAACTCCCCCATCCGCCCCACCAGATTTCAGGCCGCTATCTCGAACGGGGAGGCGCCCTCCCGACACCGGATCAAGAATCTCGTACCGAGACGGACGAACTTCCACCTCCGTCCATCTCGCCCCATGATCTAAGCCAACAGCTATTGCAGATTGCGGGCGGGTTCGTTATGCTCGTTCTTATACGTATGTGGTGGAAAAGGTATCAGTCGAAGGTCACGAGGCTCCTACTTCTCGCCGTGGCATCTTTGGGATTTGCCGCCTGCAGCCCCTCCCCGTCAGATTCTGGCGCGACAGCGAGCCCTGAATCAAACGAGGCCACGGTCTCACTATCTGACGGTGGTAGTTTTCGTGTTCGTTACAGCACAGAACACAAAACCATTCCGCTCAATGTGCATTTCGGAATCTCGGTGTCTGTTGAACCGATCAACGAGACCAAGAATTCGATCACGATCGAAGTGAGTGCCGACATGCCCTCACATGGCCACGGAATCAACACCGCGCCAAGCGTCCAAGACCTCGGGAACGGAACCTTCCAGGTCGATGGCATCTTACTTCATATGAAAGGTAAGTGGGAACTCTACGTAGACATAATCGACGGCCCCATACGGGAACGCGCGAGCTTTCCGATCACACTGTAGGATCAAATGAAGCGCCACGCTATCATTGCCCTACTCACGCTCTTCATCGCAAGCGCTTGCAACAAGCCTGATGCGATTGAGCATCCAACGCTCACGATTCTCGGAACCGAATTCACCCCAGAACAACGGGCAGAGATCCTGTCCCTATCTCCACTCCCTCAGGTCGCGACAAAAGTCCAGAATAAGTATGCAGCAGACAAACGAGCCGCTCTCCTGGGCCAACAATTGTTTTTCGAAACCCGCCTCTCTAGAAACAATCAGATTTCATGTGCCACCTGCCACAATCCGAAATTAGACTTCACGGACGGAAAACCCGTGTCTGAAGGACTCGATTCCGTCACTCGAAATTCTCCTACCCTACTCAACCTGGCGCACAGCCGATGGTTCTACTGGGATGGAAGAAAGGATTCTCTCTGGGCTCAGAGTCTTGAACCTATCGAAAACTCAAAAGAAATGGGCGGCAGCCGTACTCAAGCCTATCATCTGATTGCAAACGACCAGAAACTCCGAAAAGCCTACGAGGATATCTTTGGAGCGTTGCCAGCACTTGAGACCACAGCTTCGCCTCCTCGGGGCCACCCCATCAAGCTGAACCACGACGATCCTGATCACATCGCGTGGACCCGTTTGCTAGAAGCCGATCAACAAAAGATCAATATCTTCTTTGCCAATCTCGGAAAATCGATCGCCGCTTATGAACGTCGCCTTGCGTCGACCAACGCGCCCTTCGATCGTTTTGTGGCGGAGCTTCGCACCAGCAAAACACCCGTCAAACCATCGATCTCCGCATCCGCCGTCCGAGGCCTAAAGCTCTTCATCGATCGCGGTCAATGCACCCTGTGTCACAGTGGGCCCAATTTTACTGATATGGAATTTCACAATCTCGGCTTGGATCGAGGCAGCAATGGACTAGATACCGGCCGATACGACGCCATAAAAATGATCAAAAGAGATTCTTTTAATGGACTCGGGCCCTTCAGTGACAACCGCACCATCGAAGTCAACAAACCACTTTTTTTCCTCGCCCAAAAACCCAACAACATGGGCGAGTTTAAGACGCCGACACTCCGGAACATTGCCAATACGGCACCTTACATGCACGACGGACGATTTACAGATCTTCGGGAAGTGATTCTGTTCTACTCGGAGCTCAACCAAACACCAGCCTTAGGACACCGAGAAGAATCGCTTCAACCCCTCGGACTGACCGAAGATGAGACGGCAGATCTCATTTCATTTCTCAAGACTTTAACCGGAGAAAAGCTGCCCCCCGACCTCCTCGAAAAACCAAGTAACAACAAAGGGATAAAGTCACCGTAGCTCTGGATCTAACAATTCTGGAGGCAAGCCCAGATTCACCCCCCTATCCGCTTCGGTCTTAGCAAAGGTCGCTTTCACGGTATCGACGTGACTATCGGCGTAGAGAAAATTAGATCCGCCCTTGAGTTTGTCACGGCTCGGGTTGCCCAGTGTGTGCCGGTCCGGCTGCACGTCATTGAAAAACATGGTCCATCGCCAGCCGGCCCGAGCATGAGCATGATCAGCAAAGATATCCGGCCCGTAAGTATCTGCGATTTCAAATAGCACGGCTGTTCCCGAGGGTTCATTCAACGAATTAATGTTGTTCTTAACCCGCTTGTCGACGCCAGCACTAGGTGCCGGGGTGGCCAGAAAATCATTAAAAATATAGCTCGTCCCGCTCAGCTCGAGTCGCTCGATCCTCTCTGGATCACTGGGACAGGCTCGGATCTGCTCTGAATCCCCCATATAGGGAAGGGTCAATCGAATCCAGGCATCGTTGGTATTCGAATGGGAATCCATCGTCCGAGGCATCTTTCCGCCAAAATCGTCTGCATAGATCTGGATTCCGATACCAAATTGCCGAAGATTAGAGACGCACTTGATTTGGCGCGCTTTGCCCTTCGCTGCTGACAGAGCCGGTAACAGCATTGAAGCTAGAATAGCAATGATTGCGATCACAACCAACAACTCGATGAGCGTGAACCCGAGGTTCCGCCGGGTGTTTTTAGGAATCATTGGACCTAACAATACGGAAAGCCGACCAATCTGCGAGAAAAAAGTAATCCCTCCCTTCAAAGTCGACTCTCGACCATCAAGACACCACCGCTACTAGAAGTATCGTCGCTTGATTCGATGAAGAGAATTACTAAATCGAATTCAAAACCGAATTCACAACCCCAAGCTCATCATCCCCAATATCAAGATGGAGCACAAAACGAATCGTCTGCGGACCAAATGGCACCGCCCGAACACCTCGTTCAGAAAGACGATTGAGGAACGCGGTTTGATCGACAGAGGCTTTGAGAATGGCGACGACAATATTAGTTTCAATCGGAAGTAAACGCTCCACTTGAGGCACTGCTTCAAGGGCCAGCCCCAAGCGTTTAGCTCGAACGTGATCCTCCTTGAGACGCCCGACATGATGTTCCAAGGCGTAGACTCCAGCAGCGGCGAGATACCCAGCTTGACGCATCCCGCCTCCCAGGACTTTACGAATCCTTCGAGCGCGTTTGATATCTGCAGATGAAGACAGCAGCAGCGAACCGACCGGCGCTCCTAGCCCTTTCGAAAGGCAAAGTGATATCGAATCGAAGATGGAACCATAATCCAAGGGCGATTCATCTGACTCACTCAGAGCGTTGAAAAGCCGAGCACCATCCAAATGAAACCGTAGCCCTCGATCCCGCGTCACCGCAGCGATTTCCTCCAGTCGATCAAAGTTCCAAACGCATCCCCCGCCCTTATTACAGGTATTCTCAACACAAACGAGCCGAGTCGCCGGGAAGTGAACATCGTCGATATTGATATTCTCAATGACCGCTCCCGCCCCAAAACGCCCCCGATTCCCTTCCAAGAGACGGACTGACGCTCCAGAGTTAACCATAATACCTCCCCCCTCATAGTTGTAGAGATGAGACAGGCGATGACAGATAACTTCGTCACCTGGTTGGGTGTGCATCTTGATAGCGATCTGATTCGTCATTGTTCCAGACGGACAAAAAAGTCCTGCCTCCATGCCAAAGAGAGAAGCTGCCTTCTGTTCTAACTGGATGACAGTCGGGTCCTCTCCAAAAACATCATCCCCAACATCCGCCGAAAACATTGCCTCCAACATCCCATTGGTCGGCCGGGTCACTGTATCGCTGCGTAAATCAATCATTGTCAAGAATTCGAATTCTTATTCTCGCCACGCGATGACTATCTCCAACTCTAGCGATGAAAACAAGCCCCTCAACAAACTTCGTTTCTTGACGATTAGACAAATCCTCCCCTTGATACTCATCGCGATGAAAATCTCCAGCGAACTCCGTGAAAAGACCAAGCGATACCAAACTGCCTTAGATCGTTTCGTTGAGTTGGTAGAACAAGACCGAAACATTCTCGCTATCGTCTTGAGAGGATCGCTTCACGAATCCCTCATATGGGATCGCCACGAAATCCATTTGTGGCTTATCGAACGGGACGGCGTCACCAAACGCCTTCAATCAGACGGTAAAGACGAACGCCTCTTTCGCACCTTAGTTCAGGACGGCATCAATATTCACGCTGAGCTCATTCCACGAAGTCGATTCAAACTCATGATCGAAGGCAGTTCTCGCACTTCGTTTTCCTGCAACTTCTTTGAGCATCGCCAACTGATCTATTCCAAGGACCAATCCATCAAGAACTGGTTCACCCAGGCTAATGAATTTGCCAGCGATGTCCAAGACAAGGAGCTACTTGTCGTCGCCTCATGGCTGATTCACTCCCGACGCCGGACCAACGACCTGCTCACACTTCGCAAGGAATTCTCGCTCGCGTCTCAGAGCATCCTCTGGTGCGCACACGCGATCGCTTGCCTAGAAATCATCGTGGAAGGGAAAGTCTACGAAGATCTAATCATCGAAAAGGCTATCGCAGATCGTCCCGAGCTGTTCACGCCAATCTATACGACAATTATCAATCGAAAACCAACCACGGCACTTCTTGAGGCGGCATGCAACGTGATTGATGAGTATCTCGACAAACACGCCCAACGCTTACTCTTCCCAATCTTTCACTATCTTGGCAAAACAGACCGAGTCACCCCGCTTTCCGAGATCGGAAACCATTTCGCCTACAGTCAACTCTATCCCTGGCACCTGGAATCAGCCTGCGAATGGCTCGCCGAACACGGCTATCTCGACAAACACGCCACACCATTTCATCTCACCAAACGGAGCCTCACCGAGGTTGAAGAACCCGCATATTTTCTAAGTTCATGAGCCAGAAACCGAGCAAACTGAACCATGCCGCCCCTCGAAAGCGCGCTTCAATCGAGGTCAAAGGAGCCCGAGAGAACAACCTAAAAGGAGTGGATGCGAGTATTCCTCGCGATCAACTGACGGTGATTACGGGAATGAGCGGATCCGGTAAATCATCTCTTGCTTTCGACACAGTCTATGCAGAAGGGCAACGGCGCCTTCTCGCATCCATGTCCTCCTTCGCAAAACGTTTCATCACCCAACTCAAGAAACCGGATGTGGATTTCGTTCACGGACTGTCTCCCGTGGTTTCAATCGATCAAAAAACAATCGGACACAACCCACGATCAACGGTGGGAACAATGACCGACATCTCGGATTACCTTCGAATGCTCTTCGCTACAGTCGGCACTCCGCACTGTCCCCACTGTGAAAGCAGCCTTCCTGTCTTCACCCCCCATCAAATGATGGAGCACATGCTCGCCCTCCCCATCGGCACCGAAGTCGAAGTGCGAGCACCTATTTTCAAGGTGTTTGGTGAAGATTCTGAATTCCTTTGCGAACAGGTGCGAACCAATGGTTACCGTCACGTCCATCGAGAAGGAACTAACCTCGATCTCGGCAAGCTGCCAAAGAATTCTGAATTCAGCGATGAGTTTCTTGACGTGATTATTGATCGGTTCGTAGTCGAACGAAACATCGATAAGCAGGTGATCGCATCCCTCGAAAACGGCCTAAAACTTAGCGACGGTTTCCTGAGTTTCTACCCAATGGGCGGTAAAAAACCAGGAACTAAAGCAACAAAACGATTCCATCAAGGCTTCGGTTGCAAACAACACGGTCTTGTGGCGGGAGCGATGCACCACGGACAGTTCACCTTCAACGATCCCTCAGGCGCTTGCTCTACGTGCGCTGGCCTCGGCACGGCCATGAGAGTTCATCCCAAACTACTCATTCCCGATCCTCAACGATCACTGAAGGAGGGAGCCATTGTTAAAGAAGCCTTTAGCAATAGCCGAGACAGTTGGGGCGGTCGAATTCTCTGGAGTCTGGCCAAACACTACGACTTCGATCTGGAACAACCCTTTGCAACTCTGAGCGACTCAGTGAAACAACGACTCTTCTACGGAACCGGCAAGGAAAAATTCAAGATCATCCTCCCTCCTGGAGCGCGCCAAGGCAGTCAGCATGAAGGAAAAGAGATTCGCTTCGAAGGAATCGCAAATCAGATTGAACGCAACTATCGCTGGTTCTTGAAACGAGGCAAATCACCGGGTCAATGGATGGAAACCTACCTCAAGAAGGTGATGGTTGAATACGATTGCCCGGATTGTTTCGGCGCTCGTATTCGTCGGGCTCGAAGGCTGGTCACAATCGCCGACAAGAACATTCACGAGATCGGCAATCTCTACCTGAGTGAGTTATTAGACTTCCTCCAAAATATCCGCCCCCAGGGAAAACAAAAGATTGTCGTGGAGACCTTGCTCCGTGAAATCACCTCTCGCCTCGAGCTCCTCATCAACATTGGACTCGACTACCTTAATCTGAACCGAAAATCAGGCACCCTCTCCGGGGGCGAATCACAGCGCATCCGTCTCTCAACTCAGATCGGATCAGGCCTGATGGGCATGCTCTACGTTCTCGATGAACCAAGCATTGGACTGCATCCCAAAGACAACTCCAAGATGATCCAAACCCTGCGTCATCTTCGAGATATCGGCAACACGGTACTCGTCGTCGAGCACGACGAAGAAACCATTCGCGCAGCCGATCATGTCATCGAGATTGGTCCTGGGCCAGGGATTCATGGCGGTGAAGTTGTCGCCGCCGGTTCCATCAAAGATGTCCTCAAGAATCGCAAATCGTTGACCGGAAATTATCTGAGCGGACGCTCTAAAATTCCTATTACTTCTCCTCGACCATGGCAAGAGGAACATTCAATCACCATTTCAGGAGCGAGAGCCAATAATCTGAAAAACATCGAAATCACAATTCCCCTCGGTGTCTTCACTTGCGTCACGGGCGCCTCAGGATCAGGGAAAAGTTCCCTAATCCATGAGATACTCTTCAAGAAACTTTACTCACTCACTCAGGATTCACGCATCCTTCCTGGCGACCATGATTCGCTCACTGGACATGAACTCGTCGACCATGTTCTCGATATCGACCAATCCCCCATCGGCCGAACACCTCGATCTAACCCAGCAACCTACATAGGATTCTACGATCAAATCAGAAAGATCTTTGCCGACACGAGCACGGCCAAAGAACGCAGTTACACCAACTCACGATTCAGCTTTAATGTGAAAGGCGGACGCTGTGAGGAATGCCAAGGCGAGGGCACCATCACCACCCAACTTTCCTTCATGCCTGACATCGAAGAAGTTTGCCCAACCTGCAAAGGCGCTCGCTACAACGCTGAGACGCTCGAAGTCCTTTACCAAAACAAAAGCATTGCCGATGTCCTCGCCATGTCGATCGAAGAGGGCGTCACATTCTTCTCAGAAGAACCCAACGTCGCCCGGAAACTCCAAGCCCTGCTTGACCTCGGCCTCGGCTATCTCACCCTAGGCCACCCTTCCACCATTCTCTCCGGGGGAGAAGCTCAACGTATTAAGTTAGCCGCTGAACTAAGCAAACTAAAGCGCGGAAAACATCATCTCTACATCCTCGACGAACCGACAACGGGACTTCATTTCGCCGATATTGAGCGCCTTTTACAAAGCCTCAATCGCTTAGTCGATTCAGGCCATACTGTGCTTGTCATCGAACACAATCTCGACGTCATCAAGACGGCAGACCACATCATCGATCTCGGCCCGGAAGGGGGCCATAAGGGCGGTCAACTGATCGCTGCCGGAACGCCACAAGTCATCGCTGCCACCCCATCCTCCGAAACCGGCCGTTGTCTCCAGCCCTATCTTCCAAGAACGAAACCGCGAAAAAGGAACACGAAGCGTGCTTAGTGATTACAGATACAAGCGTACTCAACTAATTGACACCCAGAGCAGGTCGCGAAATCAACGTTGAAACGCTCAATAACAGCCGCCGCTTCCGGGCCTGCTTGGATCGTGAGAATGACGCCGACAACCTCTCCTTCCGGCAAGACGCCACTTGAGACCAAGGTATTTTCTTCGACCGCAAAGGTGAGTTCGGTAGGATCACTACGATCTCCCCCAACCAGGCTCACCACCGCGTCGGTCGCCTCAATTGGCTTCGCATGTTCATCAACAAAGGTCAGCTGCACACTCCGGTCATCACGCACCAGGAATTCGATATTCGGTGTCACGCTGGTAATGATGCGACCGCCATTGGGCCCCGGCGTTATTTTCTCTGTACCATCCGTCTCATGTTCATGGGCATTTTCCCCTTCTTCGCCTGTATGGACATGCCCGTGGTCCTCACCCTGAGCAACGTGCTCTCGGGAACACCCCGCCCACGATAAGACGATGCTGCCCAAAAGTATGTGAATCCATGTTTTTCGTATCATAGTTTTTCTCCAATTTTAGTTTCTTAGTATCCCAAAACACTATGCCGTTGCCGCAGTCTTTTTAGCAACGGCGTTTTCTGCAGCATTCCGTCCGAAAAGAAAAAAGACTGCCGGAGTCACGCCAAGCCCCAGAAGCGTCGACGTCATCAGTCCTCCGACAATGACGATGGCGACCGGATGAAGGATCTCTTTCCCAGGAGCGTCCGAAGCGAGCACGAGAGGCATGAGAGCAATCCCCGCAGAAAGCGCCGTCATCAATACCGGGACTAATCGCTCCAAGGTGCCTCGCTCGACCATCTCTCGACTAAACGCCTCTCCCTCAAACCGCATCAAGTGGAGATAGTGAGACAACATCATCACACTATTCCGAGCGGCGATGCCTCCCACCGCAATGAATCCAACCAATGTCGCAACGCTCACGTTATCGACCAAACACCAGGTCAAGGCAACCCCACCGGCCAATGCCAATGGGATATCGCAAAGCACCTGCAGGGAGAAAAACGTCGATCCAAAGTAGGCATAGAGGAGGAACGCCATGATAGCAAAAACGATCGCACTCAGCCCCACAATTCGACGACTCGCCTTCTGCTGTTCCACATATTCCCCCTCAAAACTAAGGTAATATCCCTCCGGCAATTTCAACGTCGCAGCCACCCCTTCCTGCAACTGAGTCACCATTGATGCCAAATCTCGCTCGGTGGGATTGATACTCACTACAAAGCGTCGCTCCATATTCTCGCGCATGATCACATTCGGTCCCGTTGCCTGTTTGATATCAGCGATGAGGTGCAGCGGAATCCGATGCTCGTCGATAGTATCGATGTACATCTCTGAAAGACGTTTGGGAGATTCTCGCCACGACTCCGGAAGTCGCAGCACCAGATCAATCGTTCGCTGTCCTTCATAGAGCTCTCCGACAAGCTCCCCACCTAATAAGGCAGCCAACTGCCGATTGAGAATCCCCGGTGTCACGCCGTAGACCAAGGCCCGCTCACGATCGATCTCAATCCTCATCTGAGGGATAGGCGCCTGCTGTTCTACGCGTGCTTCTTCAAGCCCTGGTATTTCCTTGGCAATGCTCTGAAGTTCAGTCCCTAGCCGACGAATTTCCGATAGATCGGGCCCAAATACTTTGATCGCGATCTTCGCTGACACACCACTCAACATGTGACCAATTCGGTCTGCCAGCGGGCCACTAAGAGCAGAGAACGTTCCCGGGATGGTCCGCAGTTTCTCTCGAACTTCCTCAAAAACTTCCGCCCGCGGTCGTTCACTGAGATCAAACTCTATGTCAAACTCGACAGTCGAGACCGGAACGACATGATCCCCGCGTTCCGCACGCCCCAGCCGTCGCCCAACTTTCCGCACCTCAGGGATCGAGAGAAGCAATCGATCGGCAATATCGGCTAATTCACTCGTCTGCGTGAGCGAAGTCCCGGGAGCCGCCGTCAATGCGACTAAGAGCGTTTCTTCGCGGAACGCGGGCAGGAACTCTTTCCCCATCGTGGGATAGAGCGCAACGGCAGAGGCAAACAGAAGCACCGCCACCAACACGATGACCAAAGGGGCATCCAAGGCCAAACGCAACCAAGTCCGCCGCAAGCCCCCCTTCATCAAGCGAACCAACCATCCATCCTTGGCAGCCGCTCCAGCTTTAGGCTTCATGAGAAGTGATGCCAAGACGGGTATCACTGTCAGCGATACAAAGAACGATGCAATCATACTCACGATCGTCGCAATAGCGATGGGAGTGAATAATCGACCAGCAACACCGGTCAATCCGAGAAGAGGCAAGAACACCATCACAATGAAGGCCGTGGCATAGAGAATTGAGTGCCTCACCTCCGCCGATGCCGAGGCGATCACCTCAAGGCGCGGCAAAGGGTTCGCCAAAGCGGCATTTTCCCGCAAGCGACGATAAACATTCTCAACATCCACAATCGCATCATCCACAACCATTCCTATCGCCACTGCCAGTCCTCCCAAGGTCATCGAATTGACACCAACGCCAAAATACTTGAAGGTGAGAATCGCGATCGCAAACGATAGCGGGATTGCTGTCAGTGTGATGAATGTCGTCCTGATATTGAGAAGAAACAAGAACAACACGATACTCACCATGATTCCCCCATCCCGAATCGCCTCACGCAGATTGCCGACGGCATGTTCGATAAAATCTGCCTGACGAAAGAGCGTCACGATTTCCACGCCCTCCGGCATTGCTCCCTCAAGCTCGGCAACAGCTTTCTCAACCAGCGCTGTCAGAGCAACCGTATCATAGCCAGGTGCCTTGGTGACGCTTAGAATCACTCCCGGCGTTCCATTCACCGCCGCGTCACCTCTCATCGGCTGAACACCCCAACGTACGTCAGCGACGTCAGCGATTGTTATCGGGCGATCCCCCCGATGAGCAATGACCGTGCTCCCTATCGCTCCAAGATCCGTGGTCATCGCGAGATTTCTTACCATGATCTCCTGTGGGGCCGACGAGAGGAAGCCGCCCGTCGTATTGCTCACGCTGTCAGCGGTTGCCTCACGGAGTTCTCGAAAACTCACACCTAAGGCACGCATTCGATCCGGATCGGGTTGCACTTGAACCTGCTTAATCCCCCCCCCCATACCCAACACCTCTGCCACACCAGGAATGCTCTGAAGTCGACGTCTCACGGTCCAATCAGCAATGGTTCGTAAGTCCTTAGGATCAACCTTACCGTCCACACTTCGCATTCCAACCAACATGATTTCTCCCATCAAAGACGCCACAGGCGACATGTAGGGAAGCACCCCGCTCGGCAGCACGTTGGATACCGACTGCAACCGCTCCTGAACAAACTGGCGGGCTCGGTAGATATCCGTCCCCCAATCGAATTCAACGTAGATTAATGACAGTGAAACATCTGAAATCGAACGCAGGCGAGTGATGCCCGACGTCCCCATCAACGCTCCTTCGAGGGGTACGGTGACAAGCGTCTCGACTTCTTCAGGCGCCAGCCCCGGAGCCTCCGTCAGAATCGTCACCGTGGGTTTTGTCAAGTCCGGCAAGACATCCACCGGAAGCCTCCGACCGGTCATGATCCCGAGGAGCATAATTATCAGCGCACCGGCAATGACGACGGCGCGATGAGAGAGAGAGAAACGAATCAACCAGCTAAGCACTAGTCCCCCTCTGGTCACGTCGCAACCGAGATAGCTGCCATTGGGAAAGCAGAACGAGAATCACCAATAGGCCAACCAGAACGACAAGAAACAACGTCACTCCGGTCGAGCCATAGCCCTCATTGCCTGTGCCGGCCGAATTCGCTTGAGCGCGATCCGAAGCCGTCATTTCTGAACCGTCCTCATTGTGCTCATGACCGTGGGCGGCATCTAAAGCCTCCTTTAGAGACACCGTACCACCGCCGGCATAGGAAAGCGCATAGGCACCGCGAGTTACCACTTCATCAGCGGCAAAGAGACCAGAGAGAATCTCAACCGAATGATCGTTGCTCATCCCTGTCCGGACCGCAGATTTGATAAACGCATTCGGAAGATCAAAGTCCTTCACAAACACACTTCGCCCCAGATGATCGCCCACCAAGGCCTCGCGAGGAACCGACAAGACCTGTTCACGTCCTCCGGTCACGAAAGAAAACTCAGCCCGCATGAAGGGACGGATTCGGTTCCCTGGATTCGGCACCAAGAAGATCGCGCCTACCGTGCCACTTTCAGGGTCAACGGCAGTACTAAGACGAAGCAATTCCCCCTCAAACGCCGCCTCAGGAATCGCAGCAACAGAAATCCGGGCCTTTGTCTGAGGCTTCAGAACGCCTGCCTGATCCTCAGGGACTCGAGCCACGGCATAGAGCCGCGAAAGATCAAGCACTTCTAGAATCGCCTTGTCGGGCTCTACGGGATCCCCTAAGCGAGCGTGCCCGTGAGACACGAGACCACTCAAAGGCGTCCGCAGTTCAAGAGATGGAGGGGGATCACCCGGTTGCCGACTTTCGACGACGGCAACCACATCACCCTTCGTGACATAGTCTCCCTCATACACCCTTAGGGACGTGATACGTCCTGCCACCCGACTGCTCACCACGCCTTGATGAGAAGGAACGGGCTCGATTCGGCCAAGCGCGAAAAGAGTCGACTCAAACGATTGTCGCGAAACAAGCTGCGTCTTGACCCCGAGATTCTTAACACTCGTCGCATCAAGAATGACGGTATCCGCACGCCGATCTGCTCCAATCGCAAAAGAAGCGATGAGGCAACTACCTGCAACGATTCGAGCAATTTTTTGTCCCATGGTTCGGCTGATTCTAATCATCTACTGAGCCCTCTCTTTTGGCCCTATGGCGGTTTCATATCGAACACGAGCGAGATGAAAATCCTCGATCGCAAGGAGGTACTTGGACTCGATTTCCACGGCTTGACTCCGAGCACGCAAGACCGTTTGCAGATCAATGAGACCATTCTTATACGCATCAAGTATTGCGGCCACGTGTTGCTTTGCTTCAGGAAGCAACTCATCCCGAATCTCATCCGCATGGCCAGCCAAAGTATTCATGACCGTCCGCGCGGCCACAACCTCGTTGCGGATTTCATTTTCTAAAGCGAGCACGGTCTGTTCCCAGCGCGCGGCTGCGGCAGTCTTCTCGACAATTTCCCCGCGATTTCGCTGCCACAAAGGCAAGGGAAGTGACAATTGGACACCAATCCTATCCTCGGTCTGAAGGCCAACGGGTAGATCTTCCTCCCGCATTCGGTTAGCAAACACTCCCACCGTCACATCTTGCCATCGACTCGCCCGCGCGAGCCGGATGGCCTGATTGGCAGCTCGACTACGACTAACCGCAGCCTGATAGTCGGGACGCCTCGAAACATCAACGACGTATTCCTTGGCGGGCTTAGGATGAGGCAGCGTCCCCTGTAGACGCAGTTGGCTCTCAGGTTTTACGCCCAAGAGAATCTTAAGGCGCCCCAACAATTGTTTTCCCTCATGATCAAGATGATGCACATCGAGTTCCAACTGGGTTTCATCTAGCTTGCTCTGCCCGGCATCCAAGGCCGAACCTTCCCCGCGCTTCACGAGACTGCTAATAAAGGAAGACAATTCCTCTGCAAGCGTCAGTTGCCGCAAGCGCAATGCGGCCTGAGCCTCGATGCTGAGCACCTGAACCGCTAGCGTCTCCGCTTCGGAAATGAGGCGCTGTTCGACATCAGCAATCTCGACCTGAACAGCGGCAAGCAGGCTCTTGCTAACAGCCTTTTCTTTCCGCAGACGTCCGGCCAACGGAAAGGCTTGGTTAAGTCCAAAGCCCCCTTGTCGCTCAAATCCATCCGGGTCCGTATTGAAGTTTCCTACGAGATTGGGATTCTTCCACCTTCCAGAATTGAGCAAGCGCCCTTCTGCTTCCTGCACCAAAAACTTCGCCGCCCTTAAGCGAGGATTCTGCTGACTGACCAAGGCCGAAATCTGATCCAAGGAAGCGACGACATCATCATTCACGCTCGCAGAAGCAGCGCCACTCGCATCTGGATTCGACTGGCGATTATGAGAGTTTCCCGGGCTCTCCCCCGCATCGCTTGCTACAATTGAGCAAGCTAACATGTTACTAACAAAGATAATTCTAAATTTCACTCATTTCCCCTCACAGTTGGTTCAAAGACTTCCCAATCAAACTCGAGTCCGATTGCGACGACGTATGGCTCAAATGGAGAAGATCAGATCAGAAGACGAATCGTAGCAAACGACTCTAATGAAGTATCGGCAAAGCCGGGAGGCCCCTTGTTTTCGGGGATACCGAGATTACAGCTGGGCCAGGCCAGCGTCACCCAGGGACTTTGCGATAGGGCGAGGGCCACCCATATGAAAGAGCCCCCAAGTCCGGAAGCAGCAAGCCCCGCATCATCCAGCTCAAGCTCTATATCAACGCAGTCCCCGCAGCAATTTTCATGATCCTGACAGGAGATCACCTGAGCAGCGTTGGACTCTGCTTCGTGTTCATGCCCGTGATCATCAACACAGGCACTCACGGTATCACACGAGCTTCCAAGCCCTGTTTCAATTGCAAGATGCCCATCCGCGCCCACACAAAGCAAACTCACAGGGCCGCCGAATAGTGCAAACGGCAAAAAGACCAGGCAAAGGAGCTTTGTTATGAAGGAGAATCGCTTCACGATCCTACTTGTAAAGCAAGCCACAGAAAATTCAACCCAGAATCTTATTCCACGAGTCCTTTCCGGTCTTCGTCAAGGTTGCAATCGAGCCAAGTCCTCCTACACTAAGCCGATGCACCGCGGGTTCTTCTATACTCTGTTTCTCGTTTGCCTAACGGCGTTCGCGAATACCGAACGCCCCAACATCATTGTCATCTACACGGATGACCAAGGATACGGAGACGTTAGCGCCCTCAATCCAGAGTCAAAATTCGAGACCCCCAACCTTGATCGCCTCGCTCGGGAGGGCATGATCTTCACCGACGCTCACAGCTCAGATACCGTCTGCACGCCATCCAGGTATGGGCTCCTCACCGGCCGCTATAGCTGGCGCACGGAACTCAAGCGAGGGGTTTTCGGGGCTGAGCGACCTTGCCTTATTCCGGATGACCGACTGACCTTGGCTAGCCTCCTTCGCAAGCAGGGATACCGGACCGGTATGGTCGGCAAGTGGCATCTCGGAATGGATTTCCCTAATGAGAGAGCCAATCGAGACTGGACTCAGCCTGTGACCGACATGCCCCTAGATAAGGGATTCGACTATTTCTATGGCATTCCCGCTTCGCTCAACTATGGCGTCCTCGCATGGTTTGAAGGACGTTTCGCTAAGGTTCCCCCCACCCAATATACCCAAAAGAAGCCGAATCAAATCGCGTTCTCAGACTACCGCATCAAGCCACCCTACGACACCAACACTCGCAATCTATCCCCAGCAAACCCAAAAACCGGCCAAATCAAGGGGCAACTCGAAATCGCTCCAGACTTTGTCGACTCAGAGTGCCTCACCCGTTTCACTGACAAGGCCATCGATTGGATCCGAGATCAAAAACCCGATACAACGGAAGCCCCGCCCTTCTTCCTCTACCTCGCCTACACCTCTCCCCACAAACCCGTGATTCCACTAGAACAGTTCCGCGGTCAAGGTCAGGCGGGGGCCTACGGAGAATTCGTCATCGAAACCGATTGGCATATCGGCAGGCTTCTGAAGACACTCGATGAACAAGGCATCAAAGACAATACATTGATCGTTTTCACCAGCGACAACGGTCCCGAAACTACTTGGAAACAACGAAAGAAAACCTTCCAACACTCTAGCGCTCACATCTACCGCGAAGGCAAACGATCCATCTACGAGGGCGGCCACCGCGTTCCGTTTCTTGTACGTTGGCCAGCCCAGGTAAAGGCAGCCACAACTTGGGATAAACCCGTCTGTCAGACCGACCTCATAGCAACCTTAGCGGACCTCCTCGACGTCCCGCTCCCAGCCGATGCTGGTGAGGACAGCCACAGTTTTCTTCCCGCTCTCCTTTCAAAGCCGCAAAGCGAAAAGCGCCCACCACTGATCCATCATGGGATCTCAGGGCGTTTCGCTATCCGATCAGGGGACTGGAAACTCGTTATGGAAGCAAAAAAGGCATCGCGAGAGCTATACAACCTCAAGGACGATCCCAGTGAAACCCTCGATCTTCTCACTGAACAACCAGAAAAAGCCAAGCAACTTCTCTTTGATCTCAACAGAATCATTCGAGACGGACGCTCCACACCGGGGGCTGCCGCTACCAACGACACCCCTTTGTGGGTTGATCTTACTTGGATGAAGTAAGGCACTCTTTCTTCATCCCGCCCACTCCCAAAGAACCGGTTTCTCATTTTCTCACTTGACCTCTTGCGACAGTTGTCACATTTTAATTGCGACAACTGTCGCAGATGAACAAGAACCAAACACCTATTCGAATCACCGATGCCGAGTGGGATATTCTTTCGGCGATCTGGGAGCGCAACCCGATCGCAGCAAGTGAGATTCAAGATTCGCTCGGCCCAGCCCGGAACTGGAGTTCCGGCACTGTTCGAACCCTTCTGACTCGCTTAGTGAGGAAAGGAGTGATTCAAGCACAGAAAGTCAGCCGCCGCTTCCTCTACACGCCCCTGGTCGAAAAGAGCGAATGTGTCAAACACGAGAGCCGTTCCTTCATTGAGAAATTTCTAGGAGGGGCGCCTTCTTCCATCGTACTCGACATTGTCCGCGAATCAGAGCTGTCCAAGAAGGATATTCAAGAACTAAGACGTATTCTTCGTGAGAAAGACAAGTAACCTCTAAGCAATAGGCGCATGGAAACCATCGAAACGCTCTTCCTCTATGTCCTTCGTGGTTCATGGCACGCATCGGTTTTGGCCCTGGCAACCCTCGGAATCCAATGGCTTTTCCGGAGGAAACTCACGCCTCATTGGCGGTATCTCCTGTGGTTCGCGTTTCTCGCCCGCTTGGCGTTGCCCGTGATGCCGAGCAGTGTATTCAGTATTCACAATCTCTCAAACGCCATCCTCACGAGCACGAAAGAACTCTCTACCGCTGAATTGCCCAGATCAACAAGTCCAAGCGAATTCCCGACAAGGTCGATCGCCCCAAGCTTTCCGCGGATTCAATCAACACCTCAGCAAGCCACACTCGTCAGCCCCAGCGAAGAGCTACCTCTCCCATCAGGGGAGCCAGAACCTACTAGCTCAGCGCCAAGGCTCACGCCCTTTCTCGCACTCATCTGGATTACTATCACCCTAGGCTTCGTCCTGCAGCTCATCATCAGGGCGTCTCGATTCCATCGAAAACTAAAGACTAACCGAGCCGACGTTCCAGCTGATATTGAAAGCCGATTCAAAGCCATCAAGAAAACGCTCGGACTCGAGGATCGGGAGATTGCCCTCACCTTCTCCGACCAGGTTACGAGCCCCTGTCTCTTCAGTCTTAGGCGTCCACAACTCATCATTCCTCCTTCCCTGCCCCGTAGTCTGAGCTCGACTGAGCTTGAGTGCGTATTGCTACACGAACTCGTTCACTATAAACGGCACGATATCTTCACAAACTGGGTCATGAATCTACTGCAGTTCCTGCACTGGTTTAACCCAATCGTTTGGATTGCGATGTCTCGCATCAGAGTCGATCGTGAGATGGCGACGGATGCGGGCGTCCTTCAACAGGCAAACAAGCAGCAGCGGGAATGCTATGGGGAGCTTATTATCAAATTGCTTGATCGGCTTCGCAAACGAGCCGATCTCGTTCCCGGGGCGGTTAAGATGGTTGAAAGTAAGCGGCAACTTCAAGGCCGGATTCGAGCCATCGCCAAATTCTCGAGCACACATTGCACATCAACTCTTGGACTTATGTTGGCATTCCTCACTCTCCTTTCATTCTTGCTGGACGCCAGCCCGACGGAGACCGATGCCTCTTCGAAAAACGCTCCGATCACCGCCAAGGTAATCGTAACCGTGCTCGACGATAACGGCAAACGGCCTATCGAGGGCAGCCGCATAGATGTTTCCCTTCTAGATCAGGCACCCGAATCCCAGGAATGGGAGACGAAAGGAGAATTCTCACTCACCGAATTCACGGACTCATCGGGTAGAGCGGTCATCGAAAATATTCCCACGGAAGCCAAGAAATACCGCTTCACTGCCACCCACAACAACGATGTGAAGACGTCCATCACCATCAACACGGAGACCTCCCCCCTTCCGGCCGAAGCAGACATCTTGGTGAAGGACAGCAATTATGTTTCTGGTGTCGTCACGGATTCCACCGGACGCCCTATTGCAGACGTTATCGTCACCATCTATTTCTCAGGCGGCTACGAACGCGGAGGCACCCACCTTACCACCGACAGTAATGGCAGATGGCAATGTACGATTCTCCCGAAGGATGTTACCGTAGTTTCCGTAAGCTTTCAGCATCCCGATTTCGCTCTAAAGCCATTAATTCAGAGAATCGCTGGCTCTCCTCTGATCCCTTCTAATGTGGTCGAGCCAAATGCTTTCGGCAAGCAGGAGAAAGTCCGAAGAAAGCACCTAAATCTGACTGCGCTGCCAAATCGGTTTGACCGAACGACTCTTGTGAGCAGCAGCTCTTTTCGCGGCCTCGTCATAAATCAGGCTGGTCTAGCGGTAACAAACGCCACCATTGTGATCAACGCCCCTCCCCATATCGAGACGTTGAGAACAGACTCGAAAGGCGCTTTCGTTTCGAAGAATACCTATGTCGAGAATATCCAAGGCTCCCTCTCAGCCAAGGGCTACGCACCACAAGGATTCTCAGTCGACATTCAACCCGACATGCCTAACCAGACCTTTACGCTGTCTCGTGGACACTCCATTCGATTTCGATTCGTTTCATCGAGAGGCGCTCCTCTCGAGGGAGTCAGAGCTATTCCAACGAGAACAAGCTTCTTCAAAATTAGCCGTAGTTACTTCAACGCTACCTCGGATGAGGATGGGTTCCTCGAATGGAGGAACGCTCCTAATGAACCCATAACCTTCGTATTCGGATCACAGGACTATTACCCAGTACCAGATCAAACCCTATCTCCAGGCAAGGACGTCCATTTGATTCGACTCAACAAGAAACTCGTCGTCAGATTGAATGCCACGGATACCAATGGCAACCCGATCTCGTCTTTCCGCGTTGACCGCGCCACTCATTCCCACAATGACACGAACTGGGATCCTGACATCTCAGTATCAGGGCAGGACGGATGGGCCACATTCCCTGATCCGATGTCCCCATACTACGGCTCAGTTCAAGAATGGCCTTCGTATATTTTTCGGGTCGAGGCTGAAGGCTACGTGACAGCGCACACACGAGCGGTGAACATCAGCGAGGAGGAGGCGAGTCTTTCGGTAAAGCTTCAATCCCGTGACATTGTTCAGCGCACTCTCGTCGATGCTTCCGGAAAACCTCTCACGAATCGGCAACTGTGGCTTCTCGATCCGAGCAGACATTACTCAGTTTCAACCACATCACTTACTCTTGAGAGGGGAAAGGCTGAGGAAATCCGCACCGATAAACAAGGAAGATTCGCGACTCCAAATCGCCCCCGAACACACTCAATTCTCGGGCTCTTTGAGGAAGGTTTTCTCCTTGAATCATTGAACGAAACACAAACACATACAGTAACACCCTGGGGCTCTCTTTCAGGCAAATGGTTGGAAGACGGACAAGTCAAACAGGGTGTCAAGATCGGCTTCAATCCAAAACCTCAGAATGCCATCCCCTTCCGCGCAGCCTCAATTCACGTTATCGATTCGACAGCCACGGATGAGAAGGGAAGCTTCGCTTTCGCTCGAGTGCCCGCCATGGATGTCCGAGTCTACCGAGTCATTGAACTGGATAGACTCACAAACTACCAGTGGTTCAATACCATCAATATTAACCCTGGCACAGAGAGGAGTATCACCTTGAATCATCCCAAACTCAGGTCTCTTCAGGGAACAGTTAAGATTCCCGAGGCAGTCAAATCGAGAACCGCTCCAGGCTACATAACCGGCACTTTGGAACCTGGCGGGTATGAGCTTCTCGAAACCAAGTCCAACACCTTGGATTCGAAAGAGTATGAGCGTTGGTATCTGGATTGGATTAAATCCGAAAAGGGGAAGGCTCACATGGCAACCAGAGAGAAAACACCTCACCTCGTCTCGGTAGATGAAAGTGGAAATCTCTCAACCCTCTCTATTTTTCCCGGCGAGTATCTTCTCACATTGATCTACGAAGAGATGGAAGTAGATCACCAAAAGAGGCACCCTCGCTCCAGTGTTGCAAAAGCCACCCGCAAGCTCGAGATCACATCTGATTCACCAGATGTGATTGAGCTAGGGAGAATTACTCTGCAAGAAGTAACATCCCAAACCAATTAGAATGTCCCGGATGAGCTATAAGCCGAATTCTGTCTGCATTCCGAAGAACGGAGAGGATCATTTATCTTAGCGATCTTACCCGGAACCCAGCCTGACCGAAGTCAGTCAATGAAACGGGTCGTTTCGAGGTTCCCTATTCGATCTTGCTCCCGATGGGGTTTACCCTGCCTCGTCGATTTCTCTCGGAGCGGTGGGCTCTTACCCCACCTTTTCACCCTTACCTAAGAAATCTTAGGCGGTATCTTCTCTGTGGCACTTTCCGTCGAGACGCCTCGCGGCGTTCCCTCCCACGTGTATCCTTGGCAATCCGAAGATCCCTCAGTTACGCGGCATCGCACCCTGTGGAGTTCGGACTTTCCTCCCTTGGCTCAAGACCAAGAGCGATCCCCCACTCATCCGGGACAGCCGAGACGCTAGTCGACCCGCCCCTCGAGTGCAAGCCACGCAAGTAATGTTTTGGATTTCTACCGATTAAATCACGGCATTCGTGAATCGTAGAGCGAACGATCCGGCCTTCAGGGGTCAAACTCGAGCCCGTCTTTCAGCTAGAACATCGCACGCCACAACAGCCAGGACAGAAATCCAAGGACAAACGAAAGCCCAATTGCCCAGCAGATACCGAGCTCAGGTATTCGTGAAGCAGCCCGCGCCGGCCAGGCCTTGGGTTTCCCCCCATTCTCCGAGAACGACATTCGGTCTGAATTCTCTCTATCGACCGGCGAAAGTAAACTCGAAGCAGCTTCTTCATCCTCATCCCAAAGCGCAAACCCCATCGCTCCGACACAACGAGGGCAAAGCCCGGACAACGTGTTTGGCGACATCCTGGCACCGCATTGGGCACAGAGACTACGATCCGTCATAAATCAGCAAAAACATACTCATAATCATTCCAACTCGTCTCTGACGAGGACGGTCCTAACTCCCCTCAACCAGAAGTCACCACCGCGAGCAAGTGTTGAATTTCCTGATCGCTATCGCCCACATCAGACAGCGTCTCAGACACCTCGGCTTTGATAAAATCCCGATACCGCTGTCGCATCCGTTTTACCATCATTGCCACCGCAGCCGTTGTCGATTGAAGTTCTTTCGCCGGCCCTTCATAGGCACTCTGCCCCGCTCTGACAGCAAGAAACTCTCGCAACAATACAAACTGTCTCCCCTTTCCTTTGACCGCCATCTCCGCCTCGACCTTCTTCATCGCTCGCTCCATCACCGTCATCGCCCAATGACGGTCAAAATAATGATCCGGACTCTCGTTGGTAGCAGGCTCATTGTGAAACCGCTCTTCCGCCAACTCCTGATCAATAGAGATGGTAGTCTGCCCGCCACCCCGTTTCAGCGCATGCTGCCGGTGCCAATCATTGGCCATAAAATTGTTGAGCGATGAAAGCAGAAAGGTTCTAAATCGCCCTTTGTCCCGAGACGCCTTCTCAAGGGCATTCGATTCGATGAGGTGACCAAAAAATCCCTGGGTTAAGTCTTGCCCGTCCTCATTACTGTAACCTCGTCGACGCACATAGAGATACAAGGGCATCCAGTAGTTGGCACATAAGGTTTCCAGCGAGGCTGCGGCGGAGGGATCAGAAGGATCAGCCGCTCGAACAACAGCACTCCACTGCGTCGTTACAAAGTTCCTTGGCTTTGAGCGATTCTCTTTCAACTCATCCTTTTCATTAGAGAACGCAGTCATATACTTGGGATTTGTGGTAATACCATATTGATAACACGATTAAGACGTCTGACAGTCTGAACGACTCTCTCCTCCTCATCAACATTCCAACGTCTCGGTAGAAAACACACCAGCAAAACATCCATCAGAGGGTTGATCGACAGTGACAGTTCAAGGAAAGCTTGCCAAGCACTGGTTCATTCTTTGACCGGTGGAGTGGCATCCGAATGTCCGGGTGTTGATAGCCCCCATTCTCGAACAAAGGCCTCTAGTTGATCCATCGACCTACGTTCCAGAACCAGTCGCTCGAAGCCGGCCCGAATAACCCGCTCCTGGTGATCATACTCAACGAGGTACAAGCGATAGGTAACCTTCCGTTTGGAAATATGCCCGAGGACCTCGCCCCCCCCAAAGTAAGCATCGTCACAAAGCAAACTATTAAAAAATAGCTCTCCTCCGTCCTCACAGAACGATAGCAAGCCAATCGGCACAAGAGGATTGACAAGATACGCCATTTTCAACGCTACTCCTGAGCTAATTTCAGTCCAATAATAGGCATCGATCCGCTCGTCTTCATAAGCAATCCCAGGAGAACCTAGATTCTCGATGACCATCGATCTGGTGACAGCCTCTTTTTCAACGAATGCCACGGATCGAGGAGCGATTCGAGTTCCCACTCGATCCTTTTCGTTCTTCACGTAAGGCAAAATACAGCCTGAGTTCATCGATCCGATGACGACGATCGAAACAAGAAACAATAGATTCTTCACGTTCCGTCGCGCTGGAAAGTCATTCATGTCTCTCCTAAAAGGAACGGGCGGCGAAACTAACGGGAAAGAATCAAAAAAGACGCCATTACAACATTGCTTGGGTTTAGATCTTCCCCCAAGTTCCCCGTATGCTCGGTAACACAATCGCTCACTATCACATCACCGCCCTCCTCGGCAGGGGCGGGATGGGCGAAGTTTACCAAGCCAGAGACACGAAACTCGGACGCGATGTTGCGATAAAGGTCATCCCTAGTGGCATCGAAGACTCCCGTTCTCTTCTCATTCGCCTTCAACGCGAAGCGCAGGCTCTCGCCGCATTAAACCACCCACACATCGCAACAATTCATACCTGCGATATGGACCACGAGGTCCCATTCATCGTCCTCGAGCTGGTCAAGGGCCGCACCTTAGCGGAGCACTTGGAAGAACACCCCTTATCAATGGGAGAAACGGTGCACATCGCACAGCAAATCGCAAAGGCGGTCCATGCTGCCCATGAGAGTGGTATCATTCATCGAGACTTGAAGCCCGGAAACATCAAATTGACACTCGATGGAGACGTCAAGGTGCTCGATTTTGGGCTCGCACGCATCACCAACACGGAACACAACCTTTCAACTAGTACAACAAGTCGCGAACCGGACCACGAATCAACGACGCCCGGCACGGTGATTGGCACACCGGCCTACATGAGCCCGGAACAAGCGCGAGGCGGAAACGTCGACAAGCGAGCCGACATTTGGGCCTTTGGATGTTGCCTCTACGAGATGCTCACCTGGCACCGTCCCTTCACCGGCCAGACGGCAGCCGATCTCATGGCCGAAATCATGAAATCCGATCCTGACTGGAACCGCATACCAGAAGAAACACCACCAGAGATTAGGACCATCCTTCGCCTTTGCTTAGAAAAATCTCCCAACCATCGGATAAGTCATCTAGGCGATGTCGCGATGACCCTTAACGAAACCTCTCGTTCTGTAGATACCAAGGAGGCCCGTTCGAAGAAGGGACCAACCGCGCCAGCCACACTTTCGCCAAGAGATAGCCTTTATTGGATCTTGTGCTTCTTTGCTCTCGTTCTTGGCATGATCCTCGCCGCCGTCCTCCTGCCCAGCAATGATCTGGAGCCAGCTCCAAAGCAGATCAAGTCGCTCGCCGTTGTTCCCTTCCAAAACATCACCAATGCTGAAGATACCGCGGACCTAATCACCGGGCTCACGGGCGACCTCATTACCGTGCTCCAACCCATTAATGGGCTTCGAGTTCAAGGACCGATGTCTTCTCTACGATTCAAGGACTCGACATCGCTTCCAAAAGAGATCGGCAGTGCGCTCAACGTTGAACATCTGCTCACCGGAAGCATTAGCCAAGAAAACGACCGGATACGGATCAACGCCAATCTAATCGAGGCTGCGACCGGGTTCAGCCTCTGGTCGACCAACTATGACCGTCCCTTCGCAAATCTCCTCGACATCAGAAGCGATGTCGCCGGTCAAGTGGCTCGCGCCCTCGAAATCCGATTGGGAGTCAGTGAAGCCACGAGCCTCAAGCGTACCCCGACCACGAGCCCGAATGCATACGCGCTCTATCTCAAAGGAAGAGCCTATTGGAACCGTAGGACCAAGCCGGACTTTCAACGCGCCATCGAATACTTCGAATCAGCACTTGAGAGCGATCCTGAATACGCACGGGCCTATGCCGGCATTGCCGATACTCATACGCTTTGGAGCATCTACTCGGTTGCGGACCTCAGTGATCGACCGGAACAAGCTGTCGCAATGGCCAATCGGGCTCGAGAATTGGACCCCAGCCTTGCCGATCCCTACGCTACGATCGGGTTCGCCAAATTTCTCTATGATCGGGACTGGGAAGGCGCTGAGAAAGCATTTCAAGCAGCCAGCAAGCTCAATCCAAACTACGCCCAAGCCCACGCCTGGTATAGCGTCATGCTCATTTGCCAGGGGCGGGCAGAAGAAGGACTGCGAGAAGCCGAGCTCGCCGAAAGCCTAGATCCCGCTCCGAACAATCGAGTCATTCGCGCACTCGCCCTCCTCCATCTAAATCGTATTCCAGAAGCACTGAAGTATCTTCAAGAGCAAATCGCCAATGACCCTTGGTTTGGAAACTACCACCTATTCCACGTTCAAGCGCAGGTCATGAATGGAAACCTTCAAGAAGCACTCGAGGCGGTCGAGGAAATGCGAACCGCCCAAATAGCACCCGAGCGGGTTATCGAAAACGAAGCCTGGGTTCTTGCGCTTCTTGGGCGTCACCCAGAAGCCCGCCAACGCCTAAAGCAGCTACAAGCCCTTGACCAAAACGGAAATGATCACAGCGCTTTTTCCGCCCAGATCATGCTAGCCCTCGGAGACGAGACAGGAGCCCTCACCCAGCTAAGATCCGTGATAAACGACGGCGATAATCTCTTCCCTTTCCTCTACCGCCAGATCGACTGGAAAAGCCTCCACGAAGACCAACGATACCAGTCAATCCTCACCCAACTAAACCTCCCCTGATACGCCCCACCTCCCGGTCTGGCCCGATGAATTCCCTCGCCACTCCAAGCCCCCGCCCCCTTCCTCGGACTCTCTCTTTCCGCCAGTTTTTCTGTCTCACCACTCGTGAATCGTATGCCTCCTAGCAATCGACGACGCAATCCACTTATCCCATCCCCTTGGCAAAACTTCCAAGCGTTCCCCTCAACGAGCATACCCACACGCAACTTCTGTTTGGGCGCACTCATCGCAGAGAGTCGCTAGTCGGTCACATCGAGAGACCTCAACCCGGCCTTTTTCCCTTCTTTACTACTCTCAGAATCCCGTCACTTCTTACGACCTCAATTCACCTCGCAACCTCTAGATGGTTATTGCTAGTTTTTTTGGGGAAGGATTCAGCTAGACGATACGTCATTCTACTTGTTGAAGATTCCTCGTGCGGTTCTGTCGGTTCAATACGATGAATCCGACAATCGCAGATAGACTGATGAGCAAGGTTTCGACGGGTTCTGGCACCGGTGTTAGAATCGTCAATGTGGGTGTAAAAAAGACATTGCTTGGATTTGCCTCAAATACGAGTGATTGACGCATATGATTAGTCGTGGTGTTGTTGTGATCAGTAATGTAGATCTGGTTCCGAAACGTGCCTGACTGGCCAAAATCCCCAAGTTCAGATCGCCCATGAATTGTATGGTCATATCGGCCGCTTCCCGCCGTCCCGAGAGTTTGGAAATGCCCCGAGCTCTGCGACCACGTAAATTTGTCCCTCCCCTCAGTTGAAACAGGGATGGTGGGTGGATTGGAGTTAACCCCATTGTCCCAGTTGACATCCTGACCGTTAACTTCGAATGAGAACCATTCTAGAATCGTAAACTCATGAATCCCCGTCCCTACGGTGTCTGAAAACTCTCCATCTGTTTGAAGCTGCCCCGAAATTGTTGTCGTCCCATCAGTAGACGAAAAGTTCCAAAGGAGTGCTGCCTGAGACGTTAGCGGAATGGCGATTGAGGCAAGCACGGAAAAGAGGAGCCTCAGGCTCAGATGCGAAGCCCGCGCAGTTAAAAAACGGTGATTCACTGGATTCAATTGCATACCCCCTCTCCAAGCAATCTTAATACCACAATTGAAATGCAGCAGATTCGCCGTCTTTCACTCCCTGCCGGCAGAGCATTACTGAAATGTGCAACTACCTGCAAACAATACGATTATGATTACCAGCAGACTTGTTAGGAAGCGCATTGAAAAGAGAGTGGTTAAGACTGCCTCCTTGTTCGCTCAAAGCTAATAGCGTTAGGAAAGTCGCTAGTAGCTTTCCGATAAAGGTTCTCACAGAGACACATTTCATGCGAGTTGAACGGCCGATATCATGGCTTTCTAGAAGGATCACGAGCCCAAGTCCTCGCATGTGTTTCTGGATTAATTAAGCGCCATTCGGGGCAGCGCAGACCGAGTTCAAACTTCGGCCCAAAGGGCTGCTGATATTCTAAAGACGCCAACCCAAAAACAAAGAACACGAGATGGTCTCTCCCCCCTTCGCCAGCGCCCAACACAAACTCGCGATAGCGCTGGCGTTTGTGGGCTCCCCGTCAACGAATTTTGCCGCAGGTGCTTGAGAGCGCGCGCTCGATAGCGGCTTGAAGCCTAAGCCGCATCTAAACGGGACACGTGAGGACGGGCCCACGATTCCCTCATTTCTTAATAGATCCTTCCTCTGCCCTCTCTCTATTTGCTCCCCACTAAATCCATAATGATACATAGTCTACAACCGTAGACATAAAGCTCTTGACACGTCAGTCTACAGATGTAGATTGCATACACAATGAAGAAACCGCCACCTATTACAGACTCTGAATGGTCGATCATGAAGGTCTTGTGGAAGAAGCAGCCTCTCACGTCCACTCAGATCGCGACTCAAACCAAATCGCACCCACAAACCATTAAGACCTTCCTGAGTCGATTGGTGAAAAAGAAGGCGATCGGCTATGAAAAGACCGGACGCAGCTTTTACTATCGCACCCTCTTTTCCGAGAAAGAATGTCAACGGCACGAGAGCCGGTCATTTCTCAATCGTGTCTTTGGAGGGTCTCTTCGTCCCATGATTTCACATCTCGTCGAAGATGAATCCCTTTCCCAAAGGGAGATTCAAGAACTTAAAGCCCTCCTCAACAAGACGAGCCGAGGGGGTAAAGAATGAACTCAGAGCCTCAGTTCATCGAATTCCTTTTCGGTTTCCTTCTGGAAGCGGGGCTCCAATCGATCCTGATTGTACCGCTCATTCTCACTATTCAATTCATCTCTGGAAATCGGCTGTCCCCGACGACAAAGCATGCTCTCTGGCTATTGCTGCTCGTTCGACTGTCACTCCCCATCTTTCCTGAGAGCAGCTTTAGTCTCTTTCACCTGACCCAACGTTCCAATATCAAGGCACCTCAAGAAACAAATCCCTCGTTCACTACTCCCACAGAGCTGGATACAGAACCAATCGCGACCGATCTTCACCCGCCGTATTCCCCTCTGAACACATTCCCCTCTTCGGATCCGCAACCGGAATTGACCAGGCCACCCCTTTCCGACTCTGAATTAAGAACGCTCCCATCAGACAACTCAACTCTCCCCATTGCATTCGAGCTTCCCACTTCGAATGCGGAGGCCGTGCCAGTCATACGGCCCATAGCCAATGGAGAACGAGCGCAGATCTCGTTTCCCAAGATCGCCATATCCGTGTGGTTTCTTGGTCTCCTCAGTCTTAGCATGGCCCTCATTCGCAATGCCCTCCACTACCAACGCCTCATTCAGTCCGCGACAGCTATCCAAGAAAAACGGCTCCTGACAATCATCGACGAGTGCCGCTCCCTTATCGGGCTTTCGCGAGAGATTCCAGCCATCGAATCCCCTTCCATTGCCTCCCCCGCCATTCTCGGATTCCTGCGTCCTAAGCTTCTACTGCCTTCCCAAATAAGCACTCGCTACAAAACGAGTGAATTACGCCACATCCTTCTGCACGAACTCGCTCATGTTCAAAGACAAGATCCGGTTTGGAATTGGTGGGCGACCATGGTCCAGATCATACACTGGCCCAATCCCTTTGTTTGGTATGCCATTGCCCGCCAGCGCGGAGATCGAGAACTGGCTACCGACTATCTCGCTTTGAAGGCTCTTCAAGCGGATCGTCCGGAAGCCTATGGTCGCACCCTCATCAAAACACTCAACGGATTCTCACGACAGAAGCTCATCCCTGGTCTCATTGGCATTGGCGAGGACCGCCGAGGATTGAAAAAACGTTTTCGTATGATCGCAGCCTTTCGCTGTACGAAACGCTACTCTATCGTGACCCTCGTAACCGTCATTTCGCCGCTATTGGCGCTCCTCCTTACCGATCCCAAAACCCATCAAGCAAAAGCCCAAGGAAACCCCAATCCAACAGACTCTCAAGGCGAATCCCAGGCAAAAGAAACGTCCGACCTCACGAAGCACAAGATCACTGTCATCGTAACAGAGGCTGGCACTGGAAAACCACTCCCTGAAATCCCCATCGGATTCTCAAGCGATCCCAGATGGCACGCCAACACCACACCGATTCAAATCGTTGGAAGGACAACGGATCTCGGTGAAGCAGCTATCTCAATACCACTGACGAAC
>OJGU01000310.1_pt1 | contig 31279 bp, 25 predicted proteins | sample 1594741 | NCBI WGS metagenome assembly OJGU01 (sample SAMN05416841, study PRJEB24817) | seawater metagenome | isolation source: Sea water | place: Canada:Atlantic | collected 2013-07
GGCTCGGAGATGTGTATAAGAGACAGGTCCGGCCGCGATGGGTGCCGTGCCCACAGAGGGCGCTGGCATGGGTACGCCGGCGGGGACTTGGGGCCCAGGTGCGGGCGGTCGGGGGCCGCCGGCTCCCGGTCCTTGGGAAGGGTCGCGCTGAGTCACGGCAGCTCGGTGCGGGATGATACCCCGTGCTGGATCCGGGGCAACCCGGGGTCCCCACCTCCACAAGGCACCGTTTTCGACGATAGAGGGCCTATCGAGCCCCCGATCGGGGCGGGCTCAGGGAGACGGACGCCGGTAGACCGCCAGCGACCCCGAGGATGCCGCCACCGCCCACTCGCCTTGGGAAACCGCGGCTCGCAGCGCCACCTTGTCCTCCTTGCGGAGGTCGCCTTGAAACACGACGAGCGCCTCCACGTCGTGCTCGGCCGGATACGCGTACACCCGGGTTCGTGTCGCGGCGTGCGGCCCGACCCGGCCCGTGACAGCGATCGGCACGTCGGCCGGGATCGCGGCGAGCTGGGCTTTCAACCAGTCGAGGCGCTCGAGCGCGCTCTTGGAGATCTCGCGCCGCGGAGCGCGGAAGCCCGCGCGGAACACGTCGTTCCCATGGAGTCCGCCGTACGTCAGCGACAACCCGATCGATGCCATCCCAACCGCTGTGATCAACGCCCGTCGCCGCAACGCGAGGGGCACCGAACTCCACCGCAGCGCCGCAAGTCGCGACAGGCCCAGCGGCGCCCACGCGAGCGCGAGCGGGTACAGCATCGTCGTGTAGTGGAAGAACGGGTTGTAGACCGCGCGACTGCTCGCCAACATCGAGAACGCGGCCGCAAGCGCAAGCATCGGCCACGCTCGACGGACCAGGACCGCCATCCCCAGCACGCCGGCGGCCTGGATGCTCACGTATACGACCTTGGCGTAGGTCAGGGCATATCCGAGCACGAACGCGGGCTCGAACATCGTCGCGAGCATCATCCCAACGATCCCACCTCCGCCCCGCTCCGCCACATCCGCGTACCGGGCGAGATGGCTCGAGGTGTGGCCCATCGAAACGTTGAGCACGACCAAGAACGCGATCGCCCCCACTGCGAGCCCGGCCGCCCGACGCGTCTGGCCGCGCAAAGCCAGCGTCATCGAGAACGCGACCAACACAAACGCGAACTCCTCGCGAAGCATCAGCAGCCCCGCTGCGCTGGCCACAAACCCGACCTGCAGCCGGCGACGCTCACCGTAGAGCACCAGCGCGATCAGCAAGGGAGCCGCGAAGCTCATCGGATGGAAATCCCACAGCGCGTTGACATGCACCGAGGGGTGAAGCAGGTAGGCCAGCGCAAACACGCGCCCCCCGGAAGCGCCGATGTGTCGTCGGGCAAGCAGATACAGAGGCACCGCGCCCAAACTGATCCAGATCGCCTGCAGGACCAGAAACCCCGAGGGGGGCAGCCCCGCCTTCATGAGCACCGCAAACGGCAGCAAGGCCAGCGACACGTGCTCGTCGAGGACCGATCCCGTCGGGACCAGCGAGCAGACGAACGGGCGGCCCTGCGATGTGTTCCAAATCGCGTTGACGAACAGACCGAAGTCGTAGGTGTTGGTCTGCATCGACGCGTGGCGGATCAGGGCAAGGCGCGCGAGCCAGCCCCCCACGAGGAGCGCCGCCGCCACGACTCCCAGCAACTCCGCTCGGTGGGCACGGCGAGGCGCCCGAACGCGACCCTGCAGCACGGATGCTCCGGCCATGACGCCCCAGGCGAGCACCGACGCCAGCACCAAACCGCCGCGGGTCGTTGCCACTTCGGGATCCAGGAGCAACCCGAGCAGCGGCAACCCGAGCAGCGGCAACGCCCGCAGGTTGGCACGACGCAGGGCGGCGCGCCGGTCGGGAGCCCGACGGAGCATCAGCACATACCCGAAGCCGACCAGCAGAGCCCCTGCGATCGTCAGACGCAGCACCGCCGCGCCGTCGTCCTGCCACATCAGCCCCTGAAGCTGCGCGACGGTCGTTCCGGGAACCACCGCGAGCACAGCCGCGAGCACGGCATCCATCGTCCGCGCCACCACCGGGGATGCTTCGAGCTTCGCCACCGACTTCAGCCAAGCAGGACGTAGAGCAGTGCAATGACCGCGGCGATCGCGATGCTCACCAGCACCGGTGTCGATGAGCCTTCGTTGGCGGCGAGCTCGCGCGACGGCGCCACCACGATCGCGTCCTGCGAGATCTCAACCCGCAGAAACAGGTCGCCACTGCCCTTCGAGCCTCGACCTCCAGCACCCCGCAAGCGAAGCGTGGCGCCGTCGGGGAAGTCATCGGGCAGCCGGAGCGTAATCGCATCGAGCGACTCTCCAGGCTGCGGTGTGCGCTCGACTTGGCCCTCGTCGTGCGGAAGCGTAGGCGGCAGCGGAACGCACACCCCGTCCGGAGCGCCCAAGCCCGAGCGCGGGACCTTCACGGTCGCGCGCAAGTCGGGGCCTCGGTCCTCGCCGGCGGGGGCGTCGTCGTAGATGCTGCCGATCGAGCTCATCGGCTCACTTCGGAGGCGCGGCCGGCTTGCCGAACTTCTCCATGCAGCCCCGCTTGAGGTCCGGCAACGCCTTCTTCATCTCTGTAGGTGCCGACTCGAGCGCGTTGACCTGACAGGCAGCGGCTTCAATGCTGCCCAGCTTCTTGCAGGTGGCAATGCCCATCTGCAGCTGCGAGCTCTTGGCAGCGTTCCACTTCTCGACCGCCTCGCCCTCGAAGTGACGGAGCATGAAGGCATCTTCCGCTTCACTCGCGGCCTTGCAGGCCTTGTCGAGTTTCTTGGGCATCTTCTCGGGGAGGACAAGCAGAGCGTCGATGGCCGCCTGCCTCTTGGCGGCCTCTTCTACTTTCGCCTTCTCGGCGGCCTCACGCTCCAGACGCTTCGCCTCGACGCGCTTCTTTTTTTCGTCCGCCTCCTTTGCTTTCGCGTCCGCGGCAGGGTCGGCCTTCGGTGCTTTGTCGCCGCTGTCGCAGGCGCCAAGGGAGAAACAGAGGGTCACGGAGAAAACGAGAGCAGACGTACGCATGAGATCCGTGGGCGGGAGCATGGCACGGCGCCCCCGGCGGGCGAAACCCCCGGTCAGCTGGCTGCGAACCCGGCCGCCAACGCCTCGCCCAGTTCCTCGAGCGCAGCCGCAGCGCCCGGCACCGCGCCCGTCATGTGGAGGAAGCCGTGGACCTGGTCACCGAAACACCGACGCGACACGGCGACGCCGGCCGCCTCGAGGGCATCCGCGTACGCGTGGCCTTCGTCTCGCAGGGGATCGAACCCGGCCGTCGCGATGTAGGCAGGCGCAACGCCAGCCAACTCGGGTGCGCGCAGCACCGCAATGCGGGGGTCGCTGGGGTCCGCGCCATCCAAATAGGTCCGCTCAAACCACTCGATCGTATCCGCCTCCAGCAAAAAGCCTTGGGCAAACGCCTTTCGAGACGCGGAGGGCTCCACCGGATCCGTCATCGGGTAGATGAGCAGCTGGAAGCACGGCCCCCCCTCATCGCGCGTCTGCAGGGCGACCGACGCGGCAAGGTTGCCTCCCATCGAGTCTCCTCCTACCGCGACCCGTCCGTCGGACGCGACGAGCTCGGGGTTGTCGCGAATCCACCGGAAGGCAGCAACGCAATCGTCCAGGCCTGCGGGGTACGGGTCCTCGGGCGCGAGTCCGTACTCGACCGATACCACCGTGCATTCTGCTTCGCGGCACAGCGTCCGACACGGAACGTCGTGGGTCTCGAGATCGCCGACGACCCCACCACCTCCGTGAAAGTAGAGCAACACGGGCGCATCACCATGGACGCCTGGAGGGGCGTAGATACGCACACGCACCATTCCACGGGGTCCGTCGAACTCGGACTCGTGCACGCGCAGGACCTTTGGGGCATCGGGATCCATCAGCGCGGGCAAGCGAGCCATCTGTTCGCGCGCTCCCTGCACACCGAACGCGTGCAGCCCCCTTCCCCCGTTGGCTCGATTCATCAGCTTCATCGAGAACCTCACTCGACGATTGATCGTAAAGCCATCGCGCGCGACGTGAAGCCGAGCACCGAGACGATCGAGCCAGGCATCAGGCATCCGGACCAGTCGTCGGCCAAGCGCCAACTCCAACTTCGATCGCACGTCCAGCATGCGTCGAGTGTGCCGGCCTGGGCCGCTCGATGAAAGCGATCACGAGCGACGCAAAAAGACCTCGATGAGATCTTCGCGTGACGAACCCCCCTCGGATCCGCTATTGAATGGTTGGGGTCTGTACCGAGACTCCAGGCGACAGCCGAAAAAAATCGAGGGGGAAGAGAACCTCTGTCCTCTACCCCCTCGAAAGAGCTTGGCTTCATCACCGAGCTCTACGACCGATAGCCCGGCACACCGAATGAAGGAGCGGTGTGCCACCAAGGGCTATCGGTCTTTTTCGGCCATCATCTGGATCATGTCGACGCAACGCTCCGAGTAGCCCCACTCGTTGTCGTACCAGCTGACGATCTTGAAGAACTGATCGTTGAGCTGAATGGCCGCGGTGGCGTCGTAGATGCTGCTGTGCGGGTCGGAGATGAAGTCCGACGAAACGACGGGTGCTTCGGTGTAGCCGAGCACGCCCTTCATGGGGCCTTCTGCGGCGGCCTTCATCGCAGCGCCGATCTCCGCGATGCTGGTCTTCTTGTCGGTCCGGAACGTCAGGTCAACGACCGAGACATCTGCGGTCGGGACGCGGAACGCCATGCCGGTGATCTTGCCCTGCAGCGCGGGGATGCAGAGGCCGACGGCCTTCGCCGCGCCTGTGCTGGCCGGGATGATGTTGGTGTAGGCGTTGCGTCCGCCGCGGAAGTCCTTCTTGGTCGGACCGTCCTGCGTGGGCTGCGTCGCGGTCGCCGCGTGAACGGTCGTCATCAGACCCTCGGCGAGGCCGAAGCTGTCGTTGATCACCTTGGCGATGGGGGCCAGGCAGTTGGTCGTGCACGACGCGTTGGACAGCACGGTGTGCTTCGCAGGGTCGTATCCCTCGTGGTTCACCTTGTAGGCGAAGGTCGGGACCTGGTCGGGCGTCTTGGTCGGCGCCGAGATCAGCACGCGCTTGGCTCCCGCCTGAACGTGCTTGCTGGCATCGTCGAACTTGGTGAACAGCCCGGTGGCCTCGAGCACGTAGTCGACGCCGAGTTCCTTCCAAGGCAGCGCGGTCGGGTCGCGCTCGCTGAGGCACTTGGTCTCCTTGCCGTCGACGGCGAAACCGTTCTCGGTGAGCTCGACCGACTTTCCGATGCGACCGTGCGTCGAGTCGTACTCCAGGAGGTAGGCCAGGTTGGGCGCGGCGACGAGGTCGTTGACGGCAACGATCTCAATGTCTCCGCGCTCCGCGGCGATGCGATACACCAGACGACCGATGCGTCCGAACCCGTTGATGGCGATTTTGGTGGTCATTGCAGCGTCCTTCCCCGAATAGGGGATGCGCACTCGTACACCGCGACCCGCCAAAGGATCAACGCTCCCGGCCGCTTGGCCCGTCGTCTCGGCTCACCTTTTCGCACACCGTGCGCGTTTGCCGAGTGCGCGTGGAGCCGCGAAAGCGTTGCCGGCTAAACGATCCGAAATACTCGAAAAGCACCGGACCGCGGGGCGGCCGAAAGACCGGATGCGCCGACCGTGGTACGACGGAAATCGATGCCATTGGACTCGGCTCCGCTCTCCGGCACCGTCTACATCCCTGATACCTCGTCGCTCGTCGAGAACCCCGACTCGCTCGACCGGCTGCTGACGGACGGCAACGTCGTCGTGCTGCTGCACCAGGTCATCGAAGAACTCGGGCGGCTGCAGGCGAGCCGCAACAAGTCCGAGGGGGTCCGCGCAGCGGCACGCTCGGTCATGCGCAACATTCTGACGTTGCGGGGACAGGGGCTGATCTCACACGACATCCGCGAGCTGTTTCAGGCGGGCGCGCATGCTGGCTCGGATCCCAACGCCAAGCGAGGCACGTTGGCCTGGGAGCCCGAAGGCGACACCATGGCCCCCTACGACGCGACGACCGGTGACAACCTCATCGTCGCCGGGGCACGAAGAGTTGCTGCGGTTGCCGACGAGTGCGCGCCAGGCCGCTACAGCGTCGTCGTCGTCTCCGAGGACAGCAACGTCCTGCTCAAGTGCGACGCCGTCGGGCTCCGAGGAGAAGCGCTGCGGTTTGGGAAGCTGGAGCTCGATAGCCCCAAGGCTGTGTACCAGGGCTACATCCGGGCTGAAGTCGATCCCAGCGTCATGCGAGAGTTCCTCGACGGCGCCCCCCCGATGGAACGTTCGCTCGCCTTCGACGCGCTCGACCCGACCATCACCGAACGCCTGATGTGGAACACCGGCGTGATCCTGCAGGCGGGTGATGACGAGCTCCTATTGCGCGCGGACCTCGAGACCCGAGAACTCCACGAGCTTCGCTACGCCCTGTACTGGGATCGCAAACGGCTGACCTACAGTCCGCGCCCGATCCTGGGTATGACACCACGCGACCCGCTGCAGTGCTTCGCGATGGAGTTCATGCTCGACCCGGCGGTCCAGCTCGTCGTGCTCGACGGACCTGCGGGCTCGGGGAAGACCCGCCTGATGATGGCCGCCGCGCTGCATCAGCTCCTGGGACAGCCCACCGCGATGCGGTTTTCCCGGAACTCGGCGCTCGCCCACACCAACCGCTTCGAGAACGGCATGTTCTTGCTGCGACCCGAGCACCCCTCGAGCAACTACGAGCTCGGGTATTTGCCTGGCGACTTCAACGAGAAGGTCTCCCCGTGGCTGGAGCCCTTCATGCAGCACATGCGAGCGCTCAGCGCGATCAACGAGCACGACTTCATGGCCGAGCTCGAGCACCGCAAGATGATGCACATGCTCTCGACGTCGCTGCTGCGGGGCTTGGACATTGAGAGCTCGATCGTCCTCGTCGACGAGCTCCAAAACGGTGACCGCCACCTCGCGAAGACCCTGATGAGTCGCTTCTGTGAGACCTCCAAGGTCGTCCTCGCGGGCTGCCTCGACCCGGTGCAGATCGACAACCCCTACGTGGACTGGCGCTCCAACGCCCTGACTCGCGTCAAGCAGACCTACAAGGGGTTTGGACCGGTCGTCGCGCAGATCAGCCTCGAGAACAACTACCGCGGGCCGATCTCCAAGAAGGCCGACGAATTGTAGCGGCGTCCGATTCGCCGCGCCGCATCTGTTACATTGTGATGCGAGACGCAGGGGTGATGGGAGAAATCGAGCCGCACTTGGTCGAGGCCGACGCGGCTGTGCTGCTGCCGGGGCCTCTGCCCGATCAGCCTCCACGAGTCCACGCGCTCACGTTGTGCTGCGCCGACAGTGTGGAGGCGATCGTCGGAGAGGTCGGCCGGGCGCTCGAGGGCCTGGGATTTCGGACCGAGGTCGTCACCGGGTCGGACGCCCGTTCCGCGATCCTCGACCGGGGGCGAGCCCGAGACCAGCCCACGATCTACGTCGTCTGCGTCCAAGGAGCGCTCAAGGACACCGTCGTTGGACCGCTGCGGCAGGCGCTCGCCACCCATGGTGGACCGGACGAGCACCTCTTCGTAGCCGTCCTCGATCTCAGCCTGCCGCTGTCGATGGTCGGTCAGGTTCGCCGGTTCGCCGAAGCGTTGGAGCGAATGCCCGGACAGGCCCGACCTGATCCTCTGCATGAGAGACGGCAGTGGCGAGAGCATTCCGCCACCCGGGTCATCGACGAGAACGACACCAGCACCTATCGTGCCGTGAAGCGCGACCAGGTCCGCAAGCGCAGCGCCAAGTCGAAGGCATCGCCTCCGATCACCCCACCGCGCCGCGTCGCGAGAATCCAGCCCACGCGAAAGTATCGCGCCGTCACCGGGCCCGTACCCGTGGTTCCCGGCGAGTTCGACGGCGACGAAATGCCCACGGTCGCCCGGTCCCTGCGTGGCGATGCACCCAAGACCAACCGGAAGCGGGTGCGAGTGCCCGGCCTGGATCCGCACGCGGTGCCCCAGGAGACCGAGCGCGCCGTCGCGGCCAACTTCGGTGCCGCCATCGCGGAGCCGCCACGTCGCTGGGGTGGAGCGTGGGTTCTCGTCGTGCTCCTGCTCGTCGGCGGAGCTGCGTTCGCCAGCTACCAGCTGGGTGCCTACGATCGATTCCTGCCGAACGACATGCGGGCCACCGCCGTCGCCGCGATCGACGACAGCCCTGAGGAGGCGCAGGACCCGGATCCCGATGGGGCTGCGGCCGACGAGGACGAGGACGAGGACGAGGACGAGGACGAGGACGAGGACGAGGACGAGGCCGGAGAAAGCCCGGAGCCAGAGCCGGCCGCGGTTGCCGCGGACGAAGCCGACACCGACGACGAGTCTCCGCAACCCGACGCGGGTACACCCGAAGCCGAGGACGAAGCGCAGGCGGATGGAGAGGCAGACGAGGCTGATGCGGGCGGCACGGACGAGGGCGAAGACGAACCGGACGACGGTCAGGACGAAGCCGAGCCCGCACAGGACAGCTCCGCGCCCGCAGAAGCGGACGAAGCCGAGCCCGCCGTTGCCGAAGAAGCCCCGGAGCCCGAGCCCGCAGTCGGCGCGGAGGACGAGGGCGAGAACGAGAACGAGGACGAGGACGAGCCTGCGGTCGTGGCGTCCGCCGAGGCCGACCTCACCCCGCCGTCGAGCGCAGAGGTGGAAGCCAAGCTCGCCGATGCCATCGAACGTCGCGAGGTGAAGGTCTCCAACAAGTACTACACAGCGGCCACCGATCCCCCGAAGGCACGCTGGGAAGGCGCTCGGCGTCTGTGCCGAGAGCTCGCGATCGACGGCGTCGACGACTGGCGGCTTCCCCATCGCCGCGAGCTTCAGCTCCTGGGCGCGATCGGAATGCTCGCGAAGGGCTCGTACTGGTCTCGGACCGTCGACGGCGACGACAACGACTTCGCGTACGTCTACGAACTCACCGGCCGCCGCCTCTCCTCATGGGAGAAGAGCGAGCCGGCCACCGTGGTCTGTGTACGCAAACGAAGCTAGTCGGACTCGGACTCGGGCTCGGGCTCGGGCTCGGACTCATCTTCGACGCCGAGCCTGCCGTAGATCAGCTTGTGCACGACTGGCGTGATCGCAAACGTGGCCGCGGCGCGAATCGGCTTGACGATCTGCGTGGGGATGTACGCCAACCCAATCGGTCCCCAATCCTGCACCAACCCCCAGAGCCAACCGGACCCTTCACCGGTCGACAGCCAGCCACCAAGATCGAGCCCAGCGCTGAGCAGGCCGGCGAACGCGGCCCACGTCGCAAAGAAGATCGTGAACCAGGTGACGATCGCGATCGTTCCGTACTCGTTCACGAACGCCTTGAACTTCTCCAAGAACGGCTTCTCGCCGGCCTCAGCGTCCTTGCTCTTTTCGTCGTCGCTCACGTCGTCACCACGCTGCGAAGTTTGGCAGCCAGCAGGTCGAGCGCCACCGCGTTCTGCCCGCCCTCGGGAATGATGATGTCAGCCCACCGCTTCGAAGGCTCGACGAACTGCAGCGTCATCGGCCGGACCGTCGCGTAGTACTGCTGGCGGATCTGCTCGAAGGTGCGACCACGCTTCTCGATGTCGCGCCGGATCCGACGGAACACGCGGATGTCGGCATCGGTGTCGACGAACACCTTGATGTCGAGGAGCTCCCGCAGCCGCGGATCCGCGAGGACCAGGATTCCCTCGACCAACAACACCGGGGCCGGACGAACCGGCAAGCACTGCTCGTCTCGCCGATGCGTGGTGAAGTCGTACATCGGGGCGCCGATCGCTTCCCCGGCACGCAGCTTGGTGAGGTGTTCGACGAGCAGCTCCGAGTCCAACGAGTCGGGGTGGTCGAAGTTCAGCTCGCACCGCTCCTCGTACGTCAGCTCCGGTCGGTCCCGGTAGTACCAGTCATGCTGCAGCACCGACACGTGGTCGGCTACGGACTCGGCCAAACGATGGGCGACCGTTGTCTTCCCCGAACCGGTGGCACCTGCGACGCCGACGACGAGCGTTTGCATGAGCCGCCCCTTATCACAGCCGGGCGGCTGTCGGGCCTCGGGCGGTTCCGCCGACGGCCCGTTCCTCCGGCTACGCTCCGGGCGCACGGACTGCGCCACCGACTCGTCCCCAAACCAAAAACCGAGCGGAAACGCCTCGGACCGCTCGTACTGCCTCGTTTCGAGAAACCGTCGTCCCCGCGGCTGAGGCCCAAGACGCCATGGCCAGGTCGGAAGATGTGCTCTAAGCTCACGGCCCCATGGGGTTGCTGTTCCAATTCCTGCTTCGAATTCGCAGGCAGGTCCAGACCCGCTTGCAACTGAAGGTCGTGGGCTTCGTTGCGATGTTCTGGACGTTCGGCAGCGTTGGGTTCTACCTCTTCGAGTCGCCGCACAACCCAGACCTGACCCTGTTGGACTCGCTGTGGTGGAGCGTCGTCACCATGACCACGGTGGGCTACGGCGACTACGCGCCCGTCTCGCTTGGCGGCCGCTTCCTCATCGCGTTCCCCGCGATGATCGCTGGGGGCGGCGTCTTGGCGTACGGCCTCTCCGTCATCACGACCTACCTCATCGAAGAAAAGACCAAGGAGCTCAGAGGGATGAACGACTTCAACTTCCGTCGACACATCGTCCTCATCAACTACCCGGGCGAGGCCAAGCTCGTGGAGATGATCGACGAGCTTCGGCATGACACGCACCTCGACGACCGCGAGTTCGTGCTGCTCACCGACCAGATCGACGAGCTGCCCGAAACCCTCGCGCGTCTGCACGTCCACTTCGTCAAAGGCTCCCCGATCAACGAAGAAGCGCTCGAGCGTGCCGGGATCTCGCAGGCCGCCGATGTGATCTTGTTCGCGCGTTCGGAGCGTGACGAGAACAGCGACTCCTTCAACCTCGGTGTGCTCGTCGCTCTGCAGTCGACCAACAGCAAGCTGACGATCGTGGTCGAGTGTGTCTCGCCGCTGCACAAAGAGCTGATGCTCAAGGCCGGCGCTTCCACGGCGATCTGTGTCACCGAGCTGACGACCCAGCTGCTCGCCCAAGCCCGCGAAGGGCTTCAGATCCAGCAGTTGTTCAACGACCTCGCGTCGAACCGAACCCCGCAGCAGGTCGATGCGGTTCCGTTCACGCTCAAGGGCTCCGGGTCTTTCCGGTTTGCGGACCTCGCCGCGGAGCTTGCCCTGGAGAACGTGATGCTCATCGGGCTTCGACGGGGCGGCACCCAGAACATCAACCCCGGGCCCGACTATGAACTGGCCGATGGCGACGATTTGTTCATCATCTCCTCGGCCCGCCCTCGCGCGGTCGAGCGCACCGCCCCCACCTCGTAGCCGCGACCGACCTCTCGATGCTTACGCCGGAGTTGCGGCGGTCTCGGGACTGAGCATGCGAGCCAGCGCCTTGTAGGCACGGTGGGCTCGAACCCTCAGCGCGCCGGGGCGCACGCCCAGACGGTCGGAGATCTCGGCCATCGGCATCCCCGACAGCTTGTGCATCTTGACCACCTCGCGCTGGGTCGGGGGAAGCTGGTCGATCGCGGCGCGGACCCGGCGGACCTCCGCCATCTCGCGCTCCTCTTCAATGTGCGCGGCCTCGGAATCGGGCCGCTCCATCGAAACGCCCATGCCCTCGACTTCGCCTCGTGCTTCGAGCGTGGCGTGGCGCCGGTCGCGTCGGTACTGATGCCGCATCGCATCGAGCGCTGCGTTTCGGGCGATCGCAAGGAACCAACCCTCGACCGCTCGGTCCCCTGCCCCAGGCCCGGTCTCGTACCGGTGCCGAGCCTGGTGCGCGCGCAAAAACGTCTGCTGAACGAGGTCTTGGACCAGGGCGTCGTCGCGAACCATTCGGCCCAGCCGGGCGCGAACCCGTGGGTACAGCCGCTGGTGCAGCGTTGCGAATGCGCGTTGGTCTCCGTCGATGTAGCGCTCCATCAGTGCCTGAAGGCCCCGCATCGGGCGGTGCGTCGTGGGCGCGGTTTCGAGTGTCTCAGTCATGGGCGAACCCTTTCGGTTCAAGGAGCTTGTATCCGGTTCAGCGTTTGGCAAGTTGACTGGTCGGTTTAATTCAAAAACCAGCGTCAAGACGCCTGGGCGGGCCGAACCGCGCCGTTGAGAATCGCATCGGCGCCTGTCGCGAGCCGATCAAAGACCGCGGTGTCGCCGGTCGCCTTCGCGAGGAGGATGGATCCCTCGACAAAGGCGATGAGGCTCTCGGCGACCGCGCGGGGATCGTCGAGCTCAAACTCGCCGGCGGCAACACCGGCCTGAAGCACGCTCTCAACGCCAGCGCGCCACTGGTTGAACACCTGCTTGAGCTTCTGCGCGATGGCGGGCTCGCGGTGCGCCATCTCCAGCGCCAAGTTTCCAATCGGGCAGCCACGGATGGCTCCGCAGTCCTTCTGGCACTGTTTGCTGCCGCCAGAGGCTGCCGCGAACATCTGCGACAGCTTCTCGCGCGCGTTGCCAGAGCCCGCGATCATGGACTGCACAGCCTCGCGCTGGCCGGCAGCAAACTGGTCGATCGTCTCGAGGACAAGCTCGAGCTTGCTGGGGAAGAAGTGATAGAAGCTGCCCTTCTTGAGCCCGGCCGAGCCGCAGATGTCCGACACGCTGACCGAGGCGTAGCCGCGATCGTGAATCAGCTCAGCCGCGGCCTGAAGGATGCGAGCTCTCGCGTCGCTCACGCGGCCCATCGGGGCCTCCAGAGTGTGGGGTCCGTGTTCATCACAAGACGACTGGTCAACTATAAAACACTCCCGAGGCCCGTCAAGCCCAACGGGTCAGCATCCGGGCCTCGCCTGCTACGTTGAGCCTGTCGTGCTTGGCAAGCTGTTCCTCCTCTTCACGGTCGTTCCCGCCGTGGAGCTGTATCTGCTGATCCAGCTGGGCAGCGTGCTTGGCGCTGGTGCGACGATCGCCATCGTTCTCACGACCGGTCTGCTGGGTGCCTCCCTGGCCAAGCGCGAGGGCGGCCGCGTGTTCGGCGAGTGGCAGGCATCCCTGCAGCGGGGTGAACTCCCCAAAGAGGGGCTCGTGTCTTCGCTGCTCGTTCTCGTCGGGGGCATCTTTCTGGTGACGCCGGGGGTGCTGACCGACCTGTTCGGCATCACGATGCTGATCCCGCCCGCGCGCCGGGCGGTTGCCGGTGTGCTCAATCGATACGTGGAGAAACGATTCGAGCTGCAGCCGATGACGCCGGCCGGGTTCGTCGGTGCCGCGGCGTCACAGGCGTGGGCGGACGCCACCGAAGGCGATGCCGACGTGGACGTCATCGACGTCGAAGCCAACGAGAAGGCCTGAGCGAAGAAGGCCCTCCGCAGGTGGGCAACCGAGGCGCTGGTACGATGGAGGCGTGCGTCTCCCCCCGGTCGTCGGCCTGATCATGAGCGCGCTGCTCTCGTGTACGGCGCAGAACGCAGCGTACAGCGGCTCGGACGGGACCGGCATGCCGGGAGTGACGAGCGCGAGTACCACGAGCTCGGACACGTCCATTTCGACCGCAACGACAGGCCCGACGAGCCCCCAAACCACGGACGACTCCCACGGGCCGACCTCCCCTGAGGATGAAACCACAGCCTCCGGGCTGATCGATGCCGGCGAAGAGACCCGGTGCTGGTTGACCCCGATCCTCATCGAGGACCTCCTTCCCGCCGGCTCAACACTCAGCAACGTCCCCGTGCGCGTCACAACCTCGCGGCTCGGGCCCACCTTCAACGCGGAAAACCTGCGCTTCTATCAGGATGGCGTACTCCTTCCGCACGAACTCGAAGAGCCGGGCCGGATCGCGTGGGTCCGGCTTCGCGAGATCACCGGCGGAGCCGACCTCGAGCTCGAGGCCATCACGGGGCCCGATTGCCGCGACGTCCCGGACGCATTGCAAGCGAGCGAAGTCTGGTCCGCGGGGTACATCGCCGTCTTCCACTTCGACGATGGCGCAGGCGTGCCACTGGTGTTCACGGATTCGGTCGACGGCATCGCACTGGTCGCCGACAACAACACGGACGTCGCCGAGTCGAGCGCGTTCCTCGGTTCGTATGCCCAGAAGTCCGGGAACGGAGCGCTCATCGCATCCGACGGCGAGCTCGACATCTCTGGGCCGCAGCCCCTGTCCATCCTTGGTTGGGTCCGGCTCGAGGAGGAGCAAGCGGGCGTCCTGCCTTGGGACGAGGACCTCGAACAGGCCCGGCACCGAGAACTCTTGGGGAAGCTTCCCGGGTACCGCCTCAGCGCGGTGCGAGGCCAAGTTTCGCTTCTCTCAGAACTGCAGCCCCGTCCGTTCTTCAACCTGTCGCAGGCGATTCCCGGACCGCTTCAAGACAACATCTTCGGAACCGCACCCATCCAGCAAGACGAGTGGACCATGCTCGCCGGAACATACACCGGTACGGACGCATCCCTTTACGTCAACGGCGAACTGGCAAGCACGCTCGCGACCGAGTTCATCCCGGGCTCCGACACCGACGCAGAGCTACGCGTCGGGCGGTGGCTGCACGGCGGCGTCGACGAGATTCGAATCAGCAACGTCGCTCGATCGGCGGAGTGGCTTCGAGTCCAGCACGCGTCGATGACAGACATGTTGCTGTTCTACGACCGCCCCGAAGAGCTCTGAGCGTGCCTACTTCCGTGCTCGCGTCTTGCGCTTGCGCTTGCGACCCGCCTTGGCCGAGCCGTCTTTTCGCGGCGGAAGCCCGGTGTGCTGGGTCAGCGCCGTTCCTGGGCGGGGGGCCCCACGACGCGCAGGCCGGGTTCCCGGCGCGGGTTGGCTCCGTGGAATGAGCGCCCCCGGCCCGTTGCCGATCAACTCCGCCCGACCCATCCGCTGCAGCGTCGCCCGCAGCAGCGGCCAGTTCTCCGGGTCGTGGTAGCGCAGGAACGCTTTGTGGAGCCGCCGCATCTTCAGCCCCTTGGGGACATGGAGGTCACCGCCGACCCGCTTCACCCCATGCAGCAGGTCCTTCTCGCTGCGGTACATCGCGGTCGCGCTGGCCATCGGCGAGGGCAGGAAGGTCTGCACCTGGTCCGCCTCGAACCCGTTGGTCTTGAGCCACACCGCCAGCTCGACCATGTCTTCCACCCGGGTGCCGGGGTGCGCGGCGATGAAGTACGGGATGAGGAATTGCTTCTTCCCCGCGCGCTTCGATGCTCGATCGAACATCGTCTTGAAGCGCTCGTAGGTCCCGATGCCCGGCTTCATCATCGCCGAGAGCGGGCCTTCGGCGACGTGCTCCGGCGCGATCTTGAGGTAGCCGCCGACGTGATGCTCGACCAACTCCTGCACGTACTCGGGAGACTCGACCGCGAGGTCGTATCGAACCCCGGAGGCGATCATCACCCGCTTGACGCCGGGCAGCGCCCTCGCCTTGCGATACAGAGAGATCAACGGCGCGTGGTTGGTATCGAGGTTCGAACAGACCCCCGGGTACACACACGACGGCTTGCGACACGCCGCCTCGATCGCCTTGGACTTGCAAGCCAACCGGTACATGTTGGCCGTCGGGCCTCCGAGGTCGGAGATGGTCCCGGTGAAGCCGGGGGTCATGTCGCGAACGCGCTCGACCTCGCGAATGATCGAATCCTCGGAGCGGCTCTGAATCACGCGGCCTTCGTGCTCGGTGATCGAACAGAACGAGCACCCGCCGAAGCACCCGCGCTGAATCGTGACCGAGAAGCGGATCATCTCGTACGCGGGGATCTTTGCGTCTCCGTAGCGCGGGTGGGGCACACGAGCGAAGGGCAGCTCGTACAGCGCGTCCATCTCCTCGGTGCTCAGCGGGATGGGCGGGGGATTGAGCCACAGGTCGCGGTCGCCGTGCGCCTGAACCAGCGCCCGGGCGTTGCCGGGGTTCGCCTCCAGGTGGAGCACCCGAGACGCGTGCGCGTACAGAACAGCGTCATCACGAACCGCCTCGAACGAGGGTAGACGTACCGCCGTCTTCGCCCGGTCATGTCGCTGGGCCGCGATTTTGGTCCGCCGCCGAATCCCGACGAGCTCGGTCTTTGGGGCTTCGCCCTCGCTCTCGCTCGCGTACGGGTCGGTGCTCGGCCCGATGGGCCCGGGGGCGTCGAGCTCCGTGGAGTCGATCTCGGCCCATCCCTCGGGCAGTCCCCTGCGCATGAACACCGTGCCTCGCACGTCGCGAATGGAATCGATCGTCTCTCCGTCCCGCAAGCGGCGGGCGACCTCCACGAGGGCTCGCTCGGCGTTGCCGAAGATCAACAGGTCGGCTTTGGCGTCTGTCAGGACCGACCGCCGAACCTTGTCCGACCAGTAGTCGTAGTGGGCGATCCGGCGGAGGCTCGCCTCGATCCCGCCCAGGACGATCGGAACGTCCCGGAACGCCTCCCGGCAGCGTTGGGCGTAGACCAGCGTGCAGCGATCGGGCCGCAGACCTTCGGCTGCGTCGGGGGAGTACGCATCGTCCCGACGGATCTTCCGGTCCGAGGTGTACCGGTTGACCATCGAGTCCATGTTCCCGCCGGTCACCCCCCAGAACAGGCGCGGCTTCCCGAGCGACGCCACGTCGGTCGTGTCCTGCCATCGCGGCTGCGGCACGATACCGACGCGCAAGCCTTGCGCCTCCAGCAGGCGCCCGACGATCGCCATCCCGAAGCTCGGGTGGTCGACGTAGGCGTCGCCGGTGACCAACACCACGTCGCAAGCGTCCCAGCCCAGCGCATCCATCTCCGCCCGCGAGGTGGGCAAAAATGGCGCTGCAGCCAGGTCGGCCTGATGCGCGAAGAGGTGCGAAGCGGAACCCACCGCCCCCTTGTAGCAGGCTGTTCGGGGGACTGTCGCGCGCATGACGCGGCGGGTCCTGCGTCGAGACCGCCCGTGGCGTTATCCTCCCGCCGTGTCCCGCCACACCGCGCGTCGCGACGGCTGGGTTGGCCAGATCGAGTTCACCCTCGACCACCTGGCCACCCGCGTGATCCTCAGCTTGCTGATCATCATCAGCCTCCTGCCCGACGAGCGAATGGCCGAGGTCGGGATCGAAGGCTCCAACGCAGACTGGGTCCACCTCCTGTTCCTCGTCGCGTTCCTCCCGGAGTTCGTCGCCCGGGCGATTCTTGCATTCCGCGGCGAGTACCGGGCCCAACACAACGACCCCGCCGCCGCGGGTTGGGTCGCCCCCGGGCGGCTCGACGCCTTCCTGCTCGTCGTCGACTTCGTCGCGCTGCTGTCGTTCCTTCCGTGGGCAAGCGGTCAGACGAGATGGCTGCGTCTGTTTCGACTCGTGCGAACGGTCATGCTGCTGCGCTACTGGGCGCCGCTGGTGGCGGACCTGTGGAACGTTCTGCGACGACGGGAGCGGGCCCGCCAGCTGTTCTTGGTGTTCGCGACGGTCTGCATCATGTCCTTCGCGGGTACCGTCCTTCTCAACCACCTGACGGACTCGGTCGGTGACGACTTCGACGCCGACGGGAATGTCGGAGACCCGCACGACCATGAGTTCTGGGTGCGCATGTGGTGGGCCGTCCGCCAGATCGGCGACCCCGGCAACATGCTCGGCTCGCCACACGACAGCGGGACTCTGCTGGTCAGCATCGGTCTGACCTTCGTCGGCCTCTTCCTCATCAGCGTCCTGATCGGCATCGGGACGGACGCCGTCTCCGAGCTCATGGAGCTCAGTCAGCTCCGGTCCGCGGGTCTCAAGGGCCACACGGTCCTCCTCAACCTCACCACCCCCACCCGGGCCCTGCTCGACGAAGTTGTCGGTGAGTATCGCAAGCTCGTTCCCACGGGCGCTCGCCTCTTCAGCGTGCGCGGACTTCGAGAGTTCCGAAGGCGCGCACGACAACAGCGCGAGTTCGTGGTTGTCGGCCGCGACGCCGAGCCTCCGCCGTTCCTGCGAGACCCAGAGTTTGCGCGCATCATCTACCGCGAGAACTCCGATGAAGACGACGAGGCGTTCCTCACCCGCGCCGACGTTCCGCTCGCGCGCCGGGTCGTGGTGCTCGCAGACGCGGACAGCCATGCGCCCGACGACGAGACCGTCCGGACCTTGATCACGATCGTCGAGCGACTGCGCGAGGTCGTCGACGATGACGAGAACGCGCGGACAAAGCTGATCGCCGAGATCGTCGACGAGAGCAACATCGGGGCCGCCCAGAAGGCGATCGCCCGAGCCTCGGGTCGCGTCGAGGCTCGCATCGTCCCCACGGAGCGTCTACTCGCCCTGTTTGCGTTTTCGGTGGCTCGTCGCAGCCGCGCCGCCGAGGTGTTCACCAGCATCGTCGCCTCCTCCGGCTACGAGCTGTACATGTACGACTACCGGAACTCGGAAATGCCCGGCGGTATCCCGCAACTCCCGGCGCCACACGACGCCGTCGAGTCCATGGTCATGCAGGGACTTCCGCGTCCGCCTTCGCGGCGGGTCATTCCGATCGGTGCCCTGATGGCGACGGGAGGTGCGGGGACCCCTCCCCGCATTCTGCTCAACCCGGCTCCGGACGCGGGTGCGCTCCACCCCGACGAGCGCATGTGCGGTTTCGTCGCGCTCGCTCCCAATCACCAGGTGACCGCCGAGTTCGCCGACGAGCAGCGGTCTGCTGAAATGCAGAGCCGTCCAACGCCGCCGAGTTCGGCCCAGCTGCCCTCGTTCCAGCCCGACACCCCGAACCCACTTCGCAAGGTTCTCATCTGCGGGTTTCGACCCGCGACGGTCAACCTCATCGAGGCCATTCTCACCGCCGAACCGCGCGGCGAGCTCCTGGTGCTCGTCGCCAACGAAGAAGCAAAGGCCGAAGCCATCGACGCCGTCGAAGGCCACAGCAACCTCGTGCGGACCGGACTGCTCGAAGGCCTACGCGGAACGTTCGAGCCCATCGGGGACGCCGAGTTCCAGTGCATCCCGGGCAACGGAGGCGGTGGCGCGGTGGGCCGAGTGGTCTTCGAAGTCGGCGACTGGACATCCTCTCGTCAGCTGATGCGCCTGCCTGCAGAGTTTGGAACGGCGCCCGAAATGGACGCCATCGTCCTCACCTCTTCACAGCGCCACGGGTCCGACGCCACCACCGCGACGGCGTTGATGAAGCTCGAGCACCTTCAGGACCATATCGGTGGGCGCTCCCCCCAGAGCCCGGAGCAAACGATCGTTGCCGAGGTCGTCAACGCCGAGCTCGCACACCGTCTCGACCGCCGCTATCGCGCGATGGGGAGGGACAACGTCGCGGTGTACTCGCTGCACGAGATGCGCGCGTTCTTCATGTTCCAGTCCATGATCGTGCAGAGCTTCACGACGATCTTTGGGGAGCTTCTGTCCCCGTGGGGTCAGTCGTTCACCCGACTCGACGCGGAAGGAGGCGAGGGCTCGATCGAGTTCTCCGACCTTGCCATGCAGCTGCGGGCCAAGGGACGCGTGCTCGTCGCGGTGGAGCTGAAGGACGAAAGCGGTGAGCGTCGTCTCCTGGTCGGCCAAGGCGACCCTGAGGACGGTGACCGCGTGCAGCTCGCAAACCTCGACGGCATTTGGGTGCTGCAAGCCGACCGCGCGCACGCTGGCACGGCGCGGTACCGCACCGTGAACGAGCCGGTTCCACAGGTTGAGAACACCGTCATCGCGCCGATGCCGACCGGTCCGATCCCCACCACGCCGGCAGGCGGCTGAGCGACTCCGCGCCGCAACTGCGCCCCTGGGCCCGCGGAGTCGGCGGCGGCGGGCGTGGTAGGATCGATTCGTGGACAGGGTCGCGTTGTTGGGGGTTGTGCTTGCGCTTGGTGGATGCAGCACCTTCTTTGCTGCCGAGAGTTCGGACACGGACACGGACGCGACCTCTGCGGACGAGACGGGCCAGACCACCCTCCCTCCCACTGGGACGACCGACCCCAGCCCCACCTCGGGAGCGGACAGCGACAGCGACGACCCGGGCCCCACCACGGAAGCCACGACCGACCCGAGCGCCACCGGCAACCCGACCACCGATCCCACGGGCGAGCAGACCACGTCCGGTGGGGGCGCCGAATCCACAACTGGGGGCAACTCGAGTACCGGATCCGACCCCACGGACGACTCGAGCACGGGCGATCCCCCGACCAGCTGCGGCGACAGCATCCCGCAGGACGACGAGGCCTGCGACGATGGCAACTCCGACGAGCTCGACGGCTGCACCAGCAGCTGCGAGGTCGGGCCCACCGCGATCGACTACGGGGCGACCCTCACCAGCGAACTGGACGGGGGAAGCGGGACGAGCGGCATTAGCGACAACACCCACGAGTGCCCAGCCGGAGAGGTCCTGGTGGGACTTCAGGGCGATCTGACGGCCGAACCATGGATCGGGGTCATCGGCGGCATTTGCCGGCCCACCGCTCTGACCAACACCGACCCTCCCGAGTTCGCGACCGGCGCTCCCCCGACCGTGCTCCCCGAGCACGGTGGGTTCAGCGGCGGCGGCCCCTGGAGCACCGAGTGCGGGGCCGACGAAGTCATCGTCGCAGTGCAAGGAGGCGCGGGCACCGTCATCGATGGGCTTCAGATTCGTTGTGCGAGCATCGACACCATCGGTGCTCCCGGCGCGTACGACCTGGAGGCGACGGCCGAGGCCCGCTTCGAGGCTCTTCAGGGTGGTTCCGGCGGCGGCCCGTTCGGCCCTTTGACGTGTCCCGACGGGACCGTCGCCGCGGGGCTACGAACGCGCACCAACAGCTACGTGATTCAGGTCGAGCTGCGCTGCCGCGAGCTCGGCCTCACCTACTGAGGGTCAGTTGACCGTCGGGAGGAACGAGTACGACTCGGCGTACTCGAGCATCTGCGTCGTGAAGTCGTCGGGGTACTCGATCTTCACGTCGGTGATCTCCTCGCCGCTCATCACGGGCACCAGCTTGGGCTGAATGAACCCACCGTACGGTGCGATCTTCAGGGCCTCGTAGCGCTTCTTCACCTCGGCGTGAATTTTGGCATCGACCTTCACCCCGTACGTCTCGACGAGCGCCTTGCCGGCTTTGTAGTCCCCCTCGGACTTCACGCGCTGAACTTCGGAGAGGAGCTCCCCGAACAACCCGCGCAGCTTCTCGTAGTCGTTGACCACGAAGTAGGTCTTGCCGTCTTTCTCCTTCTGCTCGACCACATTCTCGGCCTTGCCCTTCTCGAACACCCACTTCGCGATCATCTGACGGTTGCGCATGTGGGCCTCCTCGAGGTGCTCCCCGAGTTCGAGCCGCGACAGCTGCACCATCAAGCCGTTGCGGATGTAGTCGTCGTAGGCCGCGCGCCCGGTGTCGAGGTCTTCCATGACGCCGATCTCGATGAGCTTGGGATCCAGCAGGAAGTACAGCGCCACCAAGTCGGCACGCGCCTCTTCCAGGGTCGAGCTGTAGTTCTTGAGCGTCTCCTTCGGCGTGCCAACGCCTTCCTTGATCTTGCCTGAAGCGTGGCCGATGACCTCGTGCATGTCGGTGTGAAGCGTGTCGGCGTAGTTGCCCCACTTCTTGGTCCGCGCCACTTCCTCGTCCGAGAACGAGAACTCCTCCAGCACGCCGCTGGACTTGCTGCTGCTGTCGTAGGCGTGGACGATGTTGCCGAGGTTGACCGACTTGGAGCCGTGCTCGGCCCGAATCCAGTTGGCGTTGGGCAGGTTGATACCGATCGGAGTCGACGGCGCGGCGTCGCCAGCTTCCGTCACGACCGTGATGACCTTGGCGGAGATTCCTTTGACCGACTCCTTCTTGTAGTCGGCGGGGATCGAGGAGTTGTCTTCGAACCACTGGGCCGACTTCGAGATGGTCTCGATGCGCTTGCTCGCCTCGAGGTCACGAATGCTGACCACCGACTCGAACGCCCCGCGGTAGCCCATCGGGTCCCCGTACACCTCGATGAAGCCGTTCACCACGTCGACACGTGATTCGGTGTCGGCGACCCATGCGACCGAGTACGCATCGAAGGTCGCGAGGTCTCCGGTCTCGTAGTAGGCCACGAGTTGCTCGAGCGCCTTCTTCTGCGGCTCGTTCTCAGCGACGGTCGCGGCCTTCTTCAGCCAACCGACGATCTCCTTGATCGCGGGCCCGTACATGCCATCGACCTTCCAGGGGCGCTCGACGAGCTTGCCGTCGACCTTCGCCAGTTGGCTGTTGAGGCCGAGCGACACCGGACGCTTCGGGTCCGCAGACTTCATCTTGCCGTAGAACTTCTCCACGTCCTTCTGCGTGACACCCGGACCGTAGAAGTTGGTGGCCGACGACGCGACGAGGTCCGACTTGGGATCGAGGTTGACCGCCTTCGCGTCAACCTTGGGATCGAACATCACCGGCTCGAGCTTGGCCAGCAGCGCATCGACATCTTCCCCCTCGGCGAGCGGAAGCGACGAGCTGTCGACGCCCTTGACCGCCTCGGCGAAGAACTCCTTGGAGAACTCCGGAACCAGCTTCTTGTTCGAGTAGTGGTGGTGGATGCCGTTGCTGAACCACACCCGCTTCGTGTACTCGACCAGCTTCTTCCAGTCCTCGCTGGACTTGTCCGTCTTGCTGCCCGTCATCACCGCCTCGAGGGTCCGGCGAATGGCGAGGTTGTGGCGATACTTCTGGTCCCAGATGATGTCGCGCCCGGCAAGCGCCGCCTGAGACAGGAAGTAGACCAGCTTCTTCTGCTTGACCGGGAGCGACTCGAAGCCCGGCACCTGGTATCGCAGAATCCGGAGGTCGGCGACCTGCTCGGCGAAGTACTTGAAGTCGTCCGCCTTCGCTTCGCCTGCGGACTGTTCCGCAGTCGGCTTGGCAGGCTCGTCCTTCTTGGCGCCCGGCTTCGCAGTGTCGGCTTCAGGCTCAGCAGCCTTGGCCTCGACCTTTGCGGCCGGGGTCGGCTTGGACTCGGTCGCCGGCTTGTTGGCGGAGTCGCAACCCATCGCCAAGACAGAGCAGATCAGAACAGCTCGGAACGCGCGCATGACAGAGAGCAGACCCGATGGGCGTTGCAGTGCGCAACGCCTCGCCCGTGCCCCCACTCACGTCCTGCGTCGAAACCTCGAGCCCAGGCGTACCGGACACCCGAAGGACGTAGTCCAGGAAACGCTTCTACCGCCCGAAGATCGGCTCGACCTCACCACGACGGTCGCGAACCGGGGCGTCGCCAAAGCGAACGCGGATGGTCGTGCCGAGGTGCTCGGTCGATTCGTAGCCGTGCAGCCAGCCCAGCGGCAGGCTCGGTGTGGTCAGCGAGAACACGTGCTTGGCGTCCTTGGGGCTGAGGTTCACACAGCCGTGGCTGATCGGGCGACCGAAGCCATCGTGCCAGTAGGCGCTGTGCAGCGCGAAGCTGCCCAGGAAGTACTGCACGTGAGGCACGGCCTGCACGCTGTAGAAGTCGTCGGCCCCGGGCGAGCTGCTCATTGAGCCCACCGCGCGCTTGTTGTGGATGCGGAACAAGCCCCGCGGCGTCGGGCTCTTGAGGCCCGACGAGACGAGCGTGGCATAGATGGCCGCATCGCCCAGCATCACGGAGAGGATCTGCTGCTCGAGGTCGACGTCGACCCAGATGTCCCCCGCGGTCACCCCTTCGGGGCGATTGGTCGGCACCGAGAAGACCCGGACGTCGTCAATGGAGATGAAACTGCCGTCCTCGAGCTTGTACCAACCCTTGGTGTCCGCCGGCTCGACGTGGAGTTGGTCGTGGTAGGCGAAATCCGCGGTCCGCTTGGACGATGCGCTGGCGCGGCTGTACACCGGCGCTTTGGGCCAGTTGGAGACCCACGCGAGCACCTTGCCTTCGGGGACCGGCTCTGCTTCGAGATCGCGGCCTTCGAATCGGCTCGGCCGAAACCGTCGGACGTCTTGTTCCCGCACGGCGCGACGTTGGTCGTCGATCAGAACCAGCTGTCCCTTCGATCGACGTCGCACGACGAACGCATAGTCGACGCCTTCCTTGAGCGTGTCGATCGGATCGGCGCCGGCGTTGAGGGCCTTGAGGTTTCGGTACCGCGGTGCGTTGTGACCGACCTTCACCTTGGCGTAGTAAAATGGGGTCAGCTCCGCCCGCATCTTGGGCTGGGGATACGCTTGGGCTCCCTCCCCGTTGCGAGTCGCGTCCATGCAGGCGAAACCGTGGTGTCCGAGGTCGGCCCATCCAAGCTCCCCTTCGCAGCCGGGTCCGTCGACGTAACCAAAAACGTCGAACGCGGCCGCGGTGGGAATGCGCCCGCGAATGGGGGCTGAGCGCCGCGGCTGGGCGAAGACGGTGAGCTTCTGCCGGGCGATGCGACGTGCGACTGGCTTGGCGGCAGCGGGGGCGGGCTTGGCCTCGGCCTCGGCCTCGGGGGCATCCGCTTTCGCCTCGGGCGCGAGCTGTGCCTCGGGCTTGGGCTCAAAGTCGTCCGGCTCGTCGTCGAGCTGCTCGTCGGGCTCTCCATGGAGCGCAGCGGACGAAACGACCTCTTGATGAATCATGCGCTCGGAATCGCGCACCCCCATCGCTGCCTGCTCGGCCGACGCGGAGTTGCAGCTCGCGAGGCCTAGGGCAGAGAGAATGAGGAGGGCGAAGGAACGTTTCATCGATTCAGATCTGTGTGGGTGATGTAGGTAATTGTGGCATTCCCGAGGCGCGGACGCCAATCGGCGGCATAGAAACCGGAGAAGGCGGGGTGCTGACTGTGCGTACGTGCTCGGTCTCGCGCTTCGGTGCGCGTCGGCCAGCTCGTCCGGCTCTAGGTCAGACGACCCAGACCTCACTCTATTCGCTACACGTCGGTTTCGTGCCGACTTCACGTCTTCTTCCGGCTCCATCTCTACAGACGAAGCCGCTGGCGCCTTGTCGCATCGCCACGGAAACTTCTTCGCGGCCAAGCGCAGGGCGCGTCAATCGAGATCTGTGGCTCGATCCTCGGGGCTTTCCTCAGGCGGCGGCAGAAACGGGTCGGCTGGCTTCTCCCGCTGACTCGTCTCGCGCCTCGATCCGCCCAGCGCCAGGACGATGCCCAAGCGGGGCCCCCAACGGAACGAGCAGTAGTCCAGCACCGGGATCGGATCCACCCCGGTCGCGGAGGGCTGGTACTCGAACGACTCGTTGCATTGTCCGGTCGGGAAAAGACCCGAAAACGCGACACCGAGGTCGATCGAGACCGGGCCACCAACGCCGATGTACGCCCCCGGACCGGCGGTCCAGTGGCCGAACACGCCATTGTCGTTGTTGAAGAACACCGGTCCCATCCCCGCGAACACATACGGCGAGAATCGGGGACGCCGCACGAAAACCCATTGTGCGACCGGCGTCAGACTGAAGACGTTGGTCGGGATCTGGTTCTCGAGGTCGGGGAGATCGCCCTTGAGCGACTTCGAGTACAGCAGGATCTCGTCGTCGACGTGGAGGCCGAGCGAGAAGCCGTCGGCCACGAAGTAGCTGCCGCCCAGTCCAAAGCTCAGCGACACCAGGTCTTGGCTGTACCCGAAGCCAAGTCCGAAGGTGGGCACGACGGTTCCTTGAGCCCAGGGGCGGCCCCGCCGATCTTCAGCGGCATCGGCAACCGCGGGCATCGCGAGCCAGCCCGCCACTGCGAGTGCTGCGATGCCAGCGATTCGACCCCCTCCCACCGAGGCATCGTAAGCCGCAGGGCCAGGCGATGGCCAGGAATGGGAGGGATCCCGACCGCCGTGTCGCAGTCCGCCGCGTTGGTGCTGCGGCATGCAACATGTGGGGACGTCGAAGCATCGGAAAGACGGCGGCGCTGATGTCGGCACGGTTCGTGTACTTCTGACGTGCTCATCGACGGCGACGAGCGATTCGACGCCACGCTCACGAAATCACAGCCCTAGCGGCCACGAACCACGAGGGGCCTGACCCACCCGCCCCGGAGACCACGACATGAACTTGATCCGACAAAGCATGATGGGCCTTGCCCTTGGAGCCGCACTTCTCGCCAGCACTGACGCAAAAGCAGGAATTGACGAGTGTGGCGGGGCGCACATCGAGCGCGGCGCAGAATGTGAGCTTCGGCTGGAGGCCACCTGCGAAGGCAGCTGCGACCTCGATGCCGCCCTGAGCGCTTGTGCGGCGGATCTCCAAGCTGCGTGCTCGGGCACCTGTGACTTCGACGCCGACATCGAGTGCACCAGCGACTGCCGGCCCTCCTGCGAAGCGGAGTGCTCGGCCAACCCCGGCTCGTTCGACTGCTCCGCCTCGTGTCAGCTCGACTGCGAAGGAAGCTGCGAGGCGTCCTGTTCGGGCGCCGATGATGAGACCGAATGCCGAGCGTCCTGCGAGTCGACCTGCTCGGCCGAATGCGATGCAAGCTGCGAGGTCCAAGCACCCGACGCCGACTGCGTCGCCCAGTGCGAAGGGTGCTGCGGCGGCTCATGTACCGCGGAGGTCAACCTCGACTGCCAGATCTCGTGCCAGTCCGAGGGCTACGCAGCCTGCCAGGAGAGCTTCGCGAGCGAGTGCGCGACCCAGTGCTCGACCGGCGGCACCTTGTTCTGCGACGGACAGTACATTGACCACGGCGACGACCTCGATGCGTGCATCGACGCGCTGGAGGACGAGGGGATCCGCGTCGAGCAGACGGTGGACCTCTCCGGCCTGTTCGAAGGCGAAGCGGCATGCGCCGTGGCGCCGGGGAGCCGCGGCGGAACCTGGGGCGCCCTGGGAATTCTCTTCGGGCTCGGCCTGTTCGCGACCCGTCGGCGCCGCGAGTAGAGCCTCAGCCGCTGACGTCCGCGCCGGGCTTCTACGTGAGTCCGTCGCGGTCCTTCCATCGCTCCCCAGGTTGGGCGATGCTGTGGCAGCAGTGACCCCGAAAGATGTCGAGTTCTTCAAAGCCCTGCTCTTGAGCCGTCAGGCCGAGTTGCGAGCCGAGGGCGATGTGGAGGTGGTGCCTGAGAACTCCGGCGCCGATACGGCACGCCGGGTGGACGAGGATGCCGCTCCGCTGGCCGAGATGAATCAGATCATCGCGTCCAAGCGCAACGTCACGCGGACCCAGCAGCTCGAGGCCATCCTTGAGGCGTTGGACCTCATCGCCGAGGATCCAGACGAGTACGGTCACTGCGAGGACTGCAGCAAAGAGATCAAGCGGCGACGCCTGGAGCTCATGCCGTGGTCCACGCTCTGCATCGCCTGCGCCGAGAAGCGTGAACGCGAGAACCCTCGGGGCCGTCGCCGGCATCTGACCGACTACAAATGATCCGCCAAGCTACGATCTCCTTGGTCGCGCTGCTCCTTAGCGCGTCCGCTTGTGATGACAAGACCGGCGAATCCGCCCCGATTCCAGATGCCCTCCGTGGCGCCTATGGACGGACCGAGGTGGATGCTTTCCTGCCCACGCTTGGGTTGGAGGTCGACGTCGACACGTTGCGGTACTCCGAGCTCACGGTGAAGATCGTCTCGGGCAAAGAGCTCGCCAACGGCTCGTACCAGATCGACGAAGCCGAACTTCGGTGGGCGAAGGACACCGGCACCAACGATCCGAAGAAGTGCAAGGGCACGATCGACCGACACGGCACCCGCCTGCTGCTGACGATGTTCAAGATGGACAGCGACAGCAAGTGTGAGGCGAGCCTTCAGGGGGATTGGGAGGCTTGGTCCCTCGTCGATGCCGTTCCCGAGTCGATGGCGGGGTCGTACGGCCGCAAGAACCCGTACGCGGTCGCCGAAGGTGTACGGCTCGACGGCAAGCAGATCATCCCCACCCGCAGCGATCAGGTCCTCGAGCTCGAGGAAGCCGTGATGTTCGAATCGAAAGCGAACCAGCTCATCGTTCGCAAGGGCGTGTTCGGTGAGACCACATGCACGGGTTCGGTCACGCTCAGCGACGAAGGCCTGCTGCGGGGAAACCTCGATCCCGTGGAAGGCACAGGCCCGTTCTGCCCGGCGGTGTTCGGAAACCGCTGGTCCATCAACACAGCACAGATCCCCAAAGGGGCGCTCTCCAACGGAAAGGTGAGCGTCGAAGTCCGGGGTGAGACGGTCTTGCTCAAGACGCTCGACGAACAGAGCCTCAAGTGTGAACAAGCGATCCTACGGACCGCGAATCGGAACGTGGCCGACAGCGGACGCGACGGCATCCCGGTGATGGGCGGCCAGGTCCTGGTCCTGCACTCAGCAAAACCCACCTCGGGTGCGTCGGCATGCGCGGACCGCCTCGGAGGGTTGGCGCAAGCCCAATGCGAGGACTACTTGGGGGTGCCGTGCGACGCCTCGACGCTCAGCGCCACGGCGCACAGCGCCGACGAGGTCCAGTGTCCAAGCCACATCGTCATCGGCGACACCGAGGGCGGTAAGCGCAAGATCGCACTGCTTCCGAAGTCGCTCGAGAACTCGGTGTGCTGGGAACTGCGCGAACCCCTGGCCCCAGTGAAATGACGCCCGACTCCGCCCTCCCGGCGGCGGGGTCGATTTCCGTGATCCTCGCGGCCCTCTCGTCCGTCTAGCTCAGTACACGGACTCGCCCCCTGCAGTTCACCCACCATGGGAACGCCCACGTCGGAAACGCCAGCGCTCGGGCCCGATGATCGGCGCAGCCGCGTCGACCGGGCGCGGTTGCTGGCCAACGTCCGCAAGAACCTGTTTGGCAGCACGTTCGAAGAGCCCAGGATCGGACGCTACATCCTGCGGCAGCGACTGGCATCTGGCGCGATGGGCCAGATCCACTTGGCGTTCGATCCACGATTGCGGCGAGAGGTCGCGCTCAAAGTGCTGCGCTGCGCGTCCCCGTCGGAGGCCGCAGTCGTCGCCCGCGAGGCCCAAGCCATTGCCAAGCTCGATCTTCACGAGGTCGTCCGAGTCTTCGACGTGGGGCACTCGGAGCACGGCCTGTTCATCGCCATGGAGCGGCTGCACGGAACCACCTATGAGCGATGGGTCCGAGAGCACAGCCCCTCGGGCGCGACGCGACTCGACACGCTCGAGCAGGTTGCGCGCGGGCTGGCTGGAGCCCACCGGGCCGGCGTCATTCATCGCGACGTCAAACCGAAGAACGTGATGGTCGAGCCCGATGGCCGGGTCGTCTTGGTGGACTTCGGACTCGCGACCGAGCTGGAGCGTCCGGACGGTCCCGGTGTCGACGGTGTCGTCGGCACCCCGGCGTACATGGCACCGGAGCAACACCGAGGCGAGCATGCGTCGCCCGCCGCCGATCAATACGCATGGTGTGTCATGGCCTGGGAGAGCCTCTACGGAAGCCGCCCCTTCGTCGAGACCTCGGCCGATTCACTCCTTGCCGAAAAGCTCCGAAGTACGCTCCGAGAGTCTCCCCCGTCGCCTCGCGTCACGCGAGGGGTCCATCGGGTTCTCCTTCGAGGACTGGCCGCGCAACCGACCGCGCGCTGGCCCTCGATGGACGCGTTGCTTCTCGCCCTGCAGCACGCTCGCTCCCGAGGACGACGCCTGGTTCTGTGGGGTTCGGTCGCGGCCGTGGGGGGCGCGGCGCTCACCTACGCCCTCGCCTCGACCCCGTCGGCCGAGCGCTCGGCCTGCGTCCCGCCCCTGGAGTGGGACACCGCTCGGCCCTCCGTGCGGCAGGCCATCGTCGGCAGCGGTGAGCGGTGGCGCCGCCGCCGATGGGAGCGACTGGGGCAGCGTCTCGAGACCATCGCAGGAGCGCATGCTTCGGTACGCGAGACGGTCTGCGGCGGGGCGCCACAAACCGAGGAGACGCGGGCGAGCACCGAGTGCTTGCAACGGTGGGCCGCGGGGTTCTCAGGGCTGCTCGAAGCCTTGGAGTCCATCGAGGAGGGGGAGGTCTCGAGCGCGCTGCGGTGGTCCTACTCGCTGAAGAACCCGCAGGCATGCCTCACGCCGGGCGTCGCCTCTGCCGGAGGCCCGCCGGCCCCTTCGCGGAAGGCCCGCGACGTCCTGGCGCTTCGCATCCGGCTCGAGCGTGCCGGGCAACTTCGATCAGATGGGGCGCTGGCCCGGGCCGAGGAGGAGCTTCGAGCGTTGGCCGAGGAAGCCGAAGCGTTGGGGTTCGACCCGGTGCTCGCCGAGATCCTGTGTTCACGCGCTCGCGTTCTTTCGTACACCGGCGACCCCCGGAGCCTGCCGATGTTCGAACGAGCGTATGCCGTGGCGCTGCGATCTCGCCATGACTACTACCAGTCCGTCGCCGCCAATCGCATCGTCGAAGTCCTGTTGCTGTCCGAAGGGGACACCGAAGGCGCCCGGGTGTGGTTGAGCCGAGCCAAGGCCGCCAGGCCGGAGCGCTGGCCCAAGCAGGAGGTCCGGCGGCTTCAAGGCGAGGCCCTTCTCGCGCTCACCACAGGCGACGAAGCCGCCGGAGTTGATCTCCAGCGCCAAGCCCTCCGCCTCGCAGAGACGACCGGCGAGCCCACCCACATCCTATCGATCACCGAACGGAGCGCCTCGGTATTCCGTGCGGCGGGCCTGCTCGACGAGGCCTATTCGACCGCAAACAAAGCCGTGCAAGGCTGGGAAGAGCTCGACGAGGCCACCTGGGGGAGCCTCGCCACCCTCGGTGATGTCGCGTCCGAGTTCGGCGCATACGATGAGGCCGACCGAGCGCTCACGCGGGCGCTGCAGCGTATCGAAGATGTCTCGGGGCCAGAGTCGTCGGGCGCGGCGCTGGTGCAGCTCTCGCGCGCGGACTCCTTCAACCTGCGGCAGCGCTGGGACGACTCGGTTCGGGCAGCCGAGGCCGCCGCGGTGGGCCTGAAGGACACCCCGCAACACGCGCTGTGGCCCGCGGTGAATGTGAGCCTCGGCAAAGCGAGGCTCGGCCAAGGCCGGTACGACGAGGCGATCGCCGCGTTTGGCCGGGCACAAGTTTTGGCGGAAGAACTCTGGGGCAGACAGAGCGCCGTCGTGGGCTGGGCTCTCGCTGGCCGCGGCCGCGCAATGCTCGAGTCTTCGGATGCCACCGGCGCGCGCGAGGTATTGAACGAGGCCTGGAGCGTTCTGTCCGGCGCCGCCGAAGCGGGACCCGACCGTGACCTGGCCGAACTCCGCTTCGCCATGGCGCGGGTGGCCGCTCCATCGCCCTCGGCATCGACCGGCCCCAGCGCGATCGCGACAGAGGCACTTCACCTGGCCCGCGCTCAAGACCCCGCTTCGAAGGCGGTCCACGCTCGCATCGAACGATGGCTCTCGCAGCACGGCGACTGATAGGGTGGCGCTGTCGCGGTGGCTACGGGAAACGAAACCAGCAGAACCGACGTCGAGCTCCTCGAGGCCTGGGACGATGGGGACAGCGCATCCGGCAACGCGCTGCTCGAACGGTACTTCGACCGACTGCTCGTGTTCTTTGGGCCGCGCTCTGACCCGGACGTCGAGGACCTCGTCCAACGCACGATGCTGGCTGTCTCTTATACACATCTGACGCTGCCGACGAGCGATCTAGTGTAGATCT
>OJGU01000311.1_pt1 | contig 31258 bp, 29 predicted proteins | sample 1594741 | NCBI WGS metagenome assembly OJGU01 (sample SAMN05416841, study PRJEB24817) | seawater metagenome | isolation source: Sea water | place: Canada:Atlantic | collected 2013-07
TGTATAAGAGACAGGTTTGCGACACGGCTTCGCGCGGACGGACATCGGCTGCGAGAGGCCGATGGTTGGCTCGCGCAGACCGACCTCGTGCACGCCGACGCTCGGGTGTGGCTCGATGCGCTACGCACCACGATTCCCGACGAAGACGCGCCGGCGTGGCGAGAGGGGCTTTCGCGTTCGTGGGGGGATGCCCATCTGCGGCGGCTCGAGTCGTTCTTGCCAGCCCTGGGCGATCTGGGAAGCCCGGCGCAGGGGCAGCGAGCGGAGGAAGCCATGGGCAAGCTCGCCACGCTCGAGAGCGACATCGCAGACCTCGAGGTTCAGGGGATCAACGCGACGTTGGATCAAGCAGAGCTGCTGTCGATTCCCGACGCGGAGTATCGCGCTCGCCGAACACCGGCGCAGAAGGTCAAAGAATCGCTGCTCAAGGAGACGACCAAGTCGCGCAGCCTGATGCCTCTTCGGCAGCTCGTGCGGGACTTCGCAGACGATGGAATCCTCGATGTCCTGCCGTGCTGGCTGGTGTCGCCGGAGACCATGACCGTGCTGTTCCCTAGGGCGCCGCTGTTCGACCTGGTCATCTTCGACGAGGCATCGCAGTGCACGGTCGAGTCCGGGTTGCCGGTGTTCCTGCGCGCCAAGCAGGTCGTCGTCGCCGGCGACGAAAAACAGATGCCGCCAACTTCGTACTTCAAGGCGAGCTCCAGCAGTACGGAAGACGAAGACCTCACGCAGGAGCAGGCCGAGACCCGCGACATGTTCGCGGCGGAGTCTTTGCTCTCGCTCACGCGGAACCGGTGTCCACACGCGGGCCTCAAGTGGCACTACCGTTGTCGCGAGGAGGAGCTGATCGCGTTCTCCAACCACGCGATGTACGAGGGGGACCTGCTCACCATTCCGTCCACGTCGGGACCCCACGGTGAGTCGGCGCTGCGCTGGTTGCCGGTCGAGGGCGGGGCGTACGACAGCGGCGTCAACCATGTCGAGGCGGCCCGGGTCGTGGAGTTGATGGCCGAACTGCTCGCCCGGTCCAAACCGCCGAGCGTGGGGGTGGTGACGTTCAACCTCAAGCAACGGGCGGCGATCCTCGACCAGATCGAGGCGCGTCTGGATGGCGACGATGCATTCGCCGGGCTGTGGCAGACCGCGAGCACCCACGAGGAACTGGACGAGCGTCCCTTCGTGAAGAACCTCGAGTCTGTGCAGGGCGACGAGCGCGATGTGATCGTGTTCTCGCTCGGCCACGCGCCGGTGCCTCGCAAGCGCCGCGGCGGGGACGGGGAGTTGTACGTCCCGGCGCGTTTCGGTCCCCTCGGCCAACGCGGCGGAGAACGACGGCTCAACGTCGCAATCTCCCGCGCCAAAGCGGAGTGTTACGTCGTGTCGTCTTTCGACCCCGCACTGCTCCGGGTGGGGAACTCGATGCACACCGGGCCGCGGCTGTTCAAGGGCTATCTCGACTATGCGCACGCCCTCTCCAAGCGCCGCTTTGAGGTCGCCGAGCGCATTCTCGACGGTGTTCGGGGCACGCCCCGCGCTGCAGCCGAGGCGCTCGCGGTCGGCTCGAGGGTCGACGGTCATCTGCCGCTGGCCAGCCAGGTGATGCTGGCGCTCGAGTCCACCGGCCTGCGATGCGCGCTGCATATGGGGACCTCGGACTTCCGCATCCCCTTGGCGGTCGGCAAGCCCGGCGACGACTCCTATACGCTTGCGGTGATGACGGACGAAGGGGCGGTGGGTGACTCGGCTTTCGAACAATTTGTGCATCGCCCCGCGGTGTTGCGTCTGCGTGGCTGGACGGTGCTGCACGTGGACGCCGCGACGTGGGCAACACGGCGCAGCGACGTGTTGGAGTCGATCTGCGGAACGCTCGGCGTTGCGGTTCCTGGCTGAGGACCATGTCGCACGGCGTTCCACCCTCGGGCTCGAGTCCACTGCGTCTGCGTGTTTGCATCGCGGGGGCTGTGCTCCTGCTCGGCTGCGGCAAGGACGAAGCCGCGATGCCGGCACCGACTTCGGCCAAGCGCACAGCGGCTCCGGCCATCGCCGAACTGCCCCTGGAGCGGGTGCCTGTGGATGCGCGACCGGGCGCTGGGTCACCCCGACTGACCGCGGGGCCAGGGGGCGTGGTGCTGAGCTGGCTGGAACCCCAGGCGGAGGGCTACCGCCTTCGTGCCCGCCGATGGGGAGAGGACGGGGAGTCTCAGACTGTCGTCGCCCACGCCGAGCTCCTCGAGAACTGGGCCGATGTACCGAGCGTGATTCCGGGCCCGTCGGGCTGGGTCGCAGGCTGGCCGCAGCGGCGAGGAGAGTCCGGGTACGACCTGCAGTGGTCTCGACAGCTGGCGGATGGGTCGTGGACGTCCCCCCTTCCAGTCTCCGATGCGGCGCAAGGACCAGAGTTCGGCTTCTTGTCTTGGGCGACGAACCCCGCCGGCAATCTCACCGCGTTCTGGCTGGATGGCCGCGCATCGACGACCAGCCACGGGGGAGCGATGCAGCTGTGGTCCGCGACCGTGTCCGAGCACGGCGTCTCAGAGCGGCGAGTGGTGGACACCCGTGTCTGCGACTGTTGCCAGACGGCCGCCGCACCGACCTCTTCGGGCCCCGTCGTCGTGTATCGAGACCGAGACGACCACGAGGTCCGGGATATTTGGCTCGCGGGACCTGGCCCGACTCAGCGACGTCGCGTCGGCGTTGACGATTGGCGCATCGACGGGTGTCCGGTCAACGGTCCATCGGTCTCCGCATCGGCCGACTCGCTTGCTGTGGCGTGGTTCTCGGGTGCCTCGGCATCGGGGAGCGTCCGGGTCGCCTTTGCGGGGGCCGATGACTCCTTCTCAGAGCCCGTGGTCGTCGATGACGGGCATCCCCTGGGGCGTGTCGACCTGGCGTGGGTGGACTCCGAGTCGGTCGCGGTGGTCTGGATCGAGCACGTCGATGATGCGGCTGAAGTTCGAGTCCGGCGCGTGAACCAAGCAGGGGAAGTTTCGGCGCCGATGAGGGTCGCGTTGACGGAGCCGTCCCGTCGCTCGGGATTCCCTCACCTCGAGCGTGTCGGATCCGAACTCGCGCTGACGTGGGTCGACCTCTCCGGCGCAGCGCCCACGGTCGCCGCGGCCAAGGCGTCGATCGCGGGGCTGGCTCAGAGCATGCCGCGGCGCTTGAAGTAGACGAGCAGCCCTGCTGCAATACCGAACATCGAGAACCACAGCGTGGGGTAGGCCCACGGCTGGTGGAGTTCGGGCATGTTGTCGAAGTTCATCCCGTACACCCCGACGATGAACGTGAGCGGGATGAAGATCGTGGCGATGACCGTCAACACCCGCATCTCCTCGTTGGTTCGCTGGCCGACGAGCGCCATGTGCAGGTTGATCAGGTTCGCGATCATCTCCCGATACATCTCGGTCGAATCGATGACCTGGATCAGGTGGTCCTGAAGGTCGCGATAGAAGGGGAGGTTGCGTTTTGCGACGAGCATGCCCTCTTCGTGGAGCATCGCGTTGACGGCATCACGCAGCGGGGCGGTGACCTTGCGGAGCCCCATGAGTTCGCGCTTGTGGTCGTGCAAGCGCTGCGGGAGGCCGTCGATCCGCTCGGAGTCGTCTTTGTCGAGGTCGAGTTCGGCCTGCTCGACCGCCTCTCCGATCACCGAGACCGCCTCGACGTAGCCATCGACGACAGCATCCATCAACGCGTAGACGAAGTAGTCGTGTGCCCGGTCGCGGACCCGACCGACCGAGTCTCGAAGACGGGTCCGTACGCCTCGAAACACATCCTGCCCGACCTCTTGAAAGGTGAGGACGAAGCCTTTGCCGACCACCAGGGAGAGCTGCTCGAACAGCAGATTTTGGTGCTCGCCGAGGCGGACCATCTTCATCACGATGTACGTGTGCTCCGGATAGACCTCCATCTTGGGGCGTTGGCCGGTGTGGACGATGTCTTCGAGCGTCAGTGGGTGCACGCCGAACGCTTCGCAGACCGATCGAACGAACTCGACATCGTGGACGCCGACGACGTCGACCCAGGTGGTCGTCCCCTCGCGCAGCGCGGCGTGGGCCTGAGCGATGGTGGCAGGGTCGTATTCTCGGACGTCCTGTGCGGTCCAGTCGAAGACGCGGACAAACGGCTCGAAGTCCCGTGCGGGCCCGGTGTAGACCGCGCTGCCGGGGACGGCGCCTGCTCGAAACCCCGGAGCGAAGCGTCCTTGCGCGGTGGACTCGCCGGGAGGGAGGCTTGGATCGGATGAGTTCTCCACTGGGGCGTGGCGATGGTCCCACAACCACAACCGGGCCGTGGCGAGCATGCGAGCAATCGACGGGCGGGAGCAGCGTGGTTTGTACGAGGGGGGCTACCGCGTATTTCGCATGCAGATCGCCGGTCCTCGGGCATTTCTCGCTCCAGCGATCACGGCCGGACTCGTCAGCCTGGTGGTGACCGGGTTCGCGGTCACCGCCGACGCTCCGTACTGGGCAACCCTCGCGGTTCTCGTTGTCCGGGACGATGCGGGAACGAACGAAGCTGAGCTGTTCGCGGTCGCGGTCGAGGCCTTCTTCGAGCAACCCAACAAGCTCGAGAAACGGGATCCCGAGCTGTATTCGATGTTGCGGGAGTACTTCAATCAAGACACCGCGATGCTATTCACGCGGTAGGGCTCGCGTGGCAGCGTGGGGCGCATGCCGACTCGAGTCTACGAACTCACCGGATCGTTCAACAATATCCAGACCGACACGCACCTGATCTTTCCGAACGTTCAGACGTGTGTCGCAGTGGTCGGGACTTCGGGCGGAGTTCTGGTGGGTGTCCACGCGACGATCGGAGACAAAGGACGGATGCGCGGAATTGGAGAGCGGATCAAGAGCCGCTGCCCTGGAACGCCCACCATCTACGTGGTGGGCCCCGTCTCGGGCTACAACCTCATGCCGCTGGTCGACTACGCGTCCGGGGTCCGGTTCTACGAGACGCCGCAGTTCGTCGACGTCGAGGCCAAGCTCGACAACGGAGCGCTCTCGTTCGGCGTTGGAGCGATCGGTTCGGGGACGTTCACCGACATTCCGCTGACCGACTTCAGCTGATCGTCCGGTCCTCGATCAGCCGCGTCGCCCCGGCATCAGCGCGAGGCCGAAGAGCGACCACGACCACGACCACGTCCGCGGCCACGGCTGCTGCTCTTTTTTCGGCCAGAGCTCGAACTGCTGGACTTGCCCCGTCCTTCGAGGTCGGTCATCGGCGGAGGCGGCTGGCTCGCAACGAAACCGTGGGTCTCGATGCGCTGGATGTGGCGCTTGATGAGCCGCTCGATGTCCACGAGGTACTCGCGCTCTTCCTCTTCGCAGAAGGACAGGGCGATGCCGGAGTTGCCCGCCCGTGCCGTGCGACCGATGCGGTGCACGTAGGTCTCGGGGATGTTCGGCAGGTCGAAGTTGATGACGTGCGAGACGCCGTCGACGTCGATGCCGCGGGCGGCGATGTCGGTGGCGACCAAGACGCGCAGGTTGCCGGCCTTGAAGCCTTCGAGCGCCCGGGTCCGTGCACCCTGGCTCTTGTTGCCGTGAATGGCGGCTGAGGCGACGTTTCGCTTCTCGAGGAACTGCGCGATGCGGTTCGCTCCGTGCTTCGTCCGGCTGAACACGAGCGCGCGCTTGATGTTGCCGTCGGAGAGAAGCTCTGCGAGCAACGAGCGCTTGTTCGACTTGTCGACGAAGTACAGGTGCTGCTCGATGCGGTCCGCGGTCGCGGAGACCGGCGCGACAGCAACCGACACGGGGTCGTGCAGCATGCTCTCGGCGAGCTCGCGAATCTCTTGGGGCATCGTGGCCGAGAAGAACAGCGTCTGTCGCTTCTTGGGAAGCTTGGCGACGATGCGCTTGACGTCCGGCAGGAAGCCCATGTCCAGCATGCGGTCGGCCTCGTCGAGGACGAACACGTTGATGCTGCTGAGGTCGACGAACCCGCGGTTCATCAGATCGAGCAGACGGCCAGGCGTTGCCACGATGACGTCGACGCCGCGCTTGAGTTCCTTGATCTGGGCCTTCTCGTTGACGCCGCCGAAGATCACGGTGTGCCACAGGTCGCCCAGGTGCTTGCCGTAGGTCGCGATGCTCTCGCCGATCTGGGCGGCGAGCTCTCGCGTCGGAGTGACGACCAGTGCGCGAACGCAGGGGTCGTCACCGGCGAGCTGGTCGACTCGCTGGAGAAGGGGAAGGGAGAATGCCGCCGTCTTGCCGGTGCCGGTTTGCGCACAACCCAAGACGTCTCGGCCCTGTAGCGCTGGGGGGATCGCGTCTCGTTGAATAGGCGTTGGCTCGGTGTAGCCAGCGTCCGTCACGGCGCGGAGAATAGGGGCACACAGGCCCAGCGCATCAAACTTCACGGGCGCCCCTGTCCCACGGATCGGCCCTCGGGGCAAGCGACGCGCCATGCGGTACCAGCGCGAGGAGGCGACTGCGCCTTGCGCGGCGGCTCCGCAGAGGCCTCGAACCTCGCGTTGGGCAGTTCAGACGCCCGCTGCTGCGCGATCGAGTTGCTCATCGAGCGCCGCGAGCAGCTCGCGGTTTCCGTCCTGCTCATAGCCGGCCAGCTTTTCTTCGCAGCCGGGTACCGCGCCCAGGAACTCGTGAACGACCGACGGATCGCGGAGGTCTTTGGCGAAGCGCCCGTAGCCCAAGCGTTCCAGCCACCGAGCATTGAGGACCTGTTCAAACTGGGCACGAATCGGCACCGAGAGCATCGGCTTGCGCAAGTACACGCACTCGCTCATGACCGTGAACCCACCACCGGCCACCACGGCTCGCGCACTGGCGAGGTCCGCGATGAACCCCGACTCCGAGAACGGACGGTGGACGAGGTTGCCCTCGACCAGATCCTCCTCGAGTCCGCGGTGCATCCCGTACACGCGGCACGGAAGGCCGGTGTCTTGGAGCGTCTGGGCCAGCGTCTCGTTGCCTTCGGCCGTCTGGTAGACGAGCAGGTGCTCACCCACGCTACGCGGTGCCTCGAGGATGCTCGGGCGCAGGATCGGGGGCAGCAGTGTGGTGCGCTTCTTGCGAAGCGGGGGGCGGAAGAATGAGGTCACCAAGTAGTGATTGGCGAACGGGAGCTTCGACTTCACGAACGCCTTGGCCAGGTCGAAGCTCGCCTCGTACCCCTCGGTGATCTCCTTGGGATGCCGGCAGCGGTTGATGACCTGCATGTTGTCGACACTGATCACCGGAAGGCCGTGGGCCTTGGCGTAGATGTATGTCCAGGACTCGAAGTCGCTGATCACGATCTCGGGCCGAAACTCGTGGATGAGGTCGAAGTACGCCTGCACGTTCTGGGGCACGCCCGCGGCTCCGGCGATGACGTTCGACCACAGTGACTTGCCCATGCGGACCCGGTTCTGTTCGGTGACGAAGTGAAGTCCGTGGATCTCGTTGACGCCCTCGAAGCGTGAGGCCAGAAAGTCCTTCGCTCGCCCCGACGTCATGACCTGGACGTCGTGCCCCGCGGCGTGGAGGTGTTCCAAGACCACGCTGGAGCGCGTTGCGTGTCCCATGCCTTCACCGACGACGCCGTACAAGATCCGCACAGCGTGACGATAGCAGGCCCCGGCTGACTACCCCTGGGGCCCGCACTGGGCGAGGAGGCGCGCACGCTCGTCTTTTGCGATCACTTCGGGTTCGTGGGGCAGGGAGCCGTCATCGTTCCGAAACGGGTTGGGCCGGTGCTGCCCGCGGGCACGATCCCACAGCAAGCCCGCTGCCATTCCAGCCAGGGTGCCTTTGCCGATCGTGTCGTGGGAGCCCGAGGGGGCCGGACCGGTTGCGCCTTTGGCCTGGATGCGTAGCTTGACCGGACCCAGGGCATCATCGCGAGAGACGCCGGCGGCTTCGTGGTCACTGAACGCGCCGAAGATGCTGGCGAACGGCATGCCGGGGGAGGACGCACAGTTGGCGATCGGGGTTCGGCAGCACGATGCGAAGAACCGGAGCGTTCCCTTGGGCGAGAGCCGAGCGCAGCGAATCTTCTCGCCTCCTTCGGTGATGCGAACCCTCGCGGGTGTCGTTTGGTAGAGGTCAGTCCCGCCGACGTCGTCGAGAATGTCGTCTTCGTTGCCAAGCCAGCGCGCGAAGGTTTGGCAGTCGACACACATGCACACGACGCGGCGGCCGAGCGACGGGGATACCGGTTCTATGTTGCCGCGGATCTTGCCGCAGCGGCACTTGAGGGGGAGCGCCGAACTCACGGCCGGAGGGTACCAGGGGGTCCGCGGCTTGCCGAGCCGTGGCCTCGGTCAGCGGCCGAGGCCGCGAATGATCCGGTACAGGCCGTAGGCGATGGGTCCCCACGCGAGCACGGTGCGCCCCCCAATTCCGCCGCCGGTCCACGACGCGTAGGTCACCGCGACACCGCCACCGAAGAAGATCGCGCCGATGACGAAGTCCGTGCTCGCGCTGCCCTCTTTGGAAGGACCGCCCAAGGAGGGCGTGCCCGCGGGTCGCTCTGATCCGACCACGGGAGCCCACGGCAGGATTGCCATCGAGCCCAGCAGTCCGATGCGTGCGAAGGCAAAGAGGATGTAGATGCCCCAGAACCAATCGAAGTTCAGCAGACCCTCGAAGTTCTGGGCGAGCAACACCACGACGTAGATCAGCAACCCGACGGCTGCGGCGCTCAGCCGGTTGGTGTCTAGGCCCGCGTCTCGGGCGTACATCACCGACGCGACAGCTCCGGCCGTCATCAGGGCTATGTCGACTCGTCCGGACCAAATCAGCAGCGCAGAGATGTCCACGTCCGCCGCCAAGAATGGAACCCCGATCCAGGCGAAGTCGAGAACCAGCGCGAGTCCCCAGCACCACAGGGCGACGGTGAGCGGTCCGCCGCCCTCGTTGCGGCCGGCGAGTGTTCGGATACCGAGAAGAACCACCATCCAGCCGATGATGTTCAGGGCCATCGTTGCCCCGTTGAGGTAGGCCAGCGCCTCGAGGTCGGGTTCAAGCGAACGAGCACCGTCGGGTGCAAGCCACAAGCTCGCCTTTGTGAAGCTCAGTACCAGGCCCAGCACCAGCATGGCGACGAACGCCACGCGGATTCGTCGAGAGGTCTGGTCGGTGTCCACGGGCGCACAGCGTACCCTGAGATCCACCGCACATCCTCCGGTCGAACGGTTCCATTCGTTCGAATCACGAGCGGTCGTCCGGACGGTCTACTCCATGAGGAGCCGACAGCCGCCAGATGCTCGTCCGGCAGGAACCGCCGGGATCATCGGTGAGGGGGTCGGTGCTTCAGGCCTTGCCGTGGCACTGCTTGTATTTCTTCCCGCTGCCGCAGTGGCAGGGGGCGTTGCGGCCGAGCTTGGGCGTGTCGTGTTTGAACGGGACCGCGTCGCCCGAAACGTCGCCAGGGGGAATCTCCTCGGAGGCCGCCGCGGGGCGATGCTTGGCGCGAGCATCCGCCCATTGGGTGTAGAACGCGGACGCGAGGTCGCTCAGGGCGGCGGTCCACTTCGCACGCATCGCATCGCCGTGCATTCCGGTGCCCTGTTCGCCGACGCGGTCCAGCTCGCCGGCGAGCAGCGCCATTGGCATCAGCCGGCGCATCGAGTCCGTATCCGCCGACCACGTCGCGTCGTTGCGTGCGGTCTGAAAGTAGCCGCGGCACCATTGCGCGACCGCGGTCGAGTCTTCGCCGTCCGGACCGACGGCCTCGTCCATCTGTAGGAGCGCGTCCAGCTCTCGATAGGCGCCCAGCACCTGCTGCAGAAAGGCGCGAGCGTCGGCTTCGTCCTCGAAGCGGGCGTCGTCCGTCAGCGTCAGCAGCCACTGGGAGGGGTGGGGAGAAGCAGGGGCGCTGGCCAACGCTGTGAGGGCGCCCATGACCTCGGGGACGGTCTTGTGCGGCGCGACCCGCTGCAGCAGGCGGCCCAACTCGCCGAGGTCCAGAGAAGGACGATCATCCACAGCCTCAACGTACCAGGGGGAAGAGGTTCGCGGGTGGACCACTGCGGGCCCGCGAAGCGGCGCTGAGGTCGTCGACAGCGACGGTCCGCTCTTCGGCGATCTCATCGCCAAGTTCTCGATCGAGTATACGGGAGTCCTGCCCCTTCGAGCCTGCACCGACGACGCGGAGGTCGAGTGCGCGGCCTTGTCCGACGAGATGTTGCATTCGCAGGCGATGACCGCCGCATGGGAGGTCGAGCGCCTGCTGTGGCGGGTCGAACACGATTCGTCCACGGACGCGAAAGACACGGCCGCGGCCAGGAACACTTCCTACGCACGCTACGAACTCGCGCTGTGGGTCGGCTGGAGCGATCCGCGGGGTCAGGCCAAACTCTCGCTCCTGGAGGACGTCTGGCCCGACTTTCCAGCCGTTGCAGAGCCCGAAAACGACCCGGATCCCAGCGAGCGTATCCCCACGGACCACACTGGCTCGGTCGACCTGCCTTGAGTTCAGCAGGCCCTCTCGACGGGCTCGCGCGCCGAGGCTACTCTGCCTCGCGCACGGCGAGCCAACGTCCCTGTGGGACGGTCGTCGACGGAGCACCCCCATGGGCCGCAACTTCGAGAACCGAAAGCAAGCGATCTTCAAGCGTGGCGCCGCCAACAACAAGGCGTTCACGCGTGCCACTCGCCAGGTCACCATGGCGGTCAAGGCTGGCGGAGGAGACCCCGAGACGAACCCGACGCTGCGTCGCGCGATTCAAAACGCGAACGCCGTCAACATGCCCAAGGACCGCGTCACCTCGGCGATCGAGAAGGCGCTGGGGCTGAACGACACCGACAACTACGAAGAAGCGATCTACGAGGGCTACGGTCCGCACGGGGTGGCGATCATCGTGGACACCGCGACCGACAACGTCACTCGTACGGTGGCCAACGTTCGCAACGCCTTCAAAAAGGGCAACGGCAACCTGGGCACCGAGGGCTCGGTGTCCTTCATGTTCGATCGGCTTGGCATCTTCAGGCTCAAGCCCGACGGGCTCGATCGCGAAGAGATGGAGCTCGAACTGATCGACCACGGTCTCGACGAGATGCTCGACGGCACGGGAGAGGATGGCTCCGAGCAGGTGGTCCTACGCTGCGCCTTCGAGGATTTCGGTTCGCTGCAGGCTGCGCTCGAGGAGCGAAAGATCGAGCCGGTGAGTTCCGGCTTCGAGTGGATTCCCAAGACCACGACCGAGCTCAGTGACGAGCAGATGGACGAGGTCCTCAAGCTGATCGCGCGGCTCGAGGATGACGATGACGTCCAGACCGTGTTCCACAACGTGGAGTAGGGCGGACTGCCTCAGGTGCGGGCGAGGGTGACGCAGCCCAGCGCGCCGACAACGGTGAGCGCCGTACACACGCAGATCGCTGCGACGGCGCTGGGGAGCACTGCGAGTCCGCCACCCATCGCCAGCAGCGCGAGCGCGACCAGGGTGTTGCTCGAGGCGACGAACTGGGTGCGGGCGTCGCCTTGCGCGAGGTCGACGATGTACGTCTTTCGCCCCACGCGGACGCCGACGTAGCCGATGCTGAACACGAAGTACAGGCCGGCCCACGCCCACGCGGCGGTGCTGGGGGCCAGAGTCTGTAGCGCGAGGACGCCGGACGCAGCGGCCGCGGCAACCGCCCCTCCGGCGGCCATGCAGCCTCGGCCGGACCGGTCTGCAAAGCGCCCCCACCGTCCGGCGGACACGAACGAGGCCGCGCCGCCGGCGAGGACGAAGGCGGCAAGCGTCTGCAAGGTAGAGGCTCCGTCGCGCCCGAGGCTGACGATGAACGGACCCCCAAGGGCGGAGGCGGCGAGCAATGTCCGCACGAGGACGAACCGGCGGAGGCGGGGGTCGGCCAGGGCACTTCGGAGCGAAGCTCGCTCCTTGGCCTTGGTCGGAACATCTCCTTCGACGACACGCACGAGCGCCACAGCGGCGAGTCCGAACGCCACACCGGCCGCACCCACGACGAGCACCAGGATGCCCACCGACTCCGGCCGCGTGGCGAGCAGGCTGGCCGAGGCTCCGCCCAGGCCGATCATGCCGGCGATGCTTGTGGCACGGCCTGTGACCTGGCCCCGACCGCCTTTGGGGACCGCACGCGCAAGCACGTCCTTGTTCGCCAGCGAGGCAAAGGCGCGGCCGAGACTGAGCAGCCCCAGCGCGACCACCACGGCCACACCGGCCGCAACACCGCGCAGGGTGAAGGTGAGCAGCGCGATGGCGAGCGCCGCTGCGGCCTGGACCCCGAGTGCCGCGATCGCCATCCGCTTGCGAGGCTCGACCGCTTGAACCCACGGGGCGATCAAGACCTGCGGGAGCATGCTCAAGCTCTCACGGATCGGAACGAGCAGCCCGACCATGCCCGCGGGTGCGCCCGCCGAGAGCATCAACCACGGCACCGTGGTCTTGGCATCGCACAACAGATCACCCAGCTTGACCGACGCCTTGGAGACGACGAGCCACCGGGCATTCCGAGGGGTCGTGTACGGGGGGTGCTCGTCGGTCATGGCCGCGGCGCGAGCCTACGCCGTCTCGGCTTGAAGCGGCAGCTCGGCGACGTTGTCGGGTGCCGGCTTGGGCTTGCGCGCGCGCTTCTTGGGCGGCATGCGGCGCGGCTTGGCGGGGCGGAGCTCGATGCCCGCGAGCGCCTCGGACAACTCGGTGTTGTCGGTGGCGTAGACCCGCGCATAGCCCAGGCCTCGCTCGGCCGAGGTTCGGAGCGCTCCGTAGGCCTCGGCATGAAACGTTCGGGCTTCCCTCAGGGCAACCTCTGCAGCCGCGAGGGCCTCCGCGGCTGCATCGACGGTGGTGGCCTGCTCCCGGAGCGTGGCTGCGTTGACGCCGGGAAACTCGACCTCGGGCAGCTGGGCCTCGAACACGTCGAGCAGCTTCACAATGGGCTCAGGGACGATGTTGGGGTCGTTCACAGGTTGACTGATATCATGTTCAGTGCCACCGTCCAAGAAACCGTCACGATGCTGCAACGGCTTCCAGGCGGGCGCGAACGTGCTTGTGCCACGGGGTGCCCACGAATGGGTCGCGGTCTTCGCTGGCCGTCAGCTCGTTGGGCGCAACGCCGGTCGCGGGCATCGAGTCGCCGTCGGGATACCGCAGCCCCAGTCCGTTGGGGAGGGAGATGTGCCCCGGACGCATGGTGTCGCTGACCTCCGCGGGCACGGTGGCTGAACCTCGCTTGGTGGTCACCCGAACGGGGTCTCCACTGACGACCCCCAGGCTCTGCGCGTCGTCGGGGCTTATCCGCAGGGTGCCGTGTGGGTCCTTCTTTCGCCACGCCGGGTCGCGCATGATCGTGTTCGCGGTGAACGAGCGTCGCTCTCCCGCGCTGAGCACGAACGGGAACGCATCATCGCGCGTGGGTTCCTGCGAGAGGGTGCTCGCCCAGGCCTCCAGCATGTCGGGGAGCGCGAGGTGAAGCGTGCGGTCGGCGGTCTTGATCCACGGGCCCGCGCCTTTCCACTCGCCCTTCGAATACACGACGCCCGCGGGGTTCTCGAGGATGGCCTGGAACAGTTTTCCGGCAGCCACCATCGGGGGTCCGTCGAATCCAGCGGCGGCGAGTCCGTCGGCACCACTGAGCGCAGCCTTGAGCACGATGCCCAGCAACACGGCGCCCTCGCGCGCCTCGTCGGGGAGGGGCAGGGTGCGATAGAGGATGACCGGTGCGAGTGGGGCAAGCCGGGCGTTGGAGAGCACCCGCATCATCATCGCCTGGCCATACGCCTCCATGCTCTGCGCCGCGGCCTCGCGAAGGGGCGCCAGGTCGTCGTCGTTGAAGGCCCCGAGGGCCTCGCAGATGCGGGCGTGAATCTCCGCCTCGGGCAGCGTGCCGGGGACGGGGTCCAGGAGTCGCTGCCGAAGTTGGAACGCGTTGTTCGGGAACTCGAAGTTGAAGAACGTGGCCTCGGCTTTCTCGAACTGACTGGAGGCGGGCAGCACGTAGTCGGCGAGCTTGGCCGTCTCGGTCATCGCGACGTCGATGACGACCAGGGTGTCGAGCGCTCCGAGGGCCTCGCGCATGCGCTGGGAGTCGGCGAGCGAGTGCGCCGGGTTGGCGGCTTCGACGATCATCGCCCGGTAGCGCGCGTCGTGATCGGTGAGGATTTCCTCAGCGATCATGTTGCACGGGACCAGGCCACCGACCAGCGGCGCGTCCATCACCGGGCTGTTGCGCTTGACCGCACCGCTGGCGATGTCGGCGAGCGTGGTGGGGGCGTAGTGGGTGCCGGCCTTGCCCACGCTCCCGGTCAGGAACACGAGCAGGCGGTGCAGGTAGCTGACGAGCGTCGAGCCGGGTGACATCTGCACGCCCAGATCCTCGAAGCTGGCGAACGCGTTTGCGCCCGCGATGGCGGCGGCGGTTTGCCGGACCAGGGCTTCCTCCACGCCGGCCCGGGCACAGGCGTCCGCGATGTCGACCGCGGCGATGGCCTGACGCACCGTGTCGAGGTCTCCCTCGCGCGCGTGCTCGGCCAAGAAGTCGTGATCGATCCCATCGGTCTCGATCAGGATCGCCAGCAGTGCACTCATCAGCCACGGGTCGCCGCCGGGGACCACCTGCAGGTGAATGTCGGCGAGCGCCGCGGTTTCGGTGCGGCGAGGGTCGACGACGATCAGCGTCCGATCCGGGTCACGTGCAATCTCGCGAAGGGTCACGCGAGCTCGAGGGATGGAATGCGACTGCCACGGGTTCTTGCCCAAGAACAGGCCGACATCACAATGCTCGAAGTCGGCGCGGGTGATCGAGCCCATCATGCGGTGGCTGATCCAGAACTCGCCGGTCTTCTCCTGCGCCAGGGCGCTGGAGCGGTAACGGGACCCGAGCGCGCGCCGGGTGGCGGTGGCGTAGGTTCCCGGGAGGTGGTTCCCCTGACCGCCTCCGCCGTAATAGAAGATGCTCTCGCCCCCGTGAGCCTCCTTCACCGCGCCGAGTCGGGCGGCGACTTCGGTGATGGCGGTGTCCCAATCGATGGCCTCGAACGTGCCGTCCTCCCGTCGGCGCAGCGGGGTCGTGAGACGGTCGTTGGCGTTTTGGTAGTGGTCGAGGCGGTGCGGCTTTTCGCAGGCATACCCGCGGGAGATCGGGTGCCGCTTGTCACCGCGCAGCCGGACGAGCCGTCGCCCGTCCTCACCGCCGAGTTGGACCTCCAGACCACAGTTGCACTCGCACAAGATGCAGGCCGTCGGCTTCCAATCGCTCGTCTCCATGTCGACATGCTCGAAAATTTGGTCCTTTTGTGCAACCATAATCCCGATGCGTCGCCGATTCGACGAGGAAAACTGCGCTGTGGCCCAGTCGTTGGAGGTCCTGGGGGACTGGTGGACGCTGCTGCTGATCCGCGAGGCGTTCTTTGGCACCCGGCGCTTCGGCGATTTTCAGTCGGTACTCGGGATTTCGAAGAACGTACTCAGCCAGCGGCTCGATCACCTCGTGGAGCATGAGGTGTTCGAGAAGGTCGACGCCGGCGTGCATGGGCCTCGCTTTGAGTACGTCTTGACGCCCCGAGGCAAAGACCTGGCCACGGTGCTGACCGCATTGCGGCAGTGGGGCGACCGCTGGGTGTTCGGTAAAGGCAAGGAGCCGCTGCTGGTGGTCGACGAGCGGACGGGGGAGCGACTGCCCAAGGTCCGAATCCTTGGCGACGACGGCCAGCCGCTGCCTCCATCGGCATTCGGATTTCGGTTGGGACCGGGAGCGACGCGGGAGACGGCGGCACGGTTTGCGGAACTGTGGGGTTCGGAGCAAGGCGCCGAGTGAGAGTTCGTCGCGGAGCGCAGCGGTACCTTCCGATGAGTTGACTTCTCGTAGCCAAACGAAAAGCGCCCGCCCTCATCCGAGGGGGGCGCTTTGTCACTTGGAGACGCGAGCTTCAGCCGGCGCAGAACATGTCTTGCACGACCAGCACTCGCTGCGCGGAGGGGAACGTTGCGGTGACGAGTCCGCCTTCGCAGTCGCCCCAGTTCCACTGGAAGCTGCCGAACGACTCGGTGATGGAGATCTGGGCTTCGTCGAGGTCGAGGCCGGCGTCGGTCAGGAAGGCTTGGAACTCGTCGTCGACGCCGTAGGTGTCGATGATGCTCTTGAGCGCGCTGGCCTCGGACTCGAGGGTCTGGTTCAAGAATGCGCCGGGCCCGATCTCGGTCTGGTCGCGAGCGAAGGCGAGCAAGGCGGCGGCGTCGGGCGCATCGCCATCGTAGCGGTAGAGGGTGCCCTCGAACGAGCAGCCGGCATCTTCACCACCGTCGCAGTTCTCCGAATCCCAAACGGCTTCGGTGAGCGCATCGAGGCCGCCGTCGTTGTCCTCGGACAGGCCGGTTGCGGGGCGGACGTACTCCGACTCCCACTGGTTCATGCACGCGGTCAGTGCCGGCTCGGAGTCGACACACAGCGGCTCGTCCTCGGTGGGACAGATGGACTCGGTCGATTCGTCGACCCAGTCGCGGCACTCGCCGACCAGTTCGAACCCGGGCACCTCGAAGTCGAAGTCGAAGTTGCCGAGCTCTACGAAGCACTCGACCAGCGCCTCTTCGAAGAACGGGTTGCACTCGGCTTGCGGCGCTTCGGGCTCGCAGTCGCCGCTGGCGCAGCCAAGGCTGAGCCGGAAGTTGCCGCGTCCCGTGGCGCTCTTGGTGCCGACGACGATCGTGTACTCACCCTCGGAGAACAGACGGAAGTCCCGGAGACGACTGAGCGCTCCCCAGCCGTCGTCGTCATCGAGCGCGATGCGGCTCGGTGCGCCACCGTCGGGGTCGTTGCGATACAGGAAGAGCGTGGTGTCGAGATCGCGGGAGGAGCCGGCCTGCGTGATCTCGATGTCGAGCTCGGCATCGGCGCGGGCGCGGAAGGTGTACTCGAAGAACTGGAAGTCCTCGGTGAAGGTGCCGTCGGTCGTCTCGCCGAAGCGAAGCGTGCCGCCATCCTCGACGCCGTTGAACTCGTCGGACTTGCCGTCGACACCGGGCTCCACGATCCCGGCATCGGTGTTCCCTTCCGCGGACTGGTCGCAGGCGGAGAGGGGAAGCAGCGCGAGGAGGGGGAGCAGCAGACGAGTCTTCATAACGACTATGACTACATGTAGGACAAAGAAGGTTTGCGCAATACATATCCGCACCTCGACGGCAAATTTCTTGCGCGCGGTTCCGTACCGTAGGCCAGCGTACCGAATGCTCAGCCCTTGGGCGCCGAAACGGCCCGGTGGCACGACGCGCAGGTTCCCAGCAGATCCCCCATCACCGAGGTACGGCCATCGAGATCCGACACCACGTGGGCCCGCCGGGCCACGGCTCGGGCCCGGTCGCACCGCAACGCGTGCTCCTCGTTTGCCGGATCCAAGTCCACACACGAGGGCAGCAGCACGAACAACGTGGTGCCCTCGACCCATCGATCTTTGTCGGGAGCGACCAAGCTGTCCCACATGCGTTGTGTCGACCAATCGTGCACACGCATGGCGTCGGCCTCGGTGGAGCCCAGTGCAGGGGTGGCACCACGGTCGAGGGTCGCGGCGACGCGTTCTTGGACGTCTGCGCTGACGTGACAGTCGCCGCACGCACGGGCGATCTGGGCGAGCGCGGACGCGGCCTGCTCATCGGTCTCGTGGGTCGCGAGGGTCTCGGCCTGCGCGCGAATGCTGGCCAGCGGATCCATCCACGGATCGGGGTGGTTGGGGTCGGGCTGCAGGGACGCGACGAACTCGGTCGCGGCGGCCCGGACGGCGTCGGATTGGCCGCGGGAGGCCTGCTCGCGCAGGGTTTCGGTCGTTTTCAGCAGCGCGTGCATCTGGGCGACGGTCGCCGGATCCGTCGCGACCGCGCTCACCGGCTCGGTCTCGCTGTGTGGTGGCGGGGCTGGGGCCCAACCCGACTGCACCGCGGGCGGACGTGAACACGACACCGCACTCAGGAGGACAACGGCCGAAAGGACGAGACGCACCCCATGATCATGCAGGGTGCACACCGTCCTCGTCCGGCAACGCTTGCGCCTCGCTCACTGGCAGAGCAGTCGAACGTCGACGACTTCGCCGAACTTGGTGCTCTGGCCTTGCTGGTACTCGAACGCAGCACGCTCGAACCCGCAGTTGCCCATCGCGTCGCAGTTCGCCTGGCGTGAGAAGCCGAGGTCGATCGAGACGACCGTGCTCTCGGTCAGCGGACGCAGTTCGGCGTAGGCACCGATGCGGTCGTCATCGAGGTCGCTCCACAGGACCAGCTCGGAGAAGCGCTCGTCTTGGGCGTCGATCTTGCCGTCCAAGTTGGAGTCGAGCTCGGCCAGCGCCGCGAACCCGTGTTGGGCGAAGCCCCCGCTGCTCATCGCAGTCGCGTTGCCGAACAGCTCGGCGCCGCTGCGGATCATGCCGTCGCCGTCGCGGTCGAGGGCAAGCCAGGGCGAGGTGGGCCAAGCGGTGTTGGTGCAGGTGCCGTCGGTCGACAGGTCGAAGGTGGCGGCGGCGACGGGCGCGAACTCGACCGGGCCGCGCTCGAAGTTGAGGACCAGGGGGGTGTTGCAGTCGTCTTCAAGCCAGGAGTACCACTCGAAGTCTTCGCCGTTCCAAGTGCAGATCTCACCGACACAACCCATGTCGTAGCCGTCGCCGGGCTCGCATTCGGCAGGGTCGGTCCGGCACGGAGTCCACAGCTCCTCGCCGTCGACGATGATGCACTGCTGGGAGCCGGGTTCTCCGTCTTCCATCTCACACTCGTAGCCCTCCCATGCCTGGTCAAAGTCGCACGGGATGGCGGCCTGCGGTGCAGGCTCGGGCGGCGGGGCGTCGGTGTCGTCATCTTCGCCGTCGTCTTCGCCGTCATCTTCGCCGTCATCTTCGCCGTCGTCTTCGCCGTCATCTTCGCCGTCATCGGCGTCGTCCTGGCCCTCGTCCGCGTCCTGATCCTCATCGAGGTCTTCGCTCGACTCCATGCCATCCTCGACGATGGGGTCTTCCGAATCACAGCCACCAAGGGCGAGGGCAGGGAGAAGCGCGAGAGCGGGGGTGTAGAGTCGGTGCCAAGCCACGTCTCCCTCCAGTGCAGATCGGGTGCCAACTCGTGAAGGCCCCCAAAGCTCGTTCTGAGCCGGTTTCGGACCCACGCGCCGCGACATCCATGTCCCACCCGGTGGCAGACGCGTCCGGGCAGTGCCTGCGGAACCTCAGTCAGGCTTGGGACCGAGCAAGTCCCAGCGGTTGCCGGCGATGTCGAGGAACACGGCGACCTTGCCGTACGCCTCGTCTCGAGGCTCGGACGCGAAGTGCACCCCGGCGGCCTTCATCTGCGTGATGCGCAGCTCAAAATCGTCGACCCGCAGGAAGAAACCGACCCGCCCGGCCATCTGGTCGCCGACGGCTGCGGACTGCCGGGATCCATCGGCCCGGGCCAACAAGATGCCGGTCGTCGCGCCCGGCGGACGAACGACGACCCATCGCTTGGGCCGACCATCGTTGGTCGTCGAGGGGGAGTCTTCGATGAGATCAAATCCGAGCACGTCGACGAAGAACGCGATCGCCGGGTCGTAGGCGTCGACAATGATCGTGACGAGCTCGAGGAAGGCCATGGCGCAGGTTGCCACGCTCGCCTCAAGATCTCCGCCGCTTCTTGCCGCTGGGCGGCCGCCGTCCGCTCTCACGGCCTGGAACGCGGGTGCGACCGTGCTCGACCTTGTCGATGATCTTGGGTGGCCCCGGGACCAGTTGAACGACCGCTCCGTTGAAGGGCACGACGCTGGGCAGGCCCATTTCGGTTGCGAGCTCGGCGTGGGCGGTCATGTGTCGCTCCTCGCCGTGGACCGGAACGATGGAGGCCGGCTGGGCGAGCTGATAGACCCGGCGGAGTTCGGGGCGGCCCGGGTGACCGGAGACGTGCACGAACTCCTCCTTTTCGCTGACGACCTCGACGCTGCGCGAGCGAAGCTGAGAGTGCAGTCGCTGTACGCCGTCTTCGTTTCCGGGGATGATCTTCGAGGAGAACAGCACGAGGTCGCCGCGCTCGAAGCTGATGTCGCGGTGGTCGTCGCGGGAGATCCGGTCCATCGCCGAGCCAGGCTCGCCTTGTGTCCCCGTGCAGATCAGCATGAGCTTGCTCGGCGGGAGGTAGCCGAAATCGCGGACTTCGATCTCGGTCTCGGACTCGCTGAGGTACTCGGTCTCCCGGGCACACCCGACCATCCGCCGCAGAGACCGACCGAGCAGGACCGGATGCCGCTCGAGATGTGCGGCCATCCGAATGAACGTATCGATCCGGGCGATGTTGCTGCTGAAGCACGCGACCGCAATACGGCCGGTCTTGACGCGCTCGAGTCGCTGGACCAGGGCGTCGCGCAACTCGGCTTCGCTCCGGCTCGAGACGTCTTTGGTGGCGTTGGTGGAGTCGGAGATGGCGGCGACGATGTTGCGATCCGCAGCCTTGCCCAGCGCGGCGAGGTCGGTGGCGGGTCCGACGAGGGGATCGGGGTCGAGCTTGAAGTCTCCGGTATGCAAGACCGTGCCGACAGGCGTCCCCACCAGGATCGCCTGAGACTCCACGGTGGAGTGGGTGACGTCGACGAACTCGAGCGTGAACGGGCCGAGCTCCAGGGAGGTGCTGCAATCGATGATCCGGAGATCCAAGTCCCCCTCGATGTCGGCCTCGCCGATCTTGCGGCGGAGTACAGCCGCTGCGAACGGCGTCGCGTAGACGGGGCACTGCAGCTGATCCCAAAGGTGCACGACAGCACCGAGGTGGTCTTCGTGCGCGTGGGTGATCACCAGCGCCTCGAGCTGCTTGCGTCGCTTGTGGGCGAATCGCACGTTCGGCATGAGCACGTGGGTCACCCCGTCCTCCTGCTCGAACGTGATGCCGCAGTCGATCATCAACCACCGGCCGTCGTGGCCGTAGAGGTTGAGGTTCATGCCGATCTCGCCCGACCCACCAAGCGGGACGAAGAACAGCTCACGGGGACCGGGCTCGCGCATCGAGGGCAGTCCTAGCACGAGTCGAGGCAGGATTCGCCGCGGCCCACCCTGCCAGGAGGCGTGGCTAGGGCGCGTCGGGGTAGGGGTCGACGAACGCCGCGATGTGGGCAGTGTAGTCGTCGTCCTCGATGGCGACCGTGCCCTCGGTGCCGGCGAGCTCGCCGATGATGAAGGTGATGTCCTTGGGAACGCCGGCGGCCTCGTAGGCCCCAATGTCTGTGTCGGCGTTGCCATAGAAGGCCACCGGCGACCACCCGAAGTCGCTCAGCAGTCGCGAGCCCCAGGCGCTCTTGTACTCGAGCGCGCTGCTCCCAACCGCAAGCGAGTTCGAGCTGATGAGGGGGCCCGCGGGGAAGTCGTGGGTCTCGAGCCAGGCGCGGGTCTCGTTGCGCAGCACGTGCGGGCGCGCGGTCATGTAGACGACCGTGTAGCCCTTGGCGTCCCACGCCTGCATGAGTTCAGCGGCCGCCCCCTTGAGCAACGGATCGTACGAAGCATCGTTGACCTGCATGAACAGCTCCTCGTCGCTGAGCGTCAAGGTGCCGTCGATGTCCGCGAGGATGAACGGCGAGCCGGCTTCGAGCAGCCACGTGTAGTGCGGCGCGCAGCTCTGGTCAGCTTCGAGCACCGCGTACAACGGCTGGTCGTTGTTGTTGGAGAGCGCGGCATCGGCAAAGCTGTAGCTGCCGTCGTCGCCCGTGCTCTGGCGATCGAGCTGCGCCCAGGCCTCTCCGTCGTACCGCCACAGACTGACGGCCTCGCCCGCGAGCCCGGTTCGGTCCAACCCGGTGTCGTTGGCGGTCCGGGCCTTCTCGCCCTCGTAGGCGGTCGCCTCTCCCACCGGGTCGGCGTTGGTCAGCGTGGTGTAGGCATAGGGTCCTGCGGGGTTCCCCAGCAGGTCCGACGCGACATCCTTCTGGCGCGGGTTGTCGGTGGCGACCGTCTCGGCCTGCGGGTTCTCAAACCCGTTGCCCTCGGTCTCGAACGGGAAGGTGGAGCCTGGGGCGCAGTCGAGCAGCACCGGGTCGTACTCGACGGGCGGGGGCTCTCCGGTGGACGAAGAATCGGCGCCGGTGGAGGTCTGTGGGGTGTCCGTCGTCGAGCCCGGGTCGCCGGTGCTCGACTCGGCCACGCCCGTCGTGCCGGAGGTCGCAGCGGTCGTCGAGCCATCGCTCGGATCCGCCGAGGTGTCGTCGGAGGGACAGGCGCCGAGAGCCAGAAGCAGACCAGGGAGGAGGGTGCGCGACCGCATCGAGACCGAGCTTGCCACGACCCGCGGGCAGATGCTCGGTCTTCGACAACGAGCCGGATCACTCCAGGGTCACGCTGGTGATGGTGATCGCGTCGACGGGCACGTCTTCGAACTGCCCCACCGTGGTGGTGGGGACCGCGACGATGGCGTCGACGACGTCCATACCCTCGACCACCTGGGCGAACACGGCGTACCCGTCGCCAGAGTCCAGGCCCGCGTTGTCGACCACGTTCACGAAGAACTGTGAGGTGGCGGAGTTGGGGTCGTTGGTGCGCGCCATCGACAGCGTCCCGCGCAGGTTGGTGAGGCCGCTGACGCCGTGCTCGTTGACGATCGCGGGCATCGTCGCCTTGCCGACGAGCTCGTCGGTGAGGCCGCCACCCTGGATGACGAATCCGGGGATCACGCGGTGGAAGACCGTCGCGCCGAGACCGTCGACGCCGTCGTAGAACCCGGCATCGATGTAGGCGATGAAGTTCTCGACGGTGATCGGAGCTTCTTCCGCGAACAACTCGATGCTCAGCGTGCCCATGGAGGTCTCCATGACGACGAGGCCGCTGCCGCCCGTGGTGGTGACGTCGCCGCCGCTCGATCCGCTGCTTCCAGTGCCGCCGGATGATTCGCCGGAGGTGGCGGTGGGTGGCGGGCCGCTGGTGGCGGTCGTTGGGTTGCCGGTGACCGTCGTCGCGGTCGTCGACGGGTTGCCTGGGGTGCTCATGCCGCCGGAGCCATCGGACGAGCCGGCCCCGGTCGTCGTCGAGGCGGTCTCGGTGCCGGAGGATGCGTCACCGTCGCCGTCGCCGGAGTCGCACGCGGGGACGAGGAGAACGAAGGAAGCCAAGGAAATACAAAGACGCTGCATGAGAGAGCTGGAGGCTACCCCATCCGGGGTGCACACCCAGCCCCACACGGTCGCCCTGGTCGACAGCTTGTTTTCGCGTCACAGTTTCGCGGTGGCGATGAACGGGGGTCGGGCGGCGAGAATGTTGGGGCTGGTGGCGGTGATGCTCGGCGCGTGGTCGGGGCCGGCTGTGGCCAACTCGGACCCGGAGTCGGGACAAGCCGACAAGCCGAGTCTCGAGGCTTTCGAGGGGCAGTACATCTATGCCGGTGGCGCATCTCAGATCCAAGAGATCCACGACGAGATCGAAGCGGCCACCGAGGACCTCAACGTCGCGCTGCGGCTCCTCGCTCGACGGGAGATCTGGAAGTCGCAGGAGCCCTCTCGAATGATGTCGATCTCGGTCGACGGCGACACCGTTTCCATCGTCCGTTCGGGAGGGAAGGCTGCGTTTACGGGGAAGATCGGGGGCGGCTCCTTCCCGGTGGACAAGTACCGCGGTCGCTTCAAGCGCCGCGGCGACAAGCTCATCGTCGATATCACCGGGGGGGCCCAGCACACGCTCGTTCGATTCAGCGTGAATCCCAAGTCCCACACGGTGACGGTACGCACGACCATCGAGCACAACATGCTCCCGCGTCCGGTCCGGCTGAAGAAGACGTTCCGCGCGGTGGGGTAGCATCCCGCTCATGTTCGACCGGTCGTTGCTCGAGTGCCGGCGGTGCCGTGGATGAGGGCCCCTGCGGTGACTGATCCGGAGCAAGCGCAGCGAGAGGTCCTCGTCGGAGACGGCCTGGAGTGGCTCGCCGCGAGCGAGCTTGGACCCGAGTCCGCACTGGTCACCTCGTTGCCCGACGTCTCCGAGTTCCCCGGCATGTCGGTGGAGGCCTGGACCACCTGGTTCTCGCAGACCGTCGCGACGTGCTGCCGAGCCGTCCATCCGCAGGGGGTCGCGATTTTCTATCAGACCGACGTGAAGTCGGACGGGGCATGGATCGACAAGGCGCACCGCGTTCACACCGGAGCCGATGCGGCCGGTAGCGCATGTCTGTGGCACAAGATCGTGTGCCGGGTGAAACCGGGGCTGCGGACGTTTGGCCGGCCTGCGTATGGACACCTGCAGTGCTTCTCGGTGGCGCGCCGAATCCCGAACTCGCTGGCGAGTCCCGATGTGATCGATGGCCTCGGCGTGATGACGTGGTCGCGAGCGATGCCGAGCAGCGCAGCCGAAGCGGTGTGCTCCTTCCTGCGGCGGCTCGAGACGGTCACGACCGTGGTGGACCCGTTCTGTGGGCGGGGGACGATCCTCGCGGTCGCGAACCACTACGGCTTGAATGGGGTGGGGGTTGATCTGTCGAAGAAGCGGGTGAAGAAAGCCCGCGCGCTTCAGTACGAGCAGCTGCTTGCCGACCCTGACAGCGCGTGATGTCTCAGCGCCCCCAGCCTTCGGCTCGGCCGGCGCTGGAGCGCTGTGGCGTCCGTCGCTGACATCGAGCCTGTGTTGACATCGACCGGGCTATCCCCGAACCTCACGAGCGAGTTCGATGACCTCGAAGCAGCCTTTCACCAACGTCGGCGCGGTCGTGATCGGGCGCAACGAAGGCGAGCGACTACGCCGCTGCCTGGAGTCGATGCTCACCGGTCCCGGACGCGTCGCCCACCTGGTCTACGTCGACTCCGGATCCACCGACGACAGTGTCGAGATCGCCCGGGCGTTGGGAGCCGAGGTGCACGACCTCGATACCTCGGTGAAGTTCACCGCCGCCCGGGCTCGGAATGCCGGCGCGGAGCGGCTGCTCGCCAAGGCGCCCGAGACCGCGTTCATCCAGTTCGTCGACGGTGACTGCGAACTCGACTCGGCGTGGATTGCAACGGCGCTCGACGCGATTCGAAAGGATCCACGCCGCGCTGTCGTTTGTGGGCGTCGGCGCGAGCGGTACCCGGAGCGCTCGGTCTACAACCGGCTGTGCGACATCGAGTGGGACACGCCGATCGGGATCGCCGATGCCTGCGGCGGCGACGCGCTGATCCGAGTGCGAACGTTCCAAGAGGTCGGGGGCTATCGTGAAGACTTGATCGCTGGCGAGGAGCCTGAGATGTGTCTTCGGATGCGTCGCGCCGGCTGGACCATCGAGCGGGTCGACGCCGAGATGACGCTTCACGACGCGGCGATGACCAACGCCTCCCAGTGGTGGCAGCGGGCCAAACGTTGCGGCTATGCGTGGGCCGAGGGCTTCGCGCTGCACGGCTCCGAGGATGGCTATCGCCGCAAAGAGGTTGTGTCCACCTTGGGCTGGGCCCTGGGACCGCCGGCGATGAGCGTGCCGTTTGCCCCGATGTCGGGCGGACTGAGCATGCTCGGGCTGGGGGCCTATCCCGCCCTGCTGCTCAGGGTCTACCGGTACGCTCGAGGGCGCGGCTTCCCACCCGAGGACGCTCGGATCTTTGCCATCTCTGCGGTCGCCAGCAAGTTTCCGCAGGCAGCCGGCATGCTCAAGTACGCGTGGAACCGCATGCGGAACCAGCAGGGCACACTCATCGAATACAAAGGAGCCGACTCGTGACGCCAGCCAGGCCCAAGGTCATGTACGTGGCAGCGATGCTGCCCAAGCGCTCGGAGACGTTCGTCTACCGGGAGTTGCTCGGGTTGCGGGCCGCCGGCTGGGATGTCTCGGCGCTGTCGGTGCGCCCTCCCGAGCTCGATCTCGGGACCGCAACGCTCGATGCGCTCGCCTCCGAATCGGAGGTGCTCTACCGCGGGCTGTCCAAGATGTTGAGCAGTGCGGCCGCCGAGGTCGCACGGCACCCTCGCAGCACCCTGCGGACGCTCGGGTTAGCCGGAAGACTCGCGCTGGGCGGCGACGACATCTCGGGGATTCGGCGGGCCAAGCTGATCTGGCAGGCGCTCGGTGTGCTCGGCGCGGCCGAGACCGCGCGGCGCCATGGTGTGCAGCACGTGCACGCCCACATGGCCCACGTGCCGGCGTCGATCGCCATGCTCCTCGCGCTTCAGCTGGGGGTCCCGTTCAGTTTCACGGGGCACGCCGTCGACATCTTCAGCCAGCGCACGATGCTTCGCACCAAGCTGAAGCGGGCCGCGTTTTGTGCCTGCATCAGCGAGTGGCATCACCGCTTCTACCAAGAGCTGCTCACCGAGTCGGGCCAACGCACGCTCGAAGAGCACCGCCTTCCGGTCGTGCGCTGCGGCGTCGACGTGAGCGAGTTCAGCCCGCCCGCATCGCGTCCCCCCGGACCGATTCGCATCGTCACCGTGGGCCGGCTCATCGAGAAGAAGGGCTTCGACCTCCTGCTGCATGCGCTCGCCGAGCAGCCCGCAGACATGCCCGAGTACCACTGCACGATCATGGGTGGTGGTGAGGAAGCAGGAGCGCTCGAATCCCTGCGCGATGCCCTCAAACTGGGGGGCAAGGTGGAGTTCACCGGCCCGGTCCCCAACCACGAGGTGCGCGAGCGTTTGCAGGCGGCCGACCTGTTCGTGCTGCCGTGCCGCATCGCCAAGTCCGGCGACCGGGACGGCATCCCCGTGGTGCTGATGGAGGCGATGGCGTCCGGGGTGCCGGTCATTGCAGGCGACATTCCATCGATTCGCGAGCTGGTCGCGCACGACAAGAGTGGATTGTTGGTCGCGCCCGAATCGGGTGCGGAGCTCGGCGCTGCGATCACCCGCTTGCTGCGCGACGACGAAGCTCGCGACCGGATGGCCCGCGGAGGCCGAGCGCGCGTGGTCGAGGAGTTCGACCTGGGCCTCAACGTGGGGCGGATCGCCGCCTCCATCGCACGGGCGCACGGCGTCGATCTGGACGCGACCGTGTCTCCTCGCTGAAGGGCGCCTTCCCCATGAACGCCAAGAGCCGAGACTACCTCGTCATCTGCCCCTGCCGCGACGAAGCGGCCTACCTGCAGCGCACGATCGATTCTCTCATCGCGCAGACCGTGCAGCCCAAGCTGTTGCTGGTCGTCGACGATGGTTCCACCGATGCCACACCGGCCATGCTCGAGCGCTACGAGCAGGAGCACGACTTCATTCGGGTCGTGCGTAAGCCCGACCGCGGTGGCCGGAGTGTGGGCCCCGGCGTGATCGAGACCTTCTACTACGGGTGGGATCAGGTCGACGTCAGCGAGTTCGAGTACATCACCAAGCTCGACCTGGATCTCGATCTTCCGCCCCGGTACTTCGAGACGCTGATCGAGCGGATGGAGGCCAACCCCCGGATCGGAACGTGCAGCGGCAAGCCGTACTTCCCCGAGCGCGACGCCGAGGCGGTTCACAACGCCGCCCATCCCAAGCACGACCTCGCGGCCGCGGTCCCCGACTACGAACGCTCATACGGACCGCTCATCAGCGAGAAGTGCGGTGATGAGATGTCGGTGGGCATGACCAAGTTCTACCGCCGCATCTGCTTCGAGGAGATCGGCGGCTTCGCGCGCGAGGTGATGTGGGACGGCATCGATTGCCACACCTGCCGGATGCTGGGCTGGATCGCCTGCAGCTGGGACGACCCGGAGCTTCGCTTCGTGCACCTGCGCCCCATGGGGTCGAGTCACAAGGGCGTGCTCACCGGCCGCATGCGGCATGGGTTTGGGCAGCACTACATGGGCACGGGCTTGGCCTACATGACCGCGAGCTCGGCGTTCCGCATGACGCGTCCGCCGTACCTGGTCGGCGGGTTCGGGATGTGGCTGGGATACGTGAAGGCGATGGCGGAGAGGAAGCCGCGCTTTGGCACCGAAGAGTTCCGCGACTTTCTGCGCGAGTACCAGCTGGCGTGCCTGGTCAAAGGCAAGGCGGTGGCCACCGCGGAGCTCGACGCGCGCCAGAAGTCGGTGTGGGAACGCCGGCACGGCGCGGGGTGACGGTCGCCACCGAGACCGGAGCCGGTCGATGACCAGGATTTGTGGTTGGAGTCTGTCGGAGATTCGCGGCCGGTCGGTAACATGTCGGCGTTCGGCGGCGAATCCATCGCGCGAACGCTGGTACGACCATGACCGATTCGAATGAGACCTACACGCCGCCGAACGTCTGGACCTGGGACAAGGGCAGCGGTGGAAAGTTCGCGAACATCAACCGGCCCATCGCCGGTCCGACCCACGACAAGGCGCTGCCCGTCGGCGAGCATCCGTACCAGCTGTACTCGCTCGCCACGCCCAACGGCGTCAAGGCCGGCATCATCTTCGAGGAGCTGCTGGAGGCCGGCCACAGCGAGGCCGAGTACGACGCGTGGCTGATCAACATTCAAGAGGGCGAGCAGTTCAGCAGCGGCTTCGTTGACGTCAACCCCAACTCCAAGATCCCCGCGCTGCTCGACCGGAGCGAGGACCCGCACCAACGCGTGTTCGAGTCCGGCGCGATTCTCCTGTACCTGGCGGAGAAGTTCGGCGCCCTGCTCCCCAAAGGGCACGCCGAGCGAACCGAGGCCCTGAGCTGGCTGTTCTGGCAGATGGGCTCCGGCCCGTACCTGGGCGGCGGCTTCGGACACTTCTACGCGTATGCGCCGTCGAAGATGCAGTACCCGATCGACCGGTTCGCGATGGAGGTGAAGCGGCAGCTCGACGTTCTGGACCGCAGACTCGGGGAGCACGAGTACCTTGCCGGGTCCGAGTACTCGATCGCGGACATCTCGGTGTGGCCCTGGTACGGGGCGCTGCTCAAGAACAAGGTCTACGATGCCGCCGAGTTTCTGGCGGTGCATGAGTACGAGAACGTGATGCGCTGGACCGACCAGATCGCAAAACGGCCCGCCGTACAGCGTGGCCGCCGGGTCAACCGGGTCTGGGGCGAGAAGTCCGAGCAGTTGGCCGAGCGTCACAGCGCCACGGACTTCGAGACGACCGACGCTAGCGAGTAGTCCGTCGCCGGATGGCGAAGCACAGGACGGTGAGCCACAGCCACGAGCCCGGGCCCGGGCCGCTCGTGCAACCGCAGCCATCGGCGGAGCCGCCCGATGAGGCAGGGCCGGTGGTATCCGAGTCGGTGTCCGAGGGGGAAGGACTCGCTCCGCTGGAGCCGACGGGACCGCCCGAGTCGTCGCCCCCGGTCCCGCCGCTCGCGCTGGCGGACCCCGACGACCCTGAGCCATCACCCGTCTGTGCGGTGCCGCCGCTTGAAGAGCCGCCGGCGATCTCCCCGACCTCGATTGTGACGGTGGCCTGCGAGACGTTGCCGGACCAGTCGCGGGCGATCGCGACGAGCTCCCAGGTGCCCTCGGGGAAGTTCACGTTGGGGATCGCGTAGGGCGGCGCTTCGAAGAACGCTTGCGTCTCGTCGGCGAACGACAGCTGCACGTCGAGAATGCCGCCGGGGTCGCTCACCTCGAGTTCGATGTCGGTCTCGAACAGCGGACCGGGGTGTGGACCCGGTGCCGGGCTCAGGAAGCTGAGCGCGGGCGCCTCGCGGTCCTGGGGTTCGCCGGATGCCGCCCCACAGGTCGCTCCGAGCTCGCTGACGGGTCCGGGGCCGCAGCCGCTGGCCCAGCTCAGCCCGTTGTCGCTGCCCGGCGCGGTCGGAAACCCTCCGCACTCGGAACCTGGATTCCAGCCGCCGTCCGCGTCGTGGCACGGCGTGATGTCCAGGCCGGAGTCCTCCTCGATCCAGGCAACTGCGGCCCAGGCCGGGATGTGCTGGGAGCTTCCGCCGCAGGATCCGGGGACCGTCGAGGCGATGCCAAACAGCCGCCACGTGCCGTCGTCCAGCTGGGCGAAGGCCGAGCCTCCGGAGTCGCCGTTGCAGATGCCCGTGTCCACGTCGTCGTAGAAGATGCCGATCTGCTTTCCATCGGCGGGAAAGCCCGCGACCTCGCCTTCGATCCACCGTTTGGTCCCGAACCCTCCTCCCTGATTGGAGGTGTTGCCGAACCCGACCATCCACGCTCGAGTCCCGACCTCGAGTTGCTGTCGTTCGCAGCCCATCATGACCGGAACGATCGGCACATCGGTCACCGGCTGCGCGAGCCGGCAGTAGGCGTAGTCGAAGCCCGTCGCGGGATACTCGGGGGCCGCTGAGCACGACGTCGTGGAGACCGTGCGCTCGCCTCCCTCGGTGCCGAACCGGATGCTCCCGCTGTTGGGACAGTGGGCGGCGTACATCACGATCTCGGGGTGGACGAGGGTGCCGCTGCAGCCACTCATCAAGACCGTGCTCGGCCACTCGCAGTCGTCTGCAACGCTGCCACCGATGACGTGCTGTGGTTCCGGCTGCGGCACGCCGAGTGCCCCCGAGAGGACGAACAGCAAAGTCGTGGCCAGCATCGATGGGAGCGTAGCAGCCGCGGTCGCGGTTGAACCCGAGGCGCGTTGTCGCAGCGAAGGCGGTTCAGGCGCGGGCTTCGGGTGGAAGCAGGCGTTTCCACAGGGGCCGGGTCTTCGCCAAGGTGAGGAACAGCGCCGCGGGCTGCAGCTTCCCCTTGCTCCGCAAGAACCGGTACTGCGCCATCAGGAACGGCGTGCTCAGGAAGGCTCCGGCCAGCACCTTGGACTCGCGGGCGTTGATCTCGGCGAGGTCGGCGGCGCTGAACCCCGCGGGATAGGTTCGCTGGTGGCCCTGCGCAATCCAGCCCTCGGCGATCTCTTGGGCCTTCTCCATGAGCTCCTCGGGCGCACAGACCCACTGGGCCAGTCCGATCTCGACGGCTTCTTCGCCCGTGGGTTTCCAGCCTTCCTCCCCGAGCATGCGCTTGGCAGCGTCACCCAACAGCTTGGGGAACACCTCGGTGGAGCATCCCTCGGCGGGGACCCGGAGTGCGGCGAAGGGGGTGGAGAAGGTGGCGGTCTGCGACGCGATGATGCCGTCGCATAGGGAGGCGGACGTGACGCTGGCGCCGATCGCTGGACCGTTGACCGCGATCAGAATCGGCTTGGGGAACCGGATGAACTGGTCGAACAGCTCCTGGTTCCGCTCGCGGATGAAGCGGTGCAGGGAGGCTGGGTGGTCGAGCTTGAGGGAGCCGCCCAGATTCACACCGGCGCAGTAGTAGCGGCCGGTCCCGGTCAGCACCAAGACCTTGGTCTCGGCGTCGTTCGTCGCATCGCGGAGTGCGTGTCCCAGTTCGTCGAGCATCGGCATCGTCCAGCCGTTGAGACGGTCCGGGTTGTTCATGGTCAGGGTCATCACCCCGGCCACGCGCTCGCGGAGGATCAGGTCCTTGGGCACGGCCGCACAGTAGCGAGATGGGGTCTGGAGAGGGTGCCGGGGCCTGTCTCTTATACACATCTGACGCTGCCGACGAGCGATC
>OJGU01000313.1_pt1 | contig 31170 bp, 25 predicted proteins | sample 1594741 | NCBI WGS metagenome assembly OJGU01 (sample SAMN05416841, study PRJEB24817) | seawater metagenome | isolation source: Sea water | place: Canada:Atlantic | collected 2013-07
ATACGAGATGTAGAGAGGTCTCGTGGGCTCGGAGATGTGTATAAGAGACAGAGTGGGTACTCCCGACCACACTCGCGGCACTTGAGGGCTTTCATGAAGCCTTTTTCGTTGCTCATATTACAAAGTCACGTTGCTAGTGGTTTGAGGAGAAGAAGGCCTCTTCAAAGGAAAAGGATAAGAGCCCACAAAGGAAGGCGCTGATTCTCATCTTTCCCAAACCACCGAATTATTGGTTCAAGCTGGATTTGGCACCTGGCCATCAACGCACGCTACGTTGACCGGTTGCCGTGGCATCATAGGGCCAGTCCCTCCGCCACTCTGAATGAGATCCGTTATATCAACGGATGCGGATATGTTGATCTAAGGCTCGCTGTTCTGTCAAGGGTTATGAAAACCTCTGTCAGGAATGTCCCTCGCTGCTTGATAATTGCTTATTCTCCAGTTCCTCGGTGATCAAGCATCTGGAAATAATGAGCGCCGAACGAGGTTGGTAAAGCTAGGGTGGATTGATTGTTTGGGGGAAAGGGCTTGGTTGCCCCTTCCTTCGTAATTCGGCTTGGCAGGTCGTGTTTTTGATGTCACCCTAGGTTTTAGCAGGGGCTCGGTTAACATTTTCAAAGTTTTTCAGCCTCTTGATTCAAAATTATAGTGCGGCATCGGGAATCGGTTTCCACAATCTTTCTGTTGCTTTGCTCCGGGAGCGTCGGGAAAAGAGCATGCGTTTTTTTTTGCTGGTCGGACATAAAATGCGACATTTTGTTTGACAGGAGAGAGGCGGTTCCATCTAATTGTTCAAAATCGAGCGTGATATTTAGCATGAAATTTTCAATTCAACGTATAACCCTGGGGGCCGCACTGTGCGCGCTGTCAGTTGTAGGGGTTCAATCACAGGTCACGATTGATGCCTTTTCTGATCCGGGTGTGGCAACGAGTGTTCAAGCACAGCAGACAAATCCTACCCCTGCAGCTAGTGACGTGAGTGGTCTTTCAAATGTCATTGGAGGAAGGCGAATTGTATCATCCACGTGGGAGGCGGGAACTCCGGGTCCATTTGTCTCTTCTGTTGTCGATCCGAATACGGTCGGTGGCGCTACGTTTTCTGCGAATAGTGATACGGGGCAAGATGGTTTTGGCGAGATTACTTGGCCAATCTCTCCAGCCGCGGATCTGACCGTAGGTGGCTCTGTTGCCTTCCAATATGAAACCACGGCCAACGACAATGGCGCGACTATCACATTTACAGTTAGTGATTCAACGCCTGCGACTGGAACTTATTCATTTACTATCGCGCCTTTAGCTACGGGGTTGACGACCGTTCCTTTCGCCGGCTTTAGTCCTTCGATCGATTTTTCGATTGTCACTAGCGTGGGTATCAAGATCGATACCAATGTGGCGTCGGATGTATCGATGCGCACGATTCTGACGACACAGCCTCGCGATTTTGGTGACGCACCCGATACCTATTGCACTTTGGAAGCCAGTAATGGTCCTCGACATTTTATCAATTATACGTCTACAGGTGCAGTCATAGGGCCTGTCCTTGGAGTAGCTGGAAATGTTGATGATGAACTAGATGCGCATGTTTCAGCAGATGCGACGGGAGATGATACGGTAACGCTTCCTTCAGCTCCTTTCGATGATGAAACTGGATTAACCGTAAATCGTCTAGTCGCCGGTGATAGTACCTCAAATATCAGTCTTCAAATCTCTGGAGCAACAGGAAATCCCAATATCAATGCATGGATTGATTTTAATGCTGACGGAGATTTTGCGGATATCGGTGAGCAGATTTTGACTAACGACACGACAAACGGAAATGGCACCCACGTTTACTCTTTCACGCCTCCTGCTTCTGCGATCGGTTCGACTTTCATGCGTATTCGAATTTCCTCTGCTGCCTTGCCAACGACTGACGGCTTCAAAGGAACTGCAGTCGATGGAGAAGTTGAGGATTACCAAGTAACGATTTCGGGTGAAGATTGGGGCGATGCACCCGATACCTATGGAACAACACTAGCTGCGGACGGTCCCGATCATCCGATCAATGTGGGCGACACCTTCCTTGGAGCGTCAGTTGACTCAGAGGGGGATGGAGTTCCATCTGTAGGTGCAGACGGAGATGATAACGCAACATCCGATGATGAAGACGGTGTCTCAGGCATTCCCACCGTTATCACCACTGCCGGTGGCACATTCCCTATCACCGTTACTCTTGGTGGGCAGAGCGGATTCGTCTCAGCTTGGGTAGATAGAACCCAAACTGGCACGTTCGACTTCGCCGATCAATTCATTGGCCCCCTAGTCTCAACACCTGTGCAAGCGGTTGGACCTACCGTGTATTCGCTCGTAATTCCGCCTGTGTCGGCTTCTGATCCCGAAACCGGTGACAAGATTTACCTGCGTTTTCGCGTTGTGAACGGCACTGAAGCCGCATTGTTCTTTCCTAAGGCTGGCGCTGGAGGTTCTACAGCGCTGTCTGGTGAGGTTGAGGATTATGTGATTACTGTTGTCAATCAACTTCAAGACTGGGGTGACAATCCGGATACATTCACGACAACGGCTGGACCTCGTCACAACATTGGATCGGGTGATCCACAATTTGGAACGAATCGGGATGCCGAGGCCGCTGGTAATCCATCCGCTGGTTCTGATGGGGATGATAACACGGACTCTCCTGATGATGAAGACGGCGTCGATTTTGCTTCCTTGGGCACAATCAACCCTGGTACCACCATATCGTTGCCAATTACAACTTCAGGTATGGGGGGATCAATCAACGCGTGGATGGATTTCAACGGAAACGGGGTTTATGACGTTCCTTCCGAGCAAGTTCTAACTGACGCCGCTGCTGGTGCTGGAACCTACTCTATAACGATTCCGGTGACGGCTGTAACCGGCACAACGCATGCACGATTTCGAATCTCTTCCGCTGGAGGTGATCTTGCCTCGTCAGGCACGGCTGCCGATGGAGAAATCGAAGATTATGCCTTTACGATCACTCCAAACCTTGACTTCGGTGATGCGCCAGACACCTACGGAACCTTGTTAACTTCGAACGGCCCTCGACACTCGATTACTGGTCCTGGTCTCGGTACCAACATTGACAATGAATCGGATGGTGTCCCTTCCACGGGTGCGGATGGCGATGACACCGCTGGTTCGCCTGATGATGAAGATGCAGTGACGTTCCCTGCTTGTTTGACTGCGGGGATAGCAAACAACATTCCGATCCAGGTCAACGGAACGGGGAAACTAAGTCTTTGGATTGACTTGAATGGTGATGGAGACTTTCTCGATTCAGGGGAGATGCTTCTGAACAATGTGCCTCATACCGGTCTTACATCGTTCCCTATCATTATTCCAACGACTGCGACACCTGGTGCGACCTACGCTCGTGCTCGAGTCATTGCATCAGGGGATCCAAATCTTACCTCTCCGTTAGGTGCCGCATCCTCCGGTGAGGTGGAAGATTATGCGGTCTCAATATGTAAGGATTTCGGTGATGCTCCGGATTCTTATTGCACACTCCTCGCTTCGGATGGTCCTCGCCACGATGGTACGGGGCCGCGTCTAGGAACGTTGCGCGACTTGGAGACGGATGCCCCGGGCACTCTTGGCACGCTAGCTGACGGAGATGACAACGCAGATTCCGACGACGAGGACGGTGTTTCGTTCAGCAACAGTGGAGTGTTCGATACGACCTCCTCAAGTAATCAAATCACCTTCACATTGTCCGGCACAGCCGACGTGGAAGTCTATGTCGATTGGAACCGGGACGGGGACTTCGACGACGTCGGAGAGAAATACGACTTCGACAATCACTCTGGCGGCACTGAATCCCTTAGTGTTGGGACAGTGTTATCGGACGGTGTCACATACGTCCGCGTTCGGGCCTACACCGTGGGGCAAGCATTGGATAGCCCGAAAGGTAATGCCAGTTCCGGTGAAGTGGAAGATTATCGGATTACTCTCAGCACGCCGACCTTGGTCGATCTCTTGGCCTTTGATGCCATGGCGACAGAAACCGGTCAGGTAGCTATCAATTGGTCAACCGGTGCGGAAATCGATACCGCTGGGTTCAATTTGATCCGTCGTCAAGCGACTGAAGACAGCGCTGCAAGCTATGATCCAGTGACGCTCAATTCTCAATTGATTCCATCCAAAGGAACCTCACTTGAGGGTGCGAGCTACGATTACATGGATTCGCCAGGTTATGGTACGTTCTTCTATCAGCTGGAGGATATTGAAACGAGCGGTCGGGTTGGTCTCCATCCATTCCGTGAAGTAACGATTCTTCCGACGCTGGAAATTGGTTTGGACGAGGATTCCCGAGTGAACCTCAACTATGTTGTGCTTCCAGGTTGGGACTACGAGGTTGAATACAAGAGCCTTGCAGAGAAAGACGCTGATTGGCAGGCTCTTCCTGACGCACCGCACAATAATGGCGTGGTATCCGATGAGACTGGCAATGATACCTCTGATCGGTTGTATCGCCTGAAGGCTTTGCCTCGACAATAAGGCTTCCAAGGTCCTTTCGAGCGCTGCCCCTTTGTGGGGCAGCGCTCTTTTTTTATGCAGACATCATCCAAACCTCGACAGATTGAAGGTGTGGTTCGGCAAGAACTCGAATCTGAGGCCGTACTATACCATGCGGCAACGGGCAAAATTCATATCCTGAATAAGACCGCAGAGTGCCTTTGGGAATTGTGTGACGGGAATCATTCTCTGAGTGACATGGAGGCGGATCTTCGAGCCCGGTTTCAAATCCCGGACGAAGCCCCTGTGGCGAACGATGTCGCTGAAACGTTGGAACAATTTGCCACCAACGGCTTGGTTTCTGTTGAGGACTCGGATTAGCGTTGAGAGTTGATCGCTGGTTCTAGGCAATGTTTGATAGGGCGGAATTCTGGCTCTAAAACTGCTCCTTTACGTTCGTTAGCGGGCCTGGGCGAGGCGACCCGATTGCTTGGAGTTTTGGTGGAAGATGATGTCTCGTGTTTCTTGCTGGCTGTGCCTGTTTGACCCCGGGCTTGGAATAATTGTTCGCCTATAGCCTCGTAAAAGGGCACTATTTACATACCTTGGCTTTCGCTTTGATGAATCGGGACGCGACTACATATGCTTTGATTTTGATTGCTACTTGGCTGAGTTTCTTCGTCTCAGCTGAGGCAAGGTTACGAGCTGCGGGGGCAAGACAGTCGATCACTGTCGATTTGATGCTTGGGAAGGCGGAGGGTGGCGGGCTAGACATCGTCGCTCGTGCCGGGAGCAGTGTGCTGGTAAGAGTGGGTTCGTTGAAGGGGCTCCGACTCGAGCAAGAGGCCTCTCGATCGAAGGCCTCGCCATCGTCGCTCGGTATTGCCTATCAGGGAATCTTTCGAGGGCAGGCCTTGGTTCTCGTGACTACCGAGGATTCTGGCGAAATCCCGGCGGATACCCGATTTCAGCTCTCTTGGGAGAATGAATTGGGGAAGGTGGCGGATGTGGGCTCGAGTGAAGTGACCCATGGCTTTCGGAAATTGACGGAGAATTCCGTTGGCAGCTCGCTAGGTTCCGTGCCGGCGGTAAAGATTCCGATCACTGAGTTTGGTTTGTATGAGATTCCATTGGGCTCTGTGGTTAATTTGTTCCCGGAAGGGCAGCGAGATTTAGATTTCGATGGACTGGCTCTTTTCTACGACGGAAAGCCGGTCCCCTTGGAACGCCTTCACTCTGAGACAGGAGAGGGAAGTGAGGTTGATCGACTGTTCTTTCACGGGGAGGGCACCTTCAATGATTACACTAAAACCAATGTTTTTTGGCTGACGGATTCGCTCTCTGGCCCGCTAATCATCGAACAAGAAGAGGCGGTTCCGGATTCGTCATTGGAGACACCTCGGCACTTTACGACTACACTACACGCGGAGGAAGATCTCCATATTTGGCAAACAATGAGTCGAGGGGAAGGTCAAGATCATTGGTTTTGGGGGGACAAACTCACTGCTCCAGGAAGCCGAGACTACGAGATCGCTGTTCCGTTTCCTGCGGCGTCTGAGAGAAGCACGTCCATACGGGTCATGTATCATGGACTGACCTTTTCGTCGTTCCATCGCCCCGACCACCACGTTCAGTTATCCCTAAATCAACAAGCCTTAGGAGACCATTTCTGGGATGATCGCAATATTTCACTCCAGGCATCTATGGTTCCTCACGGCCTCTTGCGAGGAGGGAGCAACACTGTGACGATTTCGATGCCGGGACTGCCAGGGGTTGCTGTGGATCAGGTATTTATCAATTGGATTGAGATCGATTACGATCGCTTGTTTGTAGCAGATGATAATCGCTTGTTGTTTCACGGGGTCGAACCGAAACGGCAAACCTTTGAGGTGTCGGGACTGAGTGATCCGAACGTCGATGTGCTCGAGATTAGTGATCTTCACCATCCCGTCCGCTTGGGTGGCTTTGAGCATCGTATCGATAACGGTGAAGGGGCACTTCGCTTTAGTGCTTCTCCGAACGAGCGTTCAGAGTTTTTGGTTCAGGGACAGTCTGAGCGTCGGGAGATTCCTCCGTCCACCTTCAACAAGCCCTCGTTTTGGAAGGACCCTGCGAATGGGGCGGACTATATTGTGATTACCCATGAAGATTTCACGGTTTCTGCCGAGCGCTTAGCAGAATATCGCGAGGCTCAAGGGCTTCGATCCGTGGTTGTTCAAATCCAAGATATTTACGATGAGTTCGCATTTGGGGCGTTTGGACCACAGGCGATTCGGGATTTTCTTGCCTATGCCTATCACCACTGGGAGGCCCCGAGGCCGCAGTATGTCGTGATGTTTGGGGACGCTTATCTCGATTACCATGACAATCTAGAAACCGGATCCATCAATTATATCCCTTCTCAGCAGATTAGTACGGAGCTTATCGGCTTGACCGTTTCAGATAACTGGTTTGCTCAGGTGGACGGAGATGATGAGATTCCCGATCTCTACATCGGTCGAATTCCTGTGAGATTACCGGTAGAGGCGGATCGGGTGGTTGATCGGATCATACAGTATGAAACCAATCCGGCGCCCGGTGATTGGAATTCCAGGGTCGCATTGATTGCAGATGATGATAGTGCCGAGTTTTCGGAACTCTCCAATCAGTTAGCCACCTATCTCCCATCTCGAGTCGATGCGTCGCGTTGGTATGCCGATGAGGTTGCTGATCCGACGAGTGATTCGGTGGTGAGTCTTTTTGAATCTGGCTATTCGATGATCAACTATGCAGGGCATGGTACGATCACCTCGTGGGGGCTCTCGGGGAATGGTTCTATATTGATGACCTCGGCTATCGCTCAAGCCATTGATACGAGCCGTCGGTGGCCTATTGTGACGGTTGCCAATTGTCTGAATGGTTTTTTCGCAGCACGACATACTAATTCTTGCCTGGCGGAAAGTTTTTTGACCAGCCCCAATGGGGGGGCGATCGCCGTTTGGGCTCCGACGTCCCTCGGATTTCCTGAGGGGCATCGGATTCTGATGAATGAGTTCTATAAGCAGGTGTTCGAGGAAAAGCAGACCACCCTTGGTGCGGCGACAACGAGCGCTCAAATTGCAACGTTTGTGCATGATCCAGTCTGGCTCGAGCTCATAGAGACCTATGTGTTGTTCGGTGACCCTGCGCTAAGAATCAATCTTCGCTTGCCGGCTCAAGGTCCGGAATTGAGCTTGGCAACGGGAATGGGAGGGGCGTTGGAATTACGATATGAGACGTCACTGGAGTTCGACTATACGATCTTTGCGAGTGAAACGCTAGGTGCAGACGCGGTCTGGGAGCCGCTTCCTGGAGCACCCCATAATACTGGAAGCCAGGTCATCGATCCCAGTGACGCTGACGGGCCGTTATTTTTCCGGGTTGAATCGACACGGAAACGATTGTCGCCGCCGCTCAGTAGTCGTTCCGAGGCCCTCTGATCTGCTGTCGACCGCTGATCTGGCTTCAGTATCGGGGAGGGGAGAAGGCTTTGTTTTCCCGCGAACCAGTCGATATTGAGATGGAATCCTTGCTTCTGCGTGCCTACCAACGGATGTATCGCGCTTTCGGGCATCAGCACTGGTGGCCGGCAGAGTCTGCCCTTGAGGTTTGCGTGGGGGCAATATTAACCCAGAACACAAGCTGGACGAATGTGGAGCTGGCGCTCTGCAATCTACGCCACCATCAGGCCTTGGATCTCGCTGTGCTGCATTCGCTTGAGCCCAAGCAGCTAGCCAATCTCATTCGGTCGGCTGGCTATCACAACGTCAAGGCGAGACGATTAAAGGCGTTCACTTCCCTAATCATTGAAACCTTTGACGGACAGCTTGAATTGTTGTTTCAGGAGGAGGGGGCTCGGGCAAGGGCACTGCTTCTGGGGGTTAATGGCATTGGCCCAGAGACCGCGGATTGCATCTTGCTCTATGCCTGTAGTATTCCAAGCTTCGTCGTTGATACCTACACGAAGCGGATTTTCTTTCGCCACTCCTGGATCAATGAGCGAGCGAGCTACGATGAGGTGAAGCAATTGTGTGAAGAAAGTCTCAGCGATTCGATTGGGCCGCATGAGAATCGACTAGAATATTGGCAAGATTATCACGCGCAGATTGTACGGATCGGCAAGGAGTTCTGTCGTCCTAAGAATCCCCGATGTGAGGCCTGTCCCCTCAATGAGCTGTTGCCGGAGTCCGGCGTGAAGCTATCGCGTTCTCTTTCTGTCTGAAGATTAAGATGCCCCTGAGACTTCTGGGTAGAAGATTGAAGTGCCAGACAGAATTGTCATCGTCGACTCTTTTGATCGCTTGGAAACTAGATTGAATCTTTTTGTTCTTGAATTCGTTCTAATTGGAAATTGTTGGGTTTTCAGTTGTTTTCGATAGTGTTTGATTAATTAAACTATAGTTCAAGTGATTGAAAAAACTATATTAAAGAGAGAAGCTGTCTAGAGCGATCCTCAGAGGCGTCATACCTAGGCTCGAAGAGCGCTGGGTTCGTGTGGAATCAGACTCTCTTCGGCGAAGGCCTTCCTTGATCGCGTTCTAGCTGGGCTTTGATTGGGCGTCTGACTCGGATTGATTCCTCACACGGTAGCCCAAACGAGAACGAAGCTTACGATGAGAAGTGCCGTTCCGGAGAGGATTTCCGTCCAGCTCTCTGGGGATTCTTCACGTGTGACTAGGCGATTGGTTTGGATTGGATTTGCGTCTTTCATGCTCATGTCCTGATCTTGGCAGAAGGGGTGAGACAACGGCGGTCCAAGGGGGCAAACATTGTATCTGGGTTTCGGCCCTGAGACATTTGATGAGCGCCTGACGTCTCTGGGCCGAAACCTATTTAGGGAGCATGCAAGGCTCCCGTATTGAAGGAAGCAAGAACCCTCCCATTATTGTTTTTGAGAATCCTTGAATCGAATCAGGGCCAATAGGGCTTGAGGCTGGTCTTAGCCAGCTGCAAAATCTTCGTTGCATTGCCTGCGTTCTAGCGGCAATTTGTGGGGGTTCGCAGACAGCGGGGCGTAGCGTAGTCTGGCTAGCGCGCGTGGATCGGGACCACGAGGTCGGGAGTTCGAATCTCCCCGCCCCGACCATTGAACTATTCTTTGGAGAACCCTTCTTCTTTCGAGTGTCGGTTTATTTCCTCGGCAGAGCGTATCAGATAAAATAATGGATTCTACTATGTCCCAATACTGTGTTGTTCTTGTTGAGCCGACACTTCCTGAAAATGTCGGCTCCGTCGCTCGAGCAATGAATAATATGGGAGTCGAGGCGCTTAGGTTGGTGAATCCATGTGACTACCGCTCCGACGCAGCCAAATGCTTGGCCGCTCATTCGTCAGAGATATTGGAGAATGCGGTTTGTTTTTCCTCTTTGGAGGAGGCGATCGCTGATGCCAGCTTTGTGATCGGAACGACCGCTCGTGCCAGAGATCGGTTCGCTACGCTGGTTGATTTGCCTCAGCTTCCCGCTCTTATTCCATCGGGGGCCGGGTCGATTGCCTTGGTTTTCGGTCGAGAGAGTAGTGGATTGACGAATCAGGAACTCGCTTGTTGCCATCAACTCGTGTGTATCCCAACGTTCGGTCAAACGAAATCATTAAACCTGGCGCAGGCGGTCATGGTGGTGCTCTATGAATTGTCGCGAGTGTCCCCCTCAGGCGCGGGCATCAGTGACCTGAGTGAACGAGAGGTGGCGTCTGCAAGGGATGTTCTTGGCTTAAAAGAGCACCTGTTTGCCGTGCTTAAGACGGTTGGTTTTCTCAAGGAACACCAACGGGAGACCTTGTGGCAGAGTTTTTCGGACCTGATCGCCCGTGCCCGTTTGGGAACGCCTGATGTTCGCTTGCTGAGAGGGTTTTTGCGGCGGACGGAGTTGACGATCAAGCGGTCTCGTCAACAGAAGGAGCCCTAGCTCTTGCCGACCGTCTTTCGAATGAGCACCTCGATGCGATCCAGCGACTTGGCCACAATACGTGAACGGGCTGCTATGATAGCGATTCCGGGGATAAAGAGAAGAAAGCCCGGCAGGATAGGCAACAAGGCTCCGATAATGCCCATTCCGATCATCAGGATGCCGAGAATCAGCATGACGATGTGTCTGGCGAGTGATTCTCCATCCCGTTTCTTGCGATAATCGTAGTAATCGATGAATCGTCTGCCCCGGTCCCCCTGCTTGATGTGCGCGACCGTGTCTTTCAGCTTCTTAATGAGATTCATTAAGAGTGGCGCTTTGGGCGCTGGGGGAAGCTTTCTTGAGTAGTCAAATGGGGTTTTAGAGAAACGGTCTCACGGCTTCGGCCCAGACCTTATAACCGGCAGAGTTCATGTGGAGTCCATCCTGGATGAAAAGTGCCGGATCGGGTTTGCCAGCGGCTTCGAGCATGGGGGTCCAAACGTCCACGTAGCCGAGATTCTCCACCTGATTCGTATAGTGGGCGACGAGGCCGTTGGCCTTCTTCATTTCCGCAGCAAGACTCCAGCGTTTTAAACTGGGCTTGATCGCGAGGAAATACACTTCCGTATCGGGAAGGGACTGGTGGACCATAGTGGCGAATAGTCTGAAGTCTTTGAGGACAGTTTCTGCGCTCTTGCCGGCAGCGATGTCATTGTCACCCGCATAGAGAAATATTTTCTCCGGGGCGTAGGGAATCACAATGCGGGAGGCAAAGAAGATGCTATCGATAATTTGTGAGCCTCCGAAGCCCCGGTTGATGACCTTGAGATTTGGGAAGTCTGATTCCAAGGTTTTCCACATGCGAATGCTCGAGCTGCCAATAAAGAGGGTGCTGTTGGCTTCGACCGGATTTGACTTGTCGCTTGCTTCGAAAGCCTGAATGGCCTTTTCCCAGCGAGGAGAGGACGGTTCGATTCCTTCGGCTACCAAGGGTTCTGACGGAACGAAAGTGGAAATAGCAAGGGCAAGGCTGAGGCTGCCCCAAACTCGATTAACTCTTTTGGTCATATTCTCTTAGGTCTTATTCTGCCGTTGCTGTGGCTGGCGTATACCAATCTCCACGGAGCCAGTCGGCAAGCAACTCGATTTCCTTACGCGATAAGATACCATCGGGCGAAAACGAGGGCATTCGATCATTGCTCTCACCGTAGAGAGCCTCGTGGGTAGGGTCGGCGATCATGGAAATAAGCCATTCGCGGGATCCGTATCCAGTAAGATCGGGAGCGGTTGCGTCTTCATCCTCAAAGTGGAACTCGTGGCAATCGGCGCATCCAATATCGTCCAAAAGATGATCTGTTCCTGCTTGAATAATTTCCGACTCGGCGCTGTCTTGTTCCGATTGGCTAGGAAGTCCCGCTTCAGCCGAGAGCGCGATGATTGCTTTGCGAAGCTGTTCCATTTCGTCATCGTCAAAATTGGCGACCTTACGGTTGACGAACTTGGCCATCTTTCCATCGGCGAATTTGGTTTTACCGAAGAACTTGTCTGTTGCGATGAGAGCGGGATCGAGGAGCTGGCTGAGCCACTCCCGGGAGGCGAAGCCCTTCAAGTCAGCAGCGGAAGGCTCGTCCTCGACGGTATTACCGAGACCGTCGTGCCCATCATAGCGGTGACAGCTGGCGCAGTGAGCGGCAAAGAGTTTGGGCCCTTGAGTCAGGGGATCGTTTCTTAGCAACGTCACCGCTCCGGTGACCGGGATGCCAGTGGGGCCCTGGGCTAGCACTCGGACTCGTTCAGCAGCTTGATCGGCAGCAACCACTGCCTGGAGATATTCCTGCTTGGACCGATCCTCAGCGATGGCCATGAAGGTGAGGAAAGCGATGCCTCCGAGCAGTCCAAACATTACGAGAAGATTAAAAGCGTGCCCGATGCGCCAGCGACCGATAAAGGGCATCAAACAAATCAGCCCGATGACCGCGCTCGGAATCACAAGGGCTCCGTAGATTTCATTTTCGCCGGGAAAATACTTCAGAAACTGAAAGAGAAAGAGAAAATACCACTCGGGCCGGGCTGCTGCGTAAGGTTCGGAAGGTTCCGCGGGAGCGCCGAGTGACGCCCCAAGATGGCCATCTCCCAAGATCTGTCCTTTGACCACGAAAAGCAGTACGACTGCGAATACTGCCAAACAAGCAACGGCATCCTTGAGCACCTGATCAGGCCAGAACATCGCGTCTGGGCGCTGTAAGGGTTTCTTGGGCGTGATGCCATGGCGCCGAAAGAGATAGATGTGGCCGGCAATGAGCGCGACGACGGCGGCTGGAAGAAGGCCGGCGTGAAAGGCAAAAAAGCGGGTCAGCGTATGGTGGCCGTACTCGGCGCCACCAACGACCAGTTTCTCGAGACTGGGACCGATGACAGGGGTGATGGCCATGATGCTCGTGGTGACTTTCGTCGCCCAATAGCCTTTCTGATCCCAGGGAAGAAGGTATCCGGTCAACGAGAGGGCGAGGACGAGATTGAGCAGCCCGATGCCGAACCAAAAATTGATCTCCCTAGGGGCCTTATAGGCTCCGTCGATAATGACCTGAAGCAAATGGAGGACCAAAAGAATGTTCATGGCCTGTGCGGTGTAATGATGAACTCCGCGCAGCAGCCAGCCAAAAGCCATTTCGTGTTGAATGTAGAAGACGCTTTCCCAGGCCGTCTGAGCACTGGGGCTATACGCCATCCAGAGCATGATGCCGGTTACCATCTGTACGAAGAACGTAAAGGTAAGAGTGCTTCCCCATACGTATCGCCACCGAGCCCCGCCGGGAATGCTTTCAAAGAGGGCGTCTGAGAGGATTTGCTTGAACCCTGTCCGATTGTCTAGCCAATTGATCATGCTTGCTCCTTAGATGGCTGGATGTTTTTCGGCGTGCCCCGCTTGGAATTTCTGATACTGGACCCAGACTTCATCGCCGTTCCTTACTTCGACGACCAGGGAATCGAGACCGCGGGGACTCGGGCTCTTTGGGTCTTGCACGGAACCGTCGATGTTGAAGCGGCTGTTGTGGCAGGGGCACAAGTATTTCTTTTCTTCGTTGCGGTAGTCGACGAAACAGCCGGCATGGGGGCAGGCTACGTTGAAGGCTTCAACCGTAGCCTCGTCAGTTCGTCTCAAATAGACCGCCCCGATTGGAACGTTGCGGAATTGGTTCCATGCGTCGGATCGATCGGTCATGACCGAGAATTTTCTTGGAACGCCGTCCGAGGGCAGCGCAGCAAGCGTGGTCACGCGAATCGCTTTTCCTAGTGTGGACTTGCGTCGCAAGGGATCAAGGAGCACGCCGAGTCCGGCCAGCGGGGGAATGATCCCGGCGAGGAGAGCAGTGATCCCGGCGAGAAAGCTCGTTAGAAAGCCGCGACGGGTTTCTGGTGGTTGCGGTGTCTCGTTTTCCATAGGTTTGTCGTTAAGTCGAGCGTTCCCGAATGCTCTGGGTTAGTCGTCTTGAAAGTTTTTTTAGTATGGATTCGATCGGCATCAACCGAGTCAATTCGTCCTATCCTAGTTTTGAACCTCAAAATCCTCCTCGATAATCGATTAATTGGCAATCAGGAATCGATTCCGTTTCTAGGCATTGAAGACTCGTTCTGTCGGGGACTTGAGTTCGTGGATCGTCGGTGTCAGAATTCCTGGGTGGCGACTAAGAAACAGCGATTTATTCAGCTGCGTCGGTTTCTTCGGATCCGGACGGCTGCAGTGGGGGCTGGATATCTGGTTCTTCTCGCTGGGATGTTCTGCATTTTTTCGCTGTTTCCGAGGCATTCGCCGACGCTCATTACCGAGGCTCAGTTTGCGCCGCCATCCGGGACGTTTTGGATGGGGACAGACGTTCATGGGCGAGATCTCTTCGCTCGGACTATCTTCGGATTGAGGATTTCCCTTCTAGTTGGATTTTGTGGCGCCTTCGTCAGTCTCTTGATTGGAACGATTTGGGGCAGTGTTGCGGCCTATCTAGGGGGCGTTTGGGATGGCTTGATGATGCGGATCGTCGATGTGCTCTATGCGATGCCTTCCGTGATCTTTGTCATCGTCTTAATGGCCGCTTATGATGGCGTGGCGAGTCCGATCGTTGAGCGAGGTCTCCGTTGGGGTGGGGCTGAAGACGTGGCCGATGGAGCCTCGATGATACGTCTCTTACTCTTGTATCTGGGCTTGGGTGCCGTTTCCTGGCTGACTGTTGCTCGGATTGTTCGGGGTGAGGTTCTGGGGATTCGAGAGCGAACGTTTGTCCAAGCGAGCCAGGTGTTGGGAGCCTCGACGCAACGAATTCTCATGGTGCATATTCTGCCAAACTTGATTGGCATCTTGATCGTCTACCTCACGCTAACGATCCCCACGATTATCCTGTATGAGTCATTCCTAAGCTTTCTTGGGCTCGGAATCCAACCCCCGTATGCTAGCCTAGGCAGTTTGATTGCTGACGGGGCGCAGCAGATTAATCCGATCCGCATCTATTGGTGGATGATCGTGTTCCCCGGAGGGGCCTTGGTGCTGACGCTGCTCGCGCTTAATTTCGTTGGCGATGGCTTGCGACAACTTATGAATCGTCGTTCGTCGTTCCAAAGGGATTAGAGCCTCGCTTGATTTTTTCTGAGGCGGTTACTCCGGAGAAGGGATTCCCCTTCACGGGAACGCTGGGAAAACTGGGGGATCTGCGAGGGATGGCCCGGATAGATCCAATGGCGTAGATCCATGCGACTATGAGATGCAGTGCAGTCGCGGCCATTAATCCGAGGATGCTAAGAAGTTGGAACCCGTATAAAATAATGGCTAGGGTCATTATGAGCGCGCCAGGGATCAGAATGCTGCCAGCGAGACGCCAGGTTTTTCCTAGTCCTATTCTGCGGTGAGTGCAATAGGTGAGAAAGAGGATAGGCAAGAAGTAAATAGTTGCGAGAAGCGTCCAGGTGGCGAGGAGGCTAGTCATAAGGGAGGCAAATGCGCCAACGGTTACAAGCGGCTTTCGTGATTTCCACCAGGGTTTGAGAAATGCCGGCGCTAGGTCGACGGTCGCATCTGCTGGATAGGCGCGGGCCACGGAACCAAAGAGCGAGGAGAAACGAATCTCCGTTGGCTCGATGGTGATCTGAAAATCGGAGGTCAGGTTGCCGTGTGATTGGGTGAGTCCAGAGACGACAACCGAGAGGAAGCCGTTTTGGTTTTGAATGGGACTCTCGGTCGGTAGAGGATCAATGCGTCCCCCCTCCAGCATGGAGGTGCTGGGGAGGGATTCAGCGGTCTTTTCGATAATTGGAATCCATCGGCTATGCAAAAAGCCCACCGTACTTGTGGCGGCGAACGCAGCGATGCAAACCCAGCTAAGCAGCAACCAAGACGTCGAACGTGCGGAAAATGCGACGATTCCAGAAAAGGTCAGCGGGATTGGCAGAGCCCGAGACGTTGCTTGGTCTTCTTGCTCCATTCTATCCGATCTCGGATTGTCGATGAATATGCGTAGGCGAACTCTACCTAAGCCCCTTGTGCCGGCGGTGCCGGAGGAGTTTGAGGAGGTGTTGAGCCGTCCGCTGGGGGAGGCTGGGTTCCTGGTTTGTTTTGCTGAGGGGCAATGGCAACGACCAGTGGGAATCGAAGTTTCATGATTTCATCAACAATCACCTCGACGAAATAGGTGCCGGCTTCCTTGAACTCAACTTGGCCGAAGAGGGAGACGTTGGTTGCATGGCTGGATGCGTCTCGAAGCGCAAATTTGACCTCGCTCTTTCGGACAACCGTAGTTTGATCTGGGGCGATCAGCCGAACGGACTCGGTGAAGGACCCGACGCCCGCAGCCCATCGGTTGAAGATGCAAAGTTTGAGCGCGGTGATAGGGACTTTAGGGACCCTAATGAGTCCGATCACCCCGATGATAATGAAGTTCCCGCTCGACTCTTGTCGAACGTCTTCACAAAGAAGTGAACACTGTAGGTCTGGGAGAATTCTTGATGGTTCCATGGAGTAAAATTTGCCTCGGCAAGTAACTAGTTGATAAGAGTAGCTTAGAAATCGGTGCTTGTCGAATCGCGATAGGGTGTCGCGACCCTGTCTATGCCCTGCCTGGAGTGGCTGCTTGAGCCGTGTTTCGCATGAGCATTGCGATCGTCATCGGGCCAACGCCTCCGGGATTGGGGGTGATTTTGCCTGCGAGTGTTCGGACTGCTTCGAAGGCGACGTCTCCAACGAGCCGTGCCCCGTTCTTGGCATTGGGGTCCTCGATTCGATTGACACCGACATCGATCACAATGGCGCCGGGCTTGACCATATCGCCGGTAACGAATTCGGGAACCCCCATGGCGGCGATCAAGATGTCGGCTGTTCGACAGATTTCCGCAATATTAGGGGTGCGAGAGTGACAGACCGTGACCGTGCAATTGGCATCATCAGCCTTTTGGATCAGAAGAGCAGCCATGGGCTTACCCACGATATTACCACGTCCAAGAATGACGGCATGAGAACCCGGAATCGTTTTTCCACTCCGACGAAGTAATTCGTGGACACCCGCTGGGGTGCAGGGAACGAAGCCCGAAGATTCTCCCAACATCAGCTTTCCGACATTTTCAGGATGGAAGCCGTCCACGTCTTTGTTCGGTAGGACGGATCGATAGACGATCGTCTCGTCAATTTGCTTTGGTAAGGGGGCTTGGACCAGAATCCCGTGCGTTTCGGGGTCCGCATTGAGATCCTTGATCAGTGACAAGAGCGTCTCCTGGCTCGTCTCTTCCGGGAGCACGATAGTACGAGATATGATACCCAGCTTCGCGGCTGTCTTCTCCTTCATTCCCACGTAGACTCGGGAGGCAGGGTCCTCACCTACGCGGACGAACACGAGACAGGGTGAGATGCCGCGGGCGTTGAGCTGGGAAACACGTTGCGCTGTTTCGGCGTTGATTTCGGCGCTAATCTTACGCCCGTCGAGAAGGTTTTCCACCGTTGTGCTATTCGAGGATGCGAAGCTGTTCAACTTCTATGACGGGAATGCTTGGCCACCGAGCATCGACCGCTTCAGCTCCTACCACTCGAATCTTGCGTCCTTCATAGGGGCGAAGTGCCTTGGGGCCCGTGCCGAGGCTAACCTGAAGTTTTCCGGTATAGAGGTAATTGATGGTGGTCCCGGTTCTTGGGTCGTCGAGGCGGTGGTAGGTTGGGGCTTGAATATTTCGTGCCCGTTTTACGATGCCGTCGCGAGTGATCACGCGCTTCAGCTCTGCAGCGATCGGCTCTGGGATCGTGTTGGTCGTTTCAAGAGTCGGCGTCGTGGGAAAGGTGGGAGTAGCTGTGATTGGTTCCGAGGCCTCGATTGGCATAAACACGGTGCCTGGAGGGCTATTGTTCCGTGAAACGCTAGCTGTGGAATCGGCCCTACCAATGGAGTCAAAGAGGCTCGTTTCCTGAGCCGTGCTTGTTGGTGCCGGAGGGGGAACGAAGGTGGTTTGGGGTGTTTCGCTGTAGGCAGGGCGCTGAATTGCTTCAGCAGTTTTGTTTGTTGTACTCGCTAGCTCGTTTTCTTCGTCAATAATGACTTCGGGGATCGAATCGGTTGTTGAGATTGCCGGAACGACAACCGGGACTGGCTCAATAATATCGTTGGCATTGGCTGTCGAAGATTCTCTGATGTATTCCTGCGCGACGTAGGCGACAGTGGCCTCTAGAGGTTTGATGGCTGTCCAACCGGCCGAAACTCTGAGGGGTTCTACAATGGTGCCACGCTCAATTCGGCCAACGACAGAGAAGTTCTGTCCAGGGCCCGCTCTTACGTTGAGCCGAGAGGCGGAAACCGCGTTGCTCGCTGTGTCAATGTACTGAGATGAAATCCAGAGCTCCGTTGATTCAGGAATGGCGATTCGAAACCAATCTCTCGGTTCGCCTGGTTGTGGATCGTTTAAGTTGATTCGGTCAAGAATGGTGACGCTCGTTCCGGTATTGAGCTGTTGAATCACTTCACTGGCGATACTGGGGCGGGTTCGAATGTTGACGCGCTCATTCAGGACCACTCCTTCGGACCCTATAGCCGCGAATGGGAGGGTCGACGAGAGCCACCACAATAAGGTAACTAGTATCGAGCCGTGCCGTTTCATGTTCCCTTGAGTAGAAAACTTCGTCGACGGTCTGTCAATGCCACAGGGCGGTGATCCTTGTTTCGTGGGTACATTCTCATTTTGGCGGTTGTCAAAGGGATGGCCTCCGGTTTTCTGGGACCTCCCGTACATTAGGCCCGAGAATGAGAATTTTGGTCGTTTCGGCAACCCTTTCCTCTGAAGACTTAGTCTTGCTGTTCTATTTGATGGCTGTCATTTAGCCCTTGGCTCCGAAAACGCACCATTTTAAAAGTCTCTTGCGTCGCCGAGGGAGAGCGCTACAGTGGCTTCATGAGCATTCGGTCTCTTATTGCGTTGATTTGTTTAGTGGTGACGAGCCCTTCCTGGGCTCAGGTGACTGTTGAGCTGGATTTTGAGAAAGACTTCTATATCGCGGACGAAACGATGTTTGCGAATGTCAGAATCACCAATTTTTCGGGCCGGACCTTGAATTTTGGTCGAGATAACCACTGGCTGATGTTCTCGGTTGAAGCTCGCGATGGGTTCTTGGTTGATGAAGAGGGGACGCCGAATGTTTCTGGTGCGTTTGAGATTCCCAATGCGTCCCGGGGGACGCGGCGAGTGAATCTTTCTCCTTACTACAAGATGCAAAAGCCAGGACGATATCAGATCTTGGCCACCGTTTTCTCTGAGCAAACCAAAGAAGTACTTAAGAGCCCTCAGGTTGAGGTCAATATCATCCGTGCGACGACGCTTTGGAGTAAGGATTTTGGTGTCTCGAGAGATAATGGGGAATCATATGAGGTGCGGAGATATTCCCTGATCCGAGCCCTTAACGACAATCAGCTCGAACTTTATGTCAGGGTCGCCAAGGTGGACAATTCTCAGGTTTTTAACGTCTTTTCTGTCGGGAATCTTGTGTCGTTTGGATCTCCTGAGGCCCAAGTGGACCGTCTGAGTCGTCTCCATCTCTTACAACAATACGGGGCTCGATCATTTCGGTATCTCGTTGTGTCCCCGGACGGGGAGTTGTCAAAACGGCATCGTTTCGACTACACAAACACTCGTCCCAAACTAGCACCCGGCCTAGATAACATGATCGCGGTTCGGGGTGGGATTCGCGTGCCGGCGGCGACGGATCTACCGCCTTCGCTAGAAACCTTTGACCGACTTGATGGGGGGCCTGTGCCAACGGACCCTGCCCTAAATGCCGCCTCAGTGCCTACGAATCAACGGCCCAATTAGGACGAAGGTCGAAGGACGAAGGTCGAAGTCCGCTGCTCTAGTGGACAAAGAGCTCTGATTGATGGGCGTGAAGGTGAAGTAACTTTGAGACGGCTGCCTCGATCGAAGGCAGGACAAAATCTCGGTGGCCCGTGCCATTTTGTTTCGATTCGACCATCATCGAGGTCATCCCAATCGATTGTGCCGCAGCCGCATCTTGCCATTGATCACTGATGACATAGGAGTGATTGATATCAAGGCGATGCTCGAATGTGGCCTCGCGGAATTGCCCTGGTTTGGGTTTCCGGCACGGACAATCATCCACTTCGTCGTGTGGGCAGAAGAGGAACTGATCTATTGGGAGTTTCTGGCGGATTAAGGTGTGCATGAGGTCGAGCTCTCGTCTGGAAAACTCTCCTCGGGCAATCCCTGGTTGATTACTGGTCGCGAAAACGAGCATTCCGGCATCATGGATGTCGCGGAGTAAGGGGAGAACGTCCTGATTGATCTGCAATTCCTCCACACGGTGTGGGGCTCGTTCATGTTGACCGTCGTTGATCCTCTTAACTAGGAAACCGTCCCGTTCGATAAATACCGCTGATTTCATACAAATTAGAGGAAAGCATACGGTTTGCCGAAATCGAATTTGAGAAGGTTTTTTCGGTAATTATCAGTTTTGTCCGAATTCTTACCCCATGGCGGCGTTAAAGGGGGCTAGTGGGCAAAACGCGCAGATTATTCAAAGAGATCGCGCTTATCGAGAACCCTGGCTTCTATCATTTGGGCCACGGGTTGGGCCCGGACAATGGCGTTATTCTGGGTTTGTCCTCGAAATTTTCTCAATTCGACGCGACAGGCAGCGGTCGGTTCTCCATTTCGATCCTTGATCGGAAGAGTTACGATGGCCGATTTCTTGGTCTTAGCGTAGTAGATTTTTCCGCGTTTGATACAATCGAGGACTGCTTCGTCTGCTGGTGTACCGATCCGTTGTTCAAAATTACTCGCGATCAGCCTAGGTGGGGTGGCATCGGTTTCGTTGGCGAAAATCGAAACTTGGATGAGGCGGTTGTATTTCTCCATCACTTGCTCGACGAGACGCTGCGCGATGGCGATTTTGGGGCGGTATTTGATTTTTGTGTTCCCAAAATACGCTGTGGCGTCGGCTTCTGTGAAATAGCCGATCTTACCCGAAACGAATTGTGTGTCGGTTAGTGTAGGGATCGATTTCGTTTGGTTGAGACTGAGCGAAATATTGGGCCCCTCGCATTTGATCTGAAGGGAATGCCATTCGCCAGAGGGGAGGTCGATACGATTTCCGATAGGCTCCTGAGCCAGCCCGTTGACGACTTTCCTAAAGTAAAACCATCCGCCGAGGGTATCGATTCGAAACGAATAATAATTGGAGGGATCTTGCCAGCGAAAGACAAGGCCGATTGTCTGGGACTGTTGTCCATCCACGACTTTGACGTGGGTTGTGAGCTCAAAGTCGTCGAACGTCTCTTTATCATAGACGAGCATTGGGACGCGGGACTTGCCGAGTGCATTTGAGAACTGACCGATGACCTTTTTTCGATTTGTATTTCGCGCGAGAGGGGAGATGATCTCCATTGCTGGAGGGAGGGCGTCGACAATAACCCTCCATTTCGCGCTGTCGCCTTCACCGCCGATGCTTTGGGCGAATCCCTTGGGGGGCGAGTCAACAGGGGTGTCTACGGGTTCGAGAGAGAGCTCAGCCCCATAGGCCTGGATGATCAGGGTTACTCCGATAAAGACGCGACAAAGCGTTTGCTTCATGGAGGGTAAACTAGCAAAAGCCCGTTCAATGCTGAAGGGTTTTTCTGATTCTTCAGCGATTGCTAGCTGAGGTGCTCTCGAATCTCTCATCGAAACGGAGGCGTATTCATCGAACCCACTAGAATCGAAGCTTTCTCTTGCCAAACGCTCGTTCATCAATAGATTAACCGACTCATTTGTTGACGTGCAGACGATGATTAATTTTGGTATAGAGCTATTAGCCTTTGCGGCGCCCACACAACCGGGGCAGGAACCACCACCTTTCTGGGTGAACATGGTGCCCTTGGTGCTTTTGATGGTGATGCTTTATGTCATCATGATCCGGCCTCAACAAAAGAAAGCTCGGGAACATAATGACCTGCTATCCCGGCTCAAGATTGGTGACAAGATTGTTACCACCGGGGGAATTGTCGGAACGGTCGTTAGTCTAAAAGATAAGAACGTAGCGATCCGATCCGCGGACACGAAAATGGAGATTCTAAAGAGCGCCATTTCTGATGTCACTGAGAAGAATCCGAGCTAAACGATTTACACTTAATTCATGAAATCAGGATACTATTGGAAGTGGTTTTTCGTTGTCTTCGTAGTCGCGTGGGCGATTACCGAGATGTCACCACCTAAGAGCAAAAACTTAGTTGACCATTTTGCTCTCGAGGTAGATCGCAGTGATGCGGCGAATTCGGACGTCATTGAAGGCATTGTAGCTAGGGCTCGCGAGCTTGAAACAGCGAATCCGGGACGTGAATACGCGAACTTGCTCGATGCCGTTGGCTCGGCTGATCTTCGCCCGTTATTCCCGGCAGTAACGACTGAGACGGCTGACAATCCAAACCGTGAGATTCTCAATTCGCTTCAATCGGACGCCGCAGGGCAGATTCGTCTGGGATTAGATCTTCAGGGTGGGATTTCGTTTATGGTCGCAATGCAGACCAATAAACTTCGTGCGGACCAAGAAAGAGACGTGGTAATCGCGCAGGCCATCGAGGTACTACGGAAGCGTCTCGATAAGTTTGGTGTTGCTGAGCCGAGTCTCCAGCCGGTGGGTGAGGATCGAATTCTGATTCAATTGCCTGGTCTGTCGGAGGTGGATTACCAGAGTGCCCGAGAGACCTTGACCAAGCCTGCCTATTTGGAATTTCGTTTGGTTCATGAGCAGAGTCAAACGCTTCTTGCTCAAGGGATGCTCGCGCCTGGTTATGAGATCCTCAGTGAAAAGGTCAAGGAAGCGAATGGTGTTGAAAAGACTCTCGAATACCTTGTTAAGAAGAAGCCAGAACAGGGGCTAACCGGAAAGCACTTGTCGCAAGCCGGCGTTTATCCTGATCCTATGACGGGGCGTCCCAAGATCGATTTCCAGATGACCTCGGAGGGAGCGAGCCTCTTTGCCGATGTGACATCTCAGAACACTGGGCGACAATTGGCGATCGTGCTTGATGGCGAGCTGAAATCAGCCCCTTCCATTCGTGGTCCGATCGTTTCTGGTCGTGGAGAAATCTCAGGAAACTACGATCTAAAAGAGGCATTCGAGTTAGCCAACGTGCTTGAAAACCCTCTCGAAGCCCCTGTCGAAATTGTGGAAGAACAGACCGTTGAACCAACCCTTGGACGCGATTCGATTCAATCAGGCGTCAAAGCGTCGCTGGTGGGATTGATTCTCGTCGCTGGATTCATGGCGGCTTATTACCTCATGGCTGGAATGATTGCGAATTTTGCCCTGCTCTTAAACTTGGTTATTCTTCTTGGGGTTCTCTGTTCGGTCGATGCGACTCTGACATTACCGGGTATTGCGGGTATCGTTTTGACAATTGGTATGGCGGTGGATGCCAATGTTCTCATTCTAGAGCGTATTCGCGAGGAGCTTTCCGCCGGGAAATCCACTCGAGGATCGGTCGAGGCAGGTTACAATAAGGCCTTTGGAACAATCTTTGATGCGAATGTCACGACCTTGATTGCATCGGTGATTTTGATCTTCATGGGCAAAGGGCCTGTGCAAGGTTTTGGTGTGACACTTACAATCGGTATTTTGGCCAGTATGTTCACCGCCTTGGTGGTCACGCGCTTGGTTTTCCAAGGCTTACTTGGCTCAGGAATGCTAAAGGCAGTTTCGATGATGAAATTGGGACTGCTCCACAACCATCAATTCGACTTCATGCGTCACTGGAAACGGTGGTTTGCCATTTCTTGGGGATTGATTGCTATTGGGCTTATCTTTGGAGTCGTGCGAGGCGGTTCGGTGATGGGCGTTGATTTCGCAGGTGGTGATTCTCAGGTCTTTCAGTTCGAGCAAGCGACTGAAGTTGGCACCTTGCGAGCTGCCGTGGGAGAACTCGGGATTGGTTCCGCCCAGATTTCCTATCAACGAAGCCTCGGTAGTGGGACTCAAACGTTGAAAGTCACCAGTGCCGCTGGTTCTGGAGACCAAATCCTAACAATGCTCGCTGAGAAGTTTCCCGAGAGTGGCTATAAACTGATTCAATCAAGCAAGGTTGGGGGGATCGTTGGGAAGGAGATTCAAAAGTCGGCGATCATTTCGGTCGTTCTCGCTCTCTTTGGTATCCTCTTCTACGTTGCCCTGCGCTATGAGTTCTCATTCGCAATTGGGGCCGTTTTGGCTGTGATTCATGATATTCTAATGACCCTCGGATGGTTCTTTATGACAGGCCGTGAGCTGAATGCTCCAATGGTTGCGGCCATTTTGACCGTCATCGGTTTTTCGATTAATGATACCATTGTGATCTTTGATCGCATTCGTGAAGATTTGAAGTTGGGTGTTCGTGGCACCTTTCGTGAGATCATGAATTCGGCTCTGAACAAGTGTTTGAGTCGAACGATTATCACGTCGGGAACGACGTTCTTGGCTGCGGCGTCCCTCTACATTTTCGGTGGGAGCGTGATCAACGACTTTTCGTTCACGTTTCTGATCGGTATTATCACCGGAACTTATTCCAGTATCTACATCGCTTCATCCATCGTCTTGTGGTGGACAAAGGGTGAGAAGCCAGATCTCTCTGAAACGTCTCCTGATGTTGTCTTGGCCTCAAGCGGGCCTCAAGAGGGTTAAACCTTCAGGAATAGAGTAAACGATTCAAAAGCTTCCGGTGCCTTTGGGCGCCGGAAGCTTTTTCTTTGAGCGGCTGTCTATTATAGCCTTGTTAGTTCGATTAGGCCGGCGCATTCTCACGGCGGTTTCTACCTTTTCATGAACTTTCGATGGTCAATAGCCCCGCCCCAACAACCTCAGGCGGAACAATTGGCGCAAGAACTTGGCGTATCTGAGCTCCTCGCCCAATGTTTGATCAATCGAGGGCATTCTGAGGCTGAGGAAGCGCGCCGTTTTCTCAAGCCTCGTCTGCGTGACTTGGCTCTCCCCCTTGAGATTCCCAATATGGAAACCGCGATTCAACGTTTGTTGAAGGCGCGTGAGACCGGGGAAAAGGTGGTCATTTTTGGAGATTATGACGTTGACGGCGTCACCTCAACGGCACTCCTCGTCGAGGTGCTGGAGGAGTTTGGTTGGAATATCAATTCCTATTTGCCTCATCGAATGAATGAGGGGTATGGATTGAGTAGGACAGCAGTCGAGAATTGCTTGTCTCGCTTTGCTCCATCCGTCTTTCTTGCCGTGGATTGTGGCTCAACGGCTGGCGAAACGATTGATTTTCTCAATGAAAAGGGCCTTGATGTCATCGTGCTGGATCACCATCAAATCTCCGATCCAGCGCCCAAGGCAGTTGCCTTGGTGAATCCACAGATCAATGGAGGTCTGTTTTGCGAACTTTGCTCGGTCGGATTGGCGTTTAAGTTAGCCCATGCGATCGTGATGGAGTGTCGCAAACGAAACGATCCTCCTTCGGCCCAAGATTATGATCTAAAACCGCTCATGGATTTGGTTGCTCTAGGCACCGTGGCTGATTTAGTGCCCTTGGTTCGGGAGAATCGAATTTTGGTGACGGCTGGATTGAGTCGACTGAATCAAACCCGGCGAGCTGGTTTGCTTGCCTTGATGGAAGTGGCTCAGGTTCGGGATCAGATTGGGGTCTTTGAGATAAGCTTCCAGTTAGGACCTCGAATTAACGCCTCTGGGCGTCTCGAAGATGCCATGGCATCGTTGGACTTGCTCTTGTGCTCTGATGTTGATTCGGCAAAACAACAAGCGCTGGAGCTTGACGCCTGCAATCGTGAACGCCAGCAAATCGAGAAAGGAATCGCTGACAACGCCATTGCAACGGTGCGTCAGGAATTTGATCCGGCAGAGGATTTTGTGATTGTTCAAGGAAGCCTCGATTGGCACGTGGGGGTTGTCGGTATTGTGGCTTCTCGTGTTCTACGCGAATTCTATCGACCAACCATCATCTTGGGGGGAGAGGGGAACGAACTCCGAGGGTCAGGACGTAGCGTCGAAGGCTTTGATCTTGCCGAGGCGTTGCGAGAGTGTGACGACCTGTTGACTCGGCACGGTGGCCACGCCATGGCCGCAGGCCTCTCGATCCCCCCGGAGAATTTACCGGATTTCAGGCAGCGAATTAATGAGTTTGCTAAGAAGACCCTCACGCAGGAAATTCTCAAACCCATCGTCAAACTTGATGCGATGATCAGTCTCAGTGCGATGGGGATGGAGCAGATGGAGGAGTTAATGAGCCTGCGACCGTTCGGTGCCGGGAACGTGCCCTTACAATTTGCCGTGAAGGACGTGGTGTTACAAAGTTTGCCGCATCGAATGGGAAAAGACGGTCAACATGCGAAATTCTGGGTGACCGATGGTGAAGTGAGTAATGAAGTGCTTTGGTGGAATTGTGGCAAGCAGGCCTTGCCAACGGGACACTTCGACCTTGCCTTTGCCCCTCAGATTAACGACTACAATGGACGACGGTCCATTCAGTTCAAACTCCTCAACTGGCGGCCCTCGGAGCAGTCTTCGTAGATCTTCGGTCCCCGTCTCCTCACGTTGTTGTCAGTCCATATGATGGAGCCCTTAGTCCGAAGGGCTGACGAAACTGACGGTTTCTGTGATCGTGGACTCCTCCGGTTCGTCCTGAAAACGGACGATGACATTGTGGAATCTGTCTTCGCGCCACTGATCCTCTTTCAGTAGCCAGTTCTTGACAAATGAGGCCACGGTTTTTCGGGCCTCTTCTCGAACCAATGCGAGGCGATCGTCATCATCAGCAAATTGCACGAGGGTTGCGGTCATGCTTTTTTCCAGATCCTCGAGTTGATCTGTCGCGTTGAATCTACCCCATCCGTTCTTGGTTGTTTTCTCCATCCGACCCGTGTGAATGCTTGGGGGGAGAGTCGGTCGAATTCTTGGAGCCGTTACCAGGCAAGTTTGGTTTGAGATGCTGAGGGCCCATGGGTCTCCGAGTTTTAGGTGGTATCGATAGGTGACAGGGACACTGATCTCTGAAGTGGTGGTACCGAGTGAAACATAGTCCCACCATATCTTGAGCTGGTCTTTTGTTTTGAAGCGTTCGGTCGAATCAAGGGTTGCTAGCTCTAGTCGACCCGAGCCGGCTTGTTCGACTGAGGGCAGTGACGCGGTGAAGGTGCGGGTGATTGTCCCTTGTCGAAATCTCTCGGCAACGTCTTCGGCTTTCTGTGAAAGGGCGCTGGCGACTCGAAAGCTTTCTGAGAGGCTCTCGGAGAGCACCGTCTGGCTGCGGGCGAAGATAAAATAGCCAGCAACACAAAGAATAGTGACGGAAAGAAACAGCGTGATTGGCCACCGCCAGCGATCGAATCGACTGTGATGCCTGTTAGCGGCGAGAGGGGCGGTGGAAACTACCTGGGATTCCTCGCTAGACTGTTTTTCGGCTTCACTCATGTCTCCGCGCCTGGCCTTGAAAACCAAGGCGATTCCCACCTACGTTAGCTTTGGATCGGGGAATTCGCAAATGAATGATTGGATTCTTGTTCTCGAGCCTAATTCGGCGCTTTTGCCGCCTCGGCCCTCTGAGCGAGTACTCGGGCTGAGGGAATGTAGGTTTCCTTGTAGCTTTTGCGGAACGCTTCAAAGGTACCGTTTTCGATCGCTGATCGAATCTGGCGCATGAGGTCGAGATACATGTAGGAATTGTGCAGGGCAAGAAGCCTAAGCCCGACAATTTCGTTAACATTCAGGAGATGGCGGAGATAGGCGCGGGTGAAATTCTTACAGGCGTAGCACTCGCATTCCGGGTCTATGGGGGCCCAATTCTCCTTCTCGCGCCCAGCCTTAATGTTTATGGCGCCGTTCTTTGTGTAGGCGGTACCGTTCCTGGCCACGCGAGTCGGAAGCACGCAATCGAACATATCAATGCCTCGAGCTACGAGTTCAACGAGTTGGCCTGGCGTTCCCAGTCCCATGGCGTACCGGGGTTTTTCCTGAGGGAGGTAGGGCTCTGTCTGTTCGACGGCTAGCATCATCTCTGGTTCCGTCTCTCCGACACTAACGCCGCCGACCGCATACCCATCAAAATCCATCTCAACCAAACTCTTGGCGCACGATTCGCGCATCTCGGCCCGGTTCCCGCCCTGAGCGATGCCAAAGACGAGTTGGTTGGGGGCTCGTTCTTGATCACGACTTATCTTGGCCCACAAGATAGTTCGATTGACCGCGTCTTCCATTTCTTTCAAAGGGACATTGTGGGCGGGGCATTGATCAAAAACCATGGCGATGTCGGATCCTATGGTCCGCTGAATAGCCATCGATTCTTTGGGCCCGAGAAAGAGACGTGAACCGTCGAGGTGAGAGCGAAACTCGACGCCATCCGCCTTAATCTTGCGAATGTTCGCAAGGCTGAAAACCTGGAATCCGCCACTGTCCGTCAATATGGGGAACTCCCAGTTCATGAATTTGTGGAGCCCGCCTGCTTTTTCCATAATGTCCATCCCTGGACGTATGGCGAGGTGGTAGGTATTTCCGAGAATGATCTGGCTGCCGATTTCGACGAGCTCCCGTTTGTCCAGCCCCTTGACGGATGCTTGGGTGCCGACAGGCATAAACGTTGGCGTGTCGATGGTGCCTCGTGAAGTGATGAGGCGCCCGAGACGCGCTTTGCTACTTGGGTCGGTTTGGAGCAATTCGAACATGTGGAGACAGTGTTGAATCAAGCCGCCCCAAGAGGCAAGTCAGGAGAGCGAAAATCAGTTTTTGAGGCCCGCAGGAAACCCAAGTGCCTGAGAATTTTCTTTTTGGTCCTAAAACAGCCTCTCCAAGGCCTTGGTTCTCAAACGAATAGACAGCTCAGAGGCGCAGCCCGGGCGATTTACTCGAGAACTCGAAGTTGGGCCCGCTTCACGTTGATCAATTGACGTTTGAGTTGGAAAATCTCTTCAGGGCTTGTAGCGCTTTTGAGAAGTTGCTCAAGAAGGGATCGCTGTTTATCAAGGGATGTTGCTTCCATTTCCCGATGGCCTTCCATCGCTGCTAACTCTTGCTTCAGTTCGAGCAATTCCAGTCGTTCCAAATGGAGGCTTTTGACATCGCTCGAGTTGCTTTCGAGGCGTTGCTGGAGGTGTTCTTCAATGAGCTGTATTTCTTCTCGTGCCAGTGAAACGTCCTGTTGGTGGCGAGCGAGATTCGGCATCCTTGCCTCGTTAGCGTTAGAATTAGCTTTTCGATCACTGACCGGTTGGTCGGAAAACGCGGCGAGTTGATCTTCAAGCGCCTTGATGCGCAGCCTGGCCTCGATCATGTGGGGATGTTTTTCTCTATAGCGTAAGCTAAGGGATTCCAGTTGCGCGCGCGAGTCGGCGAGCATGAGTTCGATGCGAACTTGTTCGGGCCTCATGGGACGGTTCACAGGCGTTGCGATTTGTTGGTCTCGAAATGCATCCAGTCGTGCTTCGATGGATTCTAGCTGAGCGGCCGCTTCGATCACTGTTGGGAATTTTTCTTTGTAGCGAGTTTTTAGTTTGGCAAGTTTTAAGCGCTTCCTACTTGCCTCTATTTCGAGATGGGTTTGATAGCGTTCGATGAGGGCCGCTTGCTCGTCTTCTGATAGTCTTGCGGCCGTTTTTTTTAACTCTGAAAGAACGGTGTCAATCTCAGTCTGGAGGTGCTCGAGATGATTTTTCACGGTGGCAACCGTCGGATGCAACGATCCATATCTCGATTGCAGGTTGTGGAGTGATTTCGCTACCTCAGCATACTCTGCGTTCAATTCCATGAGGTAATCGGACTGGGTATCGTAAATCCCAATGCGTCCCTGTCCCTGAAACGGGGGCATGGGGTCGCTTACTAGGGGACTGGATGCCACGATGCTCATCTTGCTGAGAAAGAGGATGCCGAACAAGGACGATAGGAATCGAGACTTGGATGTCATAGAGATTGGTGTGATTGCAGATTTTTTCTATCCTTTTCGCTTCGATACTAGGGCAATCTTGAAAACCATTGCGAGGGGTTTTTCAAGCTTCCCAGCAATGATGATGAGTTTTTCTGGACTTCAGTGATATCGGTCCGAGAATGTCGGGCGGTATGAAACAGTGGTTTTCGAATTTGATTTGCTATGTCGCTAACGGGTGCGGGATTGCCATATTGGTTCTCGGTAGCCCAAACGAGGGAAGAGCTGGCTCGGTCGAGATCGTTTTCCCTGGGGATTCGTGGGAGGAACGGGATCCAGAGGAGCTTGGGTTGGATCCTGAGGGGCTCGACCGATTGGCAGGCAGTTTCCGAGGGCGTGGGGTAGTTGTTAAAGATGGCTATGTTGTCAAGTCGTGGGGAGCGTTACCACGGCGGGGTGATTGGTTTGGTGCCTCAAATCCGCTCTTGAGCAGCTTGTTGTTCTTTGGTGTTGAAGAGGGGCGGATCGATGGGGTTGACGAGCCTATTCGCAACTACTTGTGGGATCTTAACTCGAAAGACCGCACGATCGCTCTTGCTCATCTTGCCAATATGACAAGTGGGTATGCGTATCACGAATCAGCCGGAGAGACGTGGGCTTACAGCAATCTTGGGGTTCAGTTGTTTCAAATGACCTTGTTTGATCGTGTGTATAATGCGCCTCCGATCTCGGTTCTGCTTCACCGCGACCGTCTGGGGCCACTCAAATTTCAGGATCGCCCGGGATTCAGAGAGCGGACCAACACGTTTATTGCCTCGGTGAGAGATTACGCAAGGCTTGCTTGGTTTTGGTGTCAGAAAGGAAATTGGAACGGTGAGCAGCTCTTGCCGGCTCATTATTTCGACCGATTCCAGAAGGCACATGTTTCGGCTCAGATATCTGCCCCGAGTGAGGGAGATACGAATGACTATCTTCACATTGGAAACTACCGTGATGAGTCCGAATTTTTTGAGCATGCCGCTCCGAGTAGTTATGGCTATGGGTGGTGGTTCAATCGATCGCTCGGAGGGGGCGACGGTAATTTGATTTGGCCGGAGGCCCCGAGTGACATGTTTCTCTGCGTGGGAGATCGTGGGAATAATGCTGTGATCATTCCGAGTTTGAATCTTGTCTTGGTGACGGCTTACTCGCAGTGGGGTTCGTTTGAGCCTAGAGATGCCTCGGGAACATTCAACTCACGGATTCAAACCTTTCTCTCCTCGCTTCGCGAAGCAAACTAAGTCTTTCTCGGAATGCTTATTCCCTTTCTAGGGGCACTCCTCGTTGGCTTCACGGGAGAGAGGTAATCCATGAGCGGTCTTGTGCCGGAATTGGCATGGCGCCTGTCTCTTATACACATCTCCGAGCCCACGAGACCTCTCTACATCTCG
>OJGU01000314.1_pt1 | contig 31142 bp, 23 predicted proteins | sample 1594741 | NCBI WGS metagenome assembly OJGU01 (sample SAMN05416841, study PRJEB24817) | seawater metagenome | isolation source: Sea water | place: Canada:Atlantic | collected 2013-07
ATCCGACGGAAGCTCTGGTCGCGATCGACGTCAACTCGGGCCGATCAACGCGCGAACGCAATGTCGAGCAAACCGCCTATCGGACCAATTTGGAGGCTGCCGACGAGGTGGCCCGACAGCTTCGCCTGCGCGATCTGGCCGGCTTGGTGGTTATCGATTTCATCGATATGGATGTCTCACGCAACAATCATGCGGTTGAGCGGCGCCTCAAGGAGGCGATGAAAACCGACCGGGCACGAATTCAGATAGGACGAATTTCACCGTTCGGTTTGATGGAATTGTCACGCCAGCGATTGCGCCCGAGCCTGATGGAATCCCATGCCCATCTGTGCCCGGTTTGCCAGGGAGCCGGCTTCGTTCGGTCCACGGAATCGACCACCATGTCGATCCTGCGCGAACTCGAAGAGGAAGGCCTGCGCAAACGGTCAAAGGAAGTCACAGTCCGCGCGCAAACAGATGTCGCGCTATATCTGCTGAATCAGAAGCGCGATACTTTGCGCAGCATCGAAGAACGTCACGACATGCGCGTTCTGGTGTTAGCGGATTCCGAACTTCTTCCCTCAGAACACGAGATCGAACACGCACGTACGGACGGCGATACGACGCCCGACGACACCAAGCGCTCACAGTCGCCGAAGGGTGACGATGATGCTCCAAAGCGCCGGCGACGACGTGGACGGCGGCGCCCTGAAGATGGCTCTGGCGACGAGGAAACCACAACCGAGGTCGCTGACGCTTCCAAGACCTCTGAGGAGACCGAGAGCGAAACAACTGACATCGATGGTGACGATGAAGACGGCGCCAAGCGGAACGGTCGCCGTCGCGGTCGCCGTGGTGAGCCCGCCCAGCGTCGCAGCGCCGGGTGGTCGTCCTCCGTCGTCACCGCACGCGGCCAGCGACACAAGCCCACACAACACCCACCGGGTTTCCATGGAATCGATCTTACTGCTTCGCGGCGCCTCGCGATCGAGAAGCCGAGATCACCGCCCTACCACCCGGTCCTCGGTGGATCGGGAACCTTTCGCGGCGGCCCGTGGTCAGCGCACGGCTAAGAAGATCGCAAACAAGATGACCGCGCCGATCAGAACCCACTGGGGGTTCACCCTGGCCCACAACGGTGGCTTGCGGCCCTCCCCGAAGCGCTCGTACAGGAAGCGGACGATGTCGCCCGACTCAGGCATCCAGACATCACCATCCGCGACATGCAGGACCGGCACCGTCTGCCGGCCCGTTGCCGCGACGAGATCGGCTTGCGCGGACGGGTCGCGGTGAATGTCCTCGAGCTCCACGTCCAGCTCCAGATCCCGCAGCGCCCGACGCACGCGAGCGCAGTAGGGGCAGCTGTCGAAGTGGTAGAGGCTCAGACCCGTGCTCACGTGGCTCACGCTCCTTCGATGACCCGTAGCACGTCGGGCAGCAGCGGTCGATCGGCGGGCCGGTCGCCCACGTAGACCCACCGCACCGTCCCGTCAGCGTTCACCACAACGGTCGCCGGCAGCGCGATGTCTTTGCCAACGTGCTCCACCCCGTACGCCCGGATGGTGCTCAGGTCCGCGTCACTGAGGATGGGAAACGTGACCCCCAACCGCTTCGCGAGCGCAGCGTTGGTCTCGGTGGTGTCACTCACGACGGCGACAACGCTCGCGTTGTTGGCGGCGAACTTGGACAGGGACTCCTGCAGCTTCCCGAGCTGCTTGCGACAGTGGCTTCACCAATCACCGCGATAGAACACCAACACCGCTGGACCGCTGGCCGTGAGCGAGGCCAACGACACCTCCGCCCCAGCCGGGCCCGGAAGGGAGAACCCCGGCGCGACATCCCCGACCGACAGCGTCTTGGTGGACTCCGAGGCTGGCGCGGGCACCTTCGCGTCGGCCGTCGGCGAGGAGGAGGACGAGGACGAGGAACAGGCCGGGAGTCCGAGCGCGAACGCCAGCGCGAGAACGTGCTTCATCGAGCGGACAACGTACGCCGAGACAGAACGTTTCGTCCTGAACAACTGCGCTGAGTCATCCAAAGTGCGCACCGTCGTCACACCCAACCCCACTCAGCGGCCGAGTCAAACCGGCCGCGGCGGGCCAAGTAGACGGCTGCTAGGGAATCGAGCAGCTCGTCACCGACTCGAGCGCGATCGACGTTGCCGCACCACTGGAGAGGTAGCGGTCAAACACGAGCCGCACATCCACTTCTGTGAGGTCGAACGGCATCTCGGCCGTGTCCAGGGTGGCAAGTGTCTGGAAGTCGTCGCGGTCACCAGCTGCCACAACGATAAGGTCTCCCTCGCTGCGGATGCGCAGCAGCGGCCGCTCGCTGTGGGCCTCGGTGGCCACCGGGACGGTGCCGGTGTCGCCGGTGTACGAGACCAAGAACTCATCCCCGTCGACGAACGCGGAGACGATGGCGCCGTTTGGATCCTCCCAGCGCGCCGAAAGGACTGTGCCCGCTTCCTGGGGAAACTCGGCGAACTCCACTTCGAGGGTGCCGCCGGATACGTTGACCGGATCCGCGATGCGTAGCGCCGCGGCGGCCAGCTCGTCCGGCTCCCACGTTGCCCGCAACACCCCACCGACGACCGCAACATCGACCGAGAACGGTGGCGCGATTTCTTCGAACGGCTGTGCTCCGTCGAAGTCGTAGACCGTGCAGGGATCCGAGCCCCCCGAGGACGAACTTGACGAGGCGTCGGACGACGAACCGGTCACCGCTTCCCCCGTGCTGGATCCCTCGGTCGTACCGGCGGTGCCGCTTGAGGTCGAGGTCTGCGGAGACACCGTCGAACCCGGCCCGTCCGATGCGGCCACCTCGCCCGTCGTACTGTCGCCCGAGGTGGCCGTGTCGACTCCGCTCGAGGTCGAGGCCCCCATCACGCATTCATCGGCGAGCCCCATCCCAGCGAGCGCGCCGAATCTCCGGCCCGACGGACACGCCGAATCGGAGAAGCTGCAGTACCCCGGACCGTCGCAGAACCCGGGCTCCCCCCCGACACTGCATTCAGCGTCCTCGACGCATTCGAAAACAGTAGCGGTGGGACAACCCGACGCGGCGAGGAGCACCGCCAGCACCCCAAGCTCCCGCATCATGCCAGCAGTCTACCAGATAGTCGGCGGCCCCAATCGCGGCGATAGAACGCCCGACCGCACCGCCCCCCAGTGCGAAATCCGTGGCGGCTGCACCCGTACGCCACGCACGAGCAGCCGTGACGAACGCTTGGGGCCGGGCACGAAAAAACGACGGCACCCCGGAGGGCACCGCCGCTTCATTCACGCAGCCGACAGGATCAGCGAGCGGGGCTGACCGTCACGCGAATGAGCTGGTCGAGCCGCGGGTACTCCCACACGGGCTCGTTGCTCAGCGCACCGTTGGCACCGGGGGTGACGATGCGAACGAGACCGTTGCCCTCAGGCTCGCCCGTGTTGGGACCAGCCTGCAGACCGGGGCCTGCCATGTCCCGACCGGTCGCGCCGGCCTGGTTCTGCTCGGTGCCAGCGTCGTAGACCTGAAGCGAGGCCAGGATGGCGTCCTCGATCTCGGTCTCGGTGAGGAGCGCGCCAGCACCGTCGAAGATGTTGACCCCGGCCGGCCCCGTCGCAATGAACGTGTCGTTGGTCGGCACGAGCATCGCTGCGAAGTGCAGGACCGGAGCAGCATCGGTGGGGGCGTCAAGCGTGAACGTGTCGAGATCCCCAGTCGCGACGACCGGGGTCTCGAGGACCTCGCCGGCGGTGGCGCCTTCGAGTTCCGTGATGAGCGTGGCCGGGGCTCCGTCCTCCGCGAGGCTCTCCAGCCCTGCGGATGCAGCAGCATCCAGCTCGAACAATGCGACGCCTTCGGCGGTCATCGCTGCGACGCCCGGCGAGACGGCGTACTGGTACGCCGTGCCGTCGGAGAAGTTGCCGATGGTGACGCTGACGGTGTCCCCAAGGATGGTGACGCCGACGTCGAGGCTGTCGGTCAGGACAGCCAGGTCGTTGGTCGGGTCGTTGTAGTAGCGAATCGTTGCGTCCGCATCGACCTCACCCGTGTCGGGGCCGCCGATGGCGGGCTGGTTGGCACCCGCACCGGGGGTCTCGTTGGCCTCGGTGCCCACGTCCCAGACCTCGATGCTGTCGAGGATGTCGTTGGCGATGGTGCTGGGGTTACGCGGGACGAGGTCGCCGTCGTCGTTCTCAGCAAGGAGTGCAACGCCCTCGGGATGCATCGCGATGACGGCATCGTTGGACATCACGACCATGCTGCCGATCGACAGGAGCTCGCTGCCGACGTCCGGGACGACCGTGAAGGTCACCGTGCCGCCGGGCAAGATCGGGCCGCCTGCGACCGGTGCAGCGATGCCGGAGCTCGCGACTCCGGCGAGTCCGCCCAAGGTCGCCACGAGTGCGGCGGGGTCACCGTCCTCGGCGAGGGCTTCGAGACCCGCAAGGTCAGAAGCAGCAGCTCCGGGGGTGATCAGCGCCACGGTGTCGTCGTGGGTTGCCCATGCGAAGGGCGAGAGCGGCGTGAGCGTGCCGCCGGAGTCACCCGAGATGTTCTCCAGGGTGATCTCGTAGCCGAGGAACATCGTGCCGTCCTTGTTGGTCAGCAGCTCGACGTCCACGTCCATGAGGCGACGCGCACCCACGATGGCGCGGGTCGACTCGTTCCGCATGCTGATGACGCCCTCTTCGCTCGGGCCGACGTTGGGTCCAAGCATGCCGGGAGGCTGGTACGCGCCGCCGCCGGGAGGCTGGTTCGCCTCGGAACCACCGTCGTACATGTTGAGGAAGTCGGTGATGTCGCGATCGACGGGGTCGCCGTTACCCAAGAAGAGGGAGACGCCCTGCGGACCGGTTGCCCAGAACACGTCGTTGCTTGCGACCATCATGGACGCGAGGCCGAGGCGGGACTCAGGCTGCGCGGTGAACTCGAACGAGTAGCTCTCGCCCGGCATGATCGGTGCGACTTCGGCACCATCGACAGGGGTGTCGAACACGCCGGACTGCATCACGCCGTCCATGCCATCGATGGCTGCGGCGAGGGTAGCGGGGTCGCCGTCTTCGGCGAGCGAAACGAGGCCCTCGGACGCGGCGGTGTTGATCGTGAAGATCGGCGCGACGGTGGAGTCCTGCTCGGTCCACACACCCGGGGAGAACGGGGTGGGCAGCGGGCCCTGGTCCGAGATGTTCTCGATCGTGATGATGAAGTCGGCGGGCTCCCCCACGTCCGTGGTGTCCTCGGTGTCCGTCGGATCCTCGGTGTCCGTCTCGTCCTCGGTGTCCGTACCGGGGCCCGTGGTCGGGTCATCGGTGTCGGTGTCGGGGTCCGTGTCGGTGCCCGGGTCGGTGGTGGAGCTGCTGCTGGCCGTGGTGGGCAGCGTGGGATCGGTCGAGGTGCTGGTCGTCCCCTCGGTATCCGTATCGGTATCCGACGTGCCAGCGACGTCGTCGCCACAGCCGATTGCCAGCAAACCGATCAAAGTAGTGAGCCAAACTTGTCGTTTCATGATGAGATCCTCAGTCGTCGAAGCGGGCAATCCGTGCCCGGCGCTGCACTGTTGGAGGTGAAGCACCTCCTTGCGCCGACATGAAGCCGCCTTCCGCAGACCCTTACGCCACCCCAGCGGTTTCGTCACTTGTTTTGCGGTGACTTGGCTCCGCCGACCGACGAGCCGGCCCAGAACAGCGTACAAACCGGTTTTTGCCCCCCTGCTGTGAGGTCTCGCGCCTTTGGGAACCCGCGAACGCACTCAAAGATCGGGCGACGGAGCCCTACGCAGGCGAACCCGGCTCAGCCGTACATGATCCAGCTGAGGAAGAGGTTGAGCACGATGCAGAGCACGGCGCCGTGCACGATCGCGCGGTTGGTGGCGATTCCCACCCCCTCAGCGCCCTCTTTCTTCGCAGCCCGGTACCCGTGAAAACAGGCCACGAGGGCGACCAGCCAGCCAAAGATCAGGCCTTTGCCGACGCCAACGAGCAAGTCGCTGAAGTGAACGAACTGCTCCAGCTGGCTGACGAAGGTGCCCCCATCGAGGCCGAGCTGATGTACGGCGCCGTAGTAGCTCCCCGTAATGCCAACCACGTTGGCGTAGCCACACAGCAAGGGAAGCGCCAACGTGACAGCCCACAGCCTCGGCGCCACGAGGTATCGCATCGGATCGACCGACATCACCTCGAGCGCCTCGACCTGCTCGCTGATCTTCATGTTGGCCAGCGCGGCAGCCAGGTTGGCGCCGATCCGGGCGCCGCAGATGATGGCCGCCATCACCGGGTAGAGCTCCCGAACGCCCCCGATGCCGGCGAACATACCCAGGAAGTCCTGGCCGCCGAAGCGCTGAAACGTGCTGTAGGACTGCACCGACAGGTTCAGCCCGGCGAAGATCGTGAGGACCGTGAGCAGGCCCATGCTCCCGACGCCGGCCGTGTACAGCTGCTGGGCGAGGATACGGCGGTCGGGAAAGCCCGAGAACTGGGCCGCGACCGCATACCGGGCGAAGACGAGGAACTCGAAGAACGTCTTCACACGCCCACCCCCAGCAGCACGTACGACACGATGTAGTCGACGACCAGAATCATGACGATGGTCGCGACCACCGTGTCGTTGGCGGCCTTGCCGACCGACTCGGCACCGCCGGAGACGCGCATGCCCAAGAAGCCCGCCATGAGCCCGACCGAGGTCCCGAACAGCAGGCATTTCCCCAGCCCGACCCAAAGGTCTGCGGGCGTCACCTGAGCGGTGAGGTGCTCCATGAATGCGCCGTGGTCGACACCGCCCAGCGGCACCGCGAAGACCCAGCCGCTGAACAAGCCCAAGAAGTTGGTGAGCACGTTGAGCAGGGGCGTGACGACGGCGCAGGCGATCACCCCGGGAACGACGACGTAGCGCATCGGGTCGACGGACATCACCGCGAGCGCGTCGATCTGCCCACGAACCCGCATGGTGCCGATGCGTGCAGCAATCGAAGACCCCGCCTGAGCCGCCACCATCACCGAGGCCAGCGCGGGGCTGTACTCACGGAAGATCGCCGTGCCCAGCAGCGAGCTGAGCATGCGGTCGAGCCCGAACATCCGGAACAACTCCAGGCCCTGAAGCGAGATGACCGCCCCCACCGGGGCGACCGCGAGTCCGACCGGGACCAGACAGCGCTGGACCAGGAGCCACATCGTTCGGAACAGCTCCCCTCCGAAGAATGGCCGGCTGAACATCGCGCGAACCACGTCCATGGCGAAGACCGCCAGGGCTCCGGTCGCTTCGAGGGACTCGAGAATCTTCTTCACGCGAACAGTCCTAGTTGTGCCACCGAGGCTCGGCGCGCGGATCGTTCCGCGGGTGTCCAAGATGGAACGTGTCCATCTCGCTCCAGCGCGAGCAGCCACCGCTTGGTGTCGACCCCGCCGCCAAAGCCGGTCATCGAGCCCGACGCTCCCAGCACGCGGTGGCACGGGACGACGATCGAGATCGGGTTCGCTCCGTTGGCGCGGCCCACCGCTCGCGCGCCGCCATCGACTCCAATCGACTTGGCTTGGGCGATGTAGCTGCGCGTCTCCCCAAACGGGATGTCACTGAGCGCCGACCAGGCTTTTCGTTGAAACGTGGTGCCCAGAGCGCGTGTCCGAAGCTGGAAGTCCTGGCGGTGTCCATCGAGGTATTCGCGGAGCTGAGCCCGAGCCGAAGTGGTCGCTCGCCGCTCCGGCTGGAGCACGGCATTGTGGCGCATTGCGTGCTCGACGATGTTGCGCATCCGGCCGCCCAGGCTGATGTACACGACGGCGTCATCCTCCGCATCGAGCGCGATCACCAGCGGCAACGCGCGGTGAGCCAAACGATCGATGCGCCAAGTGGGCATGTCGGGCATTCTGGACCAATTTCGAGCGAATTGCGCGAGCGGGATGCGTCGAATTTGACCCGATCGGCCTGGGCCCGCAGCATCCATCGCGTGTCCAAGCGTGCGACGTGGGGCGTAGTGAGCCTCGGCCTCCTGCTCGGATGCGGGGGGTGCAAGCCAGAACCCGAGGCCGCCAGCGTCTCGACGCCGCCCGCCACCGCGGACGACGCCCCTGCGCAAGCGCTCACGCCTGTGACTGCCGAAGCCCGCGACACGGCCGTCCCCGTGGTGGCCGGGCTCGGCGAAGACGCCCGCAAGGCTCGGGTCAGCGCCCAGACAGCGCTGCTGGGGGACGCGCTGTTCGAGGACAACGACGGCCAAAGCGTGCCGTGGATCTCCCCGCAGGCCACGGCGCTCACTCCCGCCGACGGAGAGGAGGTGCTCGATGACTCGCTCCTCGACAGCCTGCCGGGGAGCTCTGGACTCGTAGGCTCCGAGGTTGCGACCCGCCACGTCAACGGCAATGCGCTTGGCATCTACCAGCCGCTGACCATCGCCAGCGCCGACGCCAAACCGCTCGAGCCTTTCTACGCTGCACTGCGCGCGCTCGAGGCCGGCAACGACCCCGACGGCAAGGTGCGGGTGCTGATGTACGGCGCCTCGCATACCGACGCGGACATCTACACCCACTACCTGCGCGCCTACCTTCGCGAACGCTTCGGAGACGGCGGCCACGGGTTCGTGCACATCGCCAAACCGTGGCGCTGGTACGGGCACGTCGAGATGCTCACCGAGGGGTTCAAGGACTGGAAGACCGAGCATGCGCAGCGTCGCAAAGGTCGCGAAGATGGGTTCTACGGACTCATCGGAGTCAGCCTGGCCGCGACCAAGTCCAGAGCGTTCGGACGCGTGAGCCATCGAGACGGCAGCGTCGGATCCAACTACGAGATCCACTACCTCGAGCAGCCCAAGGGCGGCAGCTTCAAGGTGCTGGTCGACGGGGCGCATCACGCCAAGGTCTCGACCCGAGGCGCCGCGTTTGGGCCCGGGTACTTCGCGATCGATCTCCCCGAAGGCGCGCACACCATCGAGGTCCAACCGATCGGCAACGGTGAGGTCCGCCTGTTCGGCATGAGCGTCGAGCGAGACACCTCCGGCGTGGTCGTCGACACCCTCGGCATCGGCGGCACCCGGGCTTCCAACATGCTCAAGTGGGCACCCGAGGTCTGGTACGACAACGTTCGACGCCGCAACCCCGACCTGATCACCTTGGCCTACGGCACCAACGAGGCCAACAGCGGCATCTCCGAATCGACGTACCGCGAGCGCCTCACCGGCGTTCTGACCCGACTCAAAGAAGCCGCACCCCAAGCCGCCTGCCTGCTCGTCGGACCGGGCGACTTCCCCAAGAAGGGGGAGGATGGGACGTACGGCCCTCGCGAGAGCACGTCGTACATCCTTCGAGCCCAGCGCGAGATCGCCTTGGAGATGGGGTGCGCATTTTGGGACCTGCGCGCGTTCATGGGCGGCGAAATGAGCATGACCCAGTGGGCCACCGCCACTCCACCGATGGCGAAGGAAGACCACATCCACTTCACCCGCCGCGGCTACGTCCGTGTGGGCATGGGCATGGTCGACGCGATGATGGCCGGCTTCGACGACCACGACGTGCTCAGCGCCAAGGCGCCGTAGGGGGATTCCCGCCCCGGGCGTTGCTGCTAAGATGCACACGTCCGCATGGCCGTCGATTCCACAGCGTTTGAGTCCTTTCTCAAACAGAATCTTGAGGAGCTAACCCGACTTCTCATCAACGCCGAAGTCGAGGAGAGGTTCGCCCCGGGGACGATAGAGGTGATCGGAGGGGCGACGCAGGACCTTGCTGATGGTGGGCAGGACCTTCTCGTTGAGATCTCGGGTCCAGCGATGAGGAAGGTTCATCACAACCTGATTCCCGACGCACAAGGCGCAGTTTGGTACAGCTGTAAGTCGACGAAGTCCACGGGTAAGGAGACGTGGACAGGACTCGTCCGACATGACGTGGATCCGGCAAACGTCTACAACTCCAAGAAGAGACAGTTTGCCGAAAACGCGGCGGAACGCGCGGAAGAGAAGCCTCCCAACGCGTCGCTGATCTCGGCGATGGCGAACGGCGCTCACTACTGGATCGTCGTGAATGTCGGAGCGGCAAACCCCCGAGCCTTCGAGGCGGAGATCGAGAAGCGCCTCGGATGGTACGTACGACGAGCAACCAGCGCCCCCTGCGACCTCAAGGGCAAAGTCCGAGTCTGCGACGCCAACCACCTGGCGGCCGTCTACAACTCCCGTCCCCTCACCTTGCCTGCGAGGCTCGAAAAGCTACTGGGCCCCGCGGCCCCAACCTTCCTCCAAGGATGGGAGAAATGGACACACGGGTTCGAGAGCGAACGGCGCGGCATGGACTTTCAGGCCGATGAAGCACGGCTGCAGCTTCTCGATGATTTCAAGGCACTCCTTGCCGCCGGGCCAGAGAGTGTTCTTCGGCTCGCAGGCCCCCCAGGAGTCGGAAAGACGCGACTCGTTCATCACGCCCTCGCCACCTCAGAGGACACGAGTCTCCGAGATCGGGTTCGGTACGCAGCTGAACCCAAGGAGGTTACGAAATGGCTGAAGGACGGGGGACTCGACTCCATTCCAAACGCCGTTCTGGTCGTAGACGAGGTCATCGCAGACCGGGCCTCTACGCTTGCCCGAGCATTCGGTACTGCCGCGGCCAAACATCCGGATGCACGACTCGTCATCGTCGGTCCGAAGGACGACGGGAACTCTGGCGATCCTCAGCCGCGGCTGATCGAACCGCTTAGCCGCTCATCCCTCCGAGCAGTCGTACGCAGCGAGATGTCTGGCGCGGCCAATGCCGATGAGGCGCTGCAGAATACGGTCCTCGACCTTTGTGAGGGCTACCCGCTGTTCGCCCTCTGGCTCTCCCGTGCATTGGCCGACAGCCCTCAACTGCTGGCTGCTCCTGGCTCGAAGCTCACCGTCGACACAGACCCCTGGTTCGCGACCTCGCTGGTGCTCGCGGGGCCGTACGATGCGCTCTCGCCGACTGAATGGAAGGGACTCGCCGACCGCCGCGGAAAGGCGATTCTGTTGGTCGTGCTCGCACACGACAAGAACTGGGAGGCCTTCGACTCCCGGACAAGAGCATCTTTCGAGCAGGCGCTGGAGCTCCCGTGGCCAGAGCTCCGGAGGGCAGTCGCCGAATGTACGGATCGAGGTCTCATTCGCCGCGTCACCGACGACCGGGCGTACATCAGCCCGGCAAACCTCGAGCGGCTGGTCCTCAACCACTTCTTTGGCGGGAGCCGCCCGCCCCTACCGCCGAAGAACATCCTCGAGCATCTTCGGGATCAGTACGTGCGGCTCAGCGAACGCGCCGACTCGACACATGCCACCGCGCAGGCCAAGAAAAACCTCGCGAAACAGGTCCTGGACTCCCTGACGGCCAGCCTGCTGACAGAGCAGCCCAAATCGATTCGCTATGCCGCGCGTGCCGCCCCTGAGCATGCGGCCTGGGCCTTGCGCCCGTTCGTTCGCGCCGCAGCCGAGACGATGAACTCCCGCGCAATCGAGATTCTCAGCGGCCTGTTCGAGCACCTTTCATTCCGGAGGATCTCTACAGGGGCGTTCTCCGCGGTTGAGGAGTCGCTGTTCGAGCTCTCGAAGGACTCCGATCGAGCACGCTCGGCCTGGACCGCACTTTTTGCTCCCGCGATTCACCTGACTCGGCAGCCGTTCGAGTTGAGATTTGAGCTCCTCCAGAGACGCCTGACGTCGGGCACGGTCCAGGAGCGAACGCGAGCCATCGGTGGACTCGCTAGCGCGGTCGACCGGGGAGCAACGCGGGCCTACTCCTCCTCAGGCTGGGACGATGCAGACGGGCCCTTCGACCCACCGAAGAATCGTGAGGTATCGACCGCGCTCGACGACGGTTGGAAGCTTCTGCTCGAGACCGCTGGGTCTGAGGCCACCGAAGTCGCCGCCGCCGCAAGAAGCGTCGTCGCGAAGCGGTTGCGCGGAGGTATCACCCAGTGCCTTCAATCTCCGGCGCTCGACGCACTCGCCGACGCAGCCAGGACTTGGACCCAGGAACAACGCGCCCAACTCGCCGAGGAACTCGACGATGTCGAGCGCTACGAGCGAGCCAACAATCCTCGCGTCGCGTCCGAACTGGGCCCTTCTCTCGACCACCTGCGGAAGTCGCTCTCCCCTCGGGATCTCTGGGAACGCGTCCTGGCGCGCGTCGGTCGCTGGCACCCTGGCACAGACCCGATCGACAGCGAGGACATCGAGGGTAAGGAGGCCGACGACGACATCCGTCTCGCCGCGGAGTTGGTGCTGCATCCACAGGTCTTCTTCGGACACCTCGAGTGGTTCATGTCGGAGAAGGCAATCCGAGCCGTGTCGTTCGCACGCGCCCTGGGCTCGGCAGACAGAGAGCGAGCCTTGTTCGCTCGACTCCAACCGACGGAGCTCGGGCGCCGCCATGAGGAGTTCTTTGCGCACTACGTCGTCGGTTGGGGAGCGACCGCTGAGGCAGCAAAACTTGACGAATGGCTCGAAGAACTCCTCGAGGACCGAAACGCCACCAGCCTCGTCTCCCGAGTCATTCCCATGCTTCCCGGCACAGCGCGCCGCGCAAGACTTCTTCTACATGCGATGTCCAAGGACGACTTCGACTCGTCCGTGATTTCCGGACTGGGGTACTGGGGACGAAGCTCCGAGGTCCCCGCCGACGTGTCCGACGAACTCATCGCCGAGCTCTCGAACCGCGATGAGAACGCCAAGATCGCTGCGCTTGGCCTGGTTCGACAACGCTTGGTCGTGTCAAACGCACAGGACTCGATCGCGAACGTTGCTCGGCGTCTCGCGATCGACTTGGCAGGCGCGAGGCTCGCTTCTTACGCCGAACTCGCATGGGCAGACACGACGGTCTGGCTCGTGAAGAACGGGTACCCAGGAGCCCTCAAAACGGCAGCCGTCGACCGCGAAGGAGGGCACAACAACTATCGGCTCGAGCGCGCGCTCCAAGAACTCTGCCGGGCAGGTCTTGCAACCGAGGTATGGCGTGAACTCGCCGAGGCCCTTGACGAGTCCCGGCTCTCAGCCATCCGACTCCGATGGCTTCTCCAGCAGACCCACCTGCTTCAGCACGTTCCGGACGGCGAACTCCAGGCCTGGATTAGGGGGAACATCGCGCGTGGACTTGCGCTCGCGTCGCTTGCCAGCCCCTACACCGACGAACTGGACTCGGCCTCCCGACTCGTGCTCGAGGAGTTTGGGGCCGACAGCGCTCCCGCGCGCGAACTTCGCGCGCGCTTCGCCTCTACGCCCCGCGCGGTGAACAGCATCGCTACGTTCTTCGCCGGACAAGCGGAGAACGCGAAAGCCTGGGCAACAAGTGACTCGCCCGAGATTCGAGCTTGGGCGACCGGAGTCAAACAGCTTGCCGAAGCCCGAGCGGAGCGCCACCGAGCGGAAGAAGGGTTCGAGGCTCGCTACGGAAGCTGATACCGCCCCCGATCAGTTCACGTAGCCGAAGTCTTGGCGGTTGTCCTCGGGGTTCACGGGCGTGGTGGCGAGCGGCGATGGGCCCACGATCACCCCTCCAAGCGCGCGGAAGACCTCGTGCGCGTAGAGGTCGTGGCCCACATCGTTGAAGTGCAGCGCGTCGTCCAGGTAGTCGTCGAGCGGAAGTGGAAGCGCCGGCGTCAACCCGAAGAGGTCGACCAGGACGATGTCGTCCTCGGGGGCAAAGTTGTCTCGGGCCCGCACAAGCAGACCGCTGACGATCCCCGGCGGTAGAAAGCCGAGGTCGGACCAGGGCGGGGTCTGCATGGCCTGTGAGTAGTCCGGGTACAGGCAGAACACCACATCGGCATCCGGGTTCTCGACCCGGATCTCGGCCGCGATGTCTCGAACGTTTGCTGCCACCTGGTCCACCGTCGCTTGCGCGCCCATCAGCAGTGCCCCCAAGTCGCCCAGGTCAGCGGTGGACGCGAAGTTCAGCACGTCGTTGCCACCGAGCGAAACCAGGACGACGTCGGCGTCGGTGAGTTCGTCTCGAACCTGCTCAAAACGGGTGCCACCGGGAGTCCAATCGGAGGACTGCGTGCCCGAGACGGCGAGGTTGACCTCCTGCACGTCCACGAGCGCGCTCACCAGCTCGGCGACGCGGGCCGGAAACGTCTCGGTCGCTCCGAGAACCGGGACACTGTCCCCCAGGGTCACAATCTTGACGAATCCTTCTTCGACCGCGTCGGGAAAGCGCGTCGTGCAGTTGCGCTGGCTGCAGTCCCCTTCGTGCGCTTCGGGAGCGACCACGTACAAGCCCTCGGGCGCCGCAAATGTGTAGTCGCCCCCGGGACAGCTCTCGAGCTCGAGGTCGGATCCAAGCAGCCGCAGCGCGACGCCTTCGAGCGGTGTGTCTGGGCGAGCAAACCCGCCCGCGTACCGGCTTCGATCGCTGCCGTCCGCGTCGCGATACACGTGTCCATGCGGCAAGCCCTCCAGCAGAATCGAGCCGCACTCTGGCGGCTCAATCTCAAAGCCGGTGCTGCTCGAGCTTTCATCCGAAAATCCGGACGACGACGCGTCCGCCGTGTCGAGCGTGGTTGGAGACCCCGAGACCGTGCCGGAGGCCGAGGTCGGCGGCATCGAATCCGAGGCGCCCGTCGAGCCCTGGGGCGGTGGACCGCCGGAGCTCCCCTCCTCTCCTTCCCCGGTCCCAACAGCGGGTCCACAGCCCAGGGACAGGGTCATCAAGGCCACCATCAAGCTCGTTCCACGCACATCGCGAAATGTAGCTTTTGGACTCTTTGTTAGCAATTCGGCTCTTCTGGTTGGACCGCAGCATCGGTGTTTGCACCATCGCCGGCCGTGGTTAGGCGGTCGGCGGATCCGCACCCCATTGCAAGGCAACGCTCGCATACGTGACGCCACTGCCACCGCCGAAGGTGACCACGCGGTCCCCGGTTCGAAGCATGCCGGCCCGATCGGCCTTCGCCAGCACGAGCGGGATATTGACCGAGCTGAGATTGCCGGCGTCCGCAAATGTGTCGACCGCAGCGGCTTTGTCGAGCCCAAGGTGAGCCTGGGTGACCGAGCGGAACCATGGCGTTGGTTGATGACACGCGAAGAAGGCGACCTGCTCGCGCCCCCAGCCCGCACGTTCCAACGCGCCCGTCACCGCCTCCGCTGCCTGAGCTGGCGTGTCCAGGAACATCTTGCGAGCCAGGTCGGTCTGTTCGGCGTGCCAGACCACCCGGCCCTCGTCGTACCAGCGCCCTCCAGGAACGCCAGCGACCATGGCGTGGTACGTCGAGCCATCGGTCCCATGCTCGATCGCCGCGATCGAGGTCTGTGGTGAACCCTCGGTCACGACGACCGCGGTTGCACCGTCGCCGAACCACGGGGTGTACGGAGCATCCGGCGGCATGATGCGCGACATGATCGACGACTGGAACAACAGCGCACACCGCGACTGCCCCGTCGTGATCCGGTTGCGCGCGACCTCCAGCGACATCGCGAATCCGTTGCAGGCAGCGTCGACCGACAACGACGGGCACCGGCGCCGCAAGCCCAACTGCTCGTGAACGGTCGCGACGTTGGGCACGGTGAGATAATCGGGGACGCCCGAGGAGCCGACGAGCAGGTCGACGTCGCCGGGGGTGAGGTTGGCCCGCGTCAGCGCGTCGCGACACGCCCGCACCTCGATGTCTGAGGCGGCAAGGTCAGCGTCCAGGATGTGACGGCGGACGGAACCACCGAAGGGGTCGTTGCGTGCCTCCATCAGTGCCCGCGCGTAGGCGTCGAGGTCCCCGCCCTGCTGCGCTTGTTCGGTGTCGATCGGGATCGCTCGATCCGCCCAGCGGCGGACCGTTTCCAGCGGCCACCAGTCGTTTTCGCGGATCGCAGGGGGGAGACAGACGCCGACCGATCGAAGGCCCGCGTGGCATTGAGAAGCGTTGTTCATGACTGAAACTCCGACACGAGCGCCCGCGTCCGTGCATTCGGTTGGGGACTCTCGTAGGGGGCGATCTGAAGGTCGATCACGTGGGGCCGGTCGCCGGGCGACGAACGCAGCGCCTGCGTGAGTTCATCGATGCTCGAGACTCGGCTCGCGTGCGCTCCAAACCCTTGGGCGACCGCGACCACATCCAGCGGCCCGGTCGGAAACGCCGCATCGGTACCGAACGCGGACTGCATTCCGAGCTGCACCATGCCCAGCGCACCGTCGTTCATCACCAGAACGGTCGGCGCGAGACCCAACCTCGAAGCGGTCGAGATCTCGGAGCCCATCATCGCGAAAGCACCGTCACCGCAGACCACATGCACGGGCGCCGCGGGCTGGGCACACGAGGTGCCGATGGCTGCGCCCAAGGAGGACCCCATCGCACCGAGCCCGGTCATCGCCACGAATCGCTCGGGCGCATCGACGCGCAAGTGCTCGACGGCATGGAAGTAGTGTTGACCGCTGTCGATGAGCCACCGGGTCCCGGGCTGTTGCAGCCGCTGCGCTGTGCGCAAGGCGTCCGCGCAGGTCAGCGGTCGAGATTCGGACGACGCCTCGTCGGCTTCGCACGCCGGGCTGACCGGCGCACGCGGTGCGATCCCAGGTGGCCCGTCCCCAAGCGCGACGAGCAACGCGTCCAGAAACACCGCGGCCGGCACGCCGAACGCATGGGTCACCGCATAGTGCCGTCCAATACGGCTCAGCCTCGCGTCTACCTGAACGAAGGTCGGTGCGTGAAGGACATCCGAGAAGCCATCGCTCGCCAGGTCGCCCAGGCCACTCCCCAACACGACCAGAACGTCCAGACCCGCGCGAATGTGGGCCGAGGCACGCCCATCGCCTCCCATGCCCCAGGCACCCAGCGAACGCGGGTGCGATTCGGGGAAGACTCCCTTGGCTGCGGGCGTGGTCGCAACCGGTGCGCCCAGACGCTCCGAGAGCAGAGCCAGCCGCGCGGGCGCGGATCCCCAGCGGCATCCCGAGCCCGCCAGCAGCAAGATTCGCTCGGCCTCCTGACAGCGCGCAGCCAGGCCCGAGAGGTCACACTCCAAACGGGGCTGGACACGTTGCGGAACCACCGTGACCGCGGCAGTCACCGGTTTGGACGCGAGATCGCGGGGCACAAGGATCGCGACCGGGCCTCGTGGTGTTGCCATCGCATGCTCGAGCGCATCCACGACCGCCGCGGTCAGAGCGTCGGCGTTGCTCACAACCACGACACGCTTGCAGAGCGGGCGGAGCACGGCGTCGATCCGCAGCCCAGCGCTCGACCCATCTTGAATCGCACCGTGCCCGTGGTGCGCCCTCGCAACCTCTCCGACCAACAAGACGAGTGGGATGCCGTCGGTGTGTGCGGACGCCAGCCCCATCAGGCCGTTGAGAACACCCGGGCCCGAGGTGACCATGGCGGCTGCAGGCCGACCGGTCGCGCGCGCGTATCCGGCGGCTGCAAACGTGGCGCCGTTCTCGCTCTTGGTGACGACAGTTTGAAGGTGCGGGTGCTGGAGCGCCTCGTGCAAGAGGCTGGCGACGGAACCCCCCGGCACCGTGAACAGCGACCCCGCACCCGCTCGCCACAGCGCGTCGATCGCTGCACGAGCAGCCGGAGCGGTCTTCGGCGACGTCGCGAACTCGGCTGGGCCGCGCCGAAGTTTGTCCGGATGAAGGCCCGGTAGTGGTGTCATTCGACTCACTCGAACCTCCCAACGCGCCAGGGGGCCGAATCCCTCGCGGCATTCGCCAGCGCTCAGTCGCCGAGAGCGGCGGCGAGGTCAATCCGCGCCCGCACGGTCATCGAGTCCCCCAGCGGACAAACGCTCGGGACTCGATGCTGTGGCGAGGCGGCGCGTTGGCGGGGATGGAGTCGAGCTCCACAGCCGCATGGGCGATGCCATCGATCCCTTCGCTGACGTAGGTCGCGAACACAGCAGCTTCGTCCAAGTCCATTCGCGGCAGATAGACCCAGCGGTGGGCCGGGTCGTGGCGGAGGCCGCGAACCTGACCGCGACGGTCGGGGAATACGATGTCGACATCGAGCCAGTCTGAGGGGTCGACGGAGCAAGGCCGTACGAACCCGATCGGCGCCCGGACAACGGGACCGCCCAGCGGGCGCCACACGTTGACGACAGCGAAATGCCCCTCACTCCACCCAGCGGCAGTCTCCCGGCCCAGCAGGGCTTGAAGTCGGGTGCGGGCAGACCAGGCGTTGTAGTCGCAATGCACGTGGTACGAGGGCGGCCGAAAGCCCCCGTCTTCGGCCCGCAGCGTGTGATCGAAAACGACGACCTCCGTCGCTCCGAGCTGGGTCCTGAGCAACGCTCGGAGCTGAGCTTCGTAAGCGTCCCGCTCGTCGTCGAAGGTCGCGGCCCTCAGCGGATCCCGCGGTGCGGACACAAACACGAGCCGGTCCTCGTTCCACGTCGGGGGGGTGATGCGCCCGTCCTCGAGTTCCACGTCGACGGCGCTGTACGGAGGGTCGACACGGTTGCCGAGGATCCCATCCACATCGATCAGGATCTCCGCTCGCCCCTGCCCCTCTTCGTGATAGTGGACTCGGCCTCGCACGACGTCACAGCGTACCGCGACCGTTGTGTGGCTGCGCGTTCTTGCGGTGGTAGCGTCGCGTGGATGAAGCCACGAGACTGCCCCGACTGCGCCACAGCGATGCGTCCGATCAAGGTCCTCGATGCGACGCACACGGCGACCGGTTCCAGCCCCTCTGCGCACTTCGAGCTCGCGTATGCAGCACCCGATGCGGAACGAAGCTTCTTCATGAGGGCGATCAAACAGGAGGGAACGCTGCGAGCGATGCTCTGCCCGGACTGCGGCCGGGCTCTGCTGTACGCGATCCCCGGCGCGTGACCGCAGCTCGCCGGATCGACCGAGGTTGGCCGCTCGAACCCGACCGACGCCCGTGCAATGGGCCGGCGCGCGCTTCAGCCCTCGGCGGCGACCTTCAGGTTTCTAGCGCCCTCCGGTTCCGCGCGAGCCTTCGCCGGTCTTCCCGTCGCTCGACGATCCGCGGGAGCCACGTCCTTCTTTGTCTCCGCTGGAGGTTCCCCTCGAGCCACGTCCCTTCTTGCCTCCGCTGGAGGTCCCCCTCGAGCCGCGAGCGGCTTTGGGAGTGGGCCGCCTGTCTCGGCCTCGCTTGCCGCGGCGACTGCCCGGGGCCTTGGGCTTGTTGGATTGGTTGACCTGGGCCTTGGGCACCTTGCGGCCGCCGGGGGTGACCTTGGCGCCCGGCGGTGGTGTCGTCGAAGGCGGCACTTTTCCGAAGTCCGGCCGCGGCTTGACGGTGACGGTCGGGCCGGCAGCCTTGAGCGCTGCTTGACTTCGCACCACGTTGACCGAGGGCAGGAGCCCCGGGTCGACCAGCCACATCGGGTGCAACACCCAGTCGGCTTTGATCTTCAACGCGCGGCCGTTCCCCTGGTGAAGGGCCTTGATCTTTGCGGCATCGATGATCGCCGTCGCCTCGGACTTCGGCGCCGAAAGCAGACTCGCGACCGCCGTCGGTGAGGCGTCCGCGAGTTGACGCACCGTGAAGATGCCCGATTTCTGCAGCTTGATGAGCTTGCTCTGCGCGGCGTCGATCTTTTTGTGCGCGCCCTTGGTCCCACGGATGCGTGGGTTGACGAACCAGGAGGGATCGATGAGGAAGTACTCGTCGAAGATCCAGTTCGGGTCGACGATGCTCGACTTGCCGATCGCCCTGAGGGCCGAGGCCCGCACGGCCTTACCGCCCTTGATCCCCACCAAACTGGTGATGTTGGCCAGATCGGTCTTGGCGAGGTCGTAGACCGTGTCGATTCCGGCGGCGTTCAGCGTGGCCTTGGTGTCGCGCGCTTTGGCCAGCGTCCACGCGTACATCTCCATGTCGACGACCTCGGGGGTCTTCTTCGGCTTGTTCTTGCTGCCGGCCTTCGGTTTCACATTGAGGGGATTGACCTTGCGGCACTCCCTCTGGAAAGAGCCGCTGGTGATCTCGGTTTGCCCGTATCCATACTGCACCCCATGCTCCTTGACTTCGTAGCCAGGGGGGCAGAAGTGTGTCCAGGCCGACGCGTGGCTGTGGGCGTGCAGGTCGCTGGGGTTGTTGTGAACCGTCATCAGGATGGGGGCGTTGACCGAGATCTTGTCGGACTTGCCGACCAGCGGCTTGCACCACCACTCGATGAGCAAGTTCACCTGATTCTGGCCGGCGAGCACCTGCTCAAGCTTCGGCTTCCAATACACGGCCATCGACGCGTCGTGCCAAGTGTTGTGGGGGCTCTCTTCTTTCAGCCCGTTGGGACCGGTGAACCGGATCTTCGTGACCTTCTCGTCGATGTCCGGGCAGAAAACTGTGAGCCTGCCGCTGAAATCGACGGGATCGTCAAACAGAAAGAGGTCCGGGTTGTCGCTCTTCTTGTAGTCCCAGATCTCACCGTTGGCCACGAAGACGTGCAACTGGTTCGGGAGGTCGAGCTGAAACAGCTTCTCACCCGCGGAGGCCGGGCTCGACCACAGGCCAGAGACTCCGAGCACAAACAGGGCCAGCAAGTGGTGAAGGCGCATCACCGGGAGAACGCACCAGACGCCTCGATGCCTCATCGGTGGTCGGCTTCCGTCCGAGAGGGAGCGCTATCGCGCCCTACCCCGGCTCCTTGAGCCCGATCACCTTTGCGTTCCCCGAAATCTTGATCTCGCCCTTCACCTCGGTGCCGCGGAACTCGATCGTCGCGTTCCCCGATGCATCGACGGCTGGGTTGCCCTCGATTCGGCCACCTTCGAAGATCAACTTGGTGTTGCCGCCTGCACGTAGCGCCACCCCTGGCGAGGTGAAGATGCTCTTCTCGATCGTCGCATCGCAATTGCCCGACGCCGCGAACGCCTCACCGAACTGGGCTGCCTGGGCCTCGGTCAGCTCCAGCTGGAAACTCCCCATCCCGGAGTCCCCGCCGCTGCAAACGAACTTGTCGTGGATGACCTTGGGCCCAAGCACGTCGCATGCAGTGAGCGCGAGCAACAGGAGAAGTCCGGTCTTGTGCATGGGGTCGTGCAATGCACTCGGCGTGCCGCTCACGATTCCGCCGAGATAGCCCCCCTGCGCAGGCTCGCCTTGCCCACGGTGGGCAACGGTTGCGCAACTTGGACGGCCCCCCGCTGTGTCATCCAGCGATCGCAGGTCGTTTGCCGAGCGTCCGCAGCTGCCGGAACACCCGACCCAGCATCGTCCCCCACCCCGCGGTGCGGTAGGCGATGCCATGGCGTTCGCAGATCTCGCGGACTCGCGGGGCGGCCTGACGAAGGCGGTCGGGCGGCCACTTCGGGAACAGGTGGTGCTCGATCTGGTAGTCGAGCCCGCCGCAGAGCACCGACATCCACGGGGGCACTTCGAAGTTGTTCGCCGAACGAACCTGCATCGCGTACCACTCGCCGCGACTCGACGCGCGGGTGCCCTCGGGATACGAGGCGGTTTCATCTCCGACGTGTCCGGTGAAGATCGTGGCCGCGGTGTAGACGCTACGAAGCACCTCGGCCATCCAGTTGCCAAGCGCGACTTTCCAAAACATCGGGCCGGCGAGCAGCGGGAACAACCCGTACTCCCTGCCGTAGTACGGCACGACTTTCCTCAGCCACTTGCGGTGCGCTTGGATCACCGTTGCCGGCTTCCGATCGGGGAGGACGTCGTAGTCCGCGGGCTTGCGTAGGTAGAAGTCGATGAGGCCGCTGAAGTGTGCGGCCATGTTGAAGGAGAACGAGGGCCAGATCAGCAGCGGCTGCAGATGTTGGTGCGCGTTGGCGGACTCCCACGGGACGTTCTCGTTGAGCCGAATCGTCCCGTACTTACAGTCCGGGTCCTTGCCCACGACGTTGGTGTACTGGTGATGGGCAACGTTGTGACCCTGCCGCCAGCTCTCCTCGTCGATCGGCGACTCCCACCAGTAGTTCTTGCTCCCAAACGCCTCGGCCCCGGGGAGCTTGTCGTAGGCGCCATGTAGCACCGCGTGCCCGATCTCCGAGCCATGAAGCTGCTTGTGCGCGGCCAGGCTCAACACGCCCAGCGAGAAGCTCACCGGGTCCGGACTGAAGTGGATCAACAACCGCCCCGTGATCTCTAGTCCGCGCGATAACGCGCACATTCGTTTGAGGTGTATGACATCTTCGGATCCAATCTGCGCCTCTACCTGACGTCGGAGGTCGTTGATTTCCGCGCCGAAAGCCTTGTAGTCGGCCGTTTTCGTCGTCATGAGCCGTTTGTAATACAATCAAATACAATGTCAACGATGTTAATCGTTTTTCCGTCGTGACGTGGCATAGTCCGGCCGGGAGCCCCTGATGTCTTCGGACCTTCGCAAGATGCGCAAAGCGGAGAAACTCCGCTCCAAAGAACTCCGCAAGGACCGGCTGGTTCAGACCCGTGTCGATCGCCGCCTCGACAACGCCATCCGCGAGGAAGCCCGCCGGCGACGGATGTCCGTGTCGAACCTCGTGCGGGGCGTCCTCGAGGACGCGTTCGGTCTGGCCGACCCGGACGTGGACCCCGTGCTCGAAGGCGGCCTCGAGGCACCACAGGAGCAGGCTTCGCTCGAACACGTCTACGCCTGGAACGCTGTCGTCCTTGGCAAGGATGCGCGGTGCAGCCGCTGCAACGCCTCCATGTCAGCAGGGGACAGCGCCTTCATCGGTCTGAGCGAGGACGCGGAGGCTGCCCGTGCGTGGCTCTGTGGCGACTGCGGCGAGGATCTATAGCCGGCCGAGTTGACACGCAGACGGCTCGGGTGTTTTGAAGCATCCGATGACCATGCGTCTGTGCGGCTCACTTGGATTGGTTCTGGCACTCGTAGCGGGATGTGGCGACGACGAGGGCGAGCCCGCGCAAGGCACCACGTCGGACGAAAGCAGCACGGGTGACCCCGCGACGGGATCCACGAGCACCACCGCGGAAGCCACCAGCTCCTCCTCGGGCGGCGCGTCGGAAACGAGCGGGACCACCGGCGCTGCGGAGACCTCGTCGTCGACCGGCGGCACCGACGGCGGCTCCGACTCCGACTCCAGCACGACCGCAGCTGCCGGCCCCACGTGGGACAACTTCGGCATGGGGTTCTTCGAGTCGTACTGCTGGGAGTGTCACGGCGCAGGTGACGAACAAGGCCGCGACTACTCGACCTTGGCCGGTGTCATGACCGAGCTCACCCCCATCCGCTGTGGCACCGGACCGGCGAGCGACCCTCCGAGCGGCTGTGAGGGTGAGCCTCCGGCCGAGCAGTTCCCCATCGGGGCGACGCTTCCCACGGAAGCCGAGCGCATCATGCTGGTCGAGTGGATCGACGCGGGCGCTCCAGAGAACTAGTCTGTGGGGGAAACCTCTCGGTTTCCCCCGCTGCGGGAGCCAAGCTCCCTTCGCGGCCCCTTCCAAGTTCGGGCTGCGCCCTCGCTGAGCTTGTGCGATGCACTCTCACTACTCTGTGGGGGAAACCTCTCGGTTTCCCCCGCTGCGGCAGCCAAGCTCCCTTCCAAGTTCGGGCTGCGCACTCGCTGGGAGGCGTCCCGATCAGGGTCTCAATCTGCGGTGCCGGTCGGACGACACAGTAGGGGTCATGGCAGCCCTCGAACAGGTCGTCGGTTGCAGCGCTGCCACGCTCGCCGGACCCGAAGGACGGCTGCTCTGCCTGGGCCCGGAGCCGATCGCCGTCGTCGCGAACCCCGAAGCAGTCGGCGCGTTGATCGCTCGCGTCGGAGCGACGACGGGGCTCCCGACGCTCCTGGGCATGCTCACCTCGGTACGGCCGACGGGCATCCTGCTGGTGGGCAGCCCCGATGGTGAGCACTCCCTGGCGGTGGAGCTGGACGCGGGTCGACTCATCGGCGCCGTGGGCTCGCTGCCGCATCAGTCGATGGGAGGCTGGGTCGGCGAGCTTCACCGGCGCTACGCGGACGCGCGTGGCTTGGAACTCGACGACGACGCCGAGGTTGTCCGGTCCCTGCGTCCGGACCGAGCCTTCCTGCAGGAAGTCGTGTTGGAGGCGCTGACCGTGTGCGACGAGCCCGGAGGCTCGCTCCTCCTGCTCGAAGCCGAGGTGCAGTGGTTACACGAACGGCTCGCCCCTGACCATGCTCAGGACATCGGCTTCGTGCTCATGGAGCTGGCCCGCCGAGAAGATGAAGGCGCGGAACTCGAGTCGAGATTGGGCCCGCTCACCGCCGTCGTCACCCCGGTGTCGACCCCCCCCGCGGACCCACAACGAGCGCCCAAGATGAACGTCGTCCCCAGCGGCGACTTCGAAGACCATCCCGACGCCGCTGCGAGGGCGCAGTGGCTCGACGCCCGCTACGTGTTCGCCTTCTGTGACGGAGTCATCGATGTGCAGAGCATCGTGGAGCTCGCCTTGCTCGGACGTTTCCGGACGTTGTCAGCGATCGCAGCCTTGCTTCACCGCGGCCACATCCGTCTCGTCGACCGTGCTGCGGAGCCCGGCGACCAGGATGTGGAGTCCAGCGAGGAACTCGCCGATCTCATTGCGGCCCTGAGCTGAGCCCACGCGCCGACGAGGCTCGCACGATGTCCGCAGGCGTGCAGAACGCGACAGCCCTGTCGTCTTTTGCCGTGCTCAACGTCATGCCGCCGTAGGCCCGCCCGGTCCGAGCGCTGGGCTAAACTGGGAGTCACCAGGACCCCATGGCCCGACCCGTCGCACCTGTCGTCCGCCCTTGCTTCGTCGCTTTCGCGTTCCTCGGGTTCGCCGCTTGTACGACCGACACCTCCCAGGCTCCTGGGGACATTTGTCAGCAAGCTGCCGAGGTGATCGAGCACTGCGGTGGCGTCGCTCCCGACGCGCCGGTCGAAGGCTGTGTCGGGTCGCTCAGCGACTCCGCAGAACATGTCGTCGATGTGGGTTGCGACGCCCTCGACGGCGCCGACGGCAAGACGGACGCGTTCTGGTGCTCGGCGGGAACGCGTTGGCTCGGGCTGTGCGACATCGTGCCCCTCGAGACCGCGGCAGAGATCGCGGACCTCGATTCCGTCTGCCCCGCCTCACGCACGGACGAGCTTTGCGCCGCGCTACGCGATGGGGACGACGAACTCGCTCGCGCTGCCGTTCGTTCGAGCGTGGAGGCAGGACCGCGCGCACGTGTGGTCGGCGACAAGGCGGTGCAGTATTGGATCCGCGAGCGCACGGCGGCACTGCTGGTGTGGAACGTGGCCCTGTCACTCGAAGCGGATCCTTCGGCGCCCGAGTTCGTGGACGGGGTGATGTCGGAGCTGTTCCCGGCGTACGACCCTGAGTCCTTCGAGATGGCGCACCGACCGTTGGCCCCTTCGACGCCTGGCTGCGATGGGCCGGTCGAAGCGGCGATCCTCTTCTTCCCGGGCGTCGTGCGCCTGGGCAACCGCGATGAGTTCACTGAGCAAGGGCGGGCAGTCGAAGACGCTCTGCCGTGCGTACGAGCGTACACGGTCGACACCGGCAGTTTCGTCGAGCCGTCCGTCAATGCGCAGCAGGGTCGCATCGCGTTCGAGCTCGCGACCGAAGAACTCGGCAGCGTTCCCGTTCACTTGGTCGGGTACAGCCAGGGTTCGACCAACGCGCTCACGACCCTCGTCGATGTCCCTCACGTCGCAGACCTCGCATCCTCGGTGCTGGTCATGAACTCCGCGGCTCACGGTTCGGAGGTCGCCGATACGCTGGGCGGCATCATCACCGAACTCGACGGAACGTTCTGCGAGTCCGTGGCGGAGTTCGCTCGTCCTGCGTGCGAGTGGGCGGACCAGAGGTCACCGCTTCCGAACGACCTGCTGATGGAGACGATCGCCTTTGCAATGGGCCTACCCGTCGAAGCGCTCGCAGAGTTCATCGCAGCGGAGGACAGCATCGCAGCCGCACCGACCGTGCAAGCTTTCTTCGGCGCCCACACGCCTGGGGTGCAGTCACTTTCGACGGAAGTGGCAGCGCGGTTCTGGCGGGAGCGGGCGGACGCTTTACCGAACGACACGCTGTACTACTCGTTCCGGTCGGTCATCTCCGACCCGACCGAAAACCTGCCCCTGAGCAACCGGCTCTTCTTCAGTCTGCTCGAGAGAGCCGGCGAGTCGGTGCCGTACAACGATATGCAGGTGAGGCTGGAGAACCAGCGCCTTGGCGGCGCCATCGCTGACATGGAGGTCGTGGGCCCCGTCGCAGAAGGCAACCACTGGCAGTGGGAATTGGCGACGGGTGCTGTGCCCGAGTCCGTGATGCCGGCCGAAATGACGTCCAAGATCCCGCATCGCGAATTCATGGTGGCGTACTTTCAAACGCTGACCGAGGCTGGACTCTTGCTCGCGGGCAAGTGAGTTCCAGACTCGGAGCTGGCGCGAACACCGAACGCGCACAGTCGCGCGACGCGATTTCGAACGGCCTCACCGCCCCACCCGTGACACCACGGGCCTAGCAGCCGCGGAACGTAGTTCCACCACGTCGTGTCAATGTTCCGTAAAGAGGCGGAGCTGGTGAAGCGCGGACACGGCTCCGGTGGCGACAAACGCTCTGACCGGAGATGTCTTCCGATCGACCGGTCTTGCCACTTGTTTGAAGGGCCCAGCATCTTAGCCTGCATATCGTGGGCGAATCAGAAGTCACCATCGCAGCCCGCGGCTCCGACTTGGCCGTCACGGGAATCTTGGGTCTGGCGCTGGACGAGCTCCGGTGGCGGCACCCCAACGTTCGGGTCAGCTGCGGCGCACTTCTGGGGCCGGCGATCCGCGTCCTCGTCTGCAGTCACCCCTCCGTTGCCCGCTCGTTGGAGGGACACCGCGCAGTGGGCCAAGACGCAATCGACTTCGCAGCCCTCCTCGAGGCGGAGCCCGAGATCATCGTGGCCGACGTCGCGAAAGATCAACGTCTCGCGACGATTTCGGACACGCTCAGTGATGATGAAACGCGGTCGGTCGCGATCGTCCCGCTGCGAGTCGACGGCGCCGTCGTCGGGTTCCTGCAAGCGGACGTATCCCAAGTGGGTCCGATCGAACCCGCTGTGGTCGAGCAGTTGCATCAGACGGCGGCGCTTGCAGCCGCAACGATCCAGCTCGAACGAGAGCGCACCCGTTCCTCCGAGTACGTCTCCCAAATCCAACAACTACGGACATCGATGAGTCGGCGGAGCGCTCGCCAGCGCAAGGCCGGGCACAAGCTCCAACAGGCGGTCGCGCTGCTCCACGAAATGGTCGAGAAGGTGGCGCCCAAGGTCAAACAAACCGAGCGCGCCGAGTTGGGGTCACTCATTCACCGCTGCGCCGAGCAGGTCGATACGGCCATCGATTGCCTCAGCGAACCGAATACGCGAGCCCCCATCGAGGACCAGCGGCACGCCGCATCCTAGGGGGCCGACGCAGCGCTACGTTCCCGGCGGAACTGCGCTGGGGTTCGGTCCGTCCACTGCCGAAATGCGCGGTTGAACGCCGTGCGATCCGAATAGCCGAGCAGAAACGCGACCTCGTCGATCGCGAGGCGCTCGTCCTCGAGGTAGCGGGTCGCCAGCTCCATGCGAAGCTGCGAGAGCACCTCGTGATAGCTCGACCCTTCTTCGTCCAAGCGCCGACGCAGGGTTCGTTCGCCAAACCCCAGTGTCCGCGCGACCCTGGCTGCTGTCGTTCCACCCGAGCGCAGATCTTTGACGATCGCGGCGCGTACCCGGCCGACGAAGCTCGGCTCCGCTCGGGGGGACTTCTCCAGGAGGCGTTCCGCCTGGCGCTCCAGAACCTGCAGCAATCCCGGCTGAGCGGCCACAAGCGGTCGCTCAAAGTCCTCCTTCCGCAACTCGAATCCGTTGCGATTCGCGCGGAACGAGATCGGACACCTGAACAGAGCGGCGTGAGGGGCAGTGTCGTCCGGCTCGTCGTGGGCGAACTGAACCGACACCGGCTGGACGTCGTAGCCGCTCGCCTGCCGGACGATCACCAGCAAGCTAGCAATGATGAACTCGGCGTACTGGCGGGGTAGCACGCCTCCGTCAACGAGTACGTGCCGGAGGATCGCAGTGTCCTCCCCGACCTCCACGGTGGCGGAGATCTGGTCGTGTAGAAGCGGCGTGTACCGGCAGTACAACTGAAGCCCTTCGCCCACAGTGGCGCTGTTGCGACACATGTAGTCCAGGACATCGAACGAGCCAGGCTTGATGAAGCCTGCCGTGGTGATCCCGAACGTCGACTCGCCGCTGAGTTCCTCGGCCTCCCGCCACAATCCGTGCATGAGCTCTGCAGGGATCCGAGCGTCAGGGTCCTCCATTGTCGCCGCGTCGATGCCCGCACGGGCAAGCGCTGGAGCGAGCGACACACCACGGGCACCCAGCCCCAGCGACAAAGGTCGCAACGCTCGCACAGACGCGGTCGGGCTCGAGGACGGCACGGCTGTGGCCAGCATAACTGCCCCTCCGGCGACCATTGGCGGATGTGCGCCGCGACCGGTTAGGCGCAAGAAAAACAACGTACCGCGTACGAGCTGGCGGGTCGTCGCCGAGGACGAGTGGCGCAGATTGGAGTGCCACCAGGACGGATGGTGAACCGTCGGTCAGCGCTGCGCCCGATTCCGCCCCTGCGCCCAGGGACCTCCCAAGTGTTCGGAACTCAAGTCTGGGCGGCCCGGGTCGATGTCACTCACCGAGGCTTGTGAGCCCAATGCCGAGCCGTCCCATCTCTCGAACGCCATCCGGATACCGTGGTGTGAGACACGAGACGCTCGGCTCAGATCTGCTTTCAGTGCAGCGTTCGCTCGGCGCCATCGCAAGCAATCCGGCCCAAGTCTCCCGCCTGCTGGGAGAGCCCTCGTCGAGCCGCCTCGCGCAGGTGCAAGACGATGGTTGGTATCCGATCGACTGGTTGCTGGAGATGATGGACATCATCGACGAGCGGATTGGACCCTTCGGTCTGCTCAAGCTTGGACGCGTCCTGTTCAACCAGTCGCACGCGGCGATTGTGCAGGAGCACATGAAGTCGGGCCGCGACGTCGTGCACGGAGTCAACGCGATGTACCACCACGCGAACCGCGGAGAGGAGATCGGCGGCTGGGAGGTTCTGAGCTTTGAAGACAACCAAGCACGGCTCCGCAAGACGACTCCGCATCACTGCATGATGGAGGAAGGCATCGTCGCCGAGGCGCTCAAGTGCGTCGGTTCTCCGGCTCTGATCTCGCAGAGCGAGTGTCTGCGAAGGGGCGCCAACGCTTGCACCTTCGTCATCGATCCACATGTCGGCGCCCACTGGCAGTCGAGCTGAACCTGCTCCCGGGTGCGGCGAGGACCCGCCGCAAGATCAGCCCGCGCCGACCCCGAACTGAACTCGCCGGCTCAGCGTCGTGCCGCGTGGAATGCGGCACCGATGCTGCCCACCCTGGGTCGTTCGTCGGGTCCCGCCGGTCCTGAGTCCCTTGCGGGCTCTCGGGCGATGTGGAGCACAGCAGCGAAGCCTCCCGATGGGATGTGCAATGGGAAGGATGGCGGGTCCCCAACCGCCGCCTTCTGGAACCGCGAGCCAAACTAGCGGCCTACGCGCGCATGCTTCCGCGGGTCGAAGATGACCCCTGCAAAGGCGCTCAGCAGTCCAACGAGGAGAATCGACAGAATGAAGCTCATGGTGCACCGTGCCCACTCTCGGCGGGCCGTTTTTGACGGTACGCATGCGCACCGAGCCTCCGAAGAAAGTGACGAATCGTGACTCGCGCCCGCCTTCATGATGGCATCACGCCGACCTCTTCATGAGCACCACCGTCCTCTTCGTCGGGGTGGTCGTCTTCGCGTTCGTCGCGGGGCGTCTCATCGACCGATTCGCGGCAAGACTCCTGCGGTTCTCGGGCATGGAGTACTTGGCGCTGGGCATCGCCTTGGGGCCGATGTCGCCGATCGGGCCGCTGAACGAAGAGACCCTGGCCGCATTGGACCTGTTCGTGTCCACAGTGCTCGGAGTCATCGGCTTCCTCGTTGGCCTGGGTGCGAAGCGGGGCCGTGGTGGCACGGAGTTCACGCTCGCCGGCTTGGCGGCGGCTGCAGGCGTCGTGGTCTCGGTCGGACTCCTGCTCACGGGCGTCCTGCAGGTCCTCGATCCTGGACTCCTCGAGCTCGAGCCACTCATCGCCGAACCGGTCCAGGTCAGCGGCGATCGGTTGATCTCGTTCTGGCTCTCGCCGGGGGCTCTTTGGGGCGGCGTGACAATCGGCGCAGCGGCGGCGGCGTGTTCCGCCTCCCTCATGGACGTCGCGATCGACCGCTTCAAGGTTTCGCCCAAGCGCACGCGGCTGCTTCGGACGATGGCCAGCTCGGCCCAGCTCGTCGCCGCGTTCGCGTTCGGCATGGCCATGGCCGGACACCGCGCTGCCGAGGCCTCCGCAGGGCTTGGTCTCAAGCTCACCGAATGGTCCGTCATCACGATCGCCGCGGGCGTGTTGACCGGGCTCCTCTTCAGCGTGTTCATCGGCCGTGAGGACGACCCGATGCGGATGCTCGTGGCCACGCTCGGCGTTGTGGTCTTCGCCGCGGGCGTCGGGGCAGGCCTTGGCGTCTCGCCGCTGTTCGTCAACGTGATCGCCGGGCTCACGGTCGCGTACACCTCCCAACATGCGCCCCGGCTCCATCGAGCCCTTGAGCCGATCCGCTTCCCCACAACGGTGCTGATCCTGCTGCTGGCCGGCGCGACGTGGGTCCCGGCGTCCTCGGCTGCGGTTTGGCTGGTCGTTCCCGTCTACGCCATCGCCCGGGTGCTGCTGCGGCGTATCTTCACCCGGCTCGCGGTCACAACGTTCGTCAACGAGGGCTCCCTGGGTGTCGGCCTCGGTCGCGGCATGCTCGGCCAGGGCGTCTTGGCGGCTGCCATCGCGGTTGCGTTCACCCAACGGTTCCCCGATCTCAGCCCCACCGTGGGCACGATCATCCTCGGCGGTCTGGTCATCTCGGACGTGCTCGCCATGCGAGCGCTGCGCCGCTACCTGGCCGACGTCGGCGAGATTCAGGTCGAAAACCACGCACAGCCGGAGCCCACGCCGGAGCCCACCACCCCAACAGGGCCTAGCCCCTCGGAGTCGCATCACCCATGAGAGTGTTGATCCTCGGTGCCGGCGAAGTCGGACGCCACCTCGCGCGTTCCCTGTCCAGCGATGCCAACGTCGTGTTGCTCGATGCCGATCCCCGCGCGCTGGGCATCGCCGAGGAGGAACTCGATGTCCTCGTCATGGAGGGCAACGCAACCCACCGTGACGCACTCGAAGCCGCCGAGGGTCGCGAGGCCGACCTGGTGCGGTCTCTTATACACATCTCCGAGCCCACGAGACCTCTCTACAT
>OJGU01000316.1_pt1 | contig 31045 bp, 29 predicted proteins | sample 1594741 | NCBI WGS metagenome assembly OJGU01 (sample SAMN05416841, study PRJEB24817) | seawater metagenome | isolation source: Sea water | place: Canada:Atlantic | collected 2013-07
TCGTCGGCAGCGTCAGATGTGTATAAGAGACAGGATCGGGGGCCGTGGCGTGGCACGCGACGGACCGTTGGGCCCCGATCGCGTCCGTGCAGGCCCTCGCGCCACTGCGCGACTGGTCGTTTTCGGTGGGAAGCGTTCCGGGGACGCTGCATCGGACCGGACCGATCGCGGTTCGCGCGTGGGTGGGTTTGGAAATTCACCTCTAACTCGGTCCACAATTGCGGCGCGCTGCCGACACTCAGGTGAGCAGCCTCCGAACTCCCCATGCTTTCCACCCCTCAGACCCCGCTTCTCGCGTTCGAGCGCGTGTATCGCGGGCAGTTCGACTTTGTCCTGCGCACACTGCGGGCACTGGGCGTACCGGAGAGCGCATTGGACGATGCGGTGCAGGACGTCTTCATCGTCGTGCATCGGCGGTTGCCCGAGTTCGAAGGCCGGGCATCGATCAAGACCTGGGCCTATGAGATCGCTCGCCGGGTCGCGTCGCGCTACCGGACTCGCGCCGCGCGAGAGGCTGCACGGCATGCGGAGCTCCCGGCACGCATGGGCGCCGGCGTCGACCTCGAAGATGCCATGGAGCACACGCGTGCTTCCGAGGTGCTCCGAAGGTTCCTCGATGACCTGGATGAGGACCGTCGTCGCGCGTTTGTGTTGGCCGAGCTGTGGGAGATGTCCGGTCGCGAGATCGCGGAGTCTCTGGGCATCAACATGAACACGGTCTACGCGAGGATCCGGTCTGCACGGACCGAACTCGATCGGATTGCGCACCGCATGCAGGTGCGCAACGCGGGGGCGGTGACACGTTCGCTGCGAGAGCAACGAGCATCGGCCGGGACTCGGGAGCGGGCACGCGCCGCAGTGTTGGCTGCGGTGGGAAGCAGCGCGAGCGCGGGCACGGCAGGGCTGGCGACGCTCGCTTGGGCCGGCCTGGCCGCGGCGGTCTGTGGCCTCGGGATCGCGGCGACGGTGAGCGTCTCGGAGCCCGAGGGGCCGAACTCACGAGGTACGCCATCGGCGGCGCCAAGCGCTTCTGCACCGGTCCAACCCCGGCCGGACCCGCCAGCGCCCGTCGCTCTCGTGGGGGCTTCGGCCGCATTGGACGTGGTGCCATCGGCGGACCCGGTCCTGCCGGCGAGTCCGAAGCGCAAACGCAAGCCCGCCCGGGCCACGGTTCCCAGCCTCGCGGAACAGCTCGCGGCGGTGCAGCGGATTCGGGCGGCCCTGCAGGCCCAGGAGACCGGACGCGCGCGCGAGCACATCTCGAAGTACCGCAAGGACGTCCCAGGCGGCGCTCTGATGGACGAAGTGGATGCGCTGGATGTTGAGCTTGCCTGCCGCACCCAGGCCGCCGGTGCAGCCGCGAAGCTGCGGGCGTTTGCCGAGGGCCACCGAGGCTCCGCGTTGGTCGATCGCCTGACCGTCTTGTGTTCCTCGAAAATTGGTCCACAAAAACCAGGCTCCCCGAAGACTCAGGGACCATGAAGCGCGTTTTTCTTACGATTGGGTTGTCCGTTGCACTGCTGGGGGTCGCCTGCGACTCCAAAGAACAATGTGTCGCGGACTGCGACAGCCAGGGCTCGTCCGGCTCGACCTCCGCAGGCGAGTCGGGCTCGGGCTCGGACGAAGGGACGGACGGATCTTCGGGCGGTGGGTCGCTGCAGTGCGACGAGCATGCGGCCAACGTCTCCCAGTTCGTCGAGGAGAACGGCGACTGCGAGACGGTCTTGGACTGCGTCGAGGTCGAGGCGATCTGCTACTCGGGCGTGGAGAGTCCTTGCGGGTTGGTCGGCCTCTCTGCAAGCGCGGATCTGGATGCGTGGGAGTCGGTCTACGGCGAGCTCACGAGCAACTGCGAGTGCGAGGGGGCGAACGCTTGTGGCTCGGTCGTGATGTGCAACGACGAGCAGCAGTGTGAGTCGTCGTTTGGCGACGAAGCCTACTGCCCCAGCATCGAGCAGGACGTGCAGACGTTTCTCGCAGCCAACCGGGAGTGCACGGTGGATGAAGACTGCGTGGCCCTGGAGAGCATCTGCTACGTCGACGATTGCAGCGTCGTCGCGGTCAACGTCGACACCGACGCCGCCGACTGGGAGCGCTTGGACCAGCTGCTTTGGGACTGTGACGTCCCCGCTGAGTCGGTCTGCAACTTCGTCGGGGAATGCGGGCCCACCATCGGCTGTGGCGACGATGGACAGTGCGAGGCGGTCTTCTGAGGGCGGGGACGGCTGTTAGGCAGGCTTGCGAGCACGCAGGGCGTACGACATGGGCAGCACGCCCTCGAGCCCCTTGAGCGCGTACCGGTTGGGTCCAACCTCGACCGTGTCCGAGAAACAGTCGTGGTGTCCGTAGTCGTACTCCTCGAACGCTTCGAGGTTGAACCCACGGCCTAGCAGCGCGCCCAGCACTTCGCCGAATCCGTGGTTCCAGCCCACCTCGGTCGTCTTCTTTTTGGTGTTGCCGCTGTAGCTCTCGGCCCGTTCTTCGACGATGGGTCCGCGGTTGAAGTAGCTGTACGCGAAGCTCTTGCGGTCGTCGGACAGCATCCAAACCATCGGATGGAAGTCTGCGATCACGAACACGCCACCAGGGGCGAGGAAGTGATCCACAACCTCGGCCCAACGCTCGAGGTCCGGCAGCCACCCGATCGTGCCCCACGAGGTGAAGGCGACGTCGTACGCGGCCGCGGCATCATGGCGCTGTGGGAGCCCGTAGACGTCGCTGTGCACGAACTGACCATCGAGCTTGGCCAATCCGGCGAGCTCATCGGCTCGTGCGACGGCGCGAGAGGAGAGGTCAACCCCGGTAACGACGGCACCACGCCGAGCCAGAGAGAGCGTGTCTTGGCCGAAGTGGCACTGCAGGTGGAGCAGTCGCTGACCCTTCAGGTCCTGCGGGAGCATCGAGAGCTCGATTTCGCCGAGACTATCGTTGCCCGCGAGCCACCCTGGGACGTCATAGAAGTCCGACTCCCAGTGCGCATCAACCATCGCATCCCAGTGCGCGCGGTTGTGTTCCAGGTAGTCGCTCGAGGTCGTGGCGCTCATCGGACGCGGAAGGTAGCAGCGCGTTTTCGGCTGTCCATCGGTTTGTCACGTCCGCCGCCATTGCAAGCCGCGGCGACTGGCCCGAATTGAAACCCGTGCGCGGCCATACGGACAAAGCACGAGGGCGCGCATGGATCCGAGGTGTACGCTCTCCGGGGGGCCACAAAGGGTCCGAGAGGTGGACGCCCATGGCGACGGATGCATCGGGACCGACTGGCAGTAGCTCTCCGACCGAGCAGTGGACGCAGCGGGCCGCCTTGGCACCGGAGTACGTGATCGTGGTGGACGCTGGGCTCCTCCTCCGTTTTGTCAGCCAGGTCCAGCCGGGTGCAACGTGGAGCCCGGGGGAGAGCTGCCTGACGCACGTCGAACCGGCGTATCACGATGCCATCCGCCAGATCGTGGCCGACACGCTCGAGACTGGACTTCCGCATCCGACCGAAACCTCAGCGGTTGGGCCCAACGGCGAGAACTCGTACTACAGCGTCTGGGCTTGCCCCACGACCTTTGACGGGGAGCGGTGTGTCTCGATCATCAGCACCGATATCTCCCACCTCCGCCGTATGGAGGAAAAGCTCGCCGTGAGCGACGAGACCCTGCGATCGGTCATCTCGAACGCGGAGGACTACATCACCGTCGTCAACCCGGAGCACCACATCGTGTTCATGAATCGAGTGCGGGGCTTCGAGTCGGTGAACCAAGTGCTTGGTCGACCGGTGGAGAGCTTCTTGCCCGAGAACGAGCGGCAGAAGGTGTACTCCGAGATCGAGTCTGTTTTGCGGACCGGTGAGCCGACCGAGTACTCGTTGCAGATGACCATCGGCCTCGACGGGGAGGCGCGGGATGTGCATCTGTCCACGCGGGCAAGCCCCGTCTACCGCGACGGCGATGTGATCGGTGTGACCCTGATCGCCAACGACATTACCGAGTCCGTGCGGGCCCGGAAGCAGCTTCGCCACGCGGAGGAGGCGCTGCAGCGGAGCCAGAGGCTCAAGGCCCTGGGGGAGCTGACCGGGGGCATCGCCCACGACTTCAACAACCTGCTCATGGTGCTGCGTGGCAGCCTTCAGCTGGCGGCCATGGACGTTGCATCCCCGGACGCGGTGCTGCAGTACCTGGACGAGGCAGAGAGCGCGATCTCTCAGGCCGCGGAGTTGACCCACCGATTGCTGACCATCGGGCGGCGTCAGACCCTGTCCCCACAATCGCTCGATGTCGAGGAGCTACTATCGTCGATGGCAGCCCTCATGGCTCGCACGCTGGGTCCACAACTCGACATTCGTGTACGTACCAGTGCCGACGCATGGCCGTGTTACGTGGACCGACCCCAACTCGAGAACGCGGTGCTCAACCTTGGTCTCAACGCACGCGATGCCATGGGCGCTCGCGGCGGGGCGTTGTCGCTCGTCGTCAGCAACCTCTCCCACGATGGGCACGGCGATCCGGAACTCTCCAACCTCGAGCCTGGAGACTACGTGTGTATCGCGGTGCAAGACCGTGGCCCCGGGATGTCCTCTGAGACTTTGGAGCGGATCTTCGAGCCGTTCTTCACCACCAAGGCAGCCGGAGATGGCAGCGGTCTGGGGTTGAGTATGGTGTACGGATTCGCCAGACAAAGTGGAGGAGACGTCGCTGTGGTCAGTGAACTCGGTCGCGGAACGACGGTCCGGATTTATCTTCCGCGGGCGGTCGGAGATCCCGCAATGGCGGCGTCTCCACGCGCTCCCCGGACCAGGCAGCCGGGGCAGGGGAAGCACATCTTGTTGGTCGAGGACATGCCCGCGGTGGCCCGGCTCACACAACGACTATGCACCCGCATGGGGTACCGCGTGACGATGGTGCACGATGGCGAGGGCGCGCTCGTAGAGCTGGCCAAACAGGAAGACGTCGACCTCCTCCTGACCGACATCGGGCTGCCGGGCGGCCTTGACGGGGTCGCGTTGGCCAAGGCGGCGCGCACTCGATACCCGGACATCCCGGTGCTGTTCATGACCGGATTCGACAACGGGTTGCTCGACGATAAGACCGATCAGAACCTGCTTCGCAAGCCATTCGGCGCGCGGCAGTTGGCGGACGCGTTGCACGAGCTGCTCGACGTCTAGGTACTAGAATCCTCCGATGCTCAGAGCTTGCTGCGCCACCTGGATGACCTCGATGCATGTGCTGACGACGGCGTGGAGGCGGACTTCTGCGAACACGACTGCCGGATCCTCGAGAACCGACTGACGAACACGTTCATCGCCCTGAGTGCACTATGTCGACGCGGGCTCCGTCATCCCCGGGTGCAACGACGCACACGGCGGCATCGCCCCGGACCTTGGCGCCCACGAGTTCGATCAGGCCCCAACGCAGTGGGGCCCGCGCGGCTGAGCAGCGTTGGCCTTACTCGAGCGTGATGTACACGCACCACTCGTCCAGCGTGCCGTCGTCGGCGCCCGCGAACACGTCCGTAATCGAGAGCGTCCAATCTCCGGTCGCGGACAGCCCGTCGTAGGCCGACAGCGGCTGTTCGGGGAGCAGGTTGCCCTCGATGGCGATCGGTTGCACACACACCGCGCCGACACCGTTGCTCCCCTCGTCGTTGAACGTCGCGAACACATCGTTGGCCGAGCCGCACCGTTGGTCGAGCAGGTCGCTGCTCACCCCAAGACCGTCGGCCGTCAGCTGAATCTGAAGGTCGGTCACGTAGGTGTGTGGGATGTCGATGAACACATCGACGTCCGCGATGGTTCCCACATCGGGGATGGTGATCGTGTCGGTGATGCTCGGGGTGACGAAGTCGATCGCCGTGCCGGGCGTGGAGCAGACGACGACGATGTCGTCGGAGCACTGGCTGGTGTCGACGTCGCAACCTGCTCCGCAGTCGAGGGCTCCGCCGGCGAACCCGAAGTCGGTGCAGTTCTGCTGGCCGAGCTCGGTCAAGTCGCAGGTTTCGCCGGCCTCGAGGACAGCGTTGCCGCAGGAGTCGCCGCAGCCGGTGAAGTCGAAGTCACACGAGGGGGTGCAGCCCAGGACGCCACCGCCTTGCCCCTGTGAGAAGCAGGATTGGCCACCCAGGTCGCCGCTGTCGCAGTCTTCGCCGGTCTCCACGATCCCGTTGCCGCACTGGGGGTTTTCGACGAGCAGTGTGTAGTCGCCCGAGCCACCAAACGCCGCGTCGACGACGACCGTGATCGTCTCGTCCTGCAGGAGATCGATGATGAGCTGAGCCCCAAGCGGGCCGCCGAACGTGGTGCACGCTTGCTCGACTCCGCCGCAGGTTTCGCCTGGGTAGTAGTACAGGGCGGTGGTGAAGTCGTCGTCGTCGGTGCTGAAGACGTAGGACCCGTCCGAGGGCGCAGTGAAGGTGTACGCGACGTCGGGCGAGGCGCCGAACGTGCACGAGCCGGTACTGGAGTCGACCTCGAACTCGGTGCTTCCCGTCACGGTGAGCGGGAGGTCACCATCGAGGTCGAAGTCGGGGCAGGCGTCGAGCGAGATGTTGACGTCGAATGCGCCCGACTCCGCGCTGGCGCCGTCGACGACGAACAGAACCTCTTCGCCTGCGGCCAGGGTCACATTGATGCGCGAGGTGTCGTCGATACCGCCGTTGTCGTTGCAGGCGGTCTCGGCTCCCCCACACTCCGCGACCGCGTACAGGACCGTGTCGAAAGATGAACCCGCGGTGTCGATGGTGTACACGCCCGGCTCGGGGGCGGTGTACAAGAACGAGACCCCCGGCGCGCCGGCGCCTCCACAGCTTCCCGTGCTGGCATCGAGTTCTCCGGCGGTCGTGCCTGAGATGCTCAGCGGCGCGACGCTATCGAGGACAACGTCCGGGCACACGTCGCGGTCGACCGAGACCGTGTAGTTGCCCTCCTCGAGGGCGGCTCCATCCACGGCGACGATGACCTCTTGGCCGGCGGTCATCAGCAGGTTGAGGTGCGAGGTCTCGTCGGATCCCACATCGTCGCTGCAGCCGAACTCGTCCCCGCCACAGCCGTCGAGGAGGAACATGACGGTGTCGAAGTCGGAGCCCGCGGTGTCGAACGCATAGACACCGTCTTGGGGAGCGGTGAACGTGAGCGTGTCGTCGCCCGCCGTGTCCCCTCCACATGATGCGAACACGGTGTTGTCCGCGCCCGTGGTCGAGCCCGTGTAGACCGCGGGAACGGTGTTGCCGATGTCGTCGTTGGGACAGGTCCCAGCGAAGAATGTGGTGTCGAGCACGATGGTGCCCCCGCCGAGCGCGAAGCCGTCGGCGACCACCGTGACGACCTGCCCGGCAGTCAGCTGGACGCTGACTTCAGCATCCGTGCCGAACGGCGCGATGTTGTTGTTGCAGTCCAGCTCGGGCCCACCACAGGTGCCGTCGAAGACCGCGACGATCGGATCGACGGCGCCGTCCGGGCTGGAGGCGTGAATGATGTACAGGCCGTCGCCCGGGGCGGTGAGCGTGTAGGAGTAGTCGGGTGCTCCGCCTCCGCCGCAGGTGGACACGAACTCGCTGTCCTGGTCGAGCGTCGTATCGGTGATGCTGCCCGGTGCGTCCATCATGCCGTACGGGCAGTCTTGCTGGCCTTTGGTTGTCCCGGTCGAGGAGGATTCGCCGTCGGTCGTGCTCTCGGCCGAGGTGTCGCCGGCTGTGCTGGTCGTGCTGTCGTCGGTGTCGCTGCCGGTGGTCTCGGCCGCGGTCGTCGACGATGAATCTCCCCCGCCGCCGGTCGTGCTGGTGTCGGCGGATCCGGTCGTGCTCGTGCCGGGGTTGGTCGTGCTGCCCTCGGAGGTCACGCTGGAGCTCCCCGTCACACCGGTGGTCGCGCTCGTCGTGTTCTCCCCGGTGGAGCCTGCGCTGGCGGACGTCACGTCATCACCGCATGCGGTGGTGATCGCGAGCATCGACAGGAGCCACAGACGCGGCGAGCGGTCCGACAGAGAGTTCTGGAATGTGTAGAGCATGCGAAGTCCTGTGCGTTGGGCCCACCCGTGCTGGGTGGAGAAGTCGCTGCGGGCGACTATACGCGCGCACCCGGATTCGGAGAACGGCAGCCGGCCGGTCGTTGCGGTCCGACGAGCCGCTTCTGCAACGCGAAGCTAGAATGTGAACATGTTCAAATTTGAATTGGACTCCAAAAATGAACACGCTACAGTTTTGATGTGCTGGACCGGAGACGTCGCAAGCGGGAACGGACCCGTCAGGCCATTCTCGAGGCCAGCAGCACGCTGCTGCGCGAGCGAGGGCTCGACGCGACGACGATGAGCGCAGTCGCTGAGAGCGCGGATGTGGCGACGGGCACGCTCTACAACTACTTCTCATCGAAGGACGCACTGCTCGTCGGCTTGTGGACCGATGCGACCGCTGGAGTTCTCGATCGAGCGGAGCAGCGAGTGGCCGATGCGGGGCCGGATCCGCGGTCGCAATGCACGGCGCTGCTGGGGCTGTACTGCGAGGCGGTCACTGTGTTTCCGCAGCCGCTGGGCCGCGAGCTCTTCGCAAGCACGTTCGCCGTCCCCCCCGAGACTTTGTCCGAGTACACGAGTCTCGATGGGCAGTTGATGGCCTGCTTGTCCGAGCTCCTGGAGGGCTGGAGAGCAGACGGAGTCTTCGCGGAGGACCTCGACCTCGAGGCGGCAACCGCATTGCTCTACGGGGTGGCGGTCACGCAGATGATGTCGCTGCTGGTGATGCCCGGGCTCTCCTTGGACGACGTGCAGGCGGCGATTGGTCGTCAAGTGTCGCTCGTTTTCTCCGGACTCGAAGCACCCGCGTCGACCCCACGACCCCGAAAGAAGCGGAAGAAACGATGACCCACGAGCACCGCCCCATCCTCATCGCCGGCGCGGGCCCGGGGGGCCTGTGTACGGCGCTCACCTTGCAACGCCGCGGGGTCCCTTGTCGGGTCCTCGAACGTGCAAGCCACGAGCAGGTGCTCTCGGACGTCGGTGGGGGTTACGACATCGGGGTCAACTCCCTGAAGATGCTCGACAGCCTCGGGGTCGGGAATGCGGTCCGCGAGCAGGGCCGGAAGACGGCCGAGGTCCTCTCCTACACCCACAGCGGAGCGCTGTTTGACCGGATGCCCTTCCCCGAAGGGATGGACGTCGCAGGCGTGATGCGATCGAAGCTCCAACACATCCTGCTGGACGCCTTGGATCCGTCGACCCTCCGCTGTAGTGCGGAGATCGTGGATGCCACGAACCACGACGCGGGTGTCGAAGTCACGCTCGCCACCGGGGAACGACTCAGCACGAGCGTGCTCATCGGCGCGGACGGTGTGCGGTCTACGGTTCGTCGGAGCGTGTTCCAAGACGATGATCCGCCGCACTTTTGCGGTCTGAGTTGTGCCTGGGGACGCACGCCTCTGGGCGACATGACCGACGACCTGGCGGCCTTGATGCCCCCTGAGGATCGGGCCCTCAACGTGATGGGGCCCGGGAGAATCTTGCTCGCCGGATGTCTTGGCGACCACTGGTTGTGGAGCGCTTTCTGGCAATCCGAGAGCTTTGAGCGCAGTGAGTCGGGACCCAAGTCTCAGGACAACGTTGCGAAGCAGTTCGAAGGGTGGGGCCCGATGACACGAGGGCTGATCGACCAGGCCCGGCCCGAGACGATCGTGGAAGTCGGTATCTGGGATCGAGACCCCGCACCGTCGTGGGTGCACGATCGGACGATCCTCATTGGGGACGCGGCGCACCCGATGACCCCGTTCCTCGGTCAGGGGGCGAACTCCGCGATGATCGACGCATTCGTTCTGGGCAACCTACTCGCGGACGAGACCCCCGAAGCTGCGTTCACGCGCTTCGAGGAGCGGCGCAAACGTGCCGTCGAGAAAAACGTCAAGAGCGCGCGGTCCCTGGCGGGTTGGATGACGACGACAAACCGACTGTCCGCCTTTGCGTTCCGATCGATGATGCGGCTGATGCCTTCTGCCGTGCTACGGCACGCGATGACCTCCGCCGACCAGGTCAACGATGTGGACGACCTCGTCCCGCTGATGCCGTCGGCCGCCTGAGTCGGGCCCGAGCGGCGTCACCGAGAGGGCGCGCGGACTCTGCGGCGTCGCAGCGCGAGCAACAAGAAGACACCGAGCAACTCGGGGCTCAAACCCGGCGCGACGGTGCAGCCTCGTTCGCTCTGGGTGCACGTTCCTTCGGTGTCCTCACCGGCGCATGCGCACTCGCAGGGCTCGTCCGTGTCGGTCTCGACTCCGCCAGAGGTCGTCTCGTCCACGCGTCGCTCCTACGCCGTGGGCGGGACCACCGCGACCGGGATTCGGGCTGTGGCGGCGAGGGCCGTGCCCACGCTTGTGTTGAAGATTCGCTCGGTCGCGGACAGCAGCCTCGATCCGCACACCAGCATGCTGGCCCCGACCTCGTCGCTGGCCCGAAGGATGGAGGGGATCACACGGCCGCTCGCAACCAACAGTTCGACCGGCTCACCAGGCTGTTCCGCGAGCCAGGCTCGGACCGATGCCTCGTGTCTCTCGTCGATGCCGACGGTGTGCGCCGCGGTCGGCAGGTAGGTGACGCCGGACGCAAACGCGGGAGGACTGACTGTGATCGCCTGCAGCGGGAGGCCGGTCGCGTCGGCGAGCGCACGGCCGAACGCGAGCGCCGACGCATCTTCTCCCTCGCCGTCGACGCAGACGAGCACGGGTCCTGCGGCGACCTCAGCACCGACCATGTCCGGTGGGCATACGAGCACGGGCCCAGGGAGCCGCCGAAGCAGCCGGCGAGCCACCGCGCCCAGGCGGACGATCGAGCCTCCGTCCCGTGGTGCCCGGCGACCGATCACCAGCGCGTCCGCAGCGTGGATGGAGAGCGCGCGGGCGAGCGCAGCTTCCGGTGGTCGCTCCTCGAGCACACGCATTTCGACCTCGGGAAGCCGGGTTTGCACGAACTCCCGCACGTGCCGCATCACGGTCTGTGCCCGGGGCGGAGCCAGGTTGGTGACGATATCAACCGCGTGCGCGACCACGAGTTGTGCGTCCGCATCGCTCGTTCGCAGCCACCGCGCCCAGCCGAGGGCTCCTTCGCAGGATTCATCGAGGTCGACCGCGACCATCCACTTCATCGTTGGCCTCGCGGGGTCCGATCTAGCGCCATGAGATCAGACTAGGACCGTGGCCCCATCGCCCCTGCGCATCCTTTGCGTTGTCCGGTCGCCGTGCCCGCAGTGGGTGTGCTCAGGGGTATGAAATCAGAGAGGCCCCAGACGACTCGCTCCTGCTGCCGATCGAGAGCTGCGCGCGGGGATGCTGGTATCATGGGCCCAAGGGGTGGGTCGGGCAGCGACATGGATCGTCTTGGGTCTGGTGGTCGGGGGCTGCAGCAGCGGTGCGCAGGCGCAGCCGGGGGCGGTCTCCGGAGTCCCCGGGAACCCAGACGAGGGCACTGGCGAGGGCTCCGGCGAAGGTACGAGCGGGTCCTCGACCGGCGCGACTACGCTCGTGACGAGTGGCTCGAGCGGCTTGGAGGACACATCGTCTTCCGTTGGGGGGGCGGCGAACGACAGCACCTCGACCGGCTCAACGCAGACCGGGCCTCAAACGTTCGACGTCGACCCTGGGTGGGCCTCGTTCAACCTCCCGTTGGGCGGCAATGACTACGGCTGGCGCCCCACGGCAACGGCGGGCGGGGAGCCGGGCGAGATCTGTGGCTTCTTTCAGGCGCCGGCGGAGAACTCGTACTACGCCGACGTTGGAGCGATCACGCTGACGCTCGAGGGCCAGGGGGTCGAGTCCTACGACTTGTCCGCGGAGGATCGTGTCGCGATCGAGAGCCTCGACGCATTCGGCTTCGCCACACGCATCTCCGGAAATGCTGGCGTCGACACCGGCCTGCTCGAGGCGTACATCGACGACGTCGAGTACACCCGCTGATCCGGGTTCGCAGCCGGTGGTCGTGAACGACCCGGTCAACGAGGTGGACGACCGGGGCGTGCGGCAGAGCGGTTGAAGCCCTGACACACATCGGCCCGGGTTGGGGACGGCCCGGAAGCCGAGCGACTGCGTGATAGCCTCGCGCTGCCGCCCGTCATGCGCCATCGCTTCGAATCCCTCGTCGACATGCAAACCCGGGTCTGCGCCCAGTTCGCTGGGTCACGTCTGTTTGGCGTGAAGTCGGGTGGCGCATACGCGTGGTCCACCTACGAGGCGTTCGGAAACGACGTCGACGGGTTCCGGGGGGCTTTGGCGTCGATGGGGGTGAGCGCCGGGGACAAGGTTGCGGTCGTCGGCCGCAACAGCGTGTCGTGGGCGGTCGGAGCCTTTGCAACCTACGGGCTGGGGGCGGTCTACGTGCCGGTGATGCCGAACCTGCCGCGTAGCGCCATCGCGTATGCGGTGCGGGACAGCGGGGCGAAGGTCGTGCTGGCCGGGTCGGACGCTTTGTATGAGGCGCTGCAGACGGCGCGAGGCGAGTTGCCCGACGTCGAACACGTGCTCTCGATGGAGGCCAGCGGACGCCCCCATGCGTTCGTCGAGCATCTGGTGCGCGGGCACGATGTGGAGGCGCCGCCGGTTCGCCCGAGCGCCCAAGACCCGTCGACGATCCTCTACACCTCGGGGACGACCGGCGCACCAAAGGGGGTCGTGCTCAGTCACGGCAACCTCATCTCCAACGTCAACGCCGTTCAGCAAGTGCACGACGTGAGGGCGGACGACGTCAGCTGTGCGTTCCTGCCCTGGGCCAACGCGTTCGGGCTCACCTGCGAGTTGTTCGGGATGATGAGCGGCGGAGGCTCGCTGGGTCTGAGCGCCGATATGGATACCCTCGACGCGGACCTTCAAGCGGTGCGTCCGACGGTGCTCTTTGCGGTTCCGCAGGTCTGGAACACGCTTCACGGCCGCCTCCAAAAGAAGCTGGCCGGAGCGTCGACGACCAAGCGCGCCATGTTCGAACGGGGGTTGTCCGTGGCACGGCGTCGGCGCGAGGCCCTGGCCAAGGGAGAGCGCAGCCTGAGGCTCGAGGCGGAGCACGCCCTGTACGCAAGCATGCTGTTCGACGAGGTTCGCGAACATTTCGGTGGGCGCCTACGCTACGCCGTGTCGGGAGGAGCCGCCTTGTCCAAGCCGGTGGCGCAGCTCATGGAAGACATCGGCATCGAGGTCTACGAGGGGTACGGACTGACCGAGACCGCGCCCATCGTCACGACCAACACGCCGGACGCGAAGCGACTGGGAACCGTCGGTCGCGCGATCCCGGGAGTCGACGTGTTCATCTGCGACGAGGGCGGCCACGTCCTGGGACCGGGCAAGGACGGCGAGGTCGTGGTTGCGGGACCCAACGTGATGCTCGGCTACAACGGCGACCCCGAGACCACCGAATCGGTCGTCTTCGATCTCGATGGTCTCCGGGCCTTTCGCACTGGCGACCTCGGGCAGCTGTCACCGGCCGGATATCTGACGATCACCGGCCGCCGTAAGAGCCGGTTCAAACTGGCGGACGGCACCTTCGTCGTCCCGAACCCGGTCGAGCAACGTCTCGAACTCAGCCCGCTCATCCGTCGCGCCTACGTGCACGGAGACAACCGCAACTACAGCGTGGCTTTGCTCGATCTGAATGCCGATGTGCTGCGCTCATGGGCCGCGGAAAACGGAGCGGACGTGTCGGGAGAACTCGAGGCGATCGAAGGGTTCGCGGCGTTCGTCGACGATGCCCTCGAGATGTGCTTCCAGGGCTGGGAAGGCCATCGCCCAGAGCGCTGGGCCGCGGTCTCGCCTGGATTCTCGGTGGAGCGTGGCGAGCTTACGCCCAAGCATTCGCTCAAGCGCCAAAGCATCGCAGAGCACCACGCGTCGCTCATCGACGGCCTGTATTCGGACTGAGCGGCGCACCCGAAGGCTGCTACCGTGCGGTCTTCATGCGGCTGCTCAGCTTTGCCTGTTTCGCTCTGACGATCGCCTCCGGTGGATGCACTCCCAAGGTGTCGACCGAGCCAAACCCACCGTCGGGCCACGAGCCCCACGCGGGCCACGAGCCCCACGGCCCTCACGCCAAGGCCAACGCCGAACACGACGGCCACGGCCACGGACATCACCGCTTTGAGAATGCCGAGGAGTGGGCGAAGCAATTCGACGACCCGCAGCGCGATGAGTGGCAGAAGCCCGACGCGGTTCTCGCGTTTCTGAAGCTCGACCCCGCTGCGGTCGTGGCGGATCTCGGAGCGGGAACGGGCTACTTCGCCGTGAAGATCGCGGCCGCGGTGCCGCAGGGCCGGGTGCTCGCCAACGATATCGAGCCGGACATGGTCCGCTATCTCGCGGAGCGAGCGGACAAGGACGGCCTGGGCAACGTCGTGGCCGTGCAAGGCACCGCCGAAGGACCCGAGCTTCCCGAGCCCGCCGACGTTGCGTTCATGTGCGACGTCTACCACCACATCTCCGACAGGCCGGGCTATTTCACGAAGGTTCGTGAGCAGCTCCGCGATGGAGGACGCCTCGTGATCGTCGACTTCCGCAAGGATGCCGCCGATGACATTCCGGGGCCTCCCCCCGCCATGCGAATCGGGCATGACGAACTGGTGCGCGAGCTCGAGGGCGCGGGCTGGAAACACCTCCGCACCGACGTGCAGACGCTCCCGCATCAGTACATCGTCGAGCTGGTTCCGGCCGGCTGAGCGAGGCTCGAGGACGGCGATGACTGAGCCGCGCGAGAAGCCTGGGTTCGGCAAAGGCGTGTTGCGCCGGACCAAGGGCCTGAAGAAGTTCGGAGGGGGTCGCTTTCACCCGCCGGACTCCTTGGCCCCGTTCGTGGAGCACTTTTGGACCACGCATTGGGACCTGCGCGGAGAGCCCGCCTACGAACAGGACGTGTTGCCGCATCCCACGGTGAACCTGGTGCTGGAGCCTGGGTGCTCGGAGGTGGTGGGCGTGATGACGGGCAAGTTCACCCGGCGCCTCGAGGGACTCGGCCGAGTGTTCTCGGCGACATTTTGGCCCGGTGGTTACTCCGCGTTTCATCCGGGGCCGCTGACGGAGCTGACCGATCGCCGGGTACCGCTCGGCGAGCTGCTCGATGTCGACGTCGAGCAACTCGAACAACAGGTCTTTATGGACGCGCCGGACGATGCGGCCCGAGTGCGAGCGCTAAGCAGCGCACTGGAGGGCTGTGAGCCCAAGCTCGCGTCCGCGGCGATCCAAGCGCGGGACATCGTCCGTTCGATCATCGAGCAGCCGGACATCCTCCGGGTGGACGACATCGCGGCCCAGATGGGACTCGGCGTCCGCACGCTGCAGCGGTTGTTTGCCCGCTACATCGGCGTGAGCCCCAAGTGGGTGATCCAGCGCAAGCGTCTGCACGATGCAGCCGAGAGATTGGCCGCGCCTGCGCCCCCGGAGCTCGCAGCACTCGCCGCCGAGCTCGGCTACGCAGACCAAGCCCACTTCGTCCGCGACTTCCGCAGCCTGGTCGGCGTGTCGCCGGGCAGCTACACCCGCGAGTTATAGCGCCGCGCCGTCGTAGTGCTGGACGGGCAGGGCGCTGAAGTCGAAGTCCGCAAGGCAGCGGGTGTTGACCGCGTACATTTTCTCGCCGTCGTGTCCTGGACCCCACGAGAAGGGCCGGACGCCGCACGTCTTGCAGAACAGGTGGTGGGTCTTCTCCTTGCCGAACATGTAGTCGGTCAGCGCGTCCTCGCCCTGCAGCAGCGTGAAGCTGTCCGCCGGGGCAAAGGTCAGCTTCCAGCCGGCGCGAGAGCACATCGAGCAGTTGCACTCCATCAGGCCCTCGATCTCCGCACGGAGTTCGAACTTCACGGCGCCGCAGTGGCAGCTTCCCGGGTGCGTGGGTTGAGTGTCAGCCATGAATGAAGCATGCCGGCGGCCGCCGCCGACGTATTGAAGAAACGCGTCAAGCCTCGGGGAGAGCGCTTCGTTCGGCTCACAGCGGCGTGAACACCACGATCACCACATGTTGGCCCCAGGCTGCGTACGGAGGGCTGAAGTAGCTGACGGTGACGGCGACGGCCATGTTTTCGTGCTCAAAGAATTCCTTCGAGAAGTCGGGGTTCCAGCCGTCGATGAGGGTGGGGGTGTAGATGAACCCGTAGAAGTCACGACCCACGCGTTCGCTGAAGTGCTTCACCATCCGGTCGAGCTCTTCGCCGGGCTTGCTTTCTTTGAGGCGGATGCGCTCGGCGCTCTCGGAGAGGGTGGCCTCGTCGGCGCCACCTTCGACCCTCTGTACGGGCGGAAGGTTGACCTTGGCGCGGGCGTCGTCGAGGGCCGCAAAGACGGCCGCTTCTTCCGCGGCGAAGTCTCCGGGTACAAACACCTCGTACCCGACATTGAGCAGACCGCGGGCGGACTTCTCGGGATCGTCGAGGACGGCGGTGGAGACCACGGCGGTCTGTGGACTGAGCGTGGCCGCGCGGAACGCTGGGAAGAAGAGCGCGCCGGCAAGGATGCGGTCGAGCGGGGTGTCGGGGTGGTGGTACAGCGCGTTGAAGGTGCCTTGCCGGATCGTCTGCTCGACCTGCCAGCCCGCGATGAGGCCCAGGGCAACCTCGTTGCGTACACCTCGGTCGGTGCTACCCAGCAGGTGCGGGAACAGGTTGGCGGTCACGACGTCTTGCGCGGGCGCACCGACCACATCAGCGAGGCCGCTCTTGCTGCGCAGCGCGTTGATGCCGGCCAGCACAGCGGACGCGCTGAAGTCACCGGCGGTCGCGGGGACGTCGAGCGCCGGGGCGTCGTACTGGGTGGGGTTGGTCCCGTCCGGAGAGATCAGCACCCTGGCCATGACGCGGCCAAGCACGGACCCCTTGGGAGCGGCGACGACTTCGACGACGGCAGCGGAGTCTTCCGGCTTGGTCGGGCAGCGAAAGCCGAACGTTCCCGGCGGGTCGGAGGCAGGGAGGCGAGCACACGTCATGCTGCCGAAGGCACCGTGGGTGACTCGGGCGGTCATCCACTCGGTCGGTTGGTCGTAGACGCCAGAGATGTCGACGCTGCCCTCACCCCCGCTGAGAAAGGGGACCGGGGCGAGCTCGAGCGGTGGCTCCCCGACGAGCACGGAGACCACCACCTTCTTCTCGCCTTTCCAGACTCCCAAGCCGCAGACCGCTTGCTCGGAGGCACCTTCGAGGAGCGCGAGAACCTCGGGCTCGGGCCGCTTGGCGTCGAGGGCTCGGAACTTGTCGGTGTCGAAGGACCAACGCCTGGCCTGCACGGTGTCGAACGGAACGCCGCACCGGGCATGCATGAACGCTCGAACGTCGGCGCCGGCGATCGTGTCGGGGTGCTCGGCGTCGAAGCGGGCGTACTGCTGCGCAAGGCACGTCATCGCAGCGGACACCATGACTCCGGACGTGCTGGTCTTGGCCCACGCGGCAAACGCGGTGGAGCTGGGATCGTCGCCGATGTAGGGCGCCCTCCACTGGGCCTGCGGAACGGCGGGGTCGATCGACCACGAGGTGATCGCGGCCATGGTGCCAACGACGGCCAGTGGACGCTCCACGGGTGTTCCGCTGAGCTCGTCGAGGCGTTCTTGGGTGGGAAACGGCTGCCGGATGGGCACGGCGTCGGCGGCGAGCTTGTTCGTCTTGAACCCTGGGGTGGGCGACGAAGCTGCGCAGGCGATGGAAAACAGCCCGGCAAGCGCCGCGCACGTGACGATTCGAATCTTGAACAGCATCCTGCGTCCCTTGCGAAGGAAGCCAGCTTCCGTACGAGGGGTCAAGCGATTGGTGCACCGTGGACACTGCATTGTTGCGCGCATCGCTCGTTGTGGGACGTCGTATCGGGGCTACAACGCTCCCCATGATCCGAAGCAATTCGATCGCACTGGCCATCGGCCTCGCACTCGCCACCACAGCGTGCAGCAACCCCGCCGACGGGAAGCCGCAGGCCAAGGTCGAAGAAGCGGCCCCGCAGGACAAGGCTGAAGAAGCGGCCCCAGCCGCAAAGGCCGGCGGGTACACCGTCAACGCTGCCGCCTCCAAGCTCGGCTTCGTCGGCTCGAAGGTCACCGGCTCGCACCCCGGAGGCTTCAAGACCTTCTCCGCCACGGTCGACCCCAAGGACGGAAAGGTCGAGGGCGGCAGCGTGTCGGTCGAGATCGAGATCGACAGCATGTTCAGCGACAGCGAGAAGCTGACCGGCCACCTCAAGAGCGCTGACTTCTTCGACGCCGCGGCCCATCCCAAGGCGACGTTTCAGTCCTCGGAGATCAAGGCTGGCGGCACGGATGGACACAGCCACACCGTCGTGGGCAACCTCGGGCTGCACGGAGTGACCAAGAAGATCACCTTCCCCGCGAGCATTGCGATGGAAGGCGGCAAGGTCACGGTCAAGAGTGAGTTCTCGATCAACCGCAAGGACTTCGAGATGGCGTACGCAGGCAAGGCCGACGACCTGATCCGCGACGAGGTTGTGATCAAGCTCGACCTCACCTTTGACGGCAAAGCCTGAACCCGGCGCGCTGTAGGTCACGACGGTCGTTCCCAGTTTCTGGGAATCGAATCCCGTCGGACTTGGTACGCTCGGCCACATTGCAGGCAATTCCACGCGAGTCAGAGACGTTCGACGGCCTCAGCTGTGAAAGCTGCGGCGCGTCGCTGAACGTTGCGGCCGGGGAGCGCACCGCGATGTGTCCGTATTGCGCGTCGCCGGCGGTGGTTGCGAAGCCGCGGACCGCTGGGGAGGATCCCGAGTTTGTCGTGGGGTTCGTCATTCCCGAGGAAGACGCACGCAAGCGCGCTCGGGCCTGGATCCGCAGCACATGGTTTGTGAAGTCCGCCTTCGCCAAAGCGGACGTGAGTGCGGTGCGCGGGGTGTACCTGCCCGCCTACCTGTATTCAGGCTCGGCGGCGGTCCAGTACACGGCGCAGATCGGCGAAAACTACACCGTCACCGAGACGTACACGACGACCGACGCCCAGGGGAAAACCGTCACCCGCACTCGGACCAAGACGGTAACCGAGTGGCGGTCGCTTCAGGGGTCCTGGGCGGCCTACCTCGACGACGTGATCGTGACCGCCTCGCGAGGCCTCCACAACGCCGAGCTCGAAGCGATCGAGCCCTATGATCTTCGGGCGCTTCATCGCTACACGCCCAAGATGCTCTCGGGCTGGCTGGCAGAGGATCCGTCACGAGCGGTGGCGGAGTGTGCTGCGATGGCACGAGAAGAAGCTGTCGAGCAGGTGGGGCGGCGAGTGTCCGCGCACATGCCGGGCGACAGTCACCGAAGCCTCCAGTACCAGACCCGCTTCGAGAACGAACATGGCGCGTTGGTGCTGCTGCCCGTGTGGGTGCTCGCGGTGAAGTACGACCCCGAGGTCCCCGCCGTGCGCATGGTCCTCAACGGACAAACCGGCGCCCTGATCGGGAAGCCACCGCGGTCGTGGACGAAGATCTCTCTCGCTGTGGTCGGGGGCATCTTGTTGATCGCGGCGATCGTCGCGTTGGTGGGGGCGAACTCATGAAGGCCCGTGAGTGCAGTCGATGCCGTAGCCCGCTGGAGGTCGAGGACCTGCGGTGCGCCGTGTGTGCCCTTCCCACGCCGAAGCTCGCCCAAGATGAACGCCCGAGCGAGTCGGTGGCGCAGATTCTCCGGTGCAACGGCTGTGGTGCGGGCGTGCAATACAGCGCCGAAGTTGGGGCGCCGCGCTGTGACTTCTGCGGTGCCGTGATGGAGCTCGAGACGCCACAGGACCCGGTCGAGCAGGCCGAGCGCTACCTCGACTTCACGGTCACCGACGCACAAGCCAAGGCCGCACTCAAGCAGTGGCTGGGTCGGAAGAGCTTTTTCCGTCCCTCGGATCTTCAGTCGCGGGCGGCCGTCGACGGGCTCAAGCCGTTGTGGTGGGCCGGGTGGATGTTCGATGCGGCGGCCAGCGTGTGTTGGGCGGCGGACTCGGAGGCGGGCTCGCGCCGTTCGGCATGGGCTCCTCACTCCGGGCAGTTCACGATGGAGGCCGAGAACGTGGTGGTGCCGGCCTCGGTTGGTCTGACGGCCGCCGAATGTCGGGCCTTGGTGAGCCGCTACGACCTGCAGCGCTCGAGCGACGAGCCTCAGGGTCATCCGGGGGCGACCGTCGAGCAGTTCACCCTGCAGCGATCGGCGGCGCGAAAGGTCATCTCCGATGCGCTCGAGGGCGTCGCCCGGACCCGCGCGACGCCCCACATCCCGGGCAGCCAGGTCCGAAAGCTGCACGTCAGCGTGCTGCCGTCCCGCCTCACCACCAGCCACCTCGCGTTTCCCGCATTCGTCCTCGCCTACCGCTACCGAGACAAGCTGTACCGGGCCGTCGTCCATGGACAGGACCCGAGCTGCGTTCTCGGGAAGGCACCGGTGTCCTGGGCCAAGATCGCGCTGGTCGTCTTGGGTGCCGTCGCGCTCGTTGCCCTGATTGTATTGGCCGTCTCGGCCGTCTGAATCCTCTGTCACGGGGGCTACACGCCTCGCAGTGCAGGAAATGTAGGGGGACGGGAACCTCTGAGGGGCCTTGTCGCACAACCCTACCGTGGGATTGAGAACGCTGGGGGTCGGAGTTGCGCTGTTCACAGTTCTTGGTGGTTGTGACGACGGTGGAGGCCGACCGAGCACCCCATACACCGCCCCCGGAGGCAAGGCAGACGACGGCACGACGGCCATCGAAGGACTGAACTTCGACGGCATCGCCCAGAACCTCGTCGCCCAGGCCAATGCCCCGCTCGATCCCGACGCCCCGGGTGCTCAGGAACCGGAACCCGAAGCGCCCGCCGATGACACCGGCGCCGAGCCGCCCGGAGATTCGGGCGATTCCGGCGACAGCGGTGAGGACAGCGGCGGCGACAGTGGTGGTGACAGCGGCGGCGACAGTGGTGAGGTTCCAGAGAGCTGCGAAGGCTTCGAGTGCGCGGACGGGAGCTGCATCGCCGCGAGCTGGGAGTGCGACGGCGAGGCCGATTGTGGGTCCGCCGAGGACGAAGCCAACTGCTCCGAGTCGTGTTCGGGCCACAGCTGCGGGGACGGAAGCTGCATCGAAGCCAGCTGGGTCTGTGACCAGATCGTCGACTGCGACGATGGTTCCGACGAAGCGGCGTGCGGCATCGCGCAGCAAGAGTTCGACCTCGAGGGCACGGTGGCCCCGGCGTTGCTCGACACGAGCTGCGTCTTCAGTGCCACGGCAACCTCTGCCACAGCGGGTGTCGTCGCAGCCGAAATCATCTCGAGCTCCTGCGTCGCCGGGGGCGTGGTCGTCGGAGTTGCAACGGCTCCCAGTGGGGGCGGTGCGGTTGGTGGATTCGGCGTGGCGGCCGTGTGCGGGGTCGCGGACATCTCCCAGATCGATGCGGTCGTCGGCGGAGTCGCGGGCGCGGTCACGGGATTGGTCGGCGGCGTGACCTTCTGTGAAGGCGGGGTCGTCGACCAGGCGAACACATTCATCAACTGGCTGTGGGGCACCGAGCCCGAAGCCATTCCCGTCTACAACGTCGCGGCCCTTCCGGCTGCGGATGAGGAGGGCGCCGGGCTTGCGGCGACCGCCGACGCACTGCTCGCGGAGGCGTGCGGCACAAACACGCCGCAGACCGCGATCGACAACTGCAACCTGTTCTTCCACTACACGGACGCCCCGGGCTATGCGGGCATCTCGAGCCATCCCGACATGGCGATCCTCGGGGATGCGCAGAACCGAGTGTTCGTCACTTGGATCCCGTACACGCCCACGGAGGTCCGCAACCAGCTGGTGTTTCAAGGAGCGAACGCCGGCAAAGGGGACTACATGTTCGCGTTCCGTCTCAACTCGGACGCCCCGCTGCGACCCGACACAAACTCCATCGAGCTGGTGCACGACGGAACGTTGCGACTGCGGACCCGGGCGGAGCTCGTGTATGCGGGCCCCAACCCGATGGCCCTGCTGGACTAAGAGCGTTCGGTGCCGCGGCGGATTCGCGCCGACAGCAACATGGCCAGCCCGGGGAGCCCGACGCTGGCCATCGCTGCGATCTCGAGGCTACCGAGGTCGGCTGCGATGCTCCCGGCGGTCCCGTAGACGAGCGCGACCACGAGGTTGGCGAGCGTCGTGACGGCCAGGACACGACCGCGCGGCATCCCCGAGGTGCCCGCAACGACGACGCTTGCTTCGGCCAGCACCGGGACGGCACGCAGCGCGATCAACAGCCCGAGTCCGTGTTTCGCCATGAAAGCCTCCAGTCGTTCGCGTTGGAAGTCGTCCACCCAGCGAGAGACCCCAGCGCGGCCTGCCGAACGTCCGAGCTCGTAGCCAACCCACGCGCCCAGGCTCAGTCCAACGGCGATGACCATGGTTCCCGCCGCAGTCCCAAACACCGCGCCAACACCGACCGCGAGTACGCTGGAAGGGACCGGCAGCACGAGGTCGGCCGCGAGGAGGGCGACGAGAATGAGGGCCAGCGAAGCGGAGGGCGTTGCGCTGTCGAGCAGCGATGCACCGTAGGCCTCGAACGCATCGCCCCAGATCACGAACGGGACGATGATCGAGGCGAAGAGCACGAGCCACAGGATCGGTGCGGGGACGCGTCGAGCCACGAGCCCCGACGGTAGCACTCGCGGTCAAGGTTCTGCGTAGATGACCGCGCTGTACAGGGCGACGCCTTGTCCCCCGACATACGTATCCGCCGAGACGAAGAAGTAGAGTTCATCCAGCGGCCCCATGACGAGATCTGTCATCGGGATGTTGACGGTGCCGCTTTCGCCGATCCCTTGATTGAGCGCCGAGACGATGGGCGGACCTTCTCCGTTGGGTCGCAGCACCAGAAGCTGGAACGACATGCGGCTCATCGCCTCCGGCCCGGCGGTGTTGACGAACTCCCAGCCCAAGCTCAACGTCGCGTCCTCTCCGATCGGAAGGTCGGCTGCGCTGAATCTGCCCTCGATGGCCTCCCCGTCGTCTGGGAACGGTCGAAGGATCAACACCTGGGCCTCGCCTGGGAACTGCGGAGTGTCGAACATGGGGTACTTCCACACGCCGCCTTCGACGTTGGCCAGCCCGGGAGTGAAATCGCAGGGAACGGGCTCGGCCGGCTTGAATGCCGGGGTGGCCCACGCTCCGTCGCAGCTGCTCGCGTAGAAGTCGAACAACACCTCCACCTCCACGCCCTCAGTTTCGGCGAAGCCCGTCGTGGTCGCGCCGGTCGTGAAGTCGGTCGTCACTCCGACGGATGTCACTCCCGTGGTCCCCTCGGATGTGTTGTCCCCGGACTCCGAGCTCTCGGAGGACACGCGGGTGTCGCCGCTTTCCTCGGTCCCAGGTGCGCTGGTGCTGCCGGAGTTCGTGGACGAAGACGTGCTCCCCGGCGGCTCCGAAAAACAGGCGGTGGGGGCGGCGAGCAGCAAAGACAAGCCCAGACGGCAGCGCATCGGTCGATTGTGCCCGTTGGTCGGTTGTGAGGCGAGCGGACGCTATGTCTCCGCGATGACACCCATGCCCCAAAGTGCGATGGCCTGGTCTTCCACGTACATGTCGCTACGTACCTCGAACACGATGTTGTCCAGGTCGCCGAACACGACCCCGTCCAAAGGGACGTCCAACGCCCCGGTCGTGCCGTCCCCGAGGGCGTCTTCCAAGACGATGTCCGCCGTGGTCCCGTCGGGCCGTTGGACGTAGACATGAAACGTCATCGTGCCAACGCTCTTCGCGCCCATCATGACGCTGACGAACGCGTACTCGAGCTGGAGCACAGCATCGTCCTCAGGAACGAGATCGGCGGCGCTGAAGGTGCCTCGGACAACGCCGCCATCGAGGGGAGGTGGCTGAAGCAAGAGGACGTCGTCCTGCTCGCCCATCATCGTCAGCAGCGTGGGAAACCGCCATGCACCGCCCGCCGTGTTCGCATCCATCGGCATCAGTCCACACTCGCCCTCGACAAACTCGACGCCGTCTTCGGAGACCTCCCAATCGGCGAGGCATGCTCCGTCAAAGAAATCGAAGAGGACTTCGGAGCCGACACCCGTGGAGCTGCTGCCGATCACATCGGAGGTGCTGCCTGTACTCGTGCTTCCGACTTCGAGCGCACCGGTCGTGGAGCTCTGGTCCGCGTCTGTCCCTGCGGTTTCTGCAGGGCCTGCGGTTTCTGCGGACGAGGTCGTCGCATCGCCCGATGTTGTGGCATCGCTCGCTTCTGCGGACGAGGGCGGCTCGGAGAAGCAGGCGGTCGTTCCCAGGAGGCTCCACAACGCAACACGTTCCCAACACATCAACATGTCCACGTCTCGTACGCAGGAGGCGTGCCAGGATCGCGTGCGCTGGGCTACGCCTCGGACCAGACGCCGAGCTCGTTGCCACCGGGATCGGTGAAGTGGAACCGGCGACCGCCTGGGAAGTCGAAGGGAGGCGTCGAGATCGTGCCCCCGGCGGCGGTCACGGCCGCGAGGGTCTCGTCGAGCTTTTCCGAGTACAGGACGACCAGCGCCCCGCCCGGTCCCTTGGGCTCTCCCTGCGTGAGACCGCCTTGCTCTCGCGGGGTTCCCTTGATCCCCGCATAACCCGGTCCGTAGTCGGTGAACTCCCAACCGAACGCGCCGCCGTAGAAGGCCTTCGCGGCAGCAAGATCGGGGACGGTCAACTCGATGTAGTCGATCGTGTGGTGTCTTTGGGAAGCGGGCTCGGCCATGCGCATGAAGTACGCAAAGCCGAGCCCGCCGTCTATGGGGCTGCTGACAGGAGGTGTCAGCAGTCTGCGATCCTCAGTTCGTTGGATCGCGCCCACCGAGTGATGAGCTTGAACTCAGACGCGGAGGGGGGACGGTTGAGTTTCCCGCGGACTTGAACAACCGCACCGTTGCGGACCTCGATGGTCAGCATGCTCATCCCGCTGACGCGCAGGCTCCACAGCGAGCATTCGCCGCGGGCCGCGGAGGCTGCGTAGCTCGCGACGCAGTGACTGAGTCGCGCGCCCTCGTGATGGACGGCATGGGTGCTGGTGAGCTCGCGAATCACGGTGCTTTGGCGATGACTCCGGGGGAACGTCATCGATGCGTACGTGGTCGGGCTCCAGCACGCGGGCGGAGGCGGGGAGGTGTGCCGGCCCTGGACTTCGGCTTGCACGACCCGCGGACGTGGAAACTCGCGCGCACCGACGAGGGCCCGAAGCGATGCCATGGAGCGCCCACGCACCACCAGGTCTGGGAATGCGTCGACCGCTCGAGCGACGAATTCGATGTCTCGCCCGGTCAGTCCCGGGGTGCGGCACATCCACGCGATTGCGTGGGCCCGTCGAGTCTCCCGTCGCGCGGTGGCGGGCCACTCCCCCCACGCGCAGCGACTCAGGGCGTGCCCCAGCGCGCGAGGACCCCCGCGGTTCAGAACCTGCACCATCCGGATCGCTGGGCCGAGTCCCCAAACGCCATGCACGGACGACAGCAGGTGACACTCTTTGCGCGAGAGCAGCACGCCGAGCATGCCTTGGGACGCGAGCGAGTAGACGCTCCGCCCCTGGGCGATGAGCGCGAAAGACTGAAGCCGAGACAGCGAGGTGTCGTCGGGGTCACGCAGCCACTCCGCGAGCCAGAAGTAGGGCATCGGGTAGCGGCAGTAGAGATGGTTCACCAACGACCACAACAGCGCGGGCACGGAGTGTCCACGAGCATTCCAACGCATCGGGTCGCGATGGAAGTGGCGACGCTGCGCCGAAGCGGCGTGCAGCATCGGCCAGTAGTCCGGCCGCAAAAGGACCCGCCGGCGCTTGTAGAGCTCGGTGAACGGCGTGTTCCGAAAGTGATGTCGGTACAGGGCGAGGGGCCTGGGATAGACCCGAAACTCGTCTCGAATGCAGGCCTCGTAGGCGGCTTCGGCCTCGAGGCGCAGCTGTAGCGCGGAAGGGGGCATCGCGGCGTCTCCGATCTCGCGCGTCGATGCGCGAAGTGAGGGGGAGCGGGCCGCGAGACCCTGGGCCGAGAATTGGGCAGAGGATCGGCTAGGTGCGGCCCACGTGCTGAGAACGTGGTGTGTGCATGGACAACGTCATGGGACGCCTCGGTTGGCAGCCGGTGTAGCAGGGCCCACGAAGGGCGCAACGAAAAGTTCGGGGCGCTCGGTGTACGCTCCGCCGCGATGGTGAAACGCACCGCTTCGCTCGCCGCTTTGATGCTGTTTTGTGCCTGCAACGTGCAGGCGTCGACCTCGGGTTCGGTGGGTACCGCTCCGCCGTCCGATGCCGCGCCTCCGGCCGACGTTGCGACGCCAGGCGAGACGCCGCCAGAGACGCCGGCCGCGACGGGCATGACCATGCAGCAGAAGGTCGACCAGTTTGCGGTGGCTGAGCTGACCGCCGACCTCTCGGACCTCTCGCAGAGTGAGAAGGACGCGCTCGATCTCCTCATCGCCGCGTCGAAGAACCTCGACCCGATCTACGATCGTCAGGCCTGGGCCGGAAACCCGGACCTCGAGCTGCAGCTCGCCGGTGCCACCGACGAGGAGGGCAAGGCCCGCTACGCTTACTTCCGGATCATGCGGGGGCCGTGGGATCGCCAGGCTGACCACGAGGCGTTCGCGATTGGCAGGCCGCACCCCAAGGGAGCGGGTTTCTATCCCGAGGACTTGACCGCCGAGGGATTCGAGGCGTGGCTGAAGGACCATCCCGAAGACCGAGAAGCGTTCGAAGGGCTGTTCACCGTCATCAAGCGTGAGGGCGAAACGTACAAGGCTGTCCCGTATTCGCAGGAGTACGCAAAGTGGCTCGAGCCCGCGGCCGAAGGGCTCGAGGCGGCCGCGAAGAAGACCAAGAACAAATCACTGCGCAAGTTCCTGAAGCTGCGGGCCAAGGGCTTTCGCACCGATGACTACTACGCCTCCGACAAGGCGTGGATGGATCTCGACAGCCGGGTCGAGATCACCGTGGGCCCCTACGAGACCTACGAAGACAAGCTGATGAACTACAAGGCGTCGTTCGAGTCGTTCGTGACCGTGAGCGACCCCAAGGCTTCGAAGGCGCTGGCCAAGTACAAGAAGTACCTGCCCAAGATGGAGAAGAACCTGCCGGTCGACGACGCCGTGAAGACCAAGCGTGGTGCCCAGAGTCCGATTCGCGTGGTCGATCTCGTGTTCACCGCTGGCGATGCGCGGACCTCGGTGCAAACGATCGCGTTCAACCTTCCGAACGACGAGCGTGTTCGCAAAGAGAAGGGCGCCAAGAAGGTGCTACTGCGCAACCTGATCGAGACGAAGTTCGACAAGATCATGAAGCCGATCGGTGAGCAGGTGCTCGCGCCGCAGCATCACGCGATGTTGTCCGGGGACGCGTTCTTCCACCAGGTGCTGTTCCACGAGCTGTCACACTCGCTCGGCCCCGCGTTCACGCAGAAGGACGGCCGCAAGGTCGAGGTCCGCATCGCAATCGGCCCCGCCTACTCCGCGATCGAGGAGTGCAAGGCGGACGTCATGGGTGCCTACAACATCCTGTACATGATCGACGAGGGCGAGCTTCCCAAGGACTTCCGCGAGAAGCTGTTGGTCTCGTACTTCGGCGGGTTGTTCCGCAGCGTTCGGTTCGGGGTTGCCGAAGCGCACGGGCGCGGGGCGGCGGTGCAGATCAATCGATTCCTCGAAGACGGCGCGGTCACGCTCGATGACCAAGGGCGGTTCGTGATCGACTTCCCGAAGCTCGACAAGAGCATCTCGGACCTGGTGCACGATCTCGTGATGCTCCAGCACGAGGGGGACCGCGGCGCGGTGGAGACGTTCCTGGACAAGTACGGGGTCGCGAGCGAAGCGATGACGAACGCGCTTGGGAAGCTCGGCGGGATTCCGGTGGATATCCGGCCGGTGTATCCGCTGGCGGGCGAGACCGGGCCTCGGTAGGTACCAGTTCTCGGTGAATCGACCGGTGCAACGCCGTCGCGCGCATGAGAGCGCACCGGCAGCGGTGCACCGAGTCGAGGACCGCTACTTCGGACGAAAGGCGTCGCTGCTCGTTTTCCACGGTGCGAGCGTGCCGGGCACAGCCGTGCCGTCGACATCCAGGGCAAATACCGTGCCGGTGGGACCCGCCGACTCGCGGTAGTACAGGAGCCTCTCGACCTGCGTGTCCTCGCCGATCGGGTGCAGGCCAATGAGGACAAGGTCGTCGTCCTCCTCTTCGTCCTCTGCAGTTTCGAGCCAGACGTCGAGCTCCTCGGCCCACTCCTCGTCGAGGTTGTCTCGATCGAACAGAAGCGCGGTGGTTTGTTCCCCTTGATGCTCGACGGAAACGTGGGTTCCGGAGATGTCCGTGATGAGTGCGAGAATCGACAAGCCCCACAGTAGCCCGCTTGGCCATCGGGCGAGCAACGAATGCCTACGGGCTGCTAGTGGGGGGCTGGTGTTGCTCAACTGGCGCGAGCTCGAGGAGGTCCCGGTTCGGTGCCTGGTTCAACAAACTCGTGGCGCCGGACGAACGCCGCGGTCATACTCCTTCGCGGCTGCGCCGGATCGCCTGTGCGCGCCCCCAAGGAGGCTCAAATGGCCAAACTGAATCAAATTCTCGCGATCGAGAAGGGTAAGAAGACCCAGCTCCACAAGGAAATCACGGAGCTTCATCGCGCGACCCAGAAGAACCAGTTGATGACTGGGCATCACAAGACGTTCGCGCCCAAAGAAGAGGGCGGCGAGACGTTTCCCGACGACCGGCAGCACGTTCAGCACCGCGCCAGCGAGGTGATCGAGCAGGTCACCGAGCGGCTCAGTACGCTGATGGACGTCACGGCGACGAAGGATTGGGCCAACTGTACGGCTCGCGCCGACGTGGTGGTCGATGGGGATGTGTTCCTCAGCGATGTTCCGGTCACCTACCTGTTGTTCCTCGAAAAAGAACTCACCGACCTGCACACATTCGTGTCCAAGGTGGTCGAGCTCGACCCCGCTGAGCAGTGGACGGCCGACCCCAACTCCGGGTTGTTTCGCAGCGACCCGGTGACGACGCACAAGACCAAGAAGGTGCAGCGTGCAGTCGTCCTGTACGACGCCACCGAGCACCACCCGGCGCAGACGCAGATGATCACCGACGATGTGGTCATTGGGCACTGGACCACGGTCAAGTTCTCCGGGGCGCTGCCACGTCCGGTCAAGAAGCGGATGCTCGATCGCATCGGGACGCTGCAAGACGCGGTCAAGTTCGCGCGTGTTCAGGCCAACTCGATGGAGGCCGCGGACCAGCGCTTCGGGGCCAAGGTGCTGAAGTACGTCTTCGGCGACCCAGCGTAGGGCAGCCCATAGATTTTCCTTCGGGAGACAAACTCAAACTCAAGATCAAACTGAACCAGGCTTCTGGGAACCGTGAAGGTTCGAGTCCTTCTCCCGCCACCTTACGTTGTTGGTGCGGCGGGATGGCGAAACTGGTAGACGCCCCCGCCCGCAGAGGGCTGGGGGGTTCCACAACAAGGAGGCCCCATGACGATCAAGTTTTCTCCCAAACTCAGCAACACACTGGACCTCGAAGTCTCTCTGTTCAGCGACACCTTCGTTCGAGATCGCGGTTAGAATCCGCGGGGCCCCACCAATGAGAGGCGGAGATTCGCTCCCCTCGAGTTCACCGCTCGAACCTCTCTCTCTTGGAGCCCTGGTCAAACGTCAAGACGCGAGCGTTCAACCTAAGCGCTGAAGCCTGTCGTCTTCGAGAAATGCCAGTGCCCAGAGCCGATGCTCTGGGAAAACCAGAATCCCCCAAGTGCGGTTACATCTTGGGGGATTCGTTTTGGTTTGGGCTGAGCAGCGGGGCCAAGAACAGCGCAGCGACGGCTTGCTGGTAGGCTTACGTACGCGCCCAAATGACCGACAGCAACGTCAAGAGTGGGTTTGTTGCGCATCTGCGCTCGCGGGGAATGAGCGAGGAGTACATCAACGGATTTTCGTATCACGTCGATGCCTTCTTCAAGAGCCAGCCCTCCGTGGAGCCTAGGCATGTCACGGCCTCGGATCTCGAGAACCACCTGACGGAGGAGACCCGTCGGGGGGCGAGCGAACGGGACCTTCGCAATCGGTCGATCGCGCTCGAGGCGTTGCTCGAATACGTGGCCGCGACCCGGGTTCCGCCACAACCGGCCGCCGTCGAGCCCGCAGCTCCAGCGGCCCATGATCAACCTGCGTCTGCCGATCCGCGTGCTCCGTTGAGGCCGGCAGGAAACGCGAAGGTCGCCGCTGCGAGCGAACATCCTACGCCCCTGGGCGAACTGCTCCGGCGCCCGCTGAGTAAGGAGGGGGCGCTCGCAAGTGCTGGCCTGGCCATTCCGATCCTGGGCGGATACGTGCCGCTCATCGGTTGGTGGCTCGCGTTGCTCTACTACCCGGGACTCGTTGGGTACTACTTCCTCACGATGGATCACATGGGGCGCGGTCTCCCCGGCATGGCTCGCTTCGAGTCGATCGCCGCTGAGGACATTCGACCTTTGATGGTCCGGGGCGTCTCGTGTCTGCTCCCGATGATGTTGCCGTTCGCCGCCGTCACGGTCTGGGGCCCGGCGGAGGACTCGAGCCTCTACCCCATGGCGATGTTTGGAAGCGTCGCGGTTGGGGCATTGCTGGGGCCCGCCGTGATTCTGAGCGTGTATCTCACCAGCTCGGCCTTCTCCGCGTTTCATCCCGGCGCTTGGTGGCGAATCATCAGCGAGTTTGGCGGGCGCTATGCACCGACCGCTGCCGTGTTCGCGCTTCTTTCCGCGGCGGTTGTGGTCACGACCTACCTCACCGATCCGTGGCTCCCCGGTGGTCCCCTGGGCCAGGCTCTCCGGGCGTTCGTCCTCAATTTCGTCTGGCTGTCGCAGGCATGTGTGCTCGGAGACTTCGTTCGTAGAAACAGCCATCGGCTCGGCGGCGCGGTCTAGGCGACTGCTTCGCGAACCGCTGAGATGACCGCATCGGTCTTGCCGACCGTGAGAAGTCCGGCCGTCCCGGGCGCAGACATCGTCGCAGGTCGGGTACGCTCGCATCGTGATCTCGCTTGTCGATGGGCGCTCGTCGTGGGCGATTGGATCCGTGATGGCCACTCTTCTCGTCGGATGTGCTTCGCGCTCGGAGCCGCAGTTCGCTCCCGCGCCCAATCCCGTGGTCGTTGCCAATCCGAGCGCGAAGCACATCCGACGAGAAG